>Ga0265342_10000521_pt1 | contig 40940 bp, 33 predicted proteins | sample 4CB327metaG_FD_203125 | JGI IMG/M metagenome (GOLD analysis project Ga0265342, IMG submission 203125) | Rhizosphere microbial communities from Carex aquatilis grown in University of Washington, Seatle, WA, United States - 4-CB3-27 metaG | ecosystem: Host-associated > Plants > Roots >... | reverse complement strand
GTCGATGTCCGCGCGTACATCGACGACATGCCGGGCGAGCTCGCGAAGGCGAGCCTGGTGATCGGGCGCGCCGGCGCGCTGACGCTGGCCGAGCTGGCGATCGTTGGCTGCCCGGCGATCCTGGTCCCGCTGCCGACCGCCGCGGATGATCACCAGACCGCGAACGCGCGCGAGATGGCGGACGCGGGCGCGGCGGTGGTCCTGCCCCAGCGCGAGGCGACGGCCGAGGGGCTCGCCGACCTGGTGGGCTCGCTGCTCGGCGACGACGCGCGGCGCGCGAGGATGGGCGCGTCGATGGCGGCGCTGGGCCGACCGGGCGCGGCGCGCGCCATCGTCGACGAGCTCGAGCGGCTGGCGCCGGCGGCGACGGGAGCGGCGGCCTGATGTTCCGCAAACGCAACGTCGCGATCCACTTCGTCGGTATTGGCGGCATCGGCATGTCGGGCATCGCCGAGGTGTTGCTCAATCTCGGCTATCCGATCTCGGGCTCGGACCTCAAGGCCAGCGACGCCACGCGCCGGCTGGCGTCGATGGGTGCGACCATCCACCTCGGCCACGCACCCGAGCAGGTGGCGACCGCCGACGTCGTGGTCGTCTCGAGCGCGGTGCGCTCCGACAATCCGGAGGTCGCGGCGGCGCGCGCGCGCGACATTCCGGTGATTCCTCGCGCGGAAATGTTGGGCGAGCTCATGCGCGTCAAGGACGGCGTCGCCGTCGCCGGCAGCCATGGCAAGACCACGACGACCACGATGATCGCGGTGATCCTCGCGCTCGCGGGTCTCGATCCGACGGCGATCATCGGCGGCAAGGCGCGCGCGTTCGGGTCCAACGCGCGGCTCGGCGAGGGTGAGATCCTCGTCGCCGAAGCCGACGAGTCCGACGGTTCGTTCCGCCACCTGATCCCGATGGTGGCGGTCATCACCAACATCGACCGCGAGCACCTCGATCACTTCGGTTCGGAACGCGCACTGTCCGACGCGTTTCTCGACTTCGCCGACCGGGTGCCGTTTTATGGGCTGGTGGTCCTGGGCGCCGACAATACGAAAGCGATGGAGCTCGCGCCGCGCCTGCTGCGGCGGCACGTGACCTATGGGTTGCGCACCGGCGACTACCGCGGCGAGATCCTCGACGCACGCCCCGACGGCACGACCTTTCGTATCAGCGTGAACGGCAAGTTGCGCGGCGAGGCGCAGGTACGCATGCCCGGCGTGCACTACGCTGAGAACGCGCTGGCGGCGCTGTGCGTGTCGGACTATCTCGGTGTCTCGTTCCAGGACTACTGCGCGGCGCTCGAGACATTCCAGGGCGTCGACCGCCGCTTCTCGGTGCGCGGCGAGGTGCGTGGCGTTCTGGTCGTTGACGACTACGGACATCACCCGACCGAGCTGGCGGCGACTGTCGCGGCGGCGCGCCTCTACAAGAGGCGGCTCGTCGTGGCGTTCCAGCCGCATCGTTACACGCGCACACGCGACTTACTGCCCTTCTTCGCACCGACGTTGAGCGGCGCCGACGTCGTGCTGCTCACCGACATCTACGCCGCGGGCGAGGCGCCGATCGATGGCGTCTCGACGGAGAAGCTGGTGGCGACGTTCCCGCCCGGCCGCGATGTCCGCCATGTGCCGCGCGCGGCGCTGGCCACGGAGCTGCGCGGGGTGGTGCGCTCGGGCGACGTGGTGCTGGTGCTGGGCGCGGGCGACATCACCAACGTCGCCGGGGAGCTCCTCGCGTTGCTCGAGGAGCGGGGGACGAGCGCGTGAGCCGCCGGAAGGGCAATCGGCGCATCACGGTCGCCTCGCCGTCGGTCGCGGTCTGGATCGCGGGCGCGTTGCAGGGCCTGTTCCGGCGCGGCCTGGTCGTGTTCAAGGCGCTGGCGGCGATCGCGGTGCTCGCGGGAGCCGCCTGGGCCGGGGAGCAGGCGGTGCGCCACGTGGTCGCCTCGCCCCGCTTCGCCGTGCGCGAGGTCCGCGTCAGCGCGACGACGCACGTGGGCGAGGACGACGTGCTGGCGCTGGCGGCGGTCGCTCCCGGCGATCGCCTGCTGTCGATCGACACCGACGCCGTCGCCGCGCGCGTCGCCAGCCACCCGTGGGTCGCGGCGGCGCGCGTGCGTCGCGAGCTGCCGTCGGTGCTGGCGATCGACATCACCGAGCGCAGCGCGGCCGCGGTCGCGGTGCTGGGCGCGCTCTACCTGATCGACGAAAGCGGCCACCCGTTCAAGCGCGCGACGCTCGACGAGGCCGACGGGCTGGTGTCGCTCACGGGCGTCTCGCGCCAGCAGTACGCCGCGTTCCGCGACGCCAGCGCAGCCGCGTATCGCGAAGCGCTCGCGATCCTCGACGAATATCGCTCACCCGATTCGTCGGCGAAGGTCCGCCCGCCGCTGTCCGAGATTCACATTGACCCACATTACGGCTTCTCGTTGGTGCTCTACGACGGCGGTGCGGAGATCCGCCTCGGCCGCGGCGACTACACCGATAAGCTGGAGCGCCTCGACCGGATCTTCGCCGGACTGCCCGGCTTCGGCGCACGCGGTCTCGCGTCGCTGCAGGTCGTCCACCTGGACGGGCCGAACCGGGACCGCGTACCGATCCGCCTGGCCACCGGCATTCGCTAGTCAGCGCCCTTCAAGCCAGGGTCTGCCGATACCGGATCAAAATCATCGACGCGAACGTCAAGAACCAGCGAATACTCTGAATCCGCGGCGTATTCCTCCCGTAGACGAACCTGCGAGCCGGGGCCGACCAAAGCGATGGATCGATCGATGATATCCGCGAGCCGGCCCAAATCGGCGATAGTCCCATGAATGGAGTGGTCGTCCATGCCTGCTTTCGTCGACGTCATGACTTCGAGGTAGCCGTAGGGCCAGAAGTGCTCGTGCTCGGAAACGGCAGTGCGTCCGGCCTCCTCAACGTATCGCCGCAGCCTCTCGGCGAATCGCAGCAGGCCAGCTCGGGACCCGACGAGTAACCATTCCTTCTTTGCCCTGTCGACATCGTAGAAGAAACCAAGGTCTCGCCACTCTTCCCGCAACTGTTCGTCGAGTTCTGCGTTCATCGAAAACCTGGCTATCAGCGGCGGCCGCTTGCGGCGGCGCGCCGGACCGAGGCTTTTTTCTGTTGCGGGTTGATCTGGGCGGTAATGACGAAGCCCTGTTTGATCTCCATGCCGAAGAACGTCCTGTTCACCACCTCGGCCAGGCCATGTTTGACGGGGACGGCGATCGCGATCTCCTTCACGTCCGGGTTCGCCGCGTCGACGATGACGACGCCGGAGATTTTCATCATCTCGGCCGCGCGCAGGTGTGCACGGACCCGCTTGGCAAGTCCGATCAGCGCCTGACTATGGTCCTCATGATCGATCCACTCGGCCGCGACGACGACGTCCCACAGGCCAAGGGCGCCCTCTCTCAAGAAGAGTGCGAAGAGATTGAACGGACCTTTCTCGTCAGCAAGCGCCTGCTCGAGTCGGCGGAACTTTTCGGCCAGGTCTCTCATAGCTTCATCATCACTCTTCGGGCTGCCGCGATCATTTCGCGCACCGCGGGTGCGGTTACACTGCCGATAGGCCGATATCTCGCTTCAGGATTCCATTCCCTCAATATGGCCCATTCTGGAAACAGACTCTCTCTGATATATGGCTCACGCCCTGACAACCGGAGAAGGACCACGAGATCGCGCGTCTTGAAGCTCTGTAGGTCTTCGAATTCGCTGCGCTTTTCTGGGAAGATCGGCCACTTGAGCGTCCGGCAGATCCGGGCCTTGAGCGCGAGCTCGACGACGTAACCGCAGAGATAGGCCGCGCAGTCGAATCGTCGCGAATGGCACAGTGCTTCGGCGTCGGCGAGTCGCGCGCGAGCGAGAGCCTTGAGGTTGGCCGCGGTGAGCAAGGGGCTGCTCTTTCATCGGCTCAAGCATCCCGACAGTTGCCGGGGATCTAGCTGCTGGATCCGTGAAGCCGTCATGCAACCCAAGCAAAAAATTTCGGTCCTTCGCGGAACGCGGTGAGAATCGGCGAAGCCATGGCCAGAAAATCCTCCGACATCATCGTGGGCCTCGACATCGGGACGACCAAGATCGCCGCGGTCGTCGGGGAGATGGGACCCGATGGGCTCGACATCATCGGTGTCGGCACGCATCCCTCGCGTGGTCTCAAGAAGGGCGTGATCGTCAACATCGATTCCACCGTCGCAGCGATCAAGCAGGCGGTCCTCGAGGCCGAGAGCATGTCGGGCTGCGAGATCTCGCAGGTCTACGTCGGCATCGCCGGAGGTCACATCAAGGGTGTGAACTCGACCGGCACCGTCGCGGTCAAGGACAAGGAGGTCCGCGCGACCGACGTGCAGAAGGTCCTGGAGCTGGCGCGCGCGATCGCGCTGCCCGTCGACCGCCACATCGTCCACGTGCTGCCGCAGGAGTACAAGATCGACGGCCAGGACGGCGTGCGCGAGCCGCTCGGCATGTGCGGTGTCCGCCTCGAGGCGCGCGTTCACATCGTCACCGCCGCCGCCGCTGCCGCGCAGAACATCATCAAGTGCTGCACGCGCTGCGACCTCGAGGTGCTCGACATCGTGCTCGAGCCGCTCGCTTCGGGCGAAGCCGTGCTCGAGGAGGATGAGAAGGGGCTGGGCGTTGCGCTCGTCGACATTGGCGGCGGCACCACCGACATCGCGATCTTCACCGAGGGCGCCGTCGCGCACACGAGCGTGATCCCCATCGGCGGGCACCAGCTCACCAGTGACATCGCATTCGGCCTGCGCACGCCGCCGCACGAGGCCGAGAAGATCAAGATTCGCGCTGGATGCGCGCTGGCCAGCATGGTGGGTGAGGACGAGACGCTCGAAGTTGCCTCGGTGGGCGGGCGCGCGCCGCGGATCCTCTCGCGTCAAATGCTATGCCGCGACATCATCCAGCCGCGCATCGAGGAGATCTTCTCGTTCGTGAAGGCGGAGATCGTACGTCTCGGCTGTGAGGACCTCCTCGCGTCAGGCGCGGTCATCACTGGGGGCTCGACGGGCCTGCCCGGGATGACCGAGCTGGCCGAGGAGATCCTGGGTATCCCGGTGCGTCGCGGAATGCCAAAGGGCGTCGGCGGGCTGGCGGAGGTTGTGAAATCGCCCACTTTCTCGACCGGTGTCGGCCTGGTGCAGTACGGCGTGGCCCGGCAGGGGGCCAACCGGCCGTCGGAGATCGCCGCCAAGCGTCCCGGGTTGTTCTCTCGCCTCCGACGCACCCTGGCCACGGCGTTCTAATCCAGGCACCTTCTGGACTCGACCCGTGTGCGTCACTACGTTCGGCGTCGGTATTCTCGCCTCTCGCGAGCTCGCACACCGAGTGTCGTGAGCCTCATGGTATAAGGACGGGTCGTTCGGAGGGGTCGGCATGCCGGAAATCGAGCTTTTGACTGCTGCGGGAGAACGCCGGCGTCTTCCGGTTTCGGGCGGGCGACTGATCATCGGGCGCGGCTCGGACAGCGACGTATTCCTGCCCGATCATCTGCTCTCGCGGCGCCACGCCGAGATCGAACCGCGCGGCGGCGCCTTCTACATCATTGATCTCGGAAGCACCAACGGCACCTTCCTGAACGGTGAGCGGGTCGTCGGCGAGCGACGCCTGCACAATGGCGACTTGATCGCGGTCGGTGAGAGCAAGCTGGTCTTCTCGGATGGTACCGACAACAGCAGCGACAACGTCGCGCTGCTCGGCGCCGAGTCCTACAAGATCGACGAGCTCCGCTCGCGCATCACCAGCCGGGTCGTCGAGGTCGTCGATCTGCCGCGCCAGACGCGCGTCTTTCAATTGCTGAGCCGCGCCAGCTCCTCGTTGCTCGGGCGTCGGCCGCTGCCCGAGCTGTTCGAGCGCGTGCTCGACGTGGTGTTCGAGGCGGTGCCGGTCGAGCGCGGCGCCATCGTGCTCCTGGAGCCGGACAGCGGCACGCCGCAGGTCGTGGCGGCGCGCAGCCGCGAGGGCGATCCGATCACGCGCATCTCCAGCGCGGTCTGGCGCCGGGTCGTCGAGGAGCGCGTCGCGCTGCTGATCCCCAACGTGCTCGACGACGAGGTTTACAAGGCTCGCCACAGCTTGGTCGCGACCGGCGTCCGCTCGGCGATGTGCACACCGCTCTGGCTCGCGCCCAAGATGGGGATGACCGAGGAGGTGATCGGCCTGGTCTATGCCGACACCCGCAATGCGCTGCGGTCGTTCGCCCGCGACGATCTCGAGATCCTCACCGCGTTGTCGAACATCGCGGCCTCGAAGATCGAGGGCACGCGGCTGCTCGAGGCCAACTTCGAGAAAGAGCGCCTCGAGGGCGAGATGCGCATGGCCGCCGAGATCCAGCGCAGCATCCTGCCCAAGTCGGCGCCGTTCGTGCCCGACTGCGAGCTCGACGGAGAGAGTCGATCGTGCGAGGCAGTCGGTGGCGACTACCACGATTTCCTCTGGGACGGGCAGCAGCTGTCGCTCGCGGTCGCCGACGCTTCGGGCAAAGGCTTGGGCGCCGCGATGCTGATGACATCGCTGCGCACGGCGGTGCACGCGCACTGGCACGATCCCTCGCTGGCGCGCGTGGTTTCGCGCATCAACCGCACGTTCTACGAAAACGTCCCCGGCGACCGTTTCGCGACCTGCTTCCTGAGCCGGTTCGACCCGCAGACCGGCCGGCTGATCTACGTCAGCGCCGGCCACCCGCCCGCGTTGCTGGTGCGAGCGAACGGCACGCGCGACAGCCTGACCGAGGGCGGTCCCGGCCTGGGCCTGTTCGAGGCCGCGGACTTCGAGGAGGGGAGCAAGATGCTCGGCGCGGGCGACACGCTGGTCGCTTACTCCGACGGCGTGAGCGAGGCCTGGCCGACCCAGGAAGAGGCCGACACGCACCTCATGAACCTAGTCCGCACCTACGCCGCCGTGCCGGTCGCGGTGCTGCGCCACCAGATCCTGGCCGCGGTCGACCGCCGCCATGGCGGCCAGCGCCGCGACGACTGCACGGTCGTCGTGCTGCGCTGGTCACCCGCGCACCGCTCGTCGCACAACGGCGATCACCGGTAGCTTTCTCATCTGCTAGGTCGCTGCCACCGCGACGGCATCGACGATCAGCGTGCCGCTCACTACGTTCACCCGAGCGAGACTGGTCGTCTGTCCAGGTCACCCATCGGGCTCCGTCAGGTTCAGGTAACGGGGACCCGGACCCCGCACCGAAAACTGGAAGCAAAAAATTAGCGTCGTCTGCGAAGTCGTGGGATCGATAGGAGAGGGAGATTTGACGATGCTTGAATTCGACGACGGTGAAGCAAGTCCAGGCCGCCCGGTCATCAAGGTCATCGGAGTGGGCGGTGGCGGCGGAAACTCCATCAACACGATGATCGAGGGTGGAATCGAGGGAGTCGATTTCATCGTCGCCAACACCGACTGCCAGGTGCTGGAGGCGAACCAGGCCGCGATCAAGGTCCACCTGGGCAAGAGCCTGACCAAGGGCCTCGGTGCCGGCGCCAACCCGGAGATCGGGCGCGCCGCGGCACTCGAGGACGCGTCGCGGGTCGCCGAGGCGCTGGCTGGGGCCGACATGGTGTTCGTCACCGCGGGCATGGGCGGCGGCACCGGCACCGGCGCGGCGCCGGTGATCGCGCAGGTCGCGCGCGATCTGGGCGCCCTGACCGTCGGTGTGGTCACCAAACCATTCGCGTTCGAGGGCTCGCAGCGCAAGAAAAAGGCCAGCGGCGGCATCAACGAGCTGGCCAAGGCGGTCGACGCGCTGATCGTGATCCCCAACGATCGTCTGATCTCGCTCGCCGGCCTGAAGATGACGTTGAAAGACGCGTTCGCGATGGTCGACAACGTCTGCTTGAACGCCGTGCGCGGCATCAGCGATCTGGTCACTGTGCCGGGTCTCATCAACGTCGACTTCGCCGACGTCCGCACGATCATGACCGGCATGGGCAAGGCGCTGATGGGCACCGGGCGCGGCACCGGCGACAAGCGCGCGATCGAAGCGGCGCAGCAGGCGATCAGCTCGCCGCTGCTCGAGGACGTGTCGATCAACGGCGCGACCGGCATCCTGATCAACATCACCGGCGGCTCGGATCTGACGCTGGCCGAGATGAATGAAGCGTGCAGCCTGATCGAGGAGGCGGCCGATCCCGAGGCCAACATCATCTTTGGCTCGGTCATCGACGCGAACGCCGGCGACGAGGTGCGCATCACGGTGATCGCGACCGGCTTCCAGCCGCTCGCGCAGGTGGAGCCGGTGGCGCACCATGCGCGTGGCGCGTCGCATGCGCGCCGCGGGCACGACCAGATGGCGCTGCCGATGGCGCCGCAGCCGAGCATGCCGCTGGCGACGTTCGGTTCGGCACCGACGATGGCGATCCCGACCATGGCGTCGGCGCAGCAGCCGCCGGTGTCGTGGGCGCAGTCGGGGATGCTGCCCTCGGGTCCGACCGCGCGTGGTTTCGCGGCCGCGGCTCCAGCGCCGCGCAACCCGGAGCCGGTCAGCATTCCGATCGACAACCTCGACGACTTCTACGTCGGCGCCGACTACACCGCGGCCACGCCGGCCCCGGTCGCGGCGTCGCCGACGTCGCCGATGAACTACGGCGGATTACCAACCGCGGAGTGGACGCCGCCCGCCGAGCGTCCAATCATCCGGCCGCCGGTATCGGGGGCGGGCCCGCAACCTCGCCGCATGAGCTCGCCGGCGCAGGTGCGTGGGGCCGACGAGCTCGGCGTCGAGGAGAACGAGTTCGACAAGCCGACCTACCTGCGCCGCGGCTTGAGCGCACCGGAGTAGGCGCGCGCGGCGTTGCATGGCGAATCGATCGCTCGCAGGGGGGGCGCGCGCGCGGGCGCGGCTAGCGATCGTTGTCGTCGTGGGGGCGCAGGCATTTCTGAGTGCGGGCTGCCGGCGCAACGAGCCGGCGCCCAGCGCGCCGGTGCCGCCATCGCCGCCGGCGAGCAGCGCTCATCCGGAGCCGTTCGTCCATCCGCCGATCCCGTCCGAGCCGCCGGCTGCCCCCCAGGCTCGCCCGGAGTGCTCATACGCAGCGCTGGTGCCGGTCGCGGCGCGGATCCGCGAGGCACAGAAGCTGGGGACGCGCGCGCTCGAGCCGTCGAAGAGCAAGAGCAAGAAGAAGACGCAGAGAAAAGACGGGCTTCCGCGCTGCGGAACCGTGGCCTTGGCCGAGCTCGAGCATCAGGTCAAGGGCGAGCTCGCGGATCGCGTGCGCATCTGCGTCGGTCAGGACGGGCCGCTCGACGCCGAATGGAATCTCCTGGAGGCGTCGCTCGCGTCGCTCGGCTCGTGCATCGACTGCACGCGGATGAGTGAAGGCCGCGAGGTCGATTGCCAGCGTACCGCCGCGCGGGTCACGCAGGCCGAGTCCGACGCGGCGAAGAAGCAGCCGCTGCCGTAAGCGGATCAGGAAGCGCCAGGCGCCTATCTAGGCTGCGAAGCGCAGGCGGACCAGGCGGGCGGCGCCGCTCGCGTCCGGCGTCAGCGTGTCCCAGTGCTCGGCGTCGCGGCCGCGGTAGCGCAACTGGACCCCACGCGTCGTCTGGCCGCGCAGCGCTTCGCGCGCGGCGGCCAGCGCGTCGGCCGACGCAGGTAGCGATGTCGGCCGGCCGTCGCGGAAGAAGACCTGCGGCGCGCCAGTGCCTTCGGCGATCTCCGAGAACAGGCGATCCAGGCTCTGCTCGTCCAACGTGGTCTCGTGCACGCTGGTGGAAGCGTCGTCGCCGTCAGTTGAGATCACGGTGAACAGGTTCATTCGGTCTCCTTCGGAAAGATTCGCGAGCCAGCGTTCTGGAGTTAGGCAGGCTGCATCGGACAGGCGAAGCCAAAACTTAAGGTCGCGCTGGCGATAGGCAACGGGGCCGCTGCACCCGACGGGTCTGCTGCTCTGCAATCGCCACCCGAGGCCACCCGGGCGCCCAACCGGCACACAACTCGCCGACGCAGGTTGCGATAACCGGGAATGACCCTCAGCAACGCCCTCAGGTTGCTCGATTCCTGTGTTTTCGCGGGAGTACGACAGCTTCTTTGGCCGGCCCGCTGCGCGGGCTGTGACGACTACATCTCCGACTCGCTCCTGTTTTGTCCTGACTGTGCGGTCTCGGTCACTGTGCTCGCGGATGCCTGCCCCGGCTGCGCCCTGCCGCTTGCGCCGCCCGACCCTGCAAAGCCAAGTCACCCTCCCCTGTACTCGGGGGAGGGCCGGGGAGAGGGCAGACCTTGCGAGAGCCAACGCGCGACCCGGCCTTGCGAGAGCGGACCGTCTCGCTGCCGGCTCTGCCGCCGCGTCCCGTTCGCATTCGCGGAGGCCAGCGTGGCCTGCGAATACGGCGCGGCGCTGGCCGACGCCATCGTTGCGATGAAACATCGGGGGCGCCGCGATCTCGCGCACCGCCTGGCGCGATTGCTGGTCGAGCCCTTGGCGCGCGTGCTGGAGCACGGCGGCTTCGAAGCGGCCGACGCGATCGTTCCGGTGCCGCTGCATCCGCGCAAGCTGCGGCGGCGCGGCTTCAACCAGGCGCTCGAGCTGGCGCAGGCTGCCCTCCGGCTGTTGCACGGACGGGGGGATGACTCGGGTGTCGTGGCGCACCCGATGCTCGAGCGGACGCTGCTGCGGCGCACGCGCGACACGCGCGAGCTCGGTCACCTGGGACCGATCGCGCGGCTGCACGAGGTCGCGGGCGCGTTCGCAGTCGCGGAGCCCGCGCGCTTGCATGGGCGGCGAGTGCTCCTGATTGACGACGTGCTGACCACGGGCGCGACGCTGAACGAATGTGCCGGGGTGCTGCGCGGCGCTGGTGCGCGGGAGGTCCGGGTGGTTGCCCTGGCGCGCGCGGTGTAGGGTAGCTGCCCCGCCGTGGCCAACAAAGCTCCCAGCAACACGAACGCCGACGAGGTCAAGGTCCTCGCACGCAATCGGCGCGCTCGGCACGAGTACCACGTCGACGAGACGCTGGAGGCCGGCGTGGTGCTCGCCGGCTCCGAGGTCAAGTCGATCCGCGCCGGCAAGGCGACGCTGGTCGATGCTTTCGCCGACATCGATCGCGGCGAGGCGTGGCTGCACCAGGTCGACATCGGCGTCTATCCGTTTGCGCACGGGCGCAACCACGATCCGCGCCGCAAGCGAAAGCTGCTGCTGCACCGGCGCGAGATCGATCGGCTGGCGGGCAAGCTCCGGGAAAAGGGGTTCACGCTGGTGCCGCTGAGCCTGTACGAGAAGAAGGGTCGCGTGAAAGCCGAGCTGGCGCTGGTGCACGGCAAGCAGCAGTGGGACAAGCGCGAGGATTCCAAGAAGCGCGAGAGCCAGCGCGAGATCGACAGGGCGATGTCGGTGCGGCGGAGGTAGCGCGGCGTCGGCTCTCGCAAGGCCTGCCCTCTCCCCGGCCCTCCCCCGCAGACGGGGCAGACGGGGGAGGGTGACTCGGGGAAGGAAGGTTTGGTCGAATCGATCCCTTCCGGTCCCCTCCCCCCGTCTGCGGGGGGAGGGTTAGGGAGAGGGCCCGTCCTCTTCACGGCGCTTCGTACGGCCCGATGTCCGGCAGCCCTTTGTAGAGAGCATCCCCCCAGAAATCGAGGCCGCCGTTGCCGGTGATCGCGATGCCGGCGTTGATCGCCGGCGAGCCGGCGCGCAGCTGGAAGCCACCGAGCCCGGTGAGCGCTGGCCCCGTGGCTCCGCCGTTCGGGTGGGTCGCGCTGTTCATGAACATCGGATCGCCGGTCTTGGCCGACGTGTCACCCGCCGCCGCGGGCAGCCCGCTATAGAGATTGCTCGAATAGGTGATGCCCGCGGCGGTCACCGCCGCGTCGGCGGTGCGCGTGGTGAAGAGGATGTTGTTCCGCAGCGAGTACGTCGCGACCAGCGCCGCCGTGCCGCCCGACGAGTTGACCAGCGACGCCGCGTTGAGCCCCGAGGCGAACAGCAAGTTGTTGTACGTCTGGTTGGTGGCCGAGGCGTCGGAGTGCAGATTGATGCCGTAGCGGCTGCTGTTGATGATCAGGTTGTAACGGACGATCGAGTCGCCGAACGCGAACTGCGCGAGCAGGATGCCGTCGCCGTTGTCGTGGATGTAGTTGTACTGGATGACCGCCTTGGTCGTCGCGCGGTCGGCGTCGATGCCGTTGAAGTCGGCGCCGTTGGCCTTGCGCACCGTCCCGAACGTTTCGTTGTACTGAACGGTGAAGTCGTCTGAGTTGTAGACCTCGATCGCGCTGGTGCCGGCGTTCTGGCTGACGTTGCGCTCGATGAGCACGCCGCGCGACCCGGTGACGTAGATCGTGTTGCAGCCGTAGATCGTATTGGTCTGGCTGAGGTAGTTGCCGCGGATCACGATGTTGGTGTGCGGCATGAAGTGCGTATCGGTCGGCGAGTTACGAATGCCCCACCCGAACCCGCCGTCGAATTGCTTGAAGATGATGCCGCCGAACGACGTGTCCTGGATCGTGTTGTTCTCGATGGTGACGTCGTCGAACCAGGTCGGCGTGCCGTTGGCGGATTGAACCTCGACGACGATGCCGCCGGTGCGCTTCGAGTCGTCCCACCCGGTCTGGAACGTCACCCACGGCGGGATGTTGTCGGCGGTGCTGCCGCCGATCCAGTTCACCACGCCGGTGACGTCGTGAACGAAGCAGTTGCGGATCGCGATGTGATGAAGCGTGCCCGCGTCGCGGCCGCGGATGGCAACGGCGCGGTAATCGCCGGGCGCGCTCTGGTTGTTGGTGACCTCGAGGTTGTTGATCTCCCAGTACGATTGGTTGAGCAGCAGCACCGTATCCAGCACGCCGGCACCGGCGTTGAAGCGCGGCTTCGCGCCCGTGCCGTATTGATCGATCACGATCGAAGCGGTCGCCGTCCCCGAACCGAGCGGGTGCAGCTGGCCGGTGAACGTGCTGCCGGCCTTGAAGCAGAGGTGATCGCCGGGATGAAAGGTCGTGGCGTTCACCGGCGTCAATGACTTCCAAGCGGTCCCCGGCGTCGTGCCGTCGGCGGCGTCGTTGCCGGCCGCGGAGTCGACGTAGTGATTGCCCGCCCCGGTTGTCGCGCAGCTGCCGGTCGCGCCGCCGTCGGATCCGCTCGGGCCCGCATCGCGCGTGTCACGCGCCGCGTCCGGGGCACCGGCATCGGGGGTCGCAGGCCGTCCGGCGGCTCCGCCGCTGGCGCCGAGATCCGTCCCGCCGTCCTGGCCCGGCGTGCCGCCAGTGGCGCCGGGAGCACCGCCGCTCCCCGAGCCTCCCGTGCCGGCGCCGGCGCCTCCCGTCACTCCGGCCGCGCCCGGCGCACCGCCCGTGGCGCTGCCACCCGTCGATTTGCCCGACGAACAACCCAACGTGACGCACACGACGCTCAGCACCAGCGATCCAACCAGTGCTCGGGCGCGCGCGTCGGCGTTCGTTCCGCGTATCAATTCGGCTCTCATCCCCCCTATAAGGGGTGAAATTGGAGCGTCTGGTGCGCGGGCGTCGTCGCCCAGCTCGGGTCGCGGTATGTTTGTTTCATGGGCGGTACGTCACAGCGTCCCCCGGCCATCCCCGACGACGCCACCTGGGTGCCCGACGCCCGCGAATGGCGCGCGGGAACCGTCGACGCCGCCGGCGAGAAGCAGGGTTTGCACCGCAGCTGGCGCTCGGACGGCACGTTGCGCGAGGAGGTGACGTTCGTCGACGGCAAGGGCATCGGCACCTACCTGCGCTATCACCCGAACGGTCAGATCGCTGGGCGCGGTGAGTTCGTCGACGGCCAGATGCAGGGGATCTTGCGCTGCTTCGCCAGCGACGCGCCGACGACCGAGGTGCTGCAGCCCTGCTGCGTGCCGCCCAATGCGTGGGAGCTGCAGCGCGACTTTCACCACGGCGAGATCATGGCGTTGCGCTGGTACGACCGCGCGGGCCAGCAGATCCTCGAGAGCGGCGCGCCCCATCCGCCGCGCCCACCGTCGGTGCCATCGGTGGCTCGCTACGACGAGGCGTCGTCGCGCTGGTTGGTCGGCGACTATGTGGTCGGGCCCGACCGCCCCGTCCATTGGCGTCGTTGGTCGCGTGATGGCGTGCTCGTCGAGGAGGAGAGCTTCGAGAACGAAGCCCGTCACGGGGCGCTGCGCCGCTACCTCGAGACCGACGGCACGCTCTGCCTCGACGTGCCGTACGAACGCGGGCTCAAGCATGGCCCCTTCCGTGACGACACCAACCCGGAGGGCGTTTTCACCGTTGCAGGCGCCTTCACCGAGGAGGGCACGTTCGATCGCGACCTCGCGACCGGCGTCTGGCGGCTGCGCGACGCCGGCGGCGCGGTGCTCGTCGAGCGCGATCTCGGCCTTGCCGCGCACGAGGACGCGCTTGCCACATCGCCGGCGCTCGCGCCGGTCGACCTCGCGGGCGGGACGGTCGAGGAGGCACGCCGCCTCGTCGACCTGGCACGGGCTCTGCGCTGCGACCGCCGCGTGGGCGAAGCGATGCTGGCGCTGGCGCGCGCCGCCGCCATCACCGGCGACCTGACCGCGCTGCGCGAGTTGCGGGCCGAGACCACCTGGCCCCGCTCGTCCGTGGCGGGAGCGGACCTGGCCACCGCCGTCATCGAGCGCGCCGGCAGTCAACTGGCGCCGCTGGTCGATGCGCTGGTGCGCGGCGGCGATCCGACCGCGCTGTTCCGCGCCATCGCGTCGTCGATCAAGGGCGCCTATCGCGCGGCCCTGCAGATCGTCGACGCCGGGTTGCTGCTCGATCCGGAGCGCGTCGGCTGCTACGTCACGCGCTCGCTGGTGAATGTGCACCTGGGCGCCCGAGACAGCGCCGCGCGCGACGTGCAACGGCTGCCCGCCGACTGGGGCGAGCAGCGCGCGCAGCTGGACGGATACGTGCGCGCGATCTTTCCCGCGTTCGATTTTTGGCCCGCGCGCGTGCCGGTGGGAACGATCTTCGATGAGTTTCCCGATGCGCCCGCGCAGCCGCTGGCGTCGGTGCGTGCCGCGATCGAGAAGTATGCGACGCGCTTGCAGTTGCTGCGCGAGGCGGTGTCACAGCGCGTGCGCGAAGCGGGCGCCGATGCCGGCGCCGCGGGGGCGGGCTGGCTGCCACCGGACCTGAGGGCGCTGCTGCCCGCCGGTCCGGTCGCGCTCGAGACCCTCAGCTTCGAGCAGAGCTTTCTCCCCGACGGTGAGCCGGTGGACGATGGCGCCGACTCGACCGAGGTGCCCGGTGACGTGCAGGTCGAGACGATCGCGATCGACGAGCGGCTCGCGCTCGAGGGCGCGAACGTGCCTGCGCTGCAACGGCTCGCGCGCGGTGACTGGGCCGCGCTGTGCTGGCTCTGCTGGAGCTGCGGCCTGGACCGCGTCGCGCTGCCGGACGCACTCACGCCCCCCGCCGACTTCGGTCCCGCCGCCGGCATGTCGATCGAGCGCACCTGGCGGTGCCGGGACAAGCTGACCTCGGGCGGGCTGGTGGCCATGACCCGCGGTGTGCCTGGCTTCGAGTGGGAGGGGATGGCGATCGACGAGATGCCGCACGCGCTGGTCGAGGTGGCGACCCAGGAGTCCGTCGAGGTGCGCGCGATGTTCCTGTGGCTGTGCGACGAGACCGCCCGGTCCCCCTGGCAGAGCGACCTCCGGGACGCGGATTGATTCTCCGGAAACCTACCGTCGAGACGCGTTTCGCTGGTCGAAAATCCGGTGAAATGGTCCCGCCGAAATGGAAAACATGTTCGAACGTGACAGAGGGCGGGTGCGCCACTATGCTGACCGGTCGTTTGGAACAGATGACCGAGTCCGCGGACGGCGCGGCGCACCAGCCTGACCCCGACCTCCCTCAGATTGTCGCTGAGGAGGAGGCCCTATTGCGGGTCGTCCTGCGCAAGCTCGACGAGGGCCCGAAGAAATCGCGGCTTCAGGTCGACGACGCCGGCGCGCTCATCGAGCTGCGCGATGCGCTGGCCGAGGCCAAGCCCGAAGACCAGGGGTCGATCCTCGAGCAGATGCACCGGATCGAGGCTCTGTCGCGCCAGCGCGGCAAGGGCGACAACCCGCCCGTCGATCGCAAGTCGCCGTACTTCGGCCACCTGAGGCTCGAGGAGAACGGCAAGCGGCGCGACGTGCTCATCGGGCCGCGCACCTTCGTCGAGCCGGGCGGCGGCGTGCAGATCGTCGACTGGCGGAATGCGCCGGTGTCGCGCCTGTTCTATCGCTACGAAGAGGGCGACGGCTACGAGGAGCGCCTGGGCGACCGACTGGTCGAGGGCGAGATCCTCGCGCGGCGCACAGTCGCGATCCTCGAGGGTGAGCTGCGCCGGGTGGCGGCGCCGCAGGGGACGTTCTCGCGCAACCTGCGCACGGGCGAGTGGCGCGAGATCGCCGCCCAGCAGGCAAAGCTGTCGGTCGCGCGCGATGGGACCGCGACGCTGACGCCGGCGGCGCCCGCCGCCCGCGCGCCGCTGCCGATCCCACCCGCGACGCGCGGCAAGCTCGGTATCGACGAATCGGGCGCGCGCCGCCCGGATCGCCACCTGCCGGCGATCGCCGCGCTCATCGATCCGCGCCAGTTCGAGCTCATCACCCAGCCGTCGTCGGGGCTGATCGCTGTGCAGGGCTCGGCTGGCAGCGGCAAGACGACCATCGGCCTGCATCGTATCGCCTATCTGGCGTTCGCCGAGCCGCGCCGGTTCCGCGGGGACCGCATGCTGGTCGTGGTGTACCAGCGCGCGCTGGCGTCGTACGTGTCGCGCGTGCTGCCGTCGCTCGACGTCGACGGCGTGCCGGTGATGACGTTCGCTGCGTGGGCCGAGTCGATCCGCAAGCAGACGTTCCCCCTCTTGCAAGCGCCGCTGACCGATGAGACGCCGGCGCCGGTGATGCGCGCCAAGGCGCACGGCGCGATGTTGCGCATCCTGGCAGACCGCCAGGCCGAGCTCGCGCGCTACTGTGGGGAGGAGCTCGGGCGCGAGCTCGCCGGCAAGCCCGGCGCCGCCGACGTGCTCGCCGCCTGGACCAAGACGGCCGAGAACATCGGCCCGGTCGATGAGCGCATGACCGCGCTCGCGCAGTGGGTGCGCGACGCGACCCTCGACCCCGCCACGCGTAACGCTGTCGAGGGCACCGGGCGCCGGCTGCGGGCGCGTACGCGCGACGTCGTCGGCGAGTGGGCGTCGTTGCTCACCGATCGCCGCGCGCTGGGCGCTGGCTTCGCGCGCCACGCCCCCGGGCTGTTCACCGAGGGCCAGCTCGATGACGTGCACCGCTGGTGCGTCGAGCGCGATCGCCTGCGCACCGCACGGTCATCCGAAGATGATGAACCCTACGCGCTCGATCCCGAAGACGACGCGCTGTTATTGCGCATCTACCAGCTGCAGCGCGGCCGCTTCCCGGCCGGCAAGGGGGGAGCACCGCTCGCCTACGAGCACCTGATGGTCGACGAGGTGCAGGACTTCTCGCCGGTGGAGCTCGCGTTGTTGCTGGAGACGACCACCGCACAACGCTCGGTCACCATGGCGGGAGACACCGCGCAGGCGATCGCGCCCGAGCACGGTTTCTCGAACTGGTCGGCGCTGCTCGACGATCTCGGCATCCCGCACGAGCGCGTCGAGCCGTTGCGCGTGAGCTATCGATCGACGCGCGAGATCGTCGATGCCGCCGAGCACGTGCTCGGGCCGCTGGGCGGCGACGTGCGTCCGGTGGCGCCGCGCGCGGGGGCGCCCGTCGAGGCGTTCGGCTTCTCTTCGGCGGGCGAGGCAAGCGAGCTCTTGTCGCACGCGCTCAAGGAGCTGATCCGCGCCGAGCCGACCGCGTCGGTCGCACTGGTCGCGCGCCACCCGGAACAGGCGCGGCTCTACTACGACGGGCTCTCGCGCGCCGAAGTGCCGAACTTGCGCCTGGTCGCCGATCAGGACTTCTCGTTCACCGCCGGCATCGACGTGACCGACGTGCGCCAGACCAAGGGTCTGGAGTTCGACATCGTGATCTTGCTCGACGTCAACGAGGCGTCGTACCCGGTGTCCGACGACGCACGCCGGTTGTTGCACGTGGCGATGACCCGCGCCGCGCACCAGCTGTGGGTGACGTACACGGGCGCGCCGTCGCTGCTGCTGCCCGACAACCTGCGCTGAGCGGCTAGTTCCGGGGAAAAGGCGCGTCGAGCTTGGCGTTCAGCTTGGAGAAGATCTTTCCGGTCTTGAGATCGAAGCGCGACTCGATCGGGTCGCCCATCAGGTCGCCGCGCTCGGAGTCGAACCACCACAGTTTGACCGTGCCGGCGCGGACCGCGATCGCGACCAGCACGTCGACGCGCGCCATCTCGGCGAGCCGCGCCAGCGTCGTGGGGTGCGTCGTCGGGTCGCTGCCGCGCAGCTTGGCGACCGCGTTCTCGACCTGGACCGCGCGGTCGGAGCGGCGATCGGCCAGCGCGAAGACGGCGCGCGCCGGCGCCCTGTCGACGGTGATCTTGCGGAAGGCCTTCTTGTAGCCCGCCTTCTCGAGCTCGACGTAGACCACGCCGGGCGCGACCTTGAGCGTGCGCGGCGTGACCCCGTTGATGTGGAAGTTGATCGCGACACGCGCGTTGGGCGGATCGCTGTCGATCGTCAGCTCCACCGGCGTCGCGGCGGTGTCGGGCTTGGGTGCGGCACCTGCGTCCGGTGTCGGCGGGGCAACGTAGGTTTCCCACAAGTCGTGCGACAGCGTCGAGGGTGGCAGCGACACCAGCGTGCGCAGCCGGACGCCCGCGGCACGCGCCTCCGCGACGTGCCCCAGCTGGTGCTCGCAAGCGACCAGCAACTGGTACAGGACCTTGAGCGGCTCGCGCTCGTCGTCGACGCTCAGGCCGCCCAGCGCGGCGTCCTCGGTCTCATAAGCCAGCGCGACCGCGCCAGCGCAGTCTCCGGCTTCTTGCTTGGCGCGCGCAGCGCCGACCAGGTGCGCGATCACCGGCTCGGTCGCGGTGGGGCCGTTCAGGGCGCGCTGCATGCCGGCGTCGGTCAGCTTGGTGAGGCCGCGCCCTTTGGCCCAGCTCTCGACCTCGACCTTCAGTGCCTCCGGCGCGTGCTCGGTGGCCATCGACAGGTCGACCAGCCCGAACAGCCGCGCTTCACCTTCGCCTGCGCGAGGGGCGCGCGCCGCCGCTAGCGTGCCGAGGAGAGCCGCGGCCCCGATCCACGACCTAGACAATGGTCTGGAAGAATCGATTGAGCGCCCATACGTCGCGGGCCCTCAATCCTTGAAAGCGGATCCCCATCCCGATCTCGTCGCTCGACCCTTTGCTGACGACCCAGCGCACGTCGCCGTTGACCTCGACCGGCTCGGGCTGCGTCGGCAATTGAAAGCGAAGCTGTACGGTGGTCCCAATCGGAATCGGAAACGGCGTCTCGACGTAAAGCCCGCCCAACGAAAGGTTGCGCGTCCGCGTCACCTGTTTCTTGCCGTCGAAGAGCATCTCGACCTCGAGCTGGCGCTCGTATCGGGGGTCGATTCGTCTGAAATGCTCTGGCAAGGGGCGCCCTCTCTCCGGTCTCTCTGGGTTCTTCCGTCGCGGCCGCCGCCGGCGGATCCGATTGCTGAAGGCCTTAGCATACCCCAAATGGGGCCTGCCCGGCCAGCGACGAGGAGCGTTTCCGGACGTTACTACAGCGACGGGATCACCGGGCAGTCCGACAGGGTGCCGATATCCTCCACCGGCGACCACGGTTTGTCGGTGTAGACCGGCTGGAACAGACGGTCCCAGCATTGGATCTCGTGAGCGCCCGCGGCATCGCCGGATACCACTTGCAAATCCGAGCGGCCTTCCCCCGAGCCCAGCCAAGCGCTGGTGACTTGAACCACGTCAGTTGCCGGGCCCAGAATGCTGTTACCGGTGAAGTTGAACGACAGCGATCCGTTTCCGTTCTCATCGGCCGCGAAATCGTAGATGCCCTGGGTGGGATCGTCGGGCTTGGCCGGGTTGGGCAGGTTGGTGAAGTTCAGGTCCACGGCAATCGGAAAGGCGTGGTTGTCATAGGTCGCGGTCAACGTGTCGAGATAGCCGAGCCCTGGGTCCATGCCGGCGGCGTGCGCCTCGGCGGTCGTGATGTCGAGCGAGCCGGTGCCCTTTCGCGCGCCACCCGAGGCAAGGAAGGTTCCATTGATCACGTTGATCCACCCGTCGTCCTCGCCGCCGGCGAAGCCGATCGGCCGGAAGCCGATGTGATAGGTGAACACCGTGGCGCCGTCGAAGGTCATCAACATGCGGATGTTCCATCCCGGCTGGTCCTTCGAGGGAAATGGACCCCAGATCCGCTCGTTGGGGTGGCGCGTGGTCGGCGAATACGAACGAATAGTGTCAATGATCGTCACGAACGCGTCGACGATGCCGTTGAAGATGACCACGACGTCGCGGGTCATGCGATAGAGCTCGGCGCTGCTGGCCAGCACGACGGCGCTCCGGACGGGAACGACGGCGGTGAGATCCGGCTTCTCCGGCAACGCCTGCATGAACTCGAGATCTTCGTTTGAGTAGTTGCCGCAACCCGCGCCGGCGAGGCCGCCGGCGATCAACAGCAGGGGAACCAGTCTTTTGTTACAGGTCATAGCTCACCGCGCTCGCGAGCTCCCAATAGCCAAGGGAGCGGTTTTCATCGACGTTGTAGAGCAAGTAGTGGACGCGCCCCCGCACGAGGAGTCCGAGGTCGCGATAGATGCGCAGCTTGAGTCCGCCGACGATCCCCGGCGACAGCGTGGAGAAGTGCTGTTCGGGCAGCGTGGGATCGTCGAACGTGCGGTTCATCAGTAGCAGCGCGAGCCGCCCGCCCACGAATGGCGTGAGCCGCGCGTGCGGCCATTCGACCAGCATCGACATGCCGAGGCTGACCTCGCTGAAGTGAAACGGAACCAGCCCGCCGCTCGAGAGATCGACCTGGCCGGCGGCGCTGCCGGCCGCGAGATCGAACGCCCAGATCCAATCGCGGCGGAAGAAGTTGTGCAGCTGAGCCTCGAACGCGAGCATCCCGGTCGCGGGAAACAGACTCTCGCGCGAGGGCGCGTCGAAGATCGACTGGTATGTCCCGCCCACGCCCAGCGACCAGCGCGTGACCGCCAGGTTCACGCCCGCGCCCTTCACCGGATCGTCGGCGAACGGAGCGTCGCGAAGCCGTGCCTCGTCGAGAGTGGCCAGCTGCCCGCGCGCGATGTCGACCTCGCCCACGCGCAGCCGATCGGCGAGCCGTCGCTTGACTCGGTAGCGCCCGGGCGCCAGCGCGATGCGCCGGTCGGCGTCGGCGTTCTTGACCACTTCGGCGGCGACGAAGCCTCGCGTGTCCACGAGATAATAGACACCGCTCGGTACCGCGCGCGGAAAATAGAGTCCCTCGTGACGCCCACCGACGTCGGTCAGCACCAGGTCGCCGTTGCCGGCCAGGTCGTAGCTGAAGGTCGGATGCTGCGCGCCGGCGGCGCTCTCGGCGGTGTCGGCGACGGTGCGATCGTATGCGTAAGCGTAGGCTTCGAACAACGTGACCCGCCCATCACCTGAACGGTCGGCGCTGCCGAGGAGGCCGCTTGCTAGATGGTGTGAGAAGTAGCTGCCGCCGATCAGGTCGGACTCCTGCGAGTCCTCGTCGGACGCGCTCGACGTCAAGATCACCAATCCCTTGGCGTCGCGCGCGCTCTTGGATTCGACCTCGAAAGCCGGCGCCTTGCGCGCGCCCTTGGTGCGCGTGAGCAGGCCCGAGCGGCAGGAGTCGAAGATGCCGATGCGCACGTCGGCGGGCGCCTGTGCCAGGCGGCTCTTCAGCGCCTCGAGGGGCAGCTGGGTATTGCCGAGTCGCAGCGACCCGTCCTTCGCGTGCCCCGAGAAATAGACGAACAGCGCCACGTGCTCGCCGCGCTGGGTGGCGTCGCGCGCGCGACGCTCCATCTCGCCGAGCGCCGCGAGAAAGTCGTGCGCGGTGCCGTCGAGGATCAGCGACGCGTCTTCGGGGCGCACGCCACCGAGGCGGTTCAGGATGTCGTAAACCTTCTTCGCATCGTCGCGCGCGTACAGCAGCGGCCGTGTGTCGTTGCCGCCGGTGTCGTTGCCCGCGATGACCGCGAGACGGCGCAGCTCATCCGCGCGCGCCGCGCGGACGACGCCCGCGGAGAGCAACAACGTGACGGCGATGAGGCAACGGCAACGCATGGGATCGGGCTTCCGAAACCCGAGCTTACGGTTTGACGAACGTCCGCTGGAATTGTTCGCCGGGAAGTTCCAGGGACGCCAGACGCGCCAGGTCGCCCGCGCGCTGAAAGGCGGTGTGCGCCGCCTGCTTGGCCGCCTCGACCTCCAGCGGCTGGTCGCTGAGGATCACGATCACGCGCTCGCTCCCTTTGCCGGTGAGCTCGATGCTGTCGGGCAGATACTGCGTCGCGCTGATCGACCCCTTGGCGCGGCTCACCGGCAGGCTACGGCCGGCCTCGGGGTAAAGCGGCGACACCTCGCCCTGGTCGTCGATCGACAGCGCGGTCACGTATTGATGCGTGCCCGGCTGATAGCCGATGCGCAGGCGCTCGCCGGGCGACAGCGTCTCGGGCGCGCTGACGGCGGCCGTACGCTGCGGTCCGCGGCCCGCGGGCGCGATCTGGACGGTGATGCCGCTGCCGCCCTTGATGCGGCTCAAAGCGCGATCGACGGCCGTTGTGTCATCGCCCGTGCGCAGGCGCGGCGCAAACGTGAAGGTCAGCGCTACCGCCGCAGCCACGCTCGCCAGCGGAAAGAACCAGCGCATGGTCGGTCCCGACAGCGACAGACCGCGCGACGACGCCGGCACCCGGCGCGGCGTACGCCCGGCGCGTTCGACGCCGGCGGCGAAGCGATCGAACGAGATCTCCTGCTCGAAGCGCCGCTGCTCGTCGCCCATCTCCTTGAGGCGCGCGCGGCAACGCGGGCACGCCGCGGTGTGCGTCTCGATAGCCGGCTTCTCGGGCGCGGCGAGCTCGCCGGCCCAGAAACGCCGCAGCGCGATCTCCTTGATGTGAGGCTCGGTGGTCATGACTCCTTCTCCTCTTTGCCCTCGCTGTCGCTTTCATTCTTTCGGGCGTATTCCTTCTGGCTCTCGCGCGTGAAGCTCTCGAGCCGCTTCCGGATCGTCGGAACCGAGCGGCCGAGCAGGCCCGCGATCTCTTCCAGCGTCATCTCGTCGACGTAGTAGTGAACGGCGGCGGCCTGCGTCTCGAGGTCGCAGCGCGAGAGCAGGTGTCGCACCGCTTCGCGGTCCTCGAACAGCTGCGGCCCGCCGTGGCCCTCGCTGCGCGACTGCTCCTGGCGGCGGAAGCGTTGGTGCCAGGGGGCGCGCTCGGCGCGCAGCACGTTGAGGCAGTGGTGCGTGGCGATCTTCATCAGCCAGGTCAGGGGCGATGCCTCGCTACGAAAGTCGCCGAGGTGGGTCAGCGCCTTTGCGAACACATCCTGCATCGCATCTTCCGCCTTCGATCTATCCTTCAACAGATAGGAGCAGCGCCCGAAGACGCTGCCCCCGTACTTCGAATACAGATCGCGCAGCGCCGCCCGTGAATCGGCGGCGCTGCCTCCCTGCAGGACCTCTAGGGTCGGCTTCGGCATCAGTTCAGCGTCGAGTATGCCGCCGGAGCGAACGCACAGCTCGATTCCTGGCCCCAGGTCTGGGTCGGGTCGTAGCTGGTGTTCTTGTAGGTGCTGTTGAAGTTGATGTCCCAGCACTCGTTGACCGTCGGGGCCGGGGTCGGCGCGTCGCCGCCGGTGATCTGCACGTCCGAGCGGCCGGCGCCGGTCTCGAGCCAGCGGCTGTGGATCGTGAACAGCTCCTTGGCCGTGCCGGTCGGGCCCGGGCCGGGGAGCGCGTCGCGGTGCGCGGCGTACTGGAAGTCGCCACCGTTGCCCGGCGTGGCTGACCACAGGTATTCGGCGTTGTAGATCTCGCCGTTCACGTCGTCCTTCACGCCGGTGAACACCACGCCGATCGTCGCGGTGTCGGTGAAGCTCGAGCGTGCGTAGGTGAAGTCCGCCTTGCCGACCAGGTTGTCGTGCTCGGGCAGCGTCGACTCCGCGTCCCAGTCGACGGTGAACGTGCCGTCTCCCAGCCCTTCGATGGTCTGGTTGTGCGCGCCGACGACCGCGTTGTGGTGACCGGTGAGGATCGAGATGAACGCCGAGTCCGCCGCCAGCTTCGGCTTGGCGTCGAGCACGTAGTCGTAGCTGTGCGCCGCGGTCCGAGTGACCGTCAGGCGCCAGGCGTTGGCCTTGAGCGGCTCGCTATAGGGACCCCAGACCGCCATATCGGTGCCGACGGTGGTCGGCGGGAACTCGACGATTGTGTGCACCAGCGTCAGCACCGCGACGGTGCCGCCGTTGACGATGTCGGTGACGTTGCGCGTGGTCACGTAAAGGTCGGCTTTCTGGCCGAGTATCGCGCTCTTCGTCCCGACAACGCCGTCGACGCCGGTGAGCTGGCTCGATGCGCTCACCTGGCCGCTCGGAACCTTGAGCGCCACCGCGTCGCTGGTGGGCACGCCCTCGCGGAATCCGTCGTCTCCGTTTTTGAGGCCGCAGGCAGGGAGCGCCATCGCGGGAAGGCAGATGGCAGGTAGTGCCAAGAGGCGAGCGAACCGGACGGGACGTGAAGCGCGGGGTGTCATGGTTTCTCCTGTTGGGTTTGTTTCGTCTTCGGTTGTTTCGTCGTGTGTCTCAACGCAATGGACACGGCTGGCAGGAGAAACGGAAAGGCGAAAAATGGAGCAGTTACGCCTACAAGGGTGGTTCGCGTACATGCGCCTCTGACGTCGCGGACACCCCGCTCCCTAACCCTCCCCCCGCAGACGGGGGGAGGGGACCGGATCCCTGTCGGCGCGAGCTTTCCCATCACCCTCCGGTCCCTCCCCCCGTCCGCGGAGGGAGGGTAGGGAGCGGGGTCCTCGCGCCGTTACGGCGTCGACGGCGCGGCGGGAGCCGCGGGGGGCGGGGGCGTTTCCGCGGGCTTCGCCGGCGCGGGCGGTGGAGGTGGCGCGGCTGCCGCGGGCGGAGGGGGTGGCGGTGTCGCCGCGGGTGGCGGGGTCGGCGGTAGCTGCGAAGGATCCGGCTGCATCATGCCCTTGAGCTCGATGATCGCGCGCCCCGATTCCGCGGTGACGTCGCGTGGCTTCTTTGCCGCTGCGGGCGGCGGAGTCGCGGCGGGGGCAGCCGCCGCGGGTGCCGGACGCGCCGCCGCCGCGGGCGTCGCCGCGGGTGCGGCGGCTGCTGGCGCAGGCGGCGGTGTCGCGGGCGCCGGTGGCTTTTCCGCCGCGGCGGGCGCGGGCGCCGGGGTGGCTTCGGGTGTGTGTTTCGCCGCAGGCACGGCCGGCGGTGAGGTTGGTGGCGGCGGCGCCGCCGCTGGTTCCGGCCCTGGCGCCGCGCCCACCGCGGGGGTCACGTCTCCCTCGGCGCGCGAGCCGAGATAGCTCCCGGCCAGCGCCGCGCCGACGATTAGCAGCAGGCCGCCGACCAGCAACAACCCCAGCCATCGCCCGCCGCCGCGCCCGAAGCGCTGTCGGGGCGGTCCGTCGTCGACCTCCGGGATCGGCAGCGCCAGCTCCGATTGGCTGTGCCGCCCCGACAGTGCGGCCTCGTCGTCATCCGGCACCGGCAGCGGCAGCTCGGCGCCGGCCGCGCGATGGCGCGACAGACGCGGCCGTCCGTCGCCGGTCCCCGTCAGCACCGCGAGCTTGGTGTTCTCCTCGCCGTCGATCGCGTCGTCCTCGGAGTCGCTGAGCTCGACGTCCTTGCCCTCGAGCTCGGCGGTCCCGGTTTTCGTGCTGTGCGACAGCGCCGGCGCCTTGCCGATCGAAGGCGCGCCGTCCTCGCGCTGCAGATCGGCGAGCCAGCGCTTGAGCTCGGTCGGCCCAGCCGGCGGAAAGACCGTGCGCATCACGCGCTCGACGTCGGCGAGCATCTCGTCGGCGCTCTGGTAGCGGTCCGCCGGGTCCAGCTTCATCGCGCGCATCATGATCTGCGCCAGCTCCGGCTCCGTATCGGGCCGCGCTTCCTCGGGCGAACGGAACTCTGCCCTTTGCACGCGCAACAAGATCTCGAGATCCGTCGGCGCTTCGAACGGCCGCACGCCGGTCATCAGCTGATAGAGGACGGTGCCCATAGAGAACAGGTCCGAGCGCGCGTCGATCGGCTTGCCCAGCGCCTGCTCGGGCGACATGAACGACACCTTGCCTTTGACCACACCGGTGCCGGTCTGCTCGCGCTTGTTCATCGCCTTGGCGATGCCGAAGTCGGTGAGCTTCACCTCGCCCTGTTCGCTGATGAGGATGTTGTGCGGGCTGATGTCGCGGTGGACGATCCCGAGCGGGTTGCCTTCCTGGCTCATGCCGTGCGCGTAGGCCAGCCCGCGCAGGACCTCGACGATGACGTACATGCCGAGCTCAGGCATCATCGGCACGCGCGCGACCGCGGCGCGGTTGATGATGCGGCCCAGGTCCCACCCGTCGACCAGCTCCATCACCAGGAAGTAGCGGCCGCCGCCGAGGCCGAGATCGAGCACCTGCACGATGTTGCTGTGCGAGAGCGCCATCGAGATGTGCGCTTCGTCGAGGAACATGTTGCGGAACTGAGGGTCGGCGTAGATCGACGAATGGATCCGCTTGAGGATCACCGGCTTCTGAAAGCCCTCACGGCCGAGCTGCGTGGCCAGGAAGATCTCCGCCATTCCGCCGTCCGCGACCTTCCTAACGATCTTGTATCGCCCGTGCTTGGCCATCGGAGAGTCGAACTTACCATGCCCGCCCGGGCCGGTCCCGGAAGCCGTCGCGCGCATGAAGTTCAATCCACTGCCAGCGGCTCGCGCAGCGTGATCGCCCGTATTGCTTCGGTGAAGCGCACGCGTTGCTCATTGACCAGCAAATCAATCTCGATGATGCGTTTGCCGAGCGCGTCGAGGCGCGCGGCGCTGTCGGCCAGACGCCCTGTGAGCTTGGCGCGTAGATCGCCCGCGGTGGTGTTCTTTTCCAGCGCTTTCAGGTTGGCGCGCGTCTCCTCGGTCGATCTGCGCAGCTCGGTGTCCTGGACCGCAATCTTCGCGCGCTCGTCGCCGGCGCGCACCAGTACTTTGCGGAATTCCCACGCGGCCCGCAGCTGCGCCGCCACGTCGCCGTTGGCGCGCTTGTCGGCCAGGTAGGTCTGGACCGCCTGATCGGCCAGCGGCGCGAGCCAGTCGATCGTCCAGGTCATCTGCTGCCGCTCGTCGACGGTCAGCTTGGTCGTCGCGTGCGCGGTGACGGTGGCCGGCACCAGCGCACTGCCGGTGCCGACATTGTCCTCGGTGCCGGTGGGAGGCGCGACCAACCGTGTGCCGCCGGTGCGCGGATGCTTGATCAACATCTTGGCGTCGTGGTCGGCTCCGTTACGCACTTGGTAGTGCGCGAGGAGGACCTGCTCGCGCGCAATCGTGAGCACACCTGCCTCGATATGGTAGAGCCGCGCCCCCTCCTCGCGCGTCTCGCGGCTCTGCTCCACCGCCAGCGTCCGCTCGAGCGCGAACGGCACGGTCGCGGTCGCCCCGTCGGGCAGCGGGTCGGTCATCCCCTGGCCCAGGAACGCGCCGTCCGCGAAGATCGCCAGCGGCCCCCGCTCGAGCAGCCCGCCGGTGCGGTTGGTGAAGCGCGCCACGCGGAACGGATTCGTGGCCGAGTCGGGTACGCCGGGGTCGGGCGCGAAGAGCGCGATTGCCTCGCCAGGGACGTGCTTGTCGAGCAGCATGACCATGGTCGCGTTTCCGTCGGGGATCGTGACCGTGCCCGCCACGTCGTAGCGCGTGGCGCCCGCCTGTAGCGCGACCGTCGCCAGCGCCGCGACGTTGCGCGCGCGGCCGGAGAAGCCGCCGTCACCCTTGGGCATCGGGGCCGGTGCCATCGCCCGTGACGCTGCCGGCGCGGCGCTCGCCTTCTTCATCCTGCGGTGGCCGGCCGCGCCACCGACGGCCATGTCCGCGTCCATCTCGCCCTCGGCTTCCGCCTCGGGCTCGGCGGGGGCTGCCGCGGGCGGCGGCGGCGGTGGCGCCTGCGCCAGCGAGGTCTCGCTGTGAGGCACCACCGCCATGACCTCGCCGTCGTCGGTGATCTGCGGCCGCGGCGGCACCACCGCGCGCGCCAGCGCGGCGTCGAACGCCAGCGGCGCCTCCGCGATCAGCGACAGCGAGACATCCCTCCAGTCTTCACCCGACAGGTTCTGGACGATGCCCCAGGTCTGCAGGCTCGCCCCCTCCTTGTCGATCACCAGCCGGTACGACGGTCGCCAGATCGGCGCGGCAGCGATGTAGCCGACGTTGAGATCGTGCCCGCGCCCGTCGAGCGACATCACCACCGTCTGAAGCTTGGTGCCGGCGTCGGGCGCGCTGTCGGGCGGCATGGGAAAGGCGGCGGCACGCACCGAGCTGCCCCCGCGTTCCAGCACCGCGAGCGTGGCCAGGAAGTCTCCGACCTCATTGCGGCGCACGCGGAACTCGACGCGGTCCGATTCGACGTGGCCGGCGCGCTCGAAGTAGCCGACGCCGTTGCGGTAGATGACGACCTTCTTCAGCGGCAGGCCGGGCGCGCTCACCGGCGCGGTCGCGCATCCGAGCGCGAGCGGCGCAAGCAGCACGGCCACGAGCAGGCCCGCGCCATGATCGAGGACATTTTTCATGCCGCCGCATTTTCTCATGCGGCCTACGACGTGCGGCGGGGGAAAAAGATCTGCCTGGTCGATTTCTTGACGGCGGTGTTGTCTGCACCCACCCTGTTGTCCAGGAGGCGCAACATGATGCGCATGCGCAACGTGGCGCCCGCGAACAACGTTCTTCTGCGGACCGCGATCGACGAGATCCAGAGTTGCCTGCCCGCGCACTGGAGCACCAGCGTCGCGGTCAAGACCAACGACGCTTCGGACGCCCGCCTGGTGATCAAGACGCCGGCGGGGGCCAACGCGGCGGTCGCGATCGCCTCGAAGCGCCAGCTCGACCCGAGCCTGGTGCCGGCCGCAGCCGATGCGCTCAAGACCGTCGCCGCCGACGGATTCTTGGTGGTCTCGCCCTTTCTCGGCGCGCGCACGCGCGAGCGGCTGCTCGCGCGCGGCATCGGCTATGTCGATCTCGCCGGCAACGTGCGCCTGGCGCTGGATCGCCCGAGCATCCTCATCGATCGCCAGGGCCAGGAGCGGAATCCATGGGCCAAGACGCGCGACACGCGTTCGCTCGACGGGCCCAAGGCGTCGCGCCTGATCCGGGCGCTTTGCGATCGCTCGCCGCCGTTCGGCGTGCGGCAGCTTGCCGGGCGCGCCGAGACCGACCCCGGCTACGTGTCGCGCTTGCTGGCGTTGCTCGAGCGCGAGGAGTTGGTGAGCCGCAACGAGCGCGGCTCCGTCGGGGAGGTCGACGTCCCCGGCCTGATCCGGCGGTGGGCGACCGAGTACCGCTTCCTCGAAGCGAACCGCGCGCTGCTCTGCCACGACATCGGCGGGCCGCGCGCGCTGCTCTGCCGGCTGCGCGAGGCCGACATCCCCTACGCGGTCACCGGGCGAGCGAGCGCGGCCGTGCTCGCTCATCAGGCTCTGCCCAACGTCATCGCCTGTTACGTCGACAATCCCGAACGCGCGGCACGCCGGCTGGACTTGCCGCCGGTGCGTGACGGCGCCAACGTCGTGCTGCTCGAGCCGTTCGATCCGGTGGTCTTCGCCGAGACCTGGGAGCGCGACGGCGTGCGCCACGCCGCGCCCAGCCAGATCGCCGCCGATCTGCTGGGTAGCCCGTCCCCGGGACCGCAGGAGGCGGGGGCGTTGTTGGGGCGGCTCAAGAGCTAGGGCGGGCGTCGCCCGCTCGCAAGGCCTGCCCGGGCGTCGCCCGCTTGCAAGGCCTGCCCTCACCCCGGCCCTCTCCCGCGGCGGACCGCAGGAGAGGGTGACTCGCTGAAGAAACGGTTGCGGGACCGGACCTCGAGTGCGAGGCCTTGCGAACCCCCACCCGTCGCGTTAAACATCGCCGACCGAGGCCTCGTAGCTCAGTTGGATAGAGTGCCGCCCTCCGAAGGCGGAAGTCACTGGTTCGAATCCAGTCGAGGCCACATTAGATTGCGACCCGGGTCAGGCACGGGTGCGCGCGAGACAGCGACCGGCGCCTCAGCTTGTCGCGAATCTGGCGGTAACTGAGGCGCGCCATCCATCGCAGCACCGACACGCGCGCGACCGGGCGCTCCACGAGGGTCGGCGGGCGTTCGTCTCTGCTGGCGCGCTGCCAGGCGTGTACGTAGTCCGATTGTTGCACGATGGGCGTCGCTTCCGCGCGCACACGGCGCGTCCGCACCAGCGCATAGGCCTCGCCGCGGGTCAGCACCTCGGCCCGCTTGCCATGGGCAGGCTTTTTCACCCGGTACCAGCACGCCTCGTCGGCCAGCTCGGCCAGGAAGACCTCGGTGTCGGCGTAGCCATTCTCTTCGGAGTAGAGCGCGAAGAACAGCTCCGGAGAGAACTGCCAGAAGCCGTGCCCGCAGAAACCGTTGGCCGGCAAGATGTGCAGGATCTGACCTCCGACTTTGGTCAACCCCGACAGATTGCGCAGCGCCTGGGGTGCGTCGTACACGTGCTCGAGACAACCGGCATCGATGACGGTGTCATAGATATTCGTGGGGGTGAGCGCGCGGCCGAGATCGGCGATGTGCGTCGCGCGTTCGTAGTCCGAGTTGTCGTATGAATGGACCAAGTCGGCACCAAACTGGTCGATAAGAAGCGGCTCACAGTACGGTCCATAGTCGACAGCCGCCGGCAGCCCCAAGATCCGCTCTACCCGCCACGGCGGCAGGTGCAGTCCCTGGCGCCCGATGGTCGCCACCGCTCCGAACCTGGTCCTGTTTCGGGCGTAGGTCAGAAATTTCAGTGCGTGATAGTCGATGCCCACGATTCGTGTCCCCGACGCAATGTCGAGGACCGCGGCCGGAACGGGTCATTCCGACCGGGCACCAATCGCACCAAGGGAACGAACTGGACTATCGTTCGGGCGCCATGACCCGTTTGGCGAGTTGGGCGCGACATGGGATTTGGGGACAGGCATGTTGAAGGTTCTGCAGGCGCGGCTTCAAGGACGGACGCTCTTCGAGCGGCCGTCGCCTACCACCGAGGACGAGCTGCGCGCCGTGGTGGCGGGCGCCCGCGGTGGAGATGCCAAGGCGTTGCGCACGCTGCTGGTGCGTGTGGGGCCGCCGATGCTGCAGGTGATCCGGCGCGTGCTGGGCGCTCGCCATCCCGATGTGGAGGACACCCTTCAGGAGGCTACGCTCGCGTTCGTGCGCGCGTTGCCTGATTTTCGCGGTGACTGCACGACCCAGCACTTCAGCTGCCGGATCGCCACGTTGACCGCGCTCTCGACCTATCGTCGCCGGAGCACGAGGCAGGATGCCCAGCAGCAGCTGTCCGCCGCTCCCGGTGTCGACTGCGACGAAGTGCCGGGCCACGACGAGGGTGCCCAGATCGTGGCGCTGCGCCGGCGACAGGCGGTGCGCCAGTTGCTGAATGACCTGCCGGACGCGCAGGCGGAGGCGCTGGTGTTGCACTGCCTGGTCGGGCTCACCGTCACCGAGCTGGCCAGCTCGATGGGCGTCCCGCGCGAAACCGCGCGCAGCCGCCTGCGCCTGGCGAAAGCGGCGCTGCGCAAGAGGATCGCCGGCGATCCCGCCGCCGTCGACCTGCTGGAGGACATGGCTTGAACAGCGACGCCGATTGTTCCGACGATCGCATCGTGCTGGCCGGGCGAGGCGCCCTGGACGACGTTCAGTGGCGGGCCTTGATGAGCCACGTTCGCGCCTGTGCCGAGTGCCGCTCCGTCTGGCTGGCGGCGCACGCGTTCGACGGCGAAGGACGCACCGAGTCCGAGGACGAGCGGTTGGTCGACCGCGCGGCAATGGCGGCCTTGGCGGCAGTCGCGCCCCCGCGCGCAAGACGGATCTTCCGCGCCGCGGTCATCGTAGCCGCGTCGCTGGCGGGCGCGGCCGCCATGGCCAACGTGGGCATCGCGATTCACCAGCGTCGCCAGGCGGCGGCGCCCGGAGGGCAGGCCCCGGAACGCCAGGCTGCGCGCCACGCTCGCAGCATCGCGGGCCCGGCGACGTACGCGTTGTCGGAACCGCCCGCGCCGGCGACTTCCGACAGCGACGGTACGCCCGCCTTCGACACCCCGCTGGCAACGGACGAGGCTTCGGCCTTGGCCCCGGGTGGCGCCCCCGGGAAGACTGAGCACGTGCGCGCCGTGCCGCCGGTCCCGGCAGGGTTGCTTTTCGCGCGCGCCACCGCTGCGCGCCGCTCTGGCCACCTGGCCGATGCGATCGCTGCCTTTCGGCAGCTCCAGCGCGAGCACCCGCGCAGCGCGGAGGCGGTGGTCTCGCTGGTTTCGCTCGGCGATTTGCTGAGCGAGGGGACCGAGCCCACGGCAGGGCTTGCCTTGCTCGACCGATATCTCGACCTGATGCCAGGTGGTCCGCTCGCGCCTGAAGCCCTCGCGTGCAAGGTTCGAGCGCTCAACCGTCTCGGCCGCGTGACTGAAGCGCAGCGCGGCCACGACGAGCTGGTCCGGCGTTTCCCCAACTGGATCTACGGCCAGCGCCTGCCCCAGCCGGAAGCGACCCCGTGAGAGCGAGGCGCCAGCTCTCGGTGGCGGTGTGCCTCGCCCTCGCTCGTGTGACCACGGCGGCGGCGCAGACCGACACCTTCGATGGGGACCAGGGGCGCGCCCCGATCACGTCCGTCGAGATCATCTTCGTGGGGCCGAAGAGCTCTTGCGAACCGTTGATGTCGGCCGTTGCGCCCATCCTCGGCGCCGGCGACAGGGTGTCCCAGGTCGAGGACGGCGCACAGGAGGGCGTCATGGAGGCGCGCGGCGCCCGAATCGTCGTCGATGTTGCCACTGAAGGAAGAGTCCAGATTTCTGTGTCCGATCGCGATCGGCGCACGCTCGTGCGGACCATTGACGGTGCCGTCTCCTCTTCAATCAAGGCAGAGACCGTGGCCCAGATCGTGCGTGAAACGACGATTGCGCTACGCGCTCGGCCCGACGTCGAGGCGGTACCAGCGACCTCACCCCCTCCGATGGTTGCGGTCGCGCCGACGGCGATCGCCGTATTGCAACGAGAAGACGAAGGCCGCAACGTCGAGCCGGAGGTTGCTCGCCCGCGCCTGACGCTGTCTCTGGAGTACGCTCGACGCGCGACGATCCCGCGGGGAGTTCTAGGTGCGGACGCCCCGGCGGAGAAAGGCGCGGTCGGAACCCTGGTCTTCGAGATTCCGCGCGCACACCACCTGTTCCTCGCCGTCCTGTCCGGGTGGACGAGGACGTCACTGCCTCCGATACAGGACAACCTTGGTACCCCGGGGTTGAGCATTGATCGCTTCTCGGCGCGGGCGCTGATGGGGCTGGCGTTGCCGCTGCCGCCAGTCGGGCTCCGCGCGGCGGCGGGGCTCGGCGCCGATGCTCTTTGGGTGCGTGCGGGTGACACCGGCCAAGGAACGATCCTGATACCGACGTTGGAGGCGATCGTGCAAGGGCTGGTCGCATTGCCTCTTACCGGATTGGTCGTGCAAGGCACGCTGACACTGGACGTACAACCCAAAGCGACGTTTACCGAGTCGACCGGCTATCCACCGTATGAGTTTGCCTGGACCAGCCGCCTGCAGCCCGGCTTCATGGTGGGCCTTGGATGGCAACGATGACGCCAACACCTCGGATCATCGACCGTCGACTGGGCACCCTCATCGTGCTCGCCTGCCTCGCGGGAATGGCGGGGTGCGGTGACTACCAGGTGTATCTGGGACCGACGATCTCCGACGACGCCACCTGTCCGTATGGCGACGGATTCGGCACGTCCAGTCTGAGCTTCGTCGATGGCAGCGGCGCGGCACACGGCACGCTGCCGGTCACCGGTGCACAAATTCTTTACCGGCTGGTCGTCATTCACGGACAGTTGCCCAATCCCGGGGATGGAAGGCTGACCGTGCGCATCTGGCCGGACGGGGTCGGTACCTTCCGCTGTCAGGATCCCGCCGCTGCCGGCAGAACCCGAATCGTTGGATTCGGTTCCCAGAGCACGGGGATCGGTTCACCGCCCGCACCCTGGACGATCGACACTCTGTCGGGAGGAGCCTGCTCTATTTCCCTCACCCACCTTCCGGGCGGCGACGGTCCTTCCCTCGAGGGTCGCTTCACGGCCAGCGGCGGCGGCTCGAGCTCGTTTTCGGGAAGCTTCGTCGTCGACCATGTATGCCCCTGATGCCCTCCAGGCGGGCCTTCGCCCCGCCGAAGCCCGTGCGCCGCGCCCGGAGGCCCTGGACCTCCCTGCGCGGCGGGTCTTCGTCGGAAACCACATCCCCGTCGGCGTGAAACGCCCTCGAAACAGGGATTCGCGCAATCTTCGAGCGTGGCGCTGGGGGCGAAGGAGATCGAATCGATCCTGTCGTTCTGTGCGACGGGCAAACAGGCACGCGCGGTCGTCGAGAACGGCCAGTGCGCGCTCCTGATGCGCAGCGACGGACGGAGTTGGCGGTTCGAGGGTGCGACATTCGAGGACGCGTTGCGCGCCGGCGCCGACGCCGGCCAGCTGCGCCGATCGTGCATCGACAAGCAGATCGCATTCTGGGGACGTCACGCCGAACGCCCCAAAGACGTGATCAGCCGCGTGCTGATGACCGAGCTCGGCGCGGCGCGCGGCCGCATCGTCGAGCGCGAGATCGTGGCGCGCCTGGGCCGCCCGCTGTCGGAGCTGAGCCCGGTCGAGGTCGACGACGTCGCGTCGGCGGCGGAGATCGTCCTCGGCACGCGCGTCAGCTCCTTCGAAGCGGCGCGCATGGCCAAGCGGATCCTCTTGGAGGCGCGCAACGCGCTCGCGATCACCACCGCGTCGCCGCGCACGCTCTTCGACCTGGCCAAGCGCATCGCACGCCTGGTGCACGAGACGCAGAAAGAGCGAGGCGAGACCGCGGTGCTGCTGGGCAGCGACGGGCTACGCTATGTCACCGAGCTCGGCGAGCAGCGCGCCGAGACCGATCGCTGGATCGCCGACCTCGGTTCGTTCGCCGTCGCCGAGCTGCCGCCGGCGATCGAGGCGCGCGTGAGCCGGCTGCGCGACGTCGCCGCGGCGCTGGCGGCGTTACGCGCCGACGTCGATGGGAACGCGACGCCGCCGCACGCGATCATCGACTCATACACCGATCTCAACGCCAGGCTGCTCGAGGCGATTGATGCGATCGCCGCCGATGCGCCCGAGCGCCTGCGCGTGCTCGGCGTGGCGTTCAGCTCGCTGATGTGGGCCAAGGAGAACACCGGTCGCGAGCGCGCCCAGCTGGCAGTCGCGTTCGGGCGCGATCACTTCGCGCCCGGGCAGATCTTCACCGTCGGCGCGCTGTTCGGCGCGCAGGAGAGCTTCCTGCGTCTGTTCACGACCGCGGCGCCGCGCAACATTGTCAGCGAGCTCAACGACAGGCTCGCCGAGCCGCCGCTGTTTGAGGTGCGGCGGCTGGAGGCGATCGCGCTCTCTCACCTCGACGGCGGGTTCGGCGTCGATCCGACCCACTGGTACGAGGCGATGACCCGCAAGGTCGACGTCATCGACGAGATCGGCGGCGAGCTCGCCGACCTCATCGCCAAGCGCGCCGACGAATGAGCGCGAGAACCCCTCTTAGATCGAGTACCCGACGCCGAACGCGAGATCGAAGCGACTCACCGACGAGATGGCGCTGGTGAGGCCGTCGCCGGTGGTCTTGCTGAGCAGGAACGTAGGCTCGAAGAAGATCGAGAGGTTGGGCAGCAGGTGGTACGCGGCGCCCAGACCGAGCAGCAGCGACGGCATCGGCACCGCTCCGGTTGCGGCGACGGCGCCGCTGGTAAATGGGTTCTGGTCGCCGATGCCGCTCCACCAGACCACGCCCGCGCCGAGCTCGCCCAGGAGATCGAACCCCGGCGCGATGCGGAATCGGTAGTCGCCGTCGGCGAACAACCCCCAGAATCCTGCGGAGCGGTTCTGGTTGGCGGCGTCGATCGTGCGGTACTGGAAGGGTGCGTACGAGCCGCTGAGCCCGATGTCGATCACGCCCGCGCCGTGCAGGTCGATGCCGTAGTTGGCGCCCAGGCGGAGCGACAGCATGGTCGGCTCCTGCAAATCACGGCCGGAGAAGCTGGGGAACGACGGACCGGCCGAGACCCACAGATGCACCGGATGCGCGGTCTCGGCTTCGGGCACGGTGCCCATGATCGTGGCGACCGGCGCTTCGGTGGTTGGCGAGCCCGGGGTAATCGGAGGCAAGGCGATGGCCGCGACGTTCGCCGTCGCCGGTTGCGCCCCCGGCGGGGGCGGCGGCGGGGTGACCGCCAGCGGCGGTGCCGGCGGCGTGGTCCCCTGGTGATCCTGGTCGGTCACCTCGGTCGGCGGTTTGCGCTTCACGTCGTTCTGCTGCTGGATCACCGCTTCGAGATCTTTGATCCTCTTCTCGACGTCGGCGCGGTTGTCGGCGTTGGGCTCCTGCTCCAGGTAGCGGCGGTAAAAGAATGCCGCGCGCTCGTTGTTCCCGCTCTGCCGGTGCGCCTGGGCGATGTTGAACAGCAGGATCGGCGCGGGATCCTGCTCATAAGCTTTTTCGAACTCGCTGATCGCCTCGGCGAAATGACCGAGGTTGTACTCGCTCGCCCCCTTGTCGTAGTGGGGTTTGGCGGCCTTTTTTCCCGCTTCGGAGGCGTGGGCGGCGTGGGCGCCCGCGAGCAGAATCAGCGTCAGACACAGGCTCGACAAACCGCGCAGGCGGTAACGACTCATTCGTCAGTCTCCCATCCTTCGGTAATCATCTTTGACCGGCTTCTTCTCGCCGGTCTCCGGCGTCTTCTTCTTGGTGTGCTCGTGCGGGATGCTCCGGTCGAGCTTCACCGACATCGGCTCTGGTTTGCCGGGATCGATGTCGATCCCCTTGTCGGCGTACCCGTGCACCTTCAGAACCACGTGCGTCGGCTCGGCCTTCGGATCCAGGGCCACCTTGAACGGCGTGTGGCCGCGTGCTTCGGTGTCGGACGGCAACCAGACCTCGGCGCCCGAAGGATCCGAGCTCACCTCGACCACCACCGGCCGCGCGGGGACCTCGATCTTGGCCTCTGGCTTCGCCTGTCCTTGCGGGTCCTGCTGGGCCGTCTCGTGTATCGCCACGACTGGAGGCGGCGTCTCGCCGGAGGGCGGATTCTCGACGGCAACCGGCGGAGGCGGGGTGACCGGAGGCGGCGTGGCAGCGGCGGTCGTCGGCGCGGCGGTACCGGAACCGGTGGGCGCGCCCGGCTTCAGCAGCATGGCGGTCACGACCACGACCACGCCGATGCCGGCGATTGCCGCGCCCAGCACGGCGGGGCGACGGCGTGAGGACAGCGTCTTCGTCGCGCCCGATCCGACCTCGGCGGCGCTGTCGCTCATCGTCGTCGAGTGCGTGGTCGTCGTGCTGCCGGCCGCCGGCATCACCAGCGTGCCGCCGGGGACGACTCGCCCCGATGACGATGTCGCGTCGGGGATGGGCGACGGCGCCGCGGTGTCGGGGAACCGCGCTGTCGAGCCGAACAGCGGCGAGGTCTGCACGCCGGAACCGGAGCCGGGCGGCGGCGTCGCGATCACGATGTGCGGCTGGCTGGCGTCGACCGTCGGCATGATCGCCGTCATGATCGGCGCGGGACGGCCGGAGACCAGCCCCTCGAGCCGCGACTGCACCTCCGCCATGGTTTGCGGGCGCGCTGCCGCATCCTTCTCCAGCATCTGGCTCACCAGCGATTCCAGCGGTGGCTCCACCTCGGGGACCAGCGATGACAGCCGCGGCGGCGCCTCGATCACGTGCGCGATCATCACCTCGCCAGCGCCGGGGCGCACGAACGGCGGGCGCCCGGCCACCATCTCGAAGAGGATGCAGCCGAGCGCGTAGATGTCGGCGCGGTCGTCGATCGAGCTGGCGTCGCGCGCCTGCTCGGGCGACATGTAGGCCGGCGTGCCCAGCATGCTGCCGGTACGAGTCTTGTGCTGGTTGCCTTCGTTGTTGCTCGAGACCAGCTTGGCGATACCGAAGTCGAGGATCTTGATGGTGATCGGCGCGCGCGCGGCGCCGTCGGTGGACAGGAACAGGTTGTCGGGCTTGAGATCGCGGTGGACGATGCCGCGCTCGTGAGCGGCGGACAGCGCGTTCGCGACCTGGGTCCCGATCGACACAACGGTTGGCAGCGCGCTCAGCGAGCGGCGCGCCCGTGCGAGGCAGTTCGCGAGGCTCTCGCCGCGCAGGTACTCCATCACGATGTACGCTCGCCCGCTGGAATCGATGTCGCAATCGAGGATCTCGACGATGCCGGGATGGCGGATGGCGGCGGTGGCGCGCGCTTCGGTCAGGAACCGCGCGACGATGTCTTCGTTCTTGGTCAGCTCGGGCAGCAGTACCTTGATCGCGGCGTCACGGCCGATATGCCGGTGACGCGCCAGGTAGACGACTCCCATCCCGCCGGCACCAATAGGGCGAACGATCGTGTAAGCGCCGACATGTGCGCCCGGTTCCAGCATTGAATCGGCGACAATATACCCCGCACCAGGGGGGGACCTCCAGCGCCCGCCATCTTTTTTGCCGGCGGCGGACGGATCCACCGCTCGTGCGCGCCCGGCGTAAGATCGTCAGATGACGTGCGCGGCGGGCGCGGCATGCTTGACCTCGGCGGCCGATTTCACTAACAACACGAGTGCGTCGTGAGGGCTTTGCGCGAGCACTTTTGGGCGATCCCCCGGCGAGCACCGGCTGCGCTGCTACTGGCCGTCGCCGTCATGGGCGCGGGCCTGGGTCTCGCCGGCTGCGGTGGCGCGGGAGGCGGCCTGCGGGTGGGGGGCACGGGCGGTGCGGGCGCCGACGGCGTCACGCCAGGGCAGGGTGGGTCGGGCGTGGGTGGAAGCGGTACCGTCGACGTGACGGTGACCGTCGCCGCCAGCGAGCAACACCAGACGCTGGTCGGTTTTGGAGGCGCGGTCGCGTTCTACACGAACTTTCTGTCGGGACGGACCGACGACATCTTCAAGGTGCTCTTCGTCGACATGGGCATCGACATCCTGCGAGTCGGAAACTGGTACCAGAATCAGACCGCGAGCGGCACGACGCCTGACACCGCCTTCACCGACAGCTACACGGTCGCGATCGTTCAGAAGGCGACCGCGGCGATGGGCCACCCGCCGAAGATCCTGATGTCGTCCTGGTCGCCGCCGGGCTATCTCAAGAGCAACGGTGTCACCAAGGGCACGCGCGGTACGTTGCTCCAGAGCGCCGGCGCTTATCAATACGATGAGTTCGCTGATTGGTGGGTGCGATCGATCGCCGCCTACACCGCACAAGGCGTCGTCCCCGACTACATCAGCATTCAGAACGAGCCCGACTTTTTCAACACCGGTTGGGAAACCTGCCAGCTCGACACCGCCGAGGACACGACCAACGCCGGTTACGGCCGCGCGCTGGATGCGGTCTCGGCCGCGATCGCCGCTTCGACCCTGGCGGCCAGGCCGCAGATCGTCGGTCCCGAGACCGCGGGCGCTAACAACGGCGTGCAACGCTATCTGAACAACATGGCCACCGGATCGTTCGACGTGCTGGCGCACCATCTGTACAGCGGCGGCATGGCCGGCAACGATCCCGCGCCCGATTCGTTCGCGACGTCGATGACCAACGTCGCCAACGCGGCCAGCAACGCCGGCGGCAAGCCGATCTTCATGACGGAGTTCGCGCCGCAGTCGCCCACCATGCTCAACACCGCGTGGATGATCCAGGACGCGCTCACCACCGAGGGCGTTGCCGCGTACATCTACTGGGGGTTGATCTGGGCGCCTCCGGCGGCGGGTGCGGCGCCGGCCGGCCTGGTGACCATCGCGGGCGCGGATGCCGCGTCGGCGTACACCATCAACGATACTTATTACGCCATGAAGCACTTCGCACGCTGGACCGACCCTGGTTGGGTGCGCGTCGGCGCCACAGCGAACGGATCGGCGGCGGTGCGCGCGTCGGCGTTCGTGTCGCCCGACGGTGCGTCGCTGACCGTCGTGCTGCTCAACACCGACAGTGCCGATCACGTCGTCTCCGTCGACACCGGTGGCGGCGCGTTCGGGAACGCCGCCGTCTATCGAACGTCGGGAGACACGGAGCGTGCGGCGGCCGTTCCCTACGGCGCGGCGGCCATCCCGCTCCCTGCGCAGTCGATCGCGACGCTCGTGCTCACTCCCTGAACAGCTAGCCGAGGTGGCGGCCCACGCGGGCGTGCAGGTCCTTGACCAGACGATCGATCACGCTGGTGTCGAGTCCGAGCAACGAGCAACCAATCATGATCAGCGCATCGTTGTCGGCCGCGTCGACCTCGCCCAGGTAGATGCCTTCGCGCTTGGCGAGCGCGTTGGCAAAACGAACAGCGTTGACCGCCGACAACCGGTTGGCGGCGTCGTAGTCGTCGCAGGTCTGCACGCACTTGGCGACGGTCTCGGGCAGCTCCCACTTGCGCGCGATCGCAATTCCCACCTTGCGATGCGCGCTGGCGATCACGCGCGTCCAGCGCGAGGAGTCGATCCACCCGCCGGCCGCCCTTTGCTGGGTCGCCGCGCGCTCCGCCTGCAACATCAACGACGCCACCACCGGCTTGCCCACGTCGTGCAGCAGGCCGCCGAGATACGCGTCGTCGGGATCGCCGGCATTGGCGAACGCGACCACGTCCTTGGCCAGCATGGCCACCGCCACCGAGTGTTCCCACAGCGCGCGGCAACTGCGCGCGATGCGCTCGTCGCGCGACTCGAACAATTGATTGGCCGACGCCTCGAACAGAAACGTCTTGAGCTTCGCGGTGCCCATCTTGGTCACCGCCGACAGCACGCTCTTCACCGGCTCGCGCGTCGCCATCGCGGCGCTGTTGGTCAGGCGGATGAGGCTCGCGGTCAGAACCGGATCCTGCTCGATCGCCGCGGCGG
>Ga0265342_10000520_pt1 | contig 40945 bp, 30 predicted proteins | sample 4CB327metaG_FD_203125 | JGI IMG/M metagenome (GOLD analysis project Ga0265342, IMG submission 203125) | Rhizosphere microbial communities from Carex aquatilis grown in University of Washington, Seatle, WA, United States - 4-CB3-27 metaG | ecosystem: Host-associated > Plants > Roots >... | reverse complement strand
AGCCTCCTGGCTCGGTGACACCGAGGCGGCGCCGCGGGCAGGACCCCGCGGCGACTCGAGGATGAGCTTGCGATAGGACGGCGGGGTCACGACCGCCAGCCTCGGAGCCGCCAGCAAGATCAGGCGCTCGTCGTGGCGGCGGGCGGCGGAGCCCGGGGCGGCTGCGGGCTCCACCGAGCGGCGCTCGGCAAACGGGCGCCCCCGCTCGGTGCGCCACAGCAGCTTCCGGTGCGTGGCGCGCGCGCCCTTCTCGAGCGCCGCCCGCAGCTCGCCATCGGACAGCCGGTGGCGCACCACCAGCAAGGTCACGAAGGCGTCGAGGGGGTTCGGCGTCGCCACCAGCAGCGCATCCACGTCGCGGTAGAGATCGAGGTCGGTGCCCTCGAGGAGATCGCGGCGATCGGGCAGCAGGCGGAGCAGGTTGTCGACCGCGGACGCGTAGGCCGTGCCCCGCAGGCGATCGATGCGCACCAGCGCCACCACGCGAGAGCCGGCGGGCGCGTACGCCCGCACGCTCGTGACCGCCGAGGCGCGCCCGGGCCCCGCGTCGCGGGCGTGGGCAGCCGGAACGGGGGGGGCCACGCTCTCGACGGGCCGCGGGGGCTTGGGCTTCGGCCTTGGGTTTGGCGGGCTTGGCGGCGTCGACGCCGGAGCAGGCGCGGCCGCAGCGACCGCTCCGACCGGGAGCTCCGCGGGAGGAGCCATCACGATGGGGTCGCTCTGCGGACCCGCGGAGCCCGGGGATGGGAGCGACGCAGGCTCGAGCCCGAGCGGCAGATCCCGCAGCTCGTCGGCGCGCAGGGTGCTGACGTCGATCGCCACCGGCATCGAGACGACGGGCCATCCCCGCCACAACCAGAGACCGACCACCACCCCCCCGAGGGCAGCGTGCACCGACAGGGAGACCGCAAGCGCCGTGGCCATCCGCCGCAAGGTTCGCAAGGTCACCCGGGCTCTTGGACGTGCGCGCGGCGCGGGGAATTCAGCACGGCTGACCGCACACCCGGCTGCCGTCCGGGCAACTCTGCAATCCGTCGCGGTAGGCGCGATCCCCGCTCGCCTTGGGGGCTGGCACACCGCAGTCGAGCTCGCAGCCTTGCTCGGCGGCACAGCGAACCCGGCAGTGTCCGCGCGAGCACCCCACCGTGCAGGTGCCCTGGCAGCTCACCTGACAGTCCCGTCCGCCCTCGCAGTCGACCGTGCTGTTCGGGCCGACCTCGGCGATGCACCGTTCCTTGATCCCGGCGCACGAGACATTGCAGCGCTCACCGCAGCGAGCCTCGCAGCTGGTCGCGCCCGTGCACAGGGCCACGCAGTCGTCGGCGCACGTCACCCCGCACCGACCGTTGCCCTGCGAACAGCCGAGCGTGCAGTGCCCGACGGCGGGACCGCAGCGATGCTCGCACGAGGCTCCGAGGGGACAGAAGCAGGCACCTTCGTTGGTGGGGTCGAGGCAGGCCCGTCGCTCGACGCCGGCGGAGCACGCGACGAGCCACAGCCCCGCGAGGACGGCGCGCCCGTACGCCCCGACGGATCGTCGAGCCCCCATGGACCCACAGTAGCCCGTGGACCCCGGACCCGCGACTTTCCTGCGGATCTGGAGAGCGAAGGACCCGGCCCCAGCCCCGTCCCCGACCGCCGTCCTCGTACCACGACCTCAGGCGACGGGGCCCGGACGAGGGCCTATATTCGTCGACAGCAAGATGGACCGAGGACCGAGGATGATCTCATGCACCCGCCGCGGACGCCTGCTCCTCGGCAAAGCGCAAGGCGACCACCGCCGCCGCGGGCGCGATCCCGACGGTGAGCAGGACCCCGGCCCGCGGACGCTCCTGAACCAGCTCGCCGAGCGCCGCCGACAGGAACGTCGAGGTGAGGCGGGTCTCGACGCCGGGATCATCGGTGGCATCGAAGGCGAGGAGCCGACCGCCCGGCCGCAGGGCCGGGACGAGGGCCGTCATCCAGCGGGCGACCGCGTCCCCCTTCAAGGTCGACGCGCCCTCCACGACCAGCGCCCCGATCGAGCCACGGGCGACGGGCAGCCCGACACCGGCCACCGCCACCGCCAGGTGGCGTCCTTCGGTGCGGGCGCGTCTGGCGGCGCGGGCGGCCCGCCGACGTTCCTCGGGCTCGACGAGCAGCAGCGTCGGGATCTCGGCGGAGGCGGTCTCGGCGAGCCAGATCGGGCCGATCACCACCACGGGCGCCGCCGGTCTCAGCCAGCGCATGAGCGCCTCGATGGCGGGCGTGCTGCCGAGCGGTCCGGAGAGCAACGGTCCACGCATGGTCGAGCACCCTAGCACGGGCCGCCTGGGCGGTGACGAGGCAGGCCACAGCGGCGGCGGCGGCGGCGGCGAGAGTCCCGCGGCGCCGTTCGTGTGGCGCCTGCCAGGCGCCACCGCGGCGGGCCCCACCCGCACCGCGGGGCGGGCCCCCCGCGAGCCGGGCCCATCACGGCCGGGCGACCCTGGGCCGCCCGACCGAGCGCCCGACGCCGAAGCCCAGCTTCCACCAGGCATCGGTGGCAAGGCCCGCTCGCTGGTTCGGCTGGCCGCGCTCGGGCTGCCCACGCCTCCGGCGTACGTGGTGACCACGGCCCTCGGCGAGGCGGTCGTCGCCGAGCTGCGCGGCGGTCGGCCGCTCCCCCGCGCGCTCGCCTCCGTCGAGGATCTCGAGGCCCTGGCGGCCATCCGGCGCGGCCTCGCCACCGTGGAGCTCCCCGCGCGCTTCCGGAGCGAGCTGGCGGTGGCGCTGGACGCGCTGGAGCACGAGGGCCCGGACAGGGTGGGGGACCCCGCAGGCGGTCGGGAAAGACGGGATCCGGAAGATCGCCCCGCCGAGCTCGCACGTCTCGCCCCTGGCGCCGAGTCGCGCTATGCCGTGCGTTCCTCGAGCCCGCTCGAGGACACCCCGGGGGCGCTCGCCCCCGGCATCTTCCGGTCGGAGCTCGGCGTGGCGCGCGGCGAGATCGAGACGGCCGTGCGCCGGGTCCTGGCATCCGCCTTCTCGCCGGCCGCCTGGACGTACCTGGCCGCGCACGGTCAGCCGAGCGACCCGCCGCGCGGGGCGATGGCGGTCTTGATTCACCCCTTCGTGGCGGGAGACGCCACGGGCGCCGCCGTCTTCGACCCCGGGGACCTGGCAGAGCCGCGCGTGGCCGTCTCGAGCGGTCAGCTCGCGCGGGATCCCGGCGGCCAGCCCCAGCCGACCTCGGCCGAGCGCGCCATCCACGCGGGCCTGCGGCGCGCGGCCGCGCGCTTCGGCGCCGTGGAGCTCGAGTGGGTGGCCGAAGGCGCGAACGCAACGTTCTTGCAGATGCGGCCGTTCGAGTCGGGTCATCTGTCCGAGCGCGGCCGAAGTCCGCAGGACACTCGACGGGACACCCGGTCACGCCGGCTTCCCACGTCCTGGCGCTGGGACGCCGCCCACAACCCGGCCCCGCTGTCGGCGGCGCAGACCGGCCTCGTGGAGTGGGTCAACGAGGCCTGCGCGACGCCTTTCGAGCAGACCGTGGTCGACGGATACCTGTACGTCCGACCCCGCCCGAGCCCGGCGGGGCCAGGAGATCACGATGCCGGTCTCGGCGACGGTGCCAGCCGGGATGCCGGTGGCGACACCGTCGTCGGGCGTGCGGCCCTCGGGCATACGGCCTTCGGGCGTACAGCCTTCGGGCGCGCGGCGTTCGACGCGCTCGTCGCGAGCACCCTGGCCCGCATCGCGGGGCTCGGCGACCCTCCCCCGCTCGAGGACGCGCTCGCGATCTTCGCGGAGGCCTACCAGAAACTCTTCGGGGAAATCGCTCCGGCCTCGACGCGGGCCCGCGTCGAGCTGCGGGCAGAGCTCGCGCAGCTCTTCGGCGAGGACCACCCGGAAGGCACGCCGTGGTTCTGGCTGGAGGGCGTCGATTCGGCGGCGACCCGGCGCGCGATCGCCGCCGGCGGCCTGGCCCGCGCGCGAGGAGGTCGGGCACGGGGCGAAGCCCTGGCGCGGTACCTGGACGCCTTCGGGGACGAGAGCCCCGCGTGGGACGTGCGCGAGCCAACCTGGCGCGAAGATCCCGCGCGCCTGCTGCGGGCGAGCGCAGCGGACGACGCCCTGGACTGGGACCCGCCACACGCACGCGACGAACCGGCCACGGCCACGGCCACGCCCACGGCCACGGCGGCCGCCGCGGCGGAGGCGACGGCGCGCGCCTCCCGGCGGGAGGATTGCCTGGCGCGCTTGCCGGCGCCCGAGCGCACGCGCCTCTCGGCGGTCGTGGTCTCGGCGCGCCTCGCGGCTGAGGTGATGGAGGATGACGACGCCTTCTATGCGCGGCTCCAGGCCCTCGTGCGACGCGCCCTGCTCGGGCTCGGGCGCCGCCTGTGCGACGGGGACGGGCCGCGCCTGGCCCGTCCCGAGGACGTGTTCGATCTGCCGCTCGGGCTCGTGCGCACGCTCGCCCCGGCCCCCGACCGGAGCTCCGGCGAAGCCGCCCAGCGGCCCCCCGTGCCCGATCTCGCCGCCCTGGCGCGCGCCGGACGGGAGGCCTGGGAAAGGCAGCGCGGCGCGCCCCCCCCGCCGGAGGCCGCGGGCTTCCCACCCCACGACCTGGCGGTGCCGCCGGCGCGGCCCACGGCGCGTCCGCCGGCCGGGCTCATCCGCGGTCAGCCGGGCGCGCCGGGGCAAGCCATCGGCCGCGCCGTCCACCACCCGCCCTCGGCTCCGCTAGGCGCCGGGAGCATTCTCATCGCCACGACCATCTTGCCCACCGAGCTGCCGCTCGTCGCCCCGGGCGGTCTCGTCACGCAGACCGGCTCTCCGCTCGGCCACGTGGCGGCTCAGGCCCGCGAGCGCGGCATCCCGGCCGTGGTCGACGCGGCCGGCGCCCTCGCCCACATCCCCGAGGGCGCGCTGGTGATCGTGGACGGAGATCGCGGCGAGGTCAGCTGGCGGGACGCCGACGGTTGAGCCCGAGCCCCCCGCCGCGGCGCCGGGCCGAGCTCCCACCGTCACCGCGCGTCGAGCACCGTGCGGGTCTTGCGAGCCAGGGTCGCCGGGGTGATGGGCTTCTGAAGGTACGCGATGCTGCCTTTGAGGGCGCCGTGCCGGATCAGCGCATCGTCGGTGTAGCCCGACATGCACAACACCTTCATGGTGGGGCGGAGGCGGACCAGGCGCTCCGCAAGCTCGGGCCCTCCCATCTGTGGCATGACCACGTCCGACACCAGCAGATCGATGTTGCCCGGGTGCTGCTCGGCCGCGGCCATGGCCTCGACGCCGTTGCGCGCCTCGATCACCCGATAGCCCTGCTTGAGCAGGATCTCCCGCGCGACCTTGCGAATCTGATCCTCGTCCTCGACGAGCAGGATGGTCTCTGAGCCCCGGAGATCCTCGACCAAGGTTGGGCCGCTCGCCTCGGCGTCCGGCTCTCCCGCCACCCTCGGCAGGTACACCCGGAACGTCGTGCCTCTCCCGGGCTCGCTGTAGACCCAGACCGCGCCGCCCGAGCGCTCGACGATCCCGAGCACGGTCGAGAGCCCGAGGCCGGTGCCCTTGCCCTTTTCCTTGGTGGTGAAGAACGGCTCGAAGATGCGCTTCTGGGTCTCCCGGTCCATCCCGGTCCCCGTGTCCGAGACCGCCAGCATCACGTAGGGCCCCGGCGCCACGCCGAGGTGGGTTCGCGCGTAGTCCTCGTCGAGGACCACGCTCCTCGTCTCGAGGGTCAGCTTGCCGCCGGGGGGCGTGGCGTCACGGGCGTTGACCACCAGGTTCATGATGACCTGGTCGAGGTGGCTCGGATCGGCCTGCACCAGCGCGGGGACCTCGGTCCGATGATGAACGAGCTCGATGTCCTCGCCGACGATGTGGCGGAGGAGCTTGTCGAGGTTCGCCACCGTGACGTTCAGATCGAGGATCCGCGGGGCCACCACCTCCTGCCGGCTGAACATCAGGAGCTGACGCGTGAGATCGGCCCCCCGCTGCCCCGCGCGGGCGATCTCCTCCAGATCCTCGCGGATGGCCTCGGCCGGTCCCAGCTCCTCGAGCAGGATCGATGTTCGGCTGAGGATGACCGAGAGCAGGTTGTTGAAGTCGTGCGCCACCCCCCCCGCGAGCCTCCCGATGGCCTCCATCTTCTGGGACTGGCGCAGCTGCTCCTCGCTGCGCCAGAGGGCCTCCTCGGCGCGCTTCTGGGCGGTGAGATCGATCATGAAGACGATGAGGCGCGTCCCGTCGAGCATGGCCGCCCCGACCAGCACGGTGACGCGACTGCCATCCTTCCGGACGTAGGTCTTCTCGAAGGGTGACGCGACCCCGCGGGTCCGCAGCTCCTCCATCGTGCGTTGCTTGGGGCCGGACGGCCGGTCGACCCCCGGGAGATCTTGCCACCGGATCTTCCCAGCCTGTCCCCCCAGGCTCCCTTGGGTTCCCATCAGCTCCTCCCTTGGGAAGCCCAGCATGTCGACGAAGGCATCGTTGACCTCGAGGATCTCCCCGGAGAGATCCCCCACGAGGACCGCGATCAGCCCCGACTCGGTGAGCCTGGAGAAGCGGGTCTCGCTGGCCCGCAGCTGCACCTGGCTCCGGCGCAGGGCCGCCCGGCGCTGGTGCTCACGCCGCTCGCGCTCGATCACCGGCGCCAGGCGCGCGAGCTTGTCCTTCAGCACGTAGTCGTGGGCGCCCGCACGCATGGCCTCGACCGCCAGCTCCTCCCCGACCGTCCCCGACACGATGATGAAGGGCAGGTCGAGCCCGGTCTCCTTCACCACCCGGAGGGCGGCCAGGGCATTGAACCGCGGCATCGACCAGTCGCTGATGACGAGATCCCAGGTGCCGATCGCGAGCGCCGAGCGCAGGGCCTCGGCGTCCTCGACCCGCTCGGAGTCCACCGCGTGCCCGGCCCGGCGGATCTCGCGCAGGACCAGCTTGGCGTCGGTGGCCGAGTCCTCGACCAGGAGGACGCGCAGGGGCGCGCCCGCGGGCTCAGCCGGCCCGCCGCTCATCGTGCCCCCGGCGGAACGTTCAGCAGCATCCAGAAGAGCCCGAGGGCCCGGGCCGCATCCGCGAACTCGACGAAGTCCACCGGCTTGCGGACGTAGGCGTTGGCCCCGAGCGCGTAGCTGCGGGCGATGTCCTCGGCCTCCTTGGAGGCGGTCAGGATCACCACCGGCAGGCTCCGGGTGCGCTCGTCCGCGCGGATCCGCTCGAGGACCGCGAGGCCGTCGAGGCGCGGCAGCTTGAGATCGAGCAGCAGCACGGCGGGGAGCATCCCGACGTCCCGGCCCAGAAAGGTTCCAGTGCCGAAGAGGTAGTCGAGCACCTCGGCCCCGTCCCGGACCACGACGATCTCGTTCACCAGGCCCGACTTCTTGAAGGCACGGATCGTGAGCTTCTCGTCGGTGGGATTGTCCTCGGCCAGGAGCAGGATCCGGTTCATGGTGCGCTCCTGGCGGGTTCGACCCCGGACTCGAGCGTCGCGGTCGCCGTTGCCGTCGCCGTTGCTGTTGCTGTTGCCAACCCCGGCCGTCCGTGGGTCGTCCCCGGCAAGGTGAGAAGGAACGTCGCGCCCGCGCCGACGCGACCCTCGGCCCAGATCTGCCCGCCGTGGCGATGGACGATCCGTTGTACGGTGGCAAGACCGATGCCGGTGCCGGGAAACTCGGCCACCGTGTGCACGCGCTGGAACGGCGCGAACAGCTTGGCCGCGTGGGCCATGTCGAACCCCGCGCCGTTATCGCGCACGAACAGGGCGCGCTCCCCGTCGTGGACCCGGCTGCCAAATTCGATCTGGGCCGCCGCCACCTTGCCGGTGAACTTCCAGGCATTCCCGAGCAGGTTGTCGAACAGCACCCGCGCGAGCTGGGGATCGGCCCGGGTCCACAGGTTCTCCTCGATCACGACCTTCACCCGCCGTCCGGGCTCGGCGGCCGCCAGCTGGGCGGCGGAGAGCCGGACCAGCCCGGACAGATCGATGAAGGCGGGCCTCCATTCGTTGCGGGTCACGCGGGACAGCGAGAGCAGGGCATCGATGAGCTGGCCCATCTTCTCGGCGTTGGAGCGAATCTCCCGCAGACAGTCCTGGCCGTCGGGATCGAGGCGCTCGCTGTAGTCCTCGAGGAGGATCTGGGCGAACCCGCTCATCCCCCGCAGGGGGGCCCGCAGGTCGTGGGCCACCGAGTAGCTGAAGGCCTCGAGCTCGCGGTTGGCGGCCTCCGCCCGCTCCTTGGCGCCGGCCAGCGCCTCGGCGGCGCGGCGGCGATCGGTGATGTCCCGGGCCACCTTCGAGATGCCGACGATCCGTCCCCGCGGATCGCGCACCGGCGAGATCGTGACGGAGACCTCGATGTCCCGCCCATCCTTGCGCCGTCGCACGGTATCGAAGTGCATCACCTCGCCCCCGCCGACGGTCTTCAGGATCTGCTCCTCCTCGGCCTCGCGTCCGGGCGGGATCAGCACCGCCACCGGTCGCCCCACGATCTCGTCGGCGGTGTACCCGAAGAGCTGCTCACCCCCGAGGTTCCAGCTCACGATGGTTCCGTCGAGCCGCTTGGCGATCACCGCGTCGGCGGTGGAGGTCACGATGGCCGCCAGCAGGGCCCGTTGCGCCTCCTCCTCCTTGCGCAGGGTGATGTCGCGGATCGCGCTCGAGACCAGACGCCCGCTCTCTGTCTCGAGCGGGCTCAGGCTCACCTCCATGGGAAACTCCGTCCCGTCCTTGCGCCGGCCCCACAGATCGAGGCCGGAGCCCATCCGGCGGACGCTGGCGTCGCCGAGGTAGCCGGCCCGCTGGGTCACGTGTCCGGTCCGGTAACGCTCGGGGAGCAGGACCTCGATGGGCTGGTGGAGGATCTCGTCGCGGGTGTATCCAAACAGGGCCTCGACCTGCGCGTTGACGAAGACGATCGCCCCCTCGGCGTCGGCTATCACCATGGCGTCCGGGGCGGCCTCGAGCAGGCTCTTGAACCTGCGGTCGGCCTCGCGCTCCGAGCGCAGCTGCTCGAGGGCCGCGGCGGCCTGCTTGCGCTCCGTGAGATCGAGGACGAAGGAGATCACCTCATCGGTGCTGCCGGGAATCCTGGCCGACCCGACCATCACCGGGACGCGGCGGCCGTCCTTCCGGAGGAGCTCCTTTTCTCGCAGCCCCGCCACCCCGGTGGCGTTGAGCTGAGCGATGGCGCGCTCGTCCACGCGTCGCCACTCCGGCGGGGTGAGCTCGGACCAGGCGATCTGCCCGGAGAGGATCTCCTCGCGAGAATGGCCGATGAGCGCCATCAGGCTGTCGTTGACCTCCATGATGCGGCCACCCACCTGACCCACGACGATGCCGATCACCCCCGCCTCGGAGAGGGTGGCGAAGCGCGCCTCGGCCCTTCGCTGGGCCGCGAGCGCCTGCTCCGCGGCGTCGCGCGCAGCCTGGGCCACGGCGAACGAGCGCGCGTTGCCGATCGCGAGCGCCGCGTGATCCGCCACGCTCTGCACGAAGGCCAGATCGTCCTCGGTGTAGGACGGACCGGCTTCGGTGCGCAGGAGACTGACGATCCCGACCAGCTCGCCCCGGCACATGAGCGGCAAGGTCATGGCGGAGGTCACCGCGAGTCGCTCGAGGAGGGCGCGGTAGCGTGGCTCGCTGCTTGCCGCGAAGTCGGCCGGCCCGATCCGCGGGACGAGGAGCGGTCGCCGTGTGGCCATCACGCGGCCCGAGATTCCCTCGCCGATGCGCTGCCGCCCGGACACCATCCCCTCGCGCGCGGCCGCCAGCAACCCCGGATCGCGGTGGTAGATGGCCCCCCTCGCCTCCAGCCACTGCCCGTCGTCCGAGGTCATCCGCAACGAGCAGAGGTCGCCCACCTCCTCGCCGAGACGGCGGACCACCACCTGCACCAGAACCTCGAGATCGAAGGTCGTGGCCGCAAAGTCGCGGGCCGCGTCGGTGAGGACCCGCAAGCGGTCAGCCATCCGCTTCTTCTCGACAGACTCCCAGCGCGCCTCGGCGAGCAGGCGCGCGTTGGTGATGGCCAGCGCCGCGTGCGCGGCCAGGTTCTGGGCGAGCTCGAGATCCTGAAGATCGAACGGGGGGCTCTCCGACCGAAAGCGCGCGAGGATGAGCACGCCGATGGCCCGCGTCCCAGTCGCCCGAGCCTGCGCGCGCAGCGCCACCACCAGGAGGCTATGGATCCCGATGTCGCGCATGAGCTGGCCAATCTGCGCGCTCTGCGGGAGCCGGGAGAGATCGAGGGTCGGGGCCAAGAATGGCACGCCGCTTTCGAAGACCTCGCGGACGAGGGCGTGCCGCTCGAGGAGGAGCGGCTCGGACAGGGCCTCCCGCAGACGGCGGCAGGTGTCGGGATCGGGATCGAAGGCGGCGGCGGGCTCGACGCGCAGGCCGTCGTCGGAGGCGAGCAGGACCACGCAATAATCGCGGATGACCTCCGCGACCCGACGCGCGACCGTGTCGATGACCCGCGAGGGATCCTCGGTGGCCTCGGCGAAGGCGCGCATGGCCTCGGAGAGGATCCCGAGGCGGGCCTGCTGGCGCCCGGAGCTCGGAGCTGCATCGGCGTCCACCGCGGCGACAGGTTCTGCCCTCGCGCCGTTGCCCCCGACCGTTGCGGCCACACGCATCCCCACCGTGGGGTTGATGGTATTTCCGGAACGTCTCCAGCGTCAAGGGCCTGGCCAGATCTGGCCAGGTTGCGACGCGGCTCGCCTGAGCCCGGCCCTCGGGCCCGTCGAAGGATCAGTCTTCGATGGTCGGACGGCTGGGCGGCTGCTGGGCGGCCTGGCCGGCGTGCAGGGGGTCGGCGGCCGAGCCCAAGGCCGCGGCCACGACACCGGGCGGTAGGGACTCGATGGACGCATGGCGCAGGGTGTGGTCCTCGACCAGGGCCGGTGCGTCGGGCTCGCGACCTTGCGCGCTCACCCCGAGCGGCCCCACCGACGTGGCCGGCGAGGCATCACGTCCGACCAGCGCGAAGGCTGCCGGCCGCCGAGCCCGCTGCGGACGGGCCGCCGCCGCCGAGGCCGATGCGGGCGGTCCGCCCACGCGCACGGTCCGCTGAACCACGACGCCGTCGGCGGCAGCCACCTTCGCGACCTTGCTCGTCAGCTTGGTTGTCTCCCTGGCGGTCTCCTTGGTGTCCACGCCCCCCCCGGCCTCGACGTTGCGGACGAAGGGCGACCGGCGCGGCGCGGTCGTCGACATGCGGGCCGTCGCGCCACCGTTGCCGCCCAGGGCCTTGCTCGGCACCCCGGCGGCCGCGCTGGGCGCGGCCCCTGCCACCGCGCCGCGGGTCCGGGACGCGAAGGGACGGGTCTCGTGCTGGGCGCCCGACGGGATCGGGAGTGGCACCGACACCGGCACGGGCCCCGACACCGGCCCCGACACCGATCTGGCCAGCTCGGCCAGGTCGGCCTCGCGTTCCTCGGCGGAGGCGGGCTCGGCGACGAAGGACGCGGTGGTGATGTGCTCGACCGGCTCCGGGGCGGCATCCTCGAGCTCGGCGGGCGGAGCCTCGGTGAGGCTGCCGGCGAGCGTTTCGGCGACGGGGTCGGACACGGAGCCTGCAGCCGTGACGGCGAGGACCGGCGAGGGCGTCTCCAGCATTGGCGTCGACGGCAGCGCCCCCGCGGTGGCGGCGAGCTCCACCCCGCGCGCGCGGAAGAACGTCACCAGCCGCTCGTCGAACCTGGCGTGCAGCAGGTCGCGGATCATGGCCTTGTGCTGGTTCTGCATCAGCAACCGCACCTTGTCCTCGGTGAGCTGGGCGTCGTACTCGTGCTTGATCGAGGCGAGGATGGTGCCCTCGAAGAACATGTGGGTGAACAGCCGCGGCGTGAGGGGCCCCGAGTCCTCGGTCTGCACGTGAAACACCTGCCCGAGATGGCCGATGTTGTGGTTGTAGCCGAGCAAGGGACTGCGGGGAGGCTTGGCCATGGATGACCTCACAGTATAGCGCGGCTCGCGGACACCGGCGGGGCCTCACCCCTCGAAAACCCGCCAGATTCCCGCGAAAGCGTGAGCCCCGGGCCTGGTTTTGTTAGAGTGGAGCGCACCATGCGCCGAGCGAAGGTCGTTCGAAACACCGCCGAGACTCAGATCGAGCTCGGGATCGGCCTCGACGGGGAAGGCCGCGGTGAGCGGAGAATCGACACTCCGGTCCCGTTCCTGAACCACATGCTCGACGCGTTCGCCCGCCACGGTCAATTCGATCTCGAGGTCAAGGCGCGCGGGGATGTCCACATCGACGCCCACCACACCGTCGAGGACATCGGGATCTGCCTCGGGCAGGCGTTTCGTGACGCGCTCGGCGATCGGGCGGGCATCACGCGCTTCGGCGAGGCCACCATCCCGATGGACGAGACCCTGGTCGCGGCGGCCATCGACTTCGGAGGGCGCGCGACCCTGGTCTACCGCGCCGACACCCTGAAGGGGCGCTGGATCGGGCAGTTCGACGCCGAGCTGACCCGCGAGTTCTTCGGAGGCTTTGCCAGCTCGGCGCTCTGCAACCTTCACCTCGAGGTCCGCTACGGCGAGAACGCGCACCACATCGTCGAGGCCCTGTTCAAGGCCTTCGCGCGCGCCGCGTCGATGGCGGCCCGCAAGGATCCGCGCGTGGTGGGCGTGCCGTCGACCAAGGGGACCCTGACCGAGTGAGCCAGGCGAGCGACGTGGACACGGGGGCGCCATCGATCTGGGCGGCCGTCACCAGACCGCGGGTGGCGGTCGCGGACACCGGCAGCGGAAACCTGCGCAGCGTCGAGAAGGCCCTGGCCAGAGCCGGCGCCGACGTGCTGGTGACCGCCGATCCCGAGGCCATCTTCCGCGCCGACAAGCTGGTGGTCCCCGGCCAGGGCGCCTTCGGGGGCTGCATGGCGGGGCTCGCGCGCGATGGAGGCGGCCTCGGGCAGGCGATCCTGGCCAGCATCGCAGCCGGCAAGCCCTACCTCGGCATCTGTCTCGGCCTGCAGATCCTGTTCGAGCGCAGCGAGGAGGAGCCCGGGTGCGCCGGCCTCGGGGTGTTGCCCGGGGAGGTGCGCCGGTTCGCGTCCGTCCCGGGCCTGAAGATCCCGCACATGGGGTGGAACGACACGCATGCTCCGGGGCTGGGTGCCGGCGCGGCCAAGAGCGAGACGACGACGACGACGCGGCATCGCCTGGGTGCCAGGATCCCGGACGGCACCTACTTCTACTTCGTCCACAGCTACTACGCGGCGCCGAGCCGCCCCGAGGACGTGGCCCTCACCGCCACCCACGGCGCACCGTTCTGCGCGGCCGTCGCCCGGGACAACGTCTTCGCCTGCCAGTTTCACCCCGAGAAGAGCCAGGGGGCGGGCCTGGCGCTGCTGTCGGCCTTCGTCGGCGGGGCCTTCGTGAGAGAGGCCTTCGTGGCGAGATGAGCCCCGGGGTATAAGCCGCCATGCTCGTGTTTCCCGCCATCGACCTGCTCGGCGCAAAGGCCGTCCGGTTGCGCCAGGGCCAGCGCGACACCGCCACGGTCTACTCGGATGCGCCCTGGGAGATCGCCGCGGCCTTCGCGGCCGCCGGCGCCGCCCGCGTGCACGTGGTGGATCTGGATGCGGCGTTCTCAGGCGGCGCCGTCCACAACCGGGAGACCATCCGACGCATCGTCGCCGCGGCCGGCCACATCGAGGTGGAGGTGGGCGGCGGCGTCCGCTCGGTCGAGGACTGCGTCCACCTGTTCGAGCTCGGGGCGCGGTTCGCCGTGACCGGGACCGCGGCCATCAAGTCGCCGGCGATCGTGGCGTCCGCCTGCGCCGCCTACCCGGGGCGCATCGTGGTCGCCGTCGACGCCCGCGAGGGCCGGGTGTCGGTCGAGGGCTGGCAAGAGGACACCGGGGCGACCGCGATCGACGTCGCGGGGGCCATGGCGCGGGCCGGCGCCGGGGCCGTGCTCTACACCGACATCGGCCGGGACGGGATGCGCTCGGGCCCCAACCTCGAGGCCACCCGCCGCCTGGCGGAGGCGATCGCGCCCTGCCCGGTCATCGCCTCGGGCGGGGTGGCGCGCCTCGAGGATCTCGACCAGACCCGGGCGACCGGGGCCTTCGCCGTGATCGTCGGGAAGGCCATCTACGAGAAGGTCTTCACCGTGGAGGAGGCCGTCCGCCGGGCCGCCTCTCCGGTGCCGGCGCCGTCCACCTCCGCGCCCCGGTCCTCCCGCTAGAAAAATCCTTCGCCCGGCCGAAAATCTGCGGTAGGGAAGACCCCGGTCGATCGTGCTCGCAAAACGCGTCATCCCCTGCCTCGACGTGGACGCCGGTCGCGTCAAGAAGGGCGTTCGCTTCCAGGAGCTGCGCGACGCCGGCGATCCTGTGGCGGTGGCCGCGGCCTACGACGCCCAGGGCGCCGACGAGATCTGCTTCCTCGACATCTCGGCGTCGACCGAGGGGCGCACCACCACCCTCGAGGTGGTGCGCGCCACCGCCGAGCGCGTCTTCTTGCCGCTGACGGTGGGCGGAGGCGTCCGCTCGGTGGAGGACGTGCGGAACCTGCTCCTCGCCGGGGCGGACAAGGTCGGGATCAACACCGCGGCGGTGACCGATCCCGAGCTCGTGCGGCGCGCCGCCACCGCGTTCGGGAACCAGGCCATTGTCGTCGCGGTGGACGCCCGGCGCGATCCCACCGCGCCCCCGGGCGCGCCGCGCTGGCTGGTGCACACGCACGGCGGGCGCAAGCCGACCACCCTCGACGCGGTGGCCTGGTGCGTGCGCATGGCCGAGCTCGGGGCGGGGGAGATCCTGCTCACCAGCATGGATCGCGACGGGACCCGCGACGGCTTCGATCTCGAGCTCACCCGCGCGGTGGCCGACCGGGTGGCGATCCCGGTGATCGCCTCGGGCGGCGTGGGCACCCTCGATCACCTGTACGAGGGGATAGCGCTCGGGCACGCCGAGGCGGTGCTGGCCGCCTCGATCTTCCACTTCGGGGACCACACGGTCGGCGAGGCCCACCAGTACCTGCGTCAGCGCGGGGTCCCGGTGCGGGAGAGCTTCACGTGACCGAGCCCGCCGCCCCGCAGCCAATCGTGGGCGATGATCTGCTGTCCGCGGTGACCTTCGATGCGAACGGGCTGGTCCCGGTCATCGCGCAGGACGCGACCACCGGCGTGGTGCGCATGTTCGCGTGGGCCAACGCCGAGGCGTTGACCCGCACGATCGCCACGGGAGCGGCGGTGTTCTGGAGCCGTTCGCGCCGGGGGCTGTGGCGCAAGGGCGAGACCTCCGGACACCGGCTGTGGGTGCGCGAGGTGCGGGTCGACTGCGACGGCGACGTGGTGCTGTACCTGGTCGACGCGGATGGGCCGTCCTGTCACACCGAGCACACGAGCTGCTTCTTCCGCGGGGTGGTGATCCCCGAATCGCCGGATCGCCCGGCGGCGAGCGGCGCGCAGGCGGGCAAGACAGGCGGCAAGGCGGACGGCAAGACGGATGGCCCGAGCCCGGGTGTCCCCGCAGCCCCCCGGCTCTCCGAGGACGACGCCCCACCCGATCCTCCGGCGGTGGTGATCTCGCGCGTGGCGGAGGTGATCGCGCGGCGACAGCGTGAACGCCCCGATAAGTCGTACGTGGTCTCGCTGCTCGACGCCGGGTGGGACAAGATCCTCGGCAAGATCCGCGAGGAGTCGGCCGAGCTCGTGGAGGCCCTCCCCGAGGGCGATCCGGAGCACACCGCCCACGAGGCCGCGGATCTGGTGTTTCACCTGCTGGTCGGCCTGCGGGCGGCGGGCGTCCCGGTGGAGGCCGTCTTCGCCCAGCTGCGCCGGCGCTTCGGCGTGTCGGGCATCGACGAGAAGGCCCGGCGCCAGCCACCACCGCTCCCACCACCACCCGCGACCGGGCAGCCGGGCGGATGACCCCCGCCCGGGTGCTCGGACCGGGCGGCCTCTTGCACGCGGCCTTCCCGGCCTACGAGCACCGCCCCGCTCAGCTGGCCATGGCGGAGCGGATCGCCCAAGCCATCCGCGGGGACGAGGCGCTGCTGGTCGAGGCGGGCACCGGGACCGGGAAGACCCTGGCCTACCTGATCCCGGCGATACTCTCCGGGCGAAAGACCATCGTCAGCACCGCGACCAAGACCCTGCAAGAACAGATTGCGAGGGTGGATCTGCCCCGCCTGGCCCGGGTGCTGCCCCGGCCCTTTCGCTTCGCCGTGATGAAGGGGCTCGGCAACTACGTGTGCCGGCGGCGCCTCGAGGCCTTCGAGCGCCAGACGTCGCTGGTCCCCGACCCGGCCTTCGTGCAGCTGCGCCGCTTCGTGGATCGGACCGCCACCGGCGATCGGGCCGACGTGCCCGACCTGCCCGACGACAGCTCGACCTGGCGCGAGATCGCCAGCGCGCCCGAGACCCGCCTCGGCCTCCGCTGCCCGCACCACGAGCGGTGCTTCGTGACGGCCATGCGCCGGGCCGGCGCCGAGGCCGATCTCGTCATCACCAACCACCACCTGTTCTTCGCCGACCTGGCCCTGCGCAGCGCCTGGCCCGACGCCGAGGTCCTGCCCCCCTACGAGACGGTCGTCTTCGACGAGGCCCACCAGCTCGAGGACATCGCGGCCGAGTTCTTCGGAACCCACGTGTCCACGCAGCGCCTGCTCGGGCTGGCGCGCGATCTGGCGCGGGCGCGGGTCGTCGAGCCCGAGCGCGCCGCCGCCTTCGGCGGACGCCTGTCGGAGGCGACCGCCGGTTTTGGCGAGGCCGTGCGCGGCGCGGTTCCGTCCACACGGGTCGGCGTGGGCGGTCCGCGGGGCGGCCGCGCCGCAGGCGGGGGGCGCGGCGACGACGTGCGGGCCCTCTTGCCGGAGGGGCTGTGGACCGGGGCGGTGCGGCCGCGCTACCACGCGCTCGACCAGGTGCTCGAGGACATCGCGATCTGGCTCGACCCGGACGGTCCCACCGTCGAGGCCGCCGGCGACCATGCCCCCGAGCTCGGCGCGCTCGCCCGGCGTGCGCAATCCCTGCGGAGTGATCTCGCAAGCTTCGCCGACGCGCGCCCGACGGCCGCCGGCGCAGGCCTGCCAGGGTCCGCTGGCCACGTCGATGGCAATGGCCGGGGGGGGCAGAGCGATGGCGCGGGCTCGATGGGCGCGGATCGGAGCGCGGAGGTCCGCTGGCTGGTCACGAACGCCCGCGGGGCGGTCGGGCTGCACTCCGCCCCGATCGACGTGGGGCCCCGCCTGGCGGCTGCGTTCGCCGCTCACCCTGGGCCGGCCATCTTCACGTCGGCCACCCTCACCGTCGCCGGAAGCTTCGCCTACGTCCGCCAGCGGCTCGGTCTTCACGACACCGCCGACGAGGCGAGCTTCCCGTCCCCCTTCCACTACGACCGACAGGCCCTGCTCTACGTGGCCGCCGATCTCCCCGAGCCGAACGCCGAGGGCTTCGTGGCCGAGGCGGCCGAGCGGGTGGCGGAGCTCTGCCACATCACGAGCGGCCGGGCGCTGATCCTCTTCACGAGCTTCCGCAACCTCCACGCGGTGGCGGCGGCGCTCGGCCCGAAGGTTCCGTTCCCGCTGCTCATCCAGGGCCAAAGGCCCCGCCACGTGCTGCTCGATGCGTTGCGAACCAACCTCGGGTCAATCCTGCTCGCCACCCAGAGCTTCTGGGAGGGGGTGGACGTCCCGGGCGAGGCCCTGTCCCTGGTAGTGATGGATCGCCTGCCCTTCGCCGTGCCGGACGAGCCGCTGACGGCCGCCCGGCTGGCCCAGCTGCGGAGCGACGGGCAGGACCCGTTTGGCAGTTACCAGCTGCCCCGGGCGACCCTGGCCCTCAAGCAGGGCTTCGGCCGGTTGATTCGCAGCCGAGGCGACGTCGGCATCGTCGCGCTCCTCGATGGCCGGATCCTGCGGCGTGGGTACGGGGCGACCTTGCTCGCCAGCCTGCCGGCGACCTGTCCCCGCACCGAATCGCTGGCCGACGTGGCCGCCTTCTGGGCCCGGGTCCGGCCTGCCGCAAGCACGCCCGGGGACGATTCCCACGGGGGTGGCGGACCATGAGCCTCGGGTGGCTGGCCACGACCTCGGCCGGCGGGCCCGTGCCCTGGTCCGTGGCGCCGTGGCTCTGCGTGGGGGCCTATGCCCTCGGCTCGATCCCCACGGGGCTGTGGGTGGCGCGGGCGCGGGGGATCGACATCCGGCGGGTCGGCAGCGGAAACATCGGCGCCACCAACGTGGCCCGGGCGCTGGGAAAACCCTGGGCGCTCGCGGTGCTGGTGGTGGATGCCCTCAAGGGCTCCCTGCCCGTCTTCGCGGTGGCGCACGGGCTCGGAGCCTCCGCGGCCGCGTTCCCCGCCGGTCAGCCGGCCCCGACCCCGGCGACGCTGGTGGCCCTGGTCGGCTTCTTCGCGATCGTGGGGCATATGTTCACGTTCTTCCTGCGCGGGCAAGGAGGCAAGGGCGTCGCCACCTCGCTCGGAGTGGCCTTCGGACTGTCGCCGCCCATCGCGCTGGTCGCGCTCGGGGTCTACGTCCTCACGTTCGCGCTGACTCGCCTGTCCTCCCTCGGCTCGCTGCTCGGGATGTGGACCTTCCCGGTGGTGGCCCTGGTGGCGCACCCGCTCCCCGCACCCTACGTCGCGCTCTCGCTGGTCTCCGCCGTCCTCGTCACCTGGCGCCACCGCGACAACCTGCGCCGCCTGGTCCTCGGCCAGGAGACCAAGAGCTGACACGCAAGAGGCCCGCGACATCAACGACCACCTGCCTGGTACCATGTAGCCCATCGCACTTTCGTAGGGAGGTGTTTCATGGGTCGGCAATTCGGTTCAGGCGGTGCGCAGGCCTTCGGGCTGATGGTCTTCTTCATCCTCGGGCAGGTGCCTTCGATCGCCCACGCGTGCTCGGGCGGGACGTCGGGAATATTCGGGCGCCAGATCATCCCCGGCGACGGAGCGGTTGGCGTCCCACTCAACGGCCAGATCGAAGTGACCTACACCGCGCAGGCGTCCGGACCATTCTGGAGTACCGGGCTGCAGATTCGTCCCCAGAACGGGCAACCGCTCGCGGCGGACGTTCAGCAAGTCTACGCGGGTCGCAGCTCCGCAAAGTTCGTGCTGCGCCCCTCGACCGCGCTCGCGGCGAATACGGTCTACGAGATCCTGGATTCGCTGATCGTCCCCTGCATGCAGTCGGAATGTCAGCAGGTGGCTCCCCACGTGGTGGCCTCGCTGACGACCGGCTCTCGGGTCGACTCCGTGCCACCTTCGTTCGCGGGCCTCGCTTCGATTGAAGTGTCGCCGACTTCGCCCTACGACGCCCCTTGTGCCCAGGGAAGCGCCTTTCATGTGACGCTGCACTGGGAGGCCGCCACCGACGACCTATCGCCGACGGTGACCTACACTGTCTACAACGCGAACGCCAACGGGAGCGTTCGCATCCAGAGCTTCCTGTCCGGAACCAGTCTCACGGGAATCGTGACTTGTCCTGTGTGCTTGGTTGATTTTCCCGTCTGTCCGTCCACCGGGGTGAGTCCATACGGCGAGCCCTTCTCGGGAGATGGCTTCGCTCAATCGGTCGGGCCGTTCATCGTGCGCGCGGTCGACGAGGCGGGTAACGAGGACACCAACGTCGCGGTGATAGCGCTGCCGAGCCTTTGTCCTGGCTCGAGGGGCGTCGACGCAGGAGCTCCCGACCTGGGGCCGCCTCCGGATGCCGAGGCTGCCGAGGCTGCGCCGGATACAGAACCAGCCTCGGACGCCGAGGACTCCTCGGACGTGGTCCTCGACATACCGGAGGACATGCTCGAGGACGTGCCGCGAGACGCGTCGGATGCCGTGTCCGACGCTGGCGCCAATCCGCCCCCGACACTGGACGCACAACCGGCGGCTGGGACATGCCGCGGGACCTCGTGCAATGTCGACTCAGCGGGCGCGACGGGCTGCCCCGGGCTCGGAGTGTGTGTGGCGGTCGCCGCCGCACTGCTGCTGTGCTCTCGCAGGCAACTGAGGGTCGGAATTCGCCGAGAACAGGCCGACGATCCGAGCCGCCCGGTCAGCCTCGGGGTTGACGCGATTTCGACGACGAGGCACTCGCCTAGTCCCCTGGAAAGGGGCTAGGGGCCTGGCCCACAGCCGGGGGTCCCCCGTCGGTGAGCGAGCGTGTACACCGCCGGGAACAGCAGCAACGTCAGGACGGTCGCCGTGATGAGCCCTCCGATGACGACGGTCGCGAGAGGGCGCTGCACCTCGCTGCCGGGGGCGCGGGAGAGCGCCATGGGGATGAATCCGAGGGCCGCGACCAGGGCGGTCATCAGCACGGGGCGGAGGCGCAGCTCGGCCGCCCGGGCCATCGCTTCTCGGGGTGGCGTTCCCCGTTCCTGCAAGTGCAAGCAGAAGGACACCAGCACCAGGCCGTTCAACACCGCCACGCCGAACAGGGCGATGAACCCGACGCCCGCGGAGATGCTGAAGGGGATGCCGCGCAGCCAAAGACCAAGGACCCCTCCCACGGCGGCGAACGGAACGTTGGCGAAGACCAGCAGAGCGGGCTTCAGCTTGCCGAGCGCCAGCCAGAGCAGGAACACGATCAAGCCGAGCACCAAGGGCACCACTATCGCGAGGCGCGCGCGGGCGGCGCGGTAGCTCTGGAACTGGCCACCCCAGTCGACGCGGTAGCCGGGCGGCAGCTTCACCTCGGAGGCGACGGCGGCCCGCGCTTCTTCGACGGTCGAGACGACGTCGCGCCCGCGGACGTTGAACTCGACGACCGACCGCCGTGATTGCTTGTCCCGATTGACCAGCGCCGGCCCCTGCTCGAGCGTCACCTCCGCCACGTCGCCCATGGGGACAATCTGGCCCGACGTCGACTTGAGCGGCAACGCGCGCACGCTGTCGAGGCCGCCCTCGAAGTCGAAGGCGGTCCGGACCACCATGGCGAACCGCCGGTCCTTCTCGAAGACCTCGCCGACGGTTCGCCCCACCGCCATGGTCTCGGTCACCGTGTTCACGTCCTCGATGGTGAGGCCGTAGCGCGCGAGCCGCGCCCGGTCCGGCCGGATGCGCAGGTAGGTGAGGCCCGCCCCCGGCTCCGCCCGCAGATCCGCGACGCCAGCCACGCCCTTCAGCGCGGCGAGGACCTGGCGTCCGATCTGCTGCAACCTCAGGAGATCCGGGCCGTAGATCTGGGCGGCGGCGTCCGAGCGCACGCCGGCGATGAGCTCGTTCGTGCGCATCTGGATCGGCTGTGACACCGCGACCGCGACCTCGGGGACTTCCCGGCCCACGATCTCCGCGATCTCCTTGCCCAGCGCCTCCTTGGTGAGCCCGGAACGCCACGTCTCCCGTGGCCTGAGGGTCACGTAGATGTCGCTCTGCTCGATCCCCATGGGATCGGTGGCCACCTCCGGAGCGCCGGCGCGCGCCACGACGTGCTCCACCTCGGGGACCTGCAGGACGGCGCGCTCGACCCGCAGGTCGGTGGCGATGGTCTCGGACAGGGCGATCCCGGGCAAGCGCCGCGCTTCGAGCAGCAGATCCCCTTCGTCGAGCTGCGGGACGAACTCTGCACCGAGGCGGGTCGCGAGGGCGCCCCCCAGCGCCAGCACCGAGAGACCGGCGCCTAAGGTGATCGCGGGACGCGCCATGGCCCGCAGAAGGAGGGGCGGGTAGCCCCGGCGCGCCTGCCGCATGATCCAGGTCTCGTGACCGGCCGGCCGCCAGAGGAGCAGATGACTCGAGAGCACCGGGACCAGCGTCAGCGACAGGATGAACGCGCCGAGCAGCGCGAAGAGGACGGTCGTCGCCATCGGGTGGAACAGCTTCCCTTCGATCCCCCGGAGCCCCAGGATCGGGAGGTAGACGACGGCGATGATGATCGAGCCGAAGGCGCTCGCGCCGAGGACGTCGACCGCGGCCTCCTCGACGATCAGCGCCCGGCCGCCCGTGCCCAGGGCCTCGGGTCTCTCCCGCCTCTCCGCCAGCCTGCGGACGGCGTTCTCGACGATGATCACGGCGCCGTCCACGATCAGCCCGAAGTCGATGGCGCCGAGGCTCATGAGGTTCCCCGAGACGCCCGTCGCCTTCATCAGGCAGACGGCAAAGAGCATCGACAGGGGGATCGTGCAGGCCACGATCAGCCCCGCCCGGAGATCTCCGAGCAGGACCAGGAGGACGACGATCACAAGAGCCGCGCCCTCGGCGAGATTGGTGGCGACCGTCCTCGTCGTGCGGTTGACGAGCTCTGCCCGATCGTAGAAGGGCTCGATCTCGATCCCTGCCGGTAGCGTCGGCCGCAGCTCTTCCAGGCGAGCCTTCACCCGCTCGGTCACCACGCGCGCGCTCTCGCCCATCAACATCAAGGTCACGCCGACCACCACCTCGCCCTTCCCGTCCATCGAGGCGGCCCCCCGCCGCAGGCGCGGCCCGAAGCGCACCTCGCCGATGTTGGCGACCGTGATGGGCACCCCCTGGGGCGTCGCGCCGACCACCACCGAGCCGAGATCGTCGAGGCTGGTGACCAGCCCCACCGTCCCGATCACGATCTGCTCCCGGTCGTGCTCGATGTATCCGCCACCGGCGTTGGCGTTGGAGCGCTCGAGCGCGTGGATCACCTCACCGACCGAGAGCCCGGCTGCCTGCAGGCGCCTGGGATCGATCACGACCTGGTACTGCTTGTCCTCGCCGCCGAAGCTGTTGACCTCGACGATTCCAGGCACGCTCCGCAGCTGCGGGCCGATGTACCAGTCGAGCGTCTCCTCCAGCTCCATCAGCGAGTGCCCCTCGCCTCGCACGACGAACTGGTAGACCTCGCCGAGGCCGGTGGCGATCGGGCCCATCGTCGGACGACCGTAGGCGGCGGGCACCAGGGCGTCGGCCTCCCGCATCCGCTCCGCCACCATCTGACGGGCAAAGGAGATGTCGGTGCCGTCCTCGAACCCGATGGTCACCACCGAGAGGCCGTACTTCGAGATCGACCTGATCTCCTCGACCTTCGGGATGCCGGCCATCGCGCGCTCGACCGGCACGCTCACGTACTGCTCGACCTCGACCGGCGTCAGCGCAGGCGCGGGCGTGATGACCTGAACCTGGATGTTGGTGATGTCGGGGACCGCGTCGAAGGGCAGGTCCACGGCGGACCGGACCCCGACCACCACCAGCAGGGCCGTCGCGAAGAGCACGAGGGCAGGCCGGCGGAGCGACCAGGCCACGATGCGACCGAGGAGGAACATCTCACTCCCCCTCGCCGAAGGTGCTCTTCAGGATCGCGCTCTTCAGGCTGAAGACCCCCGCGGTGACGACCGCCTCGCCGGCCCTGAGGCCGCTCAGGATCTCGACCCGACCGCCGGCGGTCCTTCCCAGCCTCACCGGGTGCAGCTCGAAGTCGCCATCGGGTTGCAGCACGAAGACCACCTCCTGGTTCGCCACGCGGGTCACGGCGGCGAGCGGGACCACCACCCGCAGGGCGGGCGTCTCGGCCGGTCCCACCACGACCCGGGCGGTCCCGAAGAGCCCCACCTTGACGAGATCGCCGTGGTTGCGGACCAGGATGCGGGCGGTGACGGTGCGGGCCGCCGGATCGATCTGCCGGCCGATGGTCTCGATCTTCCCCTCGAACGCCTCGCTCGGGTAAGCGTTGAGGCGGACCTCGGAGCCCGCGCCGACCCTGACGCGGGCCAGATCCTTCTCGAACAGGCGACCGAGGAAGTACACCCGATCGAGATCCCCGATCACGGCGATCACGTGCTCTGCGTCGACGCTCTGCCCTGGCACGGCGTCGCGGCTGAGGACGAACCCTGCGAGCGGCGTCCGGACGGTCACCCGGGCGCTCCCGTTGCCCGGCGACTCCACCTCCCCCTGTCCGAGCGCCGACAGAGTCTGCCGCGCCGCCGCGCCCTCGGCCTCGAGGGCAGCCGCCTCGGCCTCGGCGGCAGAGGCCTCCTGGCCCGACGCAAGCGATTTCGCCTCCAGCCTCTCGATCCGGTCGGCGTTCAGCCGGGCCGATGTCGCGCGCGCGGCGGCCGAGGTGAACGTCGCGCGGGCGCGCGCCAGCTCGGGGGATTCCAGGATGGCGACCGTCTGGCCAGCCGTGACCCGATCGCCTTCCTTCACCCGGACGGCGATGATGTGTCCGGGGATGCGGGCCGCGATCCGCGCGGACCGATCGGGGTCCGCAGCGATCTCGCCGGTCAGATCCACCGTGGCGGGCAAGCTGTCGAGAACCGCGGGCGCGGTCTCGATGCCCGCTGCTCGCACCACGCTCGGCGGCAACCGCACCTTGTTCGGCAACTCCTCGTGCCGTTCCGATTCGTCCTCGTGGGGGACTGGCCCCGAGGGACCGGCGCCCGCGTCTCGTGGCAGGAGCGCCGGCTCCCGTTCGCGCGTGGCGTGATCGTCGGGCAGACCAGGCAGGGCGCGGTCCTTCGAGCACGCCGCCGCGCCGACCGCGGCCAACACCAACACCATCGCCATCACCACCCCGGGGTCGAGGCGCCTCATCGGCCACCTGCCTCGGCCGTCGTCGTCAGCGGCGCGCCCGCAACCCGGCGAAGCTCCACCGCGGCGAGGGCGCGGCCGAGCCGTGCCTCGATGTCCGCCTGGAGCAGCTCGATCAGGCTCCGCTGCCATTGCAGGGCCTCCCGCAGCGAGAGCTGCCGCGAGGAGATCGCCTGGCGAATCGCGGCGAGATCGGCGCGCGCGCGCGCGAGGAGATTGTCGCCGAAGAGGCTCGCGGCGCCCTGGCGGGCGGTGTCCGCCGCCAGCGCGCGGGCCACCTCCAGCCGAACCCGACGGCGCACCAGCTCCGCGGAGCTCTCGGCGGCCCGGATCTGCGCCAGCGCCTCGGCGATCTCACCGGCGCGCGTGCGTCCGATCGGGGACGGGAGCGGCAAAGGAATGGAGACGCCGAAGCCCAGGATGCGGTCGTTGATCTCGCCCCGCTCCCCGAACAGGGACAGCGTCAGGTTGGGCGTTCGCTCTCGCCGCAGCAGGGCCAGGCGCCGCTCGAGGACTTGCCTCTCCATCTCCGCCGCGCCGACTTCGCCCCTCAATCGCAGGGCTTGCGCCTCGAGGGCGGCGCTCGCCGGCTGCTGCCCGGTGGTCATGGCAGCGAGGACCAGGCCGTCCGGGAGGCGCACAGCGCCCGCATCCACGTCGAGCAGCAGGGCCAGGGCCGCCCGGCCCTCCGCCAGCCTGCGCTCGGCCTCGAAGCGGGCGAGGCCGATGCGGGTCGCCTCTGCGCGAGCGACGTCCGCCTCGACCCCGGCCAGGAGCGCCTCCTTGGCCCGGCCCTCGGCGAACGCCGCCAGCGCCTCTGCGTTCTCGGCGAGCGCGCCCGCGAAGCGCACCGCCTCGTTCGCGGCGGCGGCGGCGTAGTAGGCGGTCAGTGCGCCCGCGGCGATCTCCTGCTCCGCGACGCCGACTCGCCGCGCCTCGGCCGCGAGCTCGACATCCGCCACGTCCACCCTGGCGCCGCGCTGGCCCGCGAGCTCGAGCTCCTGCGAGAGCACCACGCTCCAGTTCAGGACGGAGGCGGCCTCAGGCGGCGGGCGACGCCGGTTCGAGACCAGCGCGCTCACCGTGGGGTTGCTCGGCAGCCAGATCCCCGCTGTGGTCCGGCTCGCCGCCGCGGCGGCGAGCCGTTCGCGGGCTTCCCGCACCTCCGGGCTCGCGGCGAGCGCGCAGCGAACGACCATCTCGGGGTCGAGTGGGCCCCGGCAGCCCGCCCTTCGGGCGGCGGGGTCCTGAGCGGCGGCGGATGCGTGCGCCCAGGCGGCGGCGCTGGCGACGACGAGCATCGCCGCGGTCAAGGTGCGGTTCATGGATCCCTCGCGTGAATAAGTCACGAGCGGTCCCGGTCGGCGCACGGCGCACCGGGCCCGGAGCCCGCCCACACGGTTCGATTCGACTACGCGAGGGGGAACTTGGGGACGTGCAGGATGTCGGCGGGCTCGGGCGCCGCGTGCCGATCGCTCGGGGGACTCCAGGACGTCGCGCGCGACACAGGTGACACCAGCGTGACGACGGCGGTGGCCGCGACCTTGGGCAGGGAGCAGCAGGAGCAGTCGTGGCAATTGGGTGGGCACTGGCCACCCGAGACGTCCGTGGGGCACCTCTCGTCGCAGGGACCGTCACCGCACAACGCCCCGAGGCCGCTCACGTCGAAGGTGAGCAGCGTCAGGAAGACGAGGAGGACGGCCCGGCGCACGGCAGTCAGTATCCCACAGGACCGGTCGGCCACGGCGACAACGCCCTCGAATTTCGATGGCGACACGGACATTCCTGTCGCGCCCGCTCCCGTCGCGCCGGCGGTCGGTCGAGCAAGCGAAGCGAGGCGAGGACGAGGCGAGGCGAAGCGAGGCGAGGACGAGGCGAAGCGAGGATTGACGTCTGCCGACGGGCACGCCAACTGGCGTCCTCCTTGCAATGCGCCCGCCTTGCAAGGAACGTCAAATTGCCCGAAGCTGGCCCGGGCGGTCAGCCTCGACGCTCGGTCCCAGGAGAGTCCCCATGTCTCATTCGCTCCCGATCCTCGCAAGCAGGCCGCCATCTCGACCGCCGTCGAAGCGGGCCGCGAAGGAGGCGCGCCTCGGCCATCTGGTCGGGGCGCTGGCGGTGGTCACCTGCCTCGGGGCTGCCTGCACATCGGGCAGCTCGCTTTCCGGATCGGGCGGAGGCGGGCCTTCGGCGAGCGGTGGAGGCGGGTTCGGTGGCGGAGGGCCGGCGGTTGGCGGATCGACGCCCGACCGCCCCACCACCCCCGGGACCGCGGTGACGGTGACGCCCCCGGCCAGTCGGACCGGCGAGCTCGGGACCGTCACCGCCGCCATCGCGGCGACGAGCACCCTCGACGCCGCGGGGTTGCTGGCCGCGCATGCACTCCCCTTCGTGTCGTCCACGTCGCTCGGCTACGATCCGTCCTCCGCCACCAACCTACCGCTGGTGCAAGCATCGGCCCTGGCCTTGTCCGCGTCCGAGATGGATCTGCTCACCCGCCAGGGGTTCGTGCTGTCGGAGCGCCAGGTCTTCCCGGGCTTCCTCTACGGGTACGCGACCATCTACAGCCAGGATCTGCCGGTGTTCGTGTCGGCGGATTCGATCCTCTACGCGGTTCACCGCTCGTACGACCAGATCCTGAAGGCGCTCGAGCTCGACATCCTCGTCGGCGAGCTGCACGCGATGTTGACCGGCATGCGAACCCGGCTCGGGGCCGGCGCATCCGCTCCTTTTGGCCCGGCCCCGGTCGCGGACGCGGATCTCTACCTGGCGGTGGCGCTCGGCCTCCTCGACGGCCAGCCGGCCGCCCCCGTGGCAGGCGCCTCGACCGCCCAGATCGCGAACCTCCTGTCGATGGCCACGGCGGCCTCGGGGACCGCCGACGTCACCTTGTTCGGAAGCCAGCGCACGCTCGACTTCTCGCAGTTCACCCCGCGCGGCCACTACCTCGGCACCCCGGCCCTCGAACAGTACTTCCGCGCGATGATCTGGCTCGGCCGGACCGACTTGCCGCTGGTCGACGTCTCGCCGTCGGGTGGCGTCCTCTTCCATCGACCGGCCTTCGAGGCGGCGGTGGCGCTGACCAACCTGCTCGACGCGCCCACGCTCGCGCACTGGAAGCACCTCGACGATTCCCTGCGCGCCTTCGTGGGTGAGCCCGACGGGATGGAGCCGCCCGACCTACCTCGCCTGGTGCAGGATCTCGGGGCCGTCGACCTCGGCGCGCTCGCCGCCCTCCCGGATCAGCAGCTCGCCGCGGGGATCGTGGCTGGCGGCTACGGGCAGCAGCGCATCGCCTCCCAGATCCTGGATGGCGCGGCCCAGGGGACCGACACCTCGGTCCCGCTGGCGTCCACGTTCTTGCTGCTCGGGCAGCGCTACGTGGTCGACTCTCACGTGTTCTCGAACGTGGTCTACGACCGGGTGAACCACCGCGGGTTCCCGTCGCGGATGATGCCCGATCCGCTCGACGTCGCGTACGCGGCGCTCGGGAACGACGCCGCCGCGCCGCTCTTGCAGGCCGGGCTCGTGACCTACGGCTACGCGCCCGATCTCGAGCGCGCGCGCACCCTCGTCGATCTGCACGGCGACGACTTCTGGAGCGCCAACCTCTACAACCTGTGGCTGTCCGCTCTGCGAGCGCTGTCGCCCACCGCCGCCGGATTGACCGCGCCGACGACCATCGCGGTGCCGGCGATCTTTCGCAGCGAGCCGTGGGCGCGTCGGACCCTGAACACCCAGCTCGCGTCGTGGGCCGAGCTGCGGCACGACACCATCCTCTACGCCAAGCAGTCGTACACTTCGGGTGCGATTTGCGTGTTCCCGGACGCCTTCGTCGAGCCGAATCTGGCCTTCTTCGATCGAATCGGCGCCTATGCCCGCCAGGGCGCGGCGCTGGTCCAGAGCCTCGACTTCTCGACGGCCCCGACGCTGGGGATGGACATTGGCACCTACTTCGCCCATCTCGCCGACGTGGCCGGCATCCTCGGCGCCATGGCCGACGCCCAGCAGACCGGCGCGGCGCTGGCGCCGGCGTACCTCGACTTCATCAACCAGGCCGTCAAGCGCAGCGGTGTCCAGGTGTGCGGCGGCCCGCCGGCCTACGATGGGTGGTACACCGGGCTGTTCTACCCGACCGGATTCCAGGGCCAGGCGGGCTTCACGGCCGAGACGTTCGACCCGACCATCGCCGACGTCCACACCGAGCCCACCGACGAGACCGGGGCACCGGTCGGAAATGTGCTTCATGTGGGGACCGGCTTCGCGCGGCTCATGGTCCTCACCGTCGAGAGCTGCGGCGGGCCGCGCGCCTACGCCGGCCTGGCCTCGTCGTATCATGAGGTCACCACCACCGGCTTCAAGCGCCTGACCGACGACGACTGGGCCACGCAGGTCAACGTCCACGGCGCGGGCGTCACCAATCCGGTCTGGGTCCAGCCGATCCTGTCGCAACCCTGATGGTCGCAAACCCTGAGCGCCCATGGGTCAACTTCAAGCTCGGTCTGTGTCTCGGCTATCTTCGTTCAACGGCTCGGGCCCAGGGCCCAAGGAGGATTTCGATGCGGTTCGCTCTCGGATGTCTGGTCGGGTTGGTCATGCTGTCGGTCGGGTCTTCGCAGGCGCGAGCGGACGTTGCTCCGCCTCAGGGTTGCACCGCTCCCGGTCAGCCATGTGACAACGCAGGGCCGGCCGCCAATCTCGCCGGGGTCTGTGCGACCTCGACCTGCAACAAGAGGCTACCGAGCACCGACGGGTCCATCGCGATCATGGCGTATCCATGCAATCTGTGTCAGGTCGTGGGTGTGGACGGCTCCGCTGGAGGCAGCGGGGGTTCGGGGAGCGGCGGCGCCTCCACGGATGGCGGAAGCTCGGGCAGCGGCGGCTTCTTGGACGGCAGCGGGGGCTCGGTCTCGGGGACCGGCGGCGCAGCCGGGGCCGACGCCGGGACGCCCGACGCCTCCACCTCGACGCCTGCACGCAAGAACTCCGGATGCGCGCTCGCCCCGGACGGGCCGATCGCTCCGCTCGCGACGTGGATGACCTCCCTCTGGCTCGCCGGCGCGGCTCTGCTCGCCGCCCGCCGCCGCGGCGCAAACCGCCCCGGACTTCCTCGTTCACGTTCCACACCACGCCGCGACGCGGCCACATGACGCCGTGGGTCGTCGACTGGGTGCGCGCGTTCGCGATCACCGTGGCCATCGAGGCGCTCGTCGCGACGCCGCTGCTCGTGCGGACCGAGCCACACCTCGGCCGGCGGCTCGCGGCCGTGGTGCTCGTCAACCTCTCCACCCATCCGCTCGTCTGGTTCCTGTTCCCCGGCCTCGCGGTGCGGTTCGGGATCCGGGTCGGGCTGTCGGAAGCCTGGGCGGTCCTGGGAGAGATCGGAGGGTACGTGATCGTCTGGCCAGGGATTGGCCTTCCGCGAGCGGCGATCACCTCGGTGCTGGCCAACGGCGCTTCTTTCGCGGCGGGGCTCCTCCTGCCGCTCGCGACCAGAGGCGGAGCATGACCCGGGCTCGAAACCTCCGCGCCGTGCTCAGTTCTTGTAGCCGCCGGACTTCGGCATCTCCAGCTTCCAGACCCCGGCGGCCACCGCCTTGGCCAGCGCCGCGACGGTCATCTGGGTCGAGCCCGAGACCCGCGTCTCGATCTCGATGCTGCGCACGGGCGCGGTCCGTGGCGCGCGCGCGGAGAGCTGCTCGAGGAGGGACTTGAGGACCTCGGCCAGTCCCCCGAGGGCGTTCTCGGTTTGCCGGACCGCGATCGCGGTGGACGACGCGTTCACGGCCTGCGCGCGCAGCTCCTTGCGAATCTCGCGCGTCCCCTGCGACGTCTGGCGTGCCAGCTCCGCGAGCTCCTTGACCAGCGGCGCGAGGGCGTCCCGCCGGGCCGCGGCGGCCTCCGGGGGGCCACTACCGAACCCCTGCACCGCCAGCCGATCCGCCACCGTCTCGAACACGGCGTTGATCTTCGCCAGCTCGAGCATCAGGCGCGCCAGACTATCCACCTGAACACGGATCTTCCCGATCGCCACCTGGGTCTTCTCCACCAACTGCAGCGCCTCCGAGAGGGCTTCGCGGGACTCGGGCTCTGACATTGGAACGGGGTGCGGATCGGTCGGGAAGGGATTCGCCATCTCGGGCCTCCTGCCTGCAAGGGCAGAAGAGATCGTAGCAACCAACATCCTGCAATCGAGCACAACCGACCCCATATCGCACATCCGAATACAGATTCCGACGCCGGCCTCCGGCGTCTGGCAACAGCGCAGCGCAGTGGCACCGTGCACCACCCAGGCAGCGCCTCAAGTACCAGGCCCGGGCTGGCGACAAGCAAACGACGAGGCTCGTGTCGGTCGACGGCAAAGGGGGGGGCGAGGGGCATAAAGCATGCGATCAATCTCCATAGGACCAGTTCCAGCGGAGGGGGCGGCGGCGGCGGATTCGCCCAACCCGCCATCGGTCGTGCCGTCGAGCCCCGGTCCGACTGCATCCGGCCCCGTCGCGCCCCACACCGAGGCCGGACCGGCGGCGGCGATGGCCCCGCCTCCCACGCCCGCAACCACGCCCTATTCGTTCGCCCAGGCGCTCTCCCGGCTGCGCACCCGGCTTGGCGCCCGCATCCGGGAGGTGAACAAGCTCTCCGAGAGCGAGATCTTGAGCGTCGGGAACGGCGTCCACCGGATCGTCATCAACGCCACCGCCCACATCGAGCACAGCAAGAACGAGATGCTCTCGCTCGTCGAGGCCATCCGTGCCGGGCTGCCCATCTGTTCGCCGCCCGGGACGTCCTGCGGCATCGACGCGTCCTCCCGCGAGCCACCCAACCGGTTGATGGACGAGGCGACGGCGCAAGCCGACCTGGCTGGCCTCGGCTCGACCATCGCGGGCCGGGTCCGCTCGGCGGCGCGCAACCTCGACGCGCTGGCATCCGAGCTCGCATCGGTGGTGGCCCCCGCGCCCGACGCCGGCACGGCGCGCACCGACGAGCTGCGGCGCCTGCTGGCCGCGGTCGCCGCCTCGGCCAGTGATGTCCAGGCGGGGGCGGACCAGCTCGCCGGCCTCCTGCCCGAGCTGTCCACCAAGGCCGAGCAGATTCGCATGGACGCCTCGGCTTGCGCCTCCGCCATCGCCGAGCGTTGCGATCAGGCCGACGCCTGCCTCTTGCACCTCGGTGAGGCCCTCGAGACCATCTCGCGCACGAGCAACGACGACGTCGAGGCGATCCTGCGCGCATCCCGGGACGCCCTGTCCCACCTGCAGTTCCAGGATGTCGTGGCGCAGGGAATCATGCAGCTCGACAACTGGATCCGCGACCTCGAGATCGAGGCGACCGCGGCCGAGGGCAAGCCGCCGGAGAACATCGCACCCCCGATGCAGCCCCCCGTGGGCGAGGCCGACCCGGAGGCCGAGCTCTTGCGCGACCGAGCGGGCGACATCCTGCTGCTGTGACCTCGCCCGCCACATGACCCGGACCGGGCGCGGGCCCGCCGCCGCCCGCGTCGTGCTGGGAGCCGGGTCAGGCAACGCGGCGATCCTGCCGAGAACAGTCGGAACAGCATGTCTGGCACCGGCGTTCCCAGTCCCCACCGCTTCGGGCGCTATGTCCTCATCGACCGCCTGGGCAAGGGGGGCATGGCCGAGGTCTTCCGCGCCATCATGCCGGGAGTCGAGGGCTTCCGTCGGGATCTGGTCATCAAGCAGATCCGCCCGGACCAGTCGCGCACCCGCAACTTCATCGAGATGTTCGTGAACGAGGCCCGCATCTCAGCCCAGCTGCACCACCCCAACATCGTGCAGGTCTTCGACTTCGGCCAGGTGGACGGTTGCTACTTCCTGGCCATGGAGCTCCTGCGGGGCCGCGATCTCCTGGCGGTGATGAAGGCGCTGCGCGAGCGACGCCGGCCCTTCCCCATCCCGATTGCGATTCACGTTGCGCAGCAGGTTGCGGTCGGCCTCGGCTACGCCCACGCGCTGAAGACGCCGGATGGTCGACCGCTCGATATCCTGCACCGGGACGTGAGCCCGTCGAACATCATGTGCCTCGCCACCGGCGGCGTGAAGCTGCTGGACTTCGGGATCGCGAGCGCCATCGGCGAGGGCGACTCCGACGCCGAGGAGTCGACCTTCAAGGGCAAGCTGTCTTATCTGGCCCCCGAACGGCTGGGGCTCGGCGGCAACGGCAACGAGCCCAAGCTCGACGGGCGCATCGATCTGTTCTCGCTCGGCACCGTCCTTTGGGAGGTGCTGGCCGGACGACGCCTCTTCCAGGGAAAGACCGACGCCGACAAGCTGCGCGCAGTGCTCGAGCGGCCGATCCCTCCCCCATCGTCCTTGCGCGGGGACATCCCTCCGCGGCTCGACGAGATCGTCCTCAAGGCGCTCGAGCGGGACCGGGACAGGCGCTACCTCACGGGACAGGCGCTCGCCGACGATCTCGAGGAGCTGGCCATCGACACCAAGTATCAGTCGCGGATGCTGCCGATGCTGCTGCAGGACCTGTTCGGCGTGGGGGGGAGCCGCAGCCACATGGCTATCTCGGCGTTGCCACCCGAGCTCCTGATCCCGCCGCCGGCCCACCCGCCGACGCCGACGCCCACGCCGACGCTGGCCGCCCTGTCCCCGGATCCCGGAGCGCGGACGCGCGGCCCGGCCGAATCCGCTGAGCAGTCGGCCGCTGCGCCGATCTCGGACCGGATCGGCGCCACCGGCGATTCGCGGCTCGATCCGCTCCGCGACACCGTCGGTGGGATGCGGGCCGGCGCCCCAGGATCGACGGAGGAGGCCGTCCCCGCGCCCGTGGCCACGAACCTGTCGGCCGCCGAGATGTCTGGCTCACCCACGCCCTTGCCCCCGGCCCCCGGCCGAGTCCTCGCGACGGTCGCCCCGTCCCAGGAGACGACCCACGCCGGTGACGCCGGAGCGGCGGCTCCAGTCGCGCGACGGGCAATCGACCTCGTCCGCCTTCCTTCTTCTGCCCGGCGCGCTTCTGCCTGGCGCGCTTCTGCCTGGCGGGCTTGCGCCTGGCGCGAGGTGCTCCGGCGGCTTCCCGTGACCTCACGGCAGGGAGCCCTCGGAGCCGCCGTGGGGCTGCTGGTGCTGGCGATGGTGCTGACCGGGATCGGCGTCGTCGGCGCACGGTCCGGGGCACGAGCCCGCTCTCCCCTGGTCGCCGAGACAGGCGGCCACCGGCCGGTCCCGGCGCGAGCACCGGGTGGAAAGACCGGCACGGGCACCCCGATGACCATCGCCGCGTTGCCCCTTCGCGCATCCCCTGCCGCGGGTTCGCTGGCGGCGCCGGCGCCGACGTCGGCATCGCCGCCGCCGCCGAGCGGCCCCTTCTCCTCAACGAGCGCGCCGGACAGCGCCGGAGGGGCTGCCGCGGTGGCGGTCGCCACGTCGGGCCCGGAGCGACTCGCGACCCGCGACCCGGCTGCACTGGCCTCGAAGATCGTTCCGAAGGGCGCCTCCCCGGCGAGCCCGAAAGCCGGATCCGTCGCGCAGCACCTGGCGCCTCCCACCCACCCCGCCCTCGCGCGCCCCGCGCCTCGCCCGGGCGGCAAGACTCTGGCCGCCTTCGCCCTGGCACCGCGACCAGGCCCGCCCAGGCCCAGCGCCGCCCCCCCCGGCCGGGCCGCGGGCACGCGGACGGGAGCCGACGGCCGGGTCGAAAAGGGATTGTCCATCGACCCCTTCGCCGAGCAGGCGGCTCGCTTGACCGCGCGCCCTCGGCCCTGACTCGGGCGGTCACCGAGAGCGGTGCACTAGACGAGGCCAGGCGGGCCTTCGAGCGCTTCCACACCCGGGTCTTTACCGGGTCCTCAGGTCGTCCCCAGGAGCTCCGTCGTCAAGTCCGGCTCCGCGCGAGTCCCAGGCGCAGGGCTCGGAGCAAGTAGTCACCGAGCGCCAGCATTCCGAGCGCGAAGGCCAGCCAGGCCAGCCTCCTGGCCGCCGCCAGCTCGAGCACGATGGCGGTGATGGCCGCGAACTGCGACACCGTGGCCGCCTTCCCCAGCAGGCTGGCCCGAAAGTCGTAGTGCAGCCAGTGCCGGAGCGTGGGCACGGCCAGGTACACCAGCGACAGCGGCGCCTGCGCGATCTCGCGGGCCAGGATCAACGCGAGCAGAGACAGTGGCGGGTGCAGGTGGGTCCAGATGGCCACCAGCACCGTGGCCACGAAGATCTTGTCGCAGATCGGGTCCAGCCAGGAGCCGGTCCCCGCGGGGTGCGGGTGCAGCCGCGGGGATCGGACACCAGCCGAGGCGAGCCGGGCCGCCGCCGCCCGCCGGGCGAACATGCCGTCGAGCACGTCCGTCAAGGCCGCCGCCGCCAGGACCCCGATCGCCAGGGACATGCCCCCCCAGGAGGCCCCCCATACGATCATGAACAGGGCCCCGAGGGGGACCCGCGCCAGGCTGAGCAGATTGGCCACCGAAAAGAACGCCACGACTCCCATCGTTCCAAGTTGCAAGGGTGCAAGGGTGCAAGGTTGAATGAAGTCGACTGAACTGTACTAAGAACTGGGTGATGAGCTCAACGGATCGAATCGTGCGCGGGCTGGTGGCGGGCAGCCAGGCGCGCTTCGTGGCGGTGGTGGCGACTCGGCTCGCCCGCGATGCCGCTCGCCGCCACGAGGCCGAGGGCAGCGCGGCGATCGCGCTCGGGCGCGCCGGCGCGGCCGGGTTGCTCCTCGCCACGCTGACCAAGGGCGACGAGCGGGTCACCCTGCAGATCCTCGGCGATGGGCCGCTCGGGGCGGTGACGGTCGATGCCACCTCCGGTGGCGAGGCGCGCATCTTCCTGCGGAACCCGGCGGCCGGGGCCCGGGTGACCGAGGATGCCGCCGGGCGCCCGTCGATCGGTCCGGGGATCGGGCGGTCGGGCATCGTCTCCGTGGTGCGCGATCTCGGCATGCGGGACACCTTCCGCGGACAGACCGAGCTCGCCGACGGGGAGATCGACACCGACGTCGAGAAGTACCTGGCGATGAGCGAGCAGATCGACAACGCCCTCGCCTGCGAGACCCTGCTCGACGCGGAGACCGGGGAGATCCGCTGCGCCGTGGGGGTGCTCCTGCAGGCGCTGCCCGGCGGCGAGGGCGCGGCGGTCCTCGAGGCCGCGCGGGCCCGGCTGAGGGCCGGGGAGCTGGCGGCGGCCCTCGGGAGGACCCTCGGCGCCCTCGACGCCGATGCCCCACCCCCACCCACCTCGCTCATGGACCAGGTGGCGCAAGCGGCGCTGGGCGAGCGGGTCGACGCGCTCGACATCCTCGATGCCCGGCCGGTGCGGTTTCACTGCCCCTGCACCCGGGACCGCGCCCGCACGACCCTTGGTCTCCTCGGGCAAGACGACCTCGCGGCCATGATCCGGGAGGATGGCGCGGCCGAGGTCACCTGCGACTTCTGCCGCACCACCTACACGTTCACCGACGCCGACCTCGAAGAGATCCGCCGCGAGCTGCGCCCCGAGGCTGTCGCGCCCTCCTGACCTCGTGGCGGCGGCTGCTATGCTGCGCCCATGATCCGGATCGTCGCCCGCGAGGACCCTGAGTTTGCGCCCCTGGTGCGGTCGCTCGTCGACCGTGCCGCGGGGGTTCCCGAGAGCATCGAGGCGGCCGCGCGCGACGTGATTCGCCAGGTGCGGGCCGGCGGCGATCGCGCGGTGCGCGAGCTGACGGCACGGTTCGAGGGGCGGCAGCTCGACGCGCTCGAGATCCCGCCCGCCGAATGGCGGGGCGCGGTGGACCGGATCGATCGCGCGGTGGTGCGCGCCATCGAGCGGGCTGTCGAGCGGGTGCGCGCCTTTCACGAGCACGAGCGGTACGCGGCGTTCGAGCTGCGGGAGGGGGGGGGCACCCGCATCGGCATGCGGGTGGCGGCGCTCGGTCGCGTCGGGATCTACGTGCCGGGCGGTAAGGCCCGCTACCCGTCGACGGTGGTCATGACCGCCGTCCCGGCGCGCGTGGCGGGCGTGGGGGAGATCGTCATGACCACGCCCGGACCCTCGCTCGAGACCCTGGCCGCGGCGTCCCTGTCGGGGGTGGATCGGGTGTTCAGCATCGGCGGCGCGCAGGCGGTGGCGGCGCTCGCTTACGGCACCGCCTCGGTGCCCCGGGTGGACAAGATCGTGGGCCCGGGCAATGCGTACGTCGCGGCGGCCAAGCGGCTGGTGTTCGGCGACACGGGCATCGATTCCATCGCGGGCCCGACCGAGCTCGTGATCGCGGCGGACGCCTCGGCCGAGCCGCGCTGGGTGGCCGCGGACCTCCTGGCGCAGGCGGAGCACGACGAGCTGGCGGTGCCGGTCCTGGTGGCCGTGGGACGGGCGGTGGCCGAGCGCGTGGCGGAGGCCCTCGCCGCCCAGCTGGCGGTCCTGCCCCGTCGCGCCATCGCCGAGCAGGCGCTGCGCCATCAGGGCGCCATCCTGGTGGTGGAGACGGCACTCGAAGCGGTGGAGCTGGTGGAGCAGCTGGCCCCCGAGCACGCCGAGCTGGCGCTGGCGGACGCGCGCGCGCTGGCGGCGCGGATCACCACCGCGGGAGCCCTGTTTCTCGGGAACTACACGCCCGAGTCGGTGGGGGATTACATGGCCGGTCCGAGTCACGTCTTGCCGACGGCCGGGAGCGCCCGGTTCGCCTCGCCGCTCGGGGTGGCGGACTTCGTGAAGCGGACGTCGATCATCGAATACGATGCCGCCACCCTGCGCGAGCAGGCGGCGGACATTCGCCGCCTGGCCGAGGTCGAGGGTCTCGATGCGCACGCCGAGGCCGTGCGGATTCGCTTTCCCGACTGAGGACGCGAGAGGGCTTCGTCTCTTCGATGACCAGGACAGCCACCGCGCGGCAAGAGCGGACCGCCGCCGTCTTCGACAGCGACGTGTGGCCCCTCTTGCCCGAGCGGGCGGCGCGCCTGATCCTGGCGGGGCTGGACGGGCTCCCCACCCGGGGCATGAAGCTGGCGCTCGAGGTCGGCTGCGCGACGGGCGGCCTCAGCCTGGAGGTGGCGCGCCGGCTCGGAGCCGGCGCCCGCCTCATCGCCCTCGACGAGTCTCCGGCCCTGATCGCGCGCGCCGAGTCGCGCCGCGACGCCCGCCAGGTTGCCCGCGATCGCCGGCCGGGCGGCAAGGGCTCCCCCGACCGCCCGGAGGCGCCGGGGGAGAAGGACATCACCGGAACGCGGGTGTCCTTCCAGGTGGGTGAGCTCCGTCCACCGTTTCCGGCTGCCGATGGCACCTGCGATCTGGCGTATTCGAACCTGGCGCTGGCCGAGTCGCTCTCCACGGCCGCCGCGCACGGGACGTCGCCGCGGACGCCGAGCTCGGAGCCCCCGGCCGACGCGGCCCGCGCCGGGCTCGGTCAGCTCGCGTCCTGCCTGGCGCCAGGTGGAGCGTTGCTCGCCACCTTCCCGGTCGAAGGGTGCTGGCGAGAGTTCCTCGATCTGTACGCCGATGTGCTGGCCGCGCAGGGACGCCGAGAGACCCTGGCGGCGCTGGAGAAGTACCGCCGCGCCTTCCCGAGCCCCGCGGCGCTGGTGACGGCCCTCGAGAGGACCGGACTCGTCGACGTGACCGTGGAGACGGCGCGCTGGGAGCTGCTGTTCAGGAGCGCCCGCGAGTTCTTCTTCGCGCCGGTCGTCGAGCTCGGCCCGCTGGCCGAGTGGCAACAGATCGCCGGCGGGCGCGGCGACGAGATGCAAGACCTGTTCTTCTTCGTGAAGGAAGCCATCGACACCTACTTCGCGCGCACGCCCTTCGGGGTCTCGCTGGTCGTGTGCTGCGTGAAAGGGCGCAGACCGTGACCCGCAGCGAGGCGCACCCCCGAGGCGACGTCGACCGGGAGCCCGACGAGAGGGACGATCCCACCGCCCGCCGCGCGTACCAGGCTCTCGTCCGCGAGCTGCAGGAGCACGACCGCCGCTACTACGTCGAGATGGCGCCGACCATCGCGGACGTCGAGTACGACCGCCTGCTTCGCGAGCTCGAACAGGTGGAGGCCGCGCACCCCGACTGGATCGCGCCCGACTCCCCCACGCAGAGGGTGGCCCCCGCCCCGGTCTCGGACTTCCCCAAGGTCATCCGCGACATCCCCATGCTGTCGCTCGACAACACCTACAGCCGCGAGGAGCTCCTGGAGTTTTGCGAGCGGGTGGAAAAGGGGCTCGGCGAGACTGCCACCGCCTTCGTGGTCGAGCCCAAGATCGATGGCATCAGCGTCGAGCTCACCTACCGCGAGGGCCGCTTCGTCCTCGGGGCGACCCGCGGTGACGGGCGCATCGGCGAGGACGTGACCGCCAACCTGCGCACGGTGAAGTCGCTGCCGCTCGCGCTCGGGGAGGCCGTCAGCCTGACCGTGCGGGGAGAGGTGTTCATGTACAAGCGCGACTTCGAGGCCATCAACGCCGAGCGCGCGCTGTCCTCGGAGGAGCCCTGGAAGAACCCGCGGAACTTCACCGGCGGATCCCTCAAGCTGCTCGATCCGCGCGAGTGCGCCCGGCGCCCGCTGCACGTGCTGCTCTACGAGCTGATGGATGGCGAGCGGGTCCGGCCGATGCACTCGGAGGCGCTCGCCTACATGCGCGGCCTCGGCTTGCCGGTCTCGGCGGACAACGCGGTGGTGCGGGGCACGGACGCCCTCGCCGAGGCCGTGTCGGCCTGGGCCGGCCGTCGGCTCGGCTTGCCGTACGAGGCCGACGGGCTCGTCATCAAGGTGGACGCCTTCGCCGAGCGACGCTTGCTCGGCCACACCGCGAAGTTCCCGCGCTGGGCCATCGCGTACAAGTTCCCGGCCATGCGGTCGGACACCGTCCTGCGCGGGATCGAGGTGAACGTGGGCCGCACCGGGGCCATCACACCGGTCGCGGTGCTGGATCCGGTCGAGCTGTCGGGCACCACGGTCAAGCGTGCGTCCCTTTTCAACTGGGACGAGGTGCGACGCCTCGACGTGCGCATCGGGGACCACGTGCGGGTCGAGAAGGCCGGCGAGATCATTCCCCAGGTGGTCGAGGTCCTCACCGGGTGGCGGACCGGCGCGGAGCAAGCGATCGAGATCCCGACCCGATGCCCGGGCTGCGCGACGACCCTGGTGCGCCAGGAGGGCGAGGTGGCCCTGCGGTGCCCGAACCGGGCGTGTCCCGAGCAGCGCTGGAAGGCGATCCAGTTCTTCTGTCAACGGGGCGCCATGAACATCGAAGGGATCGGCGAGGTCCTGGCGCGCGAGCTGGTCGCCAAGGGCCTGGTGACGGATGCCGCCGGGATCTTCGATCTCACCCTCGAGGCGTTGATGCCGCCGGAGGGTGACACCGCCGCCCCCCGGATCGAGCGGATGGGCCGCAAGTCGGCGCTGAACCTGCTCGCGGCCATCGCGCGCGCCCGGACGGATGCGACGCTGTCGCGGCTCCTCATCGGCCTCGGCATCCCACACGTGGGGACGGTGGCCGCCCGGGCCATCGCGCGCCGATTCGGCAGCTTCGAGGCCCTCTGGGCGGCGAGCCCCGAGGATCGGCGCTCGATCGTCGGCTCGATCGATGGGGTCGGGCCGGTGATCGCGGATGCGCTCGACGCCACCTGGGCCGATCCGGCCAATCTGGCGTTGCTCGAGCGGCTACGCGCGCGGGGGATCACCCCGATCGAGCCCGCCGGCCGTCAGGCTGGGTCGGGGCCCCTCTCCGGCAAGCGGGTGTGCGTGACCGGGAAGCTCTCGCGGCCGCGTGCCGAGATCCAGCGGGACATCGAAGCGGCCGGGGGCCAGTTCGTGACCTCCGTCGGCAAGAACACCGATCTCCTGGTGGCGGGCGGCGACGTGGGCAAGAGCAAGCTCGACGCCGCTCGCAAGCTCGGGACGCAGATCGTCTCGGAGGCCGAGCTCGCCGGGTTGCTCGTCTCCAGCACCAGCTCCGGGGAGACGACGAGCTGAGCGCACCCTCCGAGGGGGAACTGGATGCCGCGGGCAAGCGGGTGCGTTTTCGTTTCCACTCAAGCTCGCCGGGTCATCCGCCGATGACAGAGCGATGTCCGACATCGAGATTCTCTTGCAGGTGGATGCGGGGAACGTCCCCGCCGGGGTGTCAGCGATTTTTCTCGACGAAGAGGACAACGTCGGGCGCTGGATGAGCTTCGCCTGCGCGGTGGCCGCCGTGGCCGGCGCGATCGTCTGCGTGCTCCTCAAGCTGAACCCGGCCGCACCGACCCTGCTGGTCCTCACCGCCGGGCTGCTCGGGATCAACGTGTTCCCCACGCTCCGCGCCCCGGAGAACGCCGTCATCAAGCGCGAAGTGGCGGTCATGACCGGGGAGTCGATCCTGGTCCGGGATGCACACGGACTCCGCCAGTGGAGGATCGAGGAGCTCTCCAACGTCGTGGCCCAGGTCTACAACCGGCAGGCCCTGCTGATGTTGATCGATCGGCGGGGGAACGAGCACGCCCTGCGTCCCCTCCATTGCCGGCGCGGTGAGCAGCTTCGCGCGCTCATCGCCCAGCGACTTCGGGCCAACACCCGGACGCTCTAGCGCATCAGGAATCGCGAGCTCGAGCTC
>Ga0265342_10000518_pt1 | contig 41040 bp, 39 predicted proteins | sample 4CB327metaG_FD_203125 | JGI IMG/M metagenome (GOLD analysis project Ga0265342, IMG submission 203125) | Rhizosphere microbial communities from Carex aquatilis grown in University of Washington, Seatle, WA, United States - 4-CB3-27 metaG | ecosystem: Host-associated > Plants > Roots >... | reverse complement strand
GTTCTCGAAAGCGTGGCCCGTACGCCGTACCGACACCGCTGTGGCGCGCCGAGAGGCGCCCGCACGCTTCGAGAGGAGCGTGCGGTCTAAGGAAAGAGTGTCGCGCCTCATCGGCGCGCCACGCCCACGGCTTTGTCCGAGGGAGATAAGAAGGCCGGCCTACCCGGGGCCGTTCAAACAATACGGGCGGCGAAGCGTTGCCAGGCCGGTGGCGAGCGCGGCCCGCCCCGGCGCAGGCTGTTTGACAAGGGAACGCCGCGCTCGAAGGAAAACCGCCCAATACCTCCGACCGATTTCCTTTGACCGCGGCGCGGTAAGAGCGTATACGCAGGACCGTTGAAACCTAGTTTTTTGATTTTGCCTTGGCGCATCGAGCCCGAAGCTGGCCGGCCCCGAGTCACCCCTCAAAAATCCGGATGTTTCGATCGTCGAGGCGGGAAGTCCCCACTCGGCGCCGTAAGTTATGTTCACATCTCGAGGATATCGCCATCATGGCAACAGGTACCGTGAAGTTCTTCAACACCCAGAAGGGCTTCGGCTTCATCACTCCGACCGACGGCGGCAAGGACGTGTTCGTGCACATCTCGGCCGTCGAGCGCGCCGGCATGAGCACTCTCAACGAGGGCCAGCGCATCTCGTACGAGGTGGTCACCGAGCGCGGCAAGCAGGCCGCATCGAATCTGCAGAACGCCTGAGGCGCTCCAAAGCGCTTCGGCAACGGACGCCCGGCTCACAAGCGCCGGGCGTTTTCGTCTCAGGTCCTGAGCGAGAGGGAGAGCCGCCATGCCCCACAAGTTCAACATCGGTGCGCAGGTGCATTTCGAAGGCGCCGCCTATGCCGCCGCCGCGCGCGGCCTCTACAAGGTGACGCGGCAATTGCCGATCGAGCGCGACAGCCGCATCCTCTACCGCATCAAGAGCGCGGCCGAGAGCTTCGAGCGCACCGCCGAGGAGCACCAGCTCAGCCGCGCCGCCTGAGGCCGGCGGTTCCTCCCCGGGCGGCCGCGCAAGGCCGCTCCCGCACCGCGCGAAACCGTGCTAACCTCCGGCGCAGGTTCGGGGATTTGGCCGTGCGCATTGTCCGCCTGCTGACCTGTCTGGCTCCCCTGGCGCTCGCCGCCTGCATCACCTCGTCGGGCGGCGGCGACGCACCGCTGTCGAGCGAATATCTCTCGCGCTACGCCGAGCCGAGCCCGACGCCCGCCTCCTTCATCGAATGTCACGGCTTCTCCTGCGCCGAGCGCTCGCGCGTGTCGCTGAGCGCGGCCGAATGGGCCAGGGTGAAGGCGCCGCTCATGCCCCCCGCGCGCGACGCCCGCACCGAGCGCGCCAGGATCGCGAACGCCGTCGCCGCCATGCAGACAATCGTCGGCGTCAAGACCGGCACCGGCGTCCATCAGTGGACGCACAAGGACATGATGATCCTGCCAAACCTCGGCGATCCGACCCAGCGCGACTGCATCGACGAGGCGGTCAACACCTGGACCACCATGACGATGCTGGAGCGCGCCGGGCTGTTCCGCTTCCACACGGTCGCCGAACTCGGCTATGCCGGCCTCCCCACCGACACCAACCCGCGCAATACCGCGGTCCTGCGCGAGAAATCGGGCGCGCTCTATGCCGTCGACGCGAGCCTCGTCGATGGCGGCGAGCCGCCGCTCGTCATGCCGCTCTCGGTCTGGGCCGGCTCATGGCCGCCACAACTCGCCGACATCGAGAACGCGGGGCATCCGGCGGCGGCGAAGCGGACCGCGGCGCTCACCCGCTAGGCTTGTGTTTCATCTTTATGTTTCAAATCGGCGGGTCTAGCATTCCCGCTTCAAGGTCGACTCGGGGCCGTCGCCGGCCCGGGCGAATTGAAATGTGAGGCCGGACAATATCCGAGGTCGCGCCGATGGCCCGTCTTCGTCCGTCTCGTCTTCTTTCGCCGCGCCTGCGTGGCGCGCTCCTGATCGTCCTCGTTTGCGCGAGCCCGGCGCTGGCGCGCTGGAAGCCGCAATATGCCGGTCAATCGCCGCAGGTCCGCAACTGGTTCGAACACCAGCACAATGCGCGCGGGCAGTCTTGCTGCCTCGACGCCGACGGCCACGCCTTCTACGGCGCCTACGTCATCAACCCCAACGGCTCGGTGACGCTAGACCTCGCGCGCGGGCAGCGCACGCTGCCGGCCTATATGGTGCTGCCCGGCCCGAACCCGACCGGCCACGCCATCTACTGGTACAAGGACTACGGCACGGCGCGCATCGACTACTGCTTCTCGCCGGGAACGCTGAGCTGAGGGCCCCTTCCCTCACTTGAACGCGCCTCGACCTTCCTGTCATCTACGATCTGTTTTCAAGCCCCGCGCCGTCTGGTGCGCGGGCCGCATCATTGGACGACGTCTTATGAACCGGATTTCTGGACGATCGGCGTTTCTGACGCTCCTGCAAAGCGAAGGCATCACCCACCTCTTCGGCAACCCCGGCACGACCGAATTGCCGATCATGCATGCGCTCAATGACCATCCCGAGCTGACCTACGTGATGGCGATGCAGGAGAGCCTGGTCGTCGCCATGGCCGACGGCTTCAGCCGGTCGACCGGCCGGCTCGTCGCCTGCAATGTGCACGTCGCACCCGGGCTCGGCAACGCGATGGGCTCTCTCTTCAATGCGAAGTTCACCGGCACGCCGATGATCCTCACCGCCGGCCAGCAGGAGCAGGGGCACGGTCTCATGGAGCCGCTGCTGTACGACTCGCTGGTGCGCATCGCCGAGCCGCTCGTCAAATGGGCGGTGGAGGTCACGCGCCTCGAGGATCTGCCGCGCATTGTTCGCCGCGCCGCCAAGATCGCGACGACACCGCCGACCGGGCCGGTGTTCATCTCGCTGCCCGGCGACATCCTGAATGCCGAAGCCGCCATTGACCTCGGCCGCTCCACACGGGTCAATACTCGGGTGGCACCTTCAACGGACACATTGGAGGCCCTTGCGACGCGGCTCATGTCCGCGCGCCGCCCGGTTATCGTCGTCGGCGACGAGATCGTGAAGAGCGACGCCCTTCGCGAGGCAGCAGAATTCGCGAGCACGCTCGGCTGCCCGGTCTACCAGCAGACGGTCGCCTACGGCGCACATTTCCTGTCCGAGCATCCGAACTTCATGGGCCCACTCTCCCGCGTCCAGACCCAGACGCGGGAGATCCTCAACGCACATGACCTGATGATCGTCCTTGGTGCCGATCCGCTGCGCATGTCGGTCTTCAGCGAGTCTTCCCCGCTGCCCGACGACATGCCCATCGTTCAGATCGGGCTGGTCGATCATGATCTGGCGAAGAATTTCCCGGCAGAGATCGCCGTGAAGGCGGACGTCCGGGAAACGTTGCGCGCGCTGGTGCCTGCGCTGTCGCGGCGCGGCGGTTCACAACTTGCGGAGAAGGCCAAGGCACGCACACAGGCGATTGAAGCGACGAACTGGTCGGCCAGGCGCAAGACCCTTGCGGCGCAGATCGCGGCGAACGCGCAGCGCAAGCCGATCGATCCCGACTGGCTGGCGCTCCAGGTCGTGGACGCACTGCCGCCGAACGCCATCCTCGTCGACGAGGGACTGACGTCGTCGCGCTACATTCCCTTCCTGAGAGCGAACAAGGGCCGCTACGACTATCACGGGCTTGCATCGGGCGGGATCGGCTGGGGACTGCCCGCTTCCGTGGGCGTCTCGCTGGCCAATCCCGACCGCCCAGTCGTCTGCTACTCCGGAGACGGCAGCGCCATGTATTCGATCCAGGCGCTCTGGACCGCGGCGCATCACAAGCTTCCGCTTACAGTCGTGCTGGTGAACAATGGCGGCTATCGCATCATCAAACAGCGATTGCGCGCCTTCCATAACGACGAGCGGTTTATCGGCATGGATTTCATCGACCCGCCGGTCGACTTCGCGGCCGTCGCTCGTGGGCTGGGACTCGAGGCCATCCGCATCGACACGCCTGACGGGCTCAGCGTCCTTGCCGAAGCATTCAACAACCCGGCGCCAAAGCTGATCGAGGTGGTCGTCGATCGCAGTTTGTGATTGATGACGATTTTAAGCTTCGGCATCCCGCAAGCCGCCGACCCTGACGCTCAAACGCGGCAAGAACGAGTAAGCTCGCACCGCGGCGAGCAAAAGCGCGGAACCCCGCGAAGGCGGAAATCGGGTGGGCGAGCCCTCCTTGGCCGGACTATCGGCTCAGAGGACACGCGCGAGCGTGCGCCATCCGAACGGGAGCCGACGCCATGAAGCCAGAGTCCTTCACCATCCCCGCGCCGTCTGTGGTCGGCGCCGCCGAGGCACGTGTCGCCCGGTACGACTGGGCGGCGGTCGGGGCCGATCTCGACGGCTACGGCTGCGCTGTCCTGCCGAAGCTACTCTCGGCCGAGGAGTCGCGCGCCGTCGCCGCGCTCTATCCGGACGAGAGCCGTTTCCGCAGCCACATCCACATGGCGCGGCACGGCTTCGGCAAGGGCGAGTACCGCTATTTCAAATACCCGCTGCCTGATCTCATCGGCGGCGTGCGCACCGCGCTCTATCCGCGGCTTGCCGGCGTGGCGAATGCGTGGAACGAGCGCATGAACCGCAACGAACGCTATCCGGACGACCATGCCGCGTTTCTCGCGCGCTGCCACAAGGCCGGCCAGACGCGACCGACGCCGCTGCTGCTGCAATACGTCGCCGGCGACTTCAATTGTCTGCACCAGGACCTCTACGGCGATCTCGCCTTCCCGATCCAGGTCGCGGTCCTGCTCTCCGAGCCAGGCAAGGATTTCACCGGCGGCGAATTCGTGCTGACCGAGCAGCGGCCCCGCATGCAGAGTCGGTGCGAGGTGGTGCCGCTCGCTCTGGGCGACGCCGTGGTGTTCGCCGTCCACAATCGGCCGGTGCAAGGCTCGAAAGGCAATTATCGCGTCAACCTGCGGCACGGCGTGAGCCGCGTCCGCTCTGGCCTGCGGCACACGGTCGGCATCATCTTCCACGACGCGGCGTGACGGGCCGCCTCCGCACGGCTCAGATAAGTTTGCACGACGCCGGATTGAGCGCGCATTCGAGACCAACGCCGATCAGCGTGAGGCCGCCCACGATCAGAAGCCCGGCGACGAGTTCGATCAGCTTGGCGCGCGACACGTATAATTCGGCCGCGACAGCCAGCACGATTCCTGCGATCAGCATCGCCATTCCGGCAAACCCGAGTACGGTCATCGCCCCCAATCCCTTGCCCGCGGCGCTCGTTCAAAGGCCCCAGCATCGGAACGCGTTATGTCATCCGCCGGACGCAAATGGCGCCGCCGGTTGCACGGATTTACCCCCAATTGGAATTGTATATCGGCTTCCCCGCCACGGAGGAAGGCAACTATGCGCCGGCCGACTTCCTCTAGTAATGCGTCTGCGACTCCGGCTTATGGCTGCCGTCGGCGGTCCCGGGCGGTCTTGTCGCATCGAGCAGACAGCGGATTTCGTTCGGCTGGCATGCAATGCTGATATTCGAACACCCGTCCGCAGCGCAGGTGCGGCAGCCGTCGGTCCAGCGGGCGCATTGCGGGTGCGCCTTGCCATAGTTGAAAACATGGGCCGAGGGATCGTCCGGCGGGCCGGCTTGATCGGCGCGCGCGACTGAGGCCGAGAAGGCGAGCAGGATGACGAAGGCGAGACGACGCCCGAGGCTCAAGACGCGTAGTCCGGCTCCTCGCGGTCGAGGATGCGCTTCAGCGCGTTGAAATGGCGCTCCGCCGCCGTCGGACCCTGCGTCGGCGCTGTCGAGCCGATGTCGCGCTTGGTCTTCTCGACCACCGGCGTCGGCAATTCCTTGAGCCGCTGCCCAGTCCACATCGCGTAGATCTGCACCTGCGCCGCGCGCTCGACGTAATAGAGCCGGTCATAGGCCTCGGCCACCGACTGTCCGACCGTCGAGATGCCGTGGTTGGCCATGAACAGCACGGTCTTGTCGCCGATCACCTTGGCGAGCCGCCGGCCCTCCGCCGGATCGTTCGCGGGGCCGGCATACTCGTCGTCATAGGCGATCTGGCCCATCATGCCGACTTCGGTCTGGCCGATCTCCTTGATGCGCGGGTCTTGCAGGCGTGTCAGCGCACTCGCATAGGGCATGTGCGTGTGGAACACCGCCTTGGCCTGCGGCAGTGCGCGATGGATCGGCGCATGGATGCAGTAGCAGGATTGCTCGACGTCGCCCTCACCGCGCTTGACCTTCCCGTCGTCGATTCCGACTTCCATGAAGGTCGAGGCGGTGACCTCCGACCAGTGCGTGCCGAACGGGATTTGAAAATAGCGGTCGTCGCGGCCGGGCACGACGAAGGTCAGGTGGTTGAAGATGCCTTCGTTGAAGCCCTGCCGGTAGGCCAGGCGATGCGCCGCGGCGAGATCGACGCGCGCCTGCCACTCCTCATCGGTACAATTCGGCCGCGCTGCCGGCGAAACCGCATACTGCATGGACGCTCTCCCTGCTGACCTCGGACCAGCCGCCGGGTCTACGCCCAGGCTGACGTTCGGGGTGCAAGGCTACGCCGCGGCGGCGCGGCCGTCACGGGGGGATGCCGCACCGGACGCCTCAGGGCGAGGCGACCGCCTTCACCCCCACCGCCTCCAGCGCGGCGACGAGATCGCCGGCCGAATAAGGCTTGCCGATCACCTCGATACGCGTCTCGCCCGAGAAGCGCGCCTTCAGGTCAGCGGCGGCGCGGCCGCTCGCCACCACCACCGGAAGCGAAGGGTGGAGCGCGCGCAGCTCCTGCACCAGCATGTCGCCGCGCCGGTCCGGCAGACCGATGTCGACGACCGCGGCGCGCACGCCGCCGGGGATCAGCTTGAGCTTGGCCAGCGCCTCGGTCGCGGAGCCGGCGATGTCGACCTTGAAGCCGGCGTCCTCGAGCATGTCCGTGAGCAACATCTGCAGCAGCGCCTCGTCCTCGACCGCGAGGATGCGCGCGGGGCCGGCCTGCGCATCGAGGATGTCTCGCAGCTTTTGCGCCAACACACTCTGCGTGAACGGCTTCGTGATGAGCTCCACGCCGGCGTCGAGGCGGCCGTCATGCACGATGGCGTTGCGCGTGTAGCCGGAGGTAAAGAGCACTTTCAGGTCTGCGCGTTGTGCGACCGCCGCTTCCGACAATTTGCGGCCGTTCATGCCGCCGGGCAGGCCGACATCGGTGAACAAGAGCGCGATCTCCGGATGCTCGCGCAGCACCTTGAGGCCGGCCTCGCCATGACCTGCTTCGAGCACCCGGTAGCCGAGATCGCGCAGCGTTTCCGTGGTGTAGGCGCGCACGTCGTCGTCATCCTCGACGACGAGGATCGTCTCCGAGCCGACGCCGCCTGCCGAAGCCACCGTCGTCTCCTCGACGTCGGCCGCAGCGTCGCTGAGCAGGCGCGGCAGGTAGAGCTTCACCGACGTGCCGCTTCCGACCTCGCTGTAGATGCGCACATGGCCGCCCGACTGCTTGACGAAGCCGTAGACCTGCGAGAGCCCGAGGCCCGTGCCGTGGCCGATGTCCTTGGTGGTGAAGAACGGCTCGAAGGCGCGCGCGATCACCTCCGGGGGCATGCCGGTGCCGGTGTCGGAGATGGCGATCATTGCGTACTGGCCGGGCGTCACCTCGGTCTGGTCGGCCGCGTAGCGCTCGTCGAGATAGACGTTGGCCGTCTCGATCGTCAGCTTGCCGCCCTGCGCCATGGCATCGCGCGCGTTGACCGCGAGATTGAGGATCGCGACCTCGAGCTGGTTCGGATCGGCGAAGGCGCGCCAGACGCCCCCAGAGAGCACGGTCTCGACCTCGATCTGCTCACCGAGCGTGCGGCGCAACAGATCCGACATGCTGACGACCAGGCGGGAGAGATCGATCGCCTTCGGCACCAGCGGCTGCTGGCGCGAGAAGGCGAGCAGGCGCTGCGTCAGCGCCTCGGCGCGGCGCGCGCCGCGCATGGCGAGATCGGCGGAGCGCGACAGCCGCGCCGGATCGGGACGCTCCTGCTTCACCTGCCGGCCGAGCGTTTCCAGGTTGCCTATGATCACCGTAAGCAGATTGTTGAAGTCGTGCGCGACACCGCCGGTCAATTGCCCGATCGCTTCCATTTTCTGCGCCTGGCGCAACGCGATCTCGACCTTCTCGCGCTCGGCCGCCTCGGCGCGCAGCTGTTCATTGGTGTCGGCAAGCTCGGCGGTGCGCTCGGCGATGCGGTTTTCCAGTGTCTGCTCATTCTCGCGCAGCCGCGCCTCGACCTCGCGGCGCTGCGCGATCTCGCGCTGCGCCGCCTCGTAAAGCCGGATCTTCTCCACGGCGATCGCGGCCATCACCGCGACGGATGCCACGAGGCGCTCGGCGCGCTCGGTAAACACTTCCGGTTCGGCATGGCCGAAGAACAGCCCGCCGATCACCGACCCGTCGCGGCCCATGACCGGCGCGGCTAGATAGCTCTTCACCGGAGGATGGGCTTCCGGCATGCCCTTGAACGGCGCGTTGTGACCGTAACGTGGGTCTTTCGTGATGTCGCCCGAGCGCACGATGCCCTCGCCGCGGAAGGTCGGGCCGAACACGCCCGTATTGCGCGGCATCGGGAATTTCTCGAACGCCGCGCGCGGCACGCCGGACAGCGTGTAGAGGAGGAGGTTTTCTTCCTTGGCGTCGACCACGGTGTAGAAGAATGCGCCGAACGAGGCTCCCGAGAGCGACGTCGCGGCGTCGGTGACGACCTGCACCATGCGCTCGAGATTGAGCTCGGAGGAGATGGCGAGGCTGACCTTGTGCAGTTCGGCGAGCGCCGCCGCCTCGTCGCGCAATGCCGCCTTGGTCTCGCGGCGCACGCGCGCCAGCTCCATATTGGCCTGCACGCGTGCGATCAGTTCGCGCGCCGAGAACGGCTTGGTCAGGTAATCGTCGGCGCCCGATTTCAACCCCGCGACCTTCTCCTCCTCGCCGGCGCGCGCCGACAATAACAGCACCGGAATGTCGCGCAGGCCCGGATCGGCGCGCAACGCCGACAGCAGACCGAAGCCGTCGAGCTTCGGCATCATCACGTCGGTGAGCACGAGAGCCGGCGGTTCGCGTCGCGCCGCCTCCAGCGCCGAGGCGCCGTCGGGATGCGCGTCGACGCGATAGCCGGCGGCCCTGAGGAGGCGCTCGACGTAATGTCGCATGTCGGCATTGTCGTCGGCGAGCAGCACGCATTCCTCGTCGCCGACCACCGGAACGGACCGCGCGAGATCGTCGGCCGCAGACGGCGCCGGGACGTCCGCCGCCGCCTCGTTGGCAAGCCAGGTCATCGCCTCGTCGATATAGGCCTGCGCCCGCACATTGGTCGACACCTGCGCGCGAACGGCGCCGATGCGCGCCGGATCGAGATGCTGCGTTCCGAACGGCAGCGTCACGATGAAGGCTGAGCCCTCTCCGGTCTTGCTCTCGACGCGAATGTCGCCGCCGTGCAGCCGCACCAGTTCCTGTACCAGCGCGAGCCCAATGCCGCTGCCCTCGTGCGAACGGCCGCGGGCGCCCTCGACGCGTCGGAAGCGTTCGAACAGGCGCGGCACTTCCTCAGGGGGAATGCCGGTGCCGGTGTCGGCGACGATCACCTCGGCATTGTCGCCCTTGGCGCGGACCGTGACCCTGATCTCGCCCTCGAAGGTGAACTTGAAGGCGTTGGAGAGAAGGTTGAGCGCCACTTTCTCCCACATGTCGCGGTCGACATAGACCGGCAGCGGCAGCTTCTCGCAATCGACGACGAGGCGCATGCCGCTGCGTTCGATCACAGAGCGGAAGTTGGAGGCGAGCTCGGCGGTGTAGGCACCGAGATCGACCGGCTCGTAGTTCGCCTGCACGCGGCCGGCTTCGATACGGGAGAAGTCGAGCAGCGTGTTGACGAGCTTGAGGAGCCGCACGCCGTTCCTGTGCGCGACCTCGACCAGCTCGCGGTTTTCCGGGCGCACGCCGCCTTCCGGCTTGTTGAGCACGTCCTCGAGCGGCGCCAGCATCAAGGTCAGCGGCGTGCGGAATTCGTGGCTGACATTGGAGAAGAACGCGGTCTTGGCGCGGTCTATCTCGGCGAGCGCGTCGGCGCGGCGGCGCTCCTGCTCGTAGGCCTCTGCATTGGCGATGGCCGCGCCGATCGAGCCAGCGACGAGATCGAGGAAGCCGGCATATTTGTCATCGTAGAGTCGGTACGGGTTGAGGCCGGCGACCAGCACGCCGGCGCGACCGGTGTCGCCGCTGGCGGCGATTGGCAGCACCACGACCTCCTGCGGCGGCCGGTCCCAGGCGCCGCGCGGCAGTTCGTCAGCAAGCACGGAGGACTTGATGCGCTGCGGAGCGTGCGCGCGCAGCACCTCGGCGAAGCGCCACGGGTCCTCCCCGGCGGTGAGCCTCTTCGGCGCAGCCGAATGGCCGCCAATGGTCGAGCTCGCGCCCATCAGGGTTGCGCCGGCGCTGTCCTCATCGACGATGTAAAGCAGCGCAAATGGCAGGTCGCGGTCGCCGGTCTTCAGCGCCGCGACGCTTTGCTCGCAGGCCTGCTGCCAGGAGCGGGCCTGCGCCGTCTGCGCAGCCAGTTCGCGCAGCAACTTGAGCTGGCGTTCGCCGATGACGCGGTCAGTGTCGTCGGTGTTGGCGCAGAAGATGCCGGCGGGCCGGCCCGCGTCGTCGCGGATCGGGCTGTAGGAGAATGTGTAATAGGTCTCTTCCGGATAGCCGTTGCGCTCCATGATCAGGAGCTGCGATTTCACGTAGGTGCCGATCGAACCCTGCCTCGCCTGCGCCAGCATCGGGCCGATGTCGCCCCAGATCTCGCGCCACACCTGGCGCGTCGGCTTGCCCAGCGCCCACGGGTGCTTGCCGCCGATGATCGACTTGTAGGGATCGTTATAGAAATAGATCAGCTCCTCGCCCCAGCCGATCCAGATCGGCTGCTGCGAGGTGAGCATGATCCCGATGGCGGTCTTGAGCGCGCGCGGCCATGTCTCGGGCGCGCCAAGGCCGGTGCTGGTCCAGTCGAACGAGCGCAGCAAACCGGCGAGTTCGCTGGTGCCGGGAAAAATCTGCTCAGCGGGCTGACCCGGGGGAACGCCGCCCGCTTGTTCCAACACCGACACCTGAGAAGACCCCCCGGTCTGAATTTCAACGCAATTCAACGCCGATCGACGGAATCGGTTCCCTGCGTGGTGTCATTTGACGCCATACAGCGGTACGGCGATGCCGGCGGCGGTGCGCGCGCATCTATCGCGGCGGCCCGAGCACCGCTAAACACGACGGCATCAGGCTCTTCAGATGCACATCCCCTCCGATCCACGGCGACGAATGCCAACCCCTGCGGCGACCGACCGCAGCCGGCTCCTGCGCGGCATCGCCGCCGGCGCCGGAGCGGCGGCGATCTGGGGATTGCAGTCGGTGGTGTCGCGGCAGTCGGTCGCGGAAGGGCTCACGGCCGGCGACGTCACGGTGCTCCGCTTCGCCGTCGCAGGGCTCGTCCTGATGCCGCTCGCGCTGCGCATGAAGCCGTTTGGGGTGGGCGCGCTTGGGCTCAGGCGCGCGCTCACGCTCACGGCGCTGATCGGTCCGCTCTATAGCCTCGTGCTGGTCGGCGGCGCCGCCTTCGCGCCGGCGATCCACGCGTCCGTCATAGCCGCCGGCGCCAACCCGGTGCTCGCCATGCTCGTCGGCGCCGTCTTCGCGCGCGAGCTCACAGGCCCGTTGCGCGCGCTCGGCGCGCTGATGATCGTTTCCGGCCTGATTCTGTTCTCGTGGCATGCGCTCGCCGACGCCGGCGCGCGCCAGGGCGCCTGGCGCGGCGACCTGCTGTTCTGCTGCAATGCGCTGCTGTTCGTGACCTATGCTCGTCTGGTCCAGACCTGGAACGTGCCGGCGCGGGCCGCGACGACGACGGTGTGCGTGCTGTCGGTCCTGACATTGCCGCTATGGGCCTTCGCCCTGCCGTCTGGCTTTGCCCAAGCCAGCCTCGCGGCAATCGCCTGGCAGGCGCTCGTGCAGGGCCTCGGGGTCGGCGTCGTCGCGACGTTGATGTTCACCGCTTGCGTCGAATTGATAGGCCCGGTGCGCGCGGCGATGTTCCTGCCGCTGATGCCGATCACGACGGCGGTCGCCGGCGCGTTGATGCTGTCGGAATGGCCGCAGCCCCTGGAATGGGCCGGCATGGCGGTCGTGCTCGCCGGCATGGCGCTCGCCTTCGCCGCGCCCGTGACGCGGTTTCCGAAGTGATCAACCTCGCCTGGACCGCAGCGCCGCGATCCGGTCGAGCGCAGCCTGTGGCAGCGGCCCTTTCTCGACCGCCGCGAGCGCGTCATCGAACTGCTGCGGCGTCGCAATGCCGACCAGGATCGTGCCGACCGCCTTGCTTGAAATTGCAAAGCGCGTGGCGGCTTCGGTCAGGCTGGCGGCATGACCTTCGCTGACCAGCGGCATGAAGCGGCGGGCAAGGCCGATGTCGGCGTCGTAGCTCTCGGCCGAACCGATCGGCTCCGGCGGCGGGCTGGCGATCGGATGCCGCTCGGCCGAGCCGGAGAGCGCGCCGCCGGCCAGCACGCGGATGGCAATCGTCCCGGTGCCGGCCGCCGTGGTGGCGTCGAACAAGCGCCCATAGTCCTGCGCCGGATAGGCCGCGTGCAGCGCCTCGCCCGCGGACGGATTGAGCATGTTGTACACGACCTGCGCGCTGGCGAATGCGCCGGAGCCGATAACCTCGTGCAGCGCCGGTGTGTCCCCGACCGCTGTCAGCCCGGGGAAGCGGATCTTGCCCTGCCCGCGCAACTTCTCGAAAGTCGGCACGACCTCATCCATGATCTGCTTCACGCTGAGCGCCGGTCCGCCACCGGCCGCAGTGACGTTATTGTGCAGGTGAAAGATGTCGACGCGATCCATCTGCAGGCGCGCGAGGCTGGCATCGAGCGATTTGACGATCGCGTCGGCAATGCGGCCTTCGCCGGGCGGCAGGCGGACCTTGGTGCCGACCACCACGCTCGCCGGCTTGAGCTTGCGCAGGATGCGGCCGAGGTTCTTCTCGGACTCGCCGTTGCCGTATTGCACGGCCGTGTCGAAGTAGTTGACGCCGGCGGCGAGTGCGCGCGCAATCGTACTCTCCTGGTCGGCCGGATCGCCGCGCACCATCAGGCCGCCGACGGCGCCGCAGCCGAAGCCGAGCACCGAGACTTGCAGGCCGGTCCGCCCGAAAGCGCGCATTTCCATTGAGGCTTCCTCCCGCGCGGACGATACCGGAGTTGCCGTAAAACAAAAGCCCCGGGCGTTTCCGCCCGGGGCTTTGCAATTCGCGTTTCGCGCGGCTTAGAAGCGGTAGTTCAGGCCGGCGCGGACGATGTTGGCGTTGAACGACACATTGTCGGTCGAGCCCGCCACGCCCGAGCAGGAGACGCCGCAGTCGAACTTGCCGAGATCGACGTAGAGGTACTCGAGCTTGACGCTCCAGTTCGACCACATCGCGTATTCGAGGCCGGCGCCGAGGGTCCAGCCGATCTGCGTCTTGGAGGCATCGCCGAACGGCGAGGTCGCCTTGATGTTGCCGATGCCGGCGCCGCCGGTCAGGTACGGCAGGAAGTTGTTCCAGCCGGCGTAGCCGAGACGGCCGCGCGCGGTCGCCAGCCAGTTCAGCTTGGTCTCGCAGGTGCCGCCGACGCAATCGGTCGAGCCCTTCATGGCGGAATAGTCGATGTCGCCTTCGAGGCCCCAGACCCAGGTGCCGGTCTGGAAATTGTAGCCGAGCGTCACGCCGCCGAGGAAACCCTTCGGAGCGGGGCTGACGGCAGGAGCGTCCCAGTTCGATTTGCCGAAGCCGTAGCCGCCGTTAATGCCGGCGTAGAAGCCGGTCCAATTGGCGTAGGCCGGCGCGACGTAAGCCGGCGCCTTGTACGGGCCGCGCGGCAGGTCGGCCGCATGAGCAGCGAACGACACCGTGAACAGAGCCGCGGCGGCGACGCCGGCGCGGAGGATGGAATTGATCTTCATAAGAGTCGGCCCCTTGACTGGTCCAGATCGGTTGCAAGCGGGCGAACACGCTCACCCGTCGGTGTCGCACGCGACGCGGCCCCCCGACGGGTCAAGCCGCGCACTGCACACGCGTACAGGAATGCCTCCGAAGCCTTAAAGGCCGGTTAACCTTAACGCCCGGTTCGCAGCCCCGACTTAATCGTTTAAGGCTGTGACTCGAAAGCCACACATCTAGAGGGTCAGCTTCATGCCCTCGTGGCTGGCGACGAAGCCGAGCCCTTCGTAAAAGCGCCGGGCGTCAGTCCGGGATTTGTCGGTCGTCAGCTGGACGATCTCGCAGCCGCGCTTGCGACACTCTTCGATCGCCCATTCGAACAAGCGCTTCCCGAGCCCGCCGCCGCGGCGCGTCGAGGCGATGCGGACGCTCTCGATCTGGCCGCGCCACAGGCCGAGCCGCGACAGGCCTGGAATGAAGGAGAGCTGAAGGCAGCCGACGATTCGACCGCCCTCCTCCACCACTACGAGGAACTGGTTTCGGTCGGCGTCGATCGCCGCGAAGGCGTCGATATAACGCGGATTGAGTGGCGGGTCCGGGTCCTCGCGCTTGCGGCCGAGCTCGTCGTCGGCGAGCAGCGCGACGATGTCCTCGAGATCGGCCGCGCTTGCGCGGCGGAAGGTCAGGTCATTCATTCCGAGACTCTCAAGTGTCAGGCCCGGCGCGCCGCACGGCGCGAAAGGCGAAGAGCGCGACGACCGTCAGCAGCATCATCGCCGCCGCCAGCCAGATCGGCGCGACGGCGCTTCCGGTCAAGTCACGGGCAAATCCGGCAATGCCGGGCACGACGCCCATGCCGACATAGTAGACGGTGAAATAGACCCCCATCGCCAGCGCGCGCCGCTCCGGCGCCGCCGATTGCCCGGACAGCGCCATGATCAGCCCGGCCGGCGGCCCGAAGATCAGTCCGAGCGCCGCCATCAGGCCGAGCGAGCCGCCGGCGAACGGCAGGAGCGCGATGGTGAAGGCCGCGAGCGCGAGGAAGGTCAGCATCGTCGTCATCGGATGTCCGGCGCGGTCGGCGAGCGAGGCGCCGAGCGGCACCGAGACGATCAACAGCCAGCTCACGAGACTGACGACTGCGCTCGCATGCGCCGGCGTATCGCCGTCCGCCACGAGCCAGGCCGGGCCGAAGGCGAGCACGAGGATCAAGCCCATATTGTAGAAGGACCAGACGAGGCCGGACAGCACCGACAGGGCGAGCTCGTGCCGCGTCAGGTTAAAGCCCAGGCGCGCCACGGCCGGCGCGCCTTCTGCTGGCGCCGGATAAACCACGGCGATCAGCACGAGCGCGCCCGCCGCCAAGATTGCACCGGCAATCATCGCCGCATGCCACGAAGCCCACACGGCCAAAGGCGGCAGCGTCACAAGGGCCAGCGCAATACCGAGCGGCCAACTGGTGATGACGAGGCCGAGCGCGGTGACCACCTCGCGGCCTTCGAACGTGTCGGTTGTCATCTTGGTGATGAGCACGTTGATGAAGACGGCGCCGAATCCCGAGACGATGCGCCCGGCGGTGAGCCATCTCTCGTCGCCATACGCCATCATCAGCCCGCCCACAGCCATCGCCGCCAGCCCCCAGCAGACGATGCGCTTGTCGCCGAAACGCTGCGCCAGGACGCCGCCGGGGATCGCCGCCGCGATGCCGGGCAGCAGATAGAGGCCGATGATCGTGCCGAGCGCGGTATAGCCGATGTGGAAATCTGCGACGACGAGCGGCGCCACCGCCGCCAGCGACTGGAACTGGAAGCCGAGCACGGTGCGCGCAAAGGTCAGCGCGGCGAGAATCAGCCAACGGTCCGGCATGTGGTGGATCGCCCCGGCGGCCCGACGGGCCGTGCGCTGCATTTAGCGCGGCATGGAACGATTGGAAAGCCGGCCCACATACTCCCGCGGCATTGTCAGCCCCTCGCCCTGAGCACAGCCTCGATCGACACGCGCGACCACGGCGCGGTGCGGGCGCGGAAGTCGAGATAGGACGCGTGCACCTTACCGGAGACGGCGTCGCGCGAGGCGATCTCGCCGAGCACGTCGTTTCCCTGATTGCGCGCCGCGGTGACGAGGTCCTCCGGAAACGCCGTGAGCTTCACCTTGTGCTCGCCGGTGAGGGACGCGAGCGCGGCGGCGTTGAGCCGCTCCATCTCGGCGAGCGCGTAATTGGCTTCCGTGGCGCAGGCATGCGCGACGATGGCTTTCAGATCGTCCGGCAGCGCGTCCCACGCCTTCAGCGACACGATGCATTCGCCGGTGCCGTTCGGCTTGTTGAAGCCGGGATAATAGTAGAACGGCGCCACACGGTAGAGGCCGAGCGCGATGTCGGTGCCGGGGCCGACGAATTCGGCGGCGTCGAGGACGCCCGATTGCAGGCTGACGAGGATCTCGGCCGGCGGCGTCGTCTGCGGCGTCGCGCCGAGGCGGCGATAGATTTCGCCACCGAGGCCGAGCGAGCGGATCTTGGTGCCCTTGAGGTCGGCGAGGCTTTTTAATTCGCGTCTGAACCAGCCGCCCATGCACACGCCGGTGTTGCCGGCCATGAACGGCTTGACGTTGAACGGCGCGTAAAGCTCGTCCCACAGCGCCTGGCCGCCGCCGGCGTCGATCCAGGCGACGTGCTCGGCCGGCGTCAGGCCGAACGGCACGGTGGTAAAGAAGTTCGCCGCCGGCATCTTGCCCTGCCAGTAGAACGACGCCGTGTGGCCGATGTCGGCGACGCCGTTGCCGACGGCGTCGAGCACGCCGAAGGCCGGCACGATCTCGCCGGCGGCGTGCACCGCGATGTCGATGCGGCCGGCGGAGAGCGTCTTGATGCGGGTCGCGATGCGCTCGGCCGACATGCCGGGGCCGGGCAGCCGCTTCGGCCACGACGTCACCATGCGCCATTTCAGCGTGTCGGCGCGCGCGACCGCGGGCGCGGCGATGACGGCTGCGGCGGTCGTGCCGAGGAAGGTGCGGCGCGTGGTCATGGCGTTCTCCATTGCCGATAGAAGTGATGCAGCGGCCCGTGGCCGTGGCCGACTTTCAGAACGTCGGCCCCTGCGATCGCGTCGGTGACGTAGTCCTTGGCCGCCCGCGCTGCGCTCGCGAGTTCGAGGCCTTTGGCGAGCCCGGCGGCGATGGCCGACGACAAGGTGCAGCCGGTGCCGTGTGTGTTCTGAGTGGCGATGCGGCGCGCGGACAGACGCGTCACTCCCGCGTCCTCCACCAGCAGGTCGACGCTCTCGGCGCCGCTGCCATGGCCGCCCTTGATGAGAACCGCCTGCGCGCCGAGCTTCATCAGGGCACGCGCCTGGCTCTCCATCTCGTCTTCGCTGCGCGCCGGCGTCGTGCCGAGCAGCGCCGCCGCCTCCGGCAGGTTCGGCGTGACGACGAGCGCGCGCGGCATCAGACCCGTGCGCAGCGCCGCCACCGCATTGTCGGCGAGCAATTTGCCGCCCGAGGTGGCGACCATCACCGGGTCGAGCACGATGTTCTGCGCGGCGTGGCGGCCGAGGCTCTCGGTCACGGCGGCAATCGCTTCGACGCGCGACAACATGCCGATCTTCACGGCGCGGATGTCGAGATCGTCGAAGACGGCATCGATCTGCGCGGTGATGAAGTCCGGCGGCACATCGTGGATGGCGGTGACGCCTTGCGTGTTCTGCGCAGTGAGCGCGGTGATGACGCTGGCGCCGTAAACACCGAGCGCGGCGAAGGTCTTCAGGTCGGCCTGGATGCCGGCGCCGCCCGAAGAGTCAGAGCCCGCAATGGTCAAGGCGATCGGCGTCATTTCGCCCTCACCTGCGCCGCTTGAGCGCGTCGTCGACCGACTTGCGCAGGGCGCGAGCGGCGGCGGCAGGATCTGGCGCGAGCGACAGAGCCGAAATGACGGCGACGCCGTCGGCGCCGGCGTCGACGACGTCCCCGGCATTGGCGGCGGTGATGCCGGCAATGGCGCAGATCGGGTAATTCGCCGCGCGCGCGCGGATGGGGGCCGCGATCGCGCGCAGGCCGCCGGTGCCGATCGGCGACGCGGTGTTGTCCTTCGACGTGGTCGCATAGACGCCGCCGATGGCGACATAGTCGAGCAGGTCGAGCGGCGCTTCCGCGGCCTGGGTGAGCGATGTGATGCTCAGACCGATGATCGCCTCCTTGCCCAGGAGCCTTCGCGCATCGGCGGCCGCCATATCGTCCTGGCCGATGTGCACGCCGTCCGCTTCCGCCGCGAGCGCGACATCGACACGATCATTGATGAGGAGCGGGATGCCGGCAGGCTTCAGCACCGCTTTGAGCGCGCGCGCGGTCGCGACCATGTCGCGCGTCGAGCCATGCTTGTCGCGCAATTGCACGATCGTGGTTGCCGGCGCGACGAGCTTGGCAAGCTCCGGCAGCGAGCGACCGCCGGCGACGGCAGGATCGACGAGCGCATAGAGGCGGAGGTCGGGCGTCATTCAGGAAGCCTTTGCGTGCGCAAGGAGCGCGGCTGCGTCGAGTGCGTGGACCTCGTCGATGATGGCGGTCGCAAACGTGCCCGGGCCCTTGACATCGCGCGCGGCGAGTTCGCCGGCGATGCCGAGCATCATCAGTGCCGCCGCCGTGGCGCGCAGCGCGTCCGGCTCGATGGCGAGGAAGGCCGCGACCAGCGCCGAGCCGGCGCAGCCCATGGCGGTGACCTTGGCCATGAAGGAATGGCCGTTAGCGATCGTGACGACGCGGGTGCCGTCGGTGACGAGATCGGTCGGGCCGGAGATGGCGATGATGGCGCCGGTATCGCGCGCGAGGGCGACAGCGTTCTCCTGTCGCGCGCTCGCACCGGCGAGCGCCTCGAACTCGGCCTGGTTGAGGCGCACCACGCGCGGGCCCTTCGCCACCAGCTCGCGCGCGAAGGCAAGCCGCGGCGCGCTGCGGTCGACGAAGACCGGATCGAGGACCCAGGGCAACTTGTGGCGCTCGGCGGCACCGATGGCGATTGCCGTCGCCTCGCGGCGCTCGGCGTCGAAGGTGCCGAGATTGGCGAGCAGCGCCTGCGCCGAGGCGACGAAGCCGCCGATTTCCTCCACCGACAGCGTCATCGACGGCACGCAGCCGGCAGCGAGCAGCATGTTGGCGGTGTAGGCCTGGGCGACCGTGTTGGTGATGCAGTGCACGCGCGGGCGGCGCGCGCGCAAGGGCGCAATCAGTCCAGCCGCGGCTTGCGGCAGGCGATGAGCCTCACCCTCTCCGGAATGGCGCATCTCTCATCCCTCCGCCGGCATGACCCGGATCAGGTTCGTTGGGTTGGCCCAGGAAGCGGCCTCTCAGCCCGGCCAAGAGCCGGACACCCCACGAGATTGCTGGTTCTACCTAGGCCCGGCGGCCGGGGATGGCAAGTGCGCCCGCGGCGGCGCCCCCGAAGGGTGTGCAACTGCTTGCCAGACGAGGCGCTTTTTGCTGTCTAGGCGCATCCGGAGGCTTCCATGACCCCCTTCTTCGTCCAGATCAAATGCGAGCTCGGCAAGTCCTACCAGGTCGCCAATGCGCTCGCCGAAGCCGAGATCGCCTCCGAGATCTACTCGACCGCCGGCGACTACGACCTGCTGGTGAAGTTCTACGTCGATGATGCCACCGACATCGGGCATTTCGTCAACGAGAAGGTCCAGGTGATCCCGGGGATCAAGGACACTCACACCATCATCACCTTCAAGGCGTTCCAGGCCTGACGGCCCGCGCTCGTCAGGGCCTGAATGCGACCACTGCTCTCCACCCGCCTGCTCCGTACGGCCAAGGTCACCTCGGCGCATTGGCAACGGCGCGCGCTGTTCCTGACCGGCGGCATCACCGTGGGCGCCGCAGCGGTGGGCCTCGCCCTTGCCGCCGACTGGGTACAGACCGAGTTCACGCACCTCGTGACGCGCTGGCGCTATGCCTCGCTGCTCGTGACGCCGCTCGGCTTCGCCCTCTCGGTCTATCTCACCAACCGCTTCTTCCAGAACTCGCAAGGGTCCGGCATCCCGCAGGCGATCGCGGCGCGCGAACTCGACGACCAGGACTCGCGCGGCCGCCTCGTCTCCATCCGCATCGCCGTCGGCAAGATTCTCCTGACACTGCTCGGTCTCCTGTGCGGCGCGTCCGCCGGCCGCGAGGGCCCTACCGTGCAGGTCGGCGCCTCGATTATGTTCGCAATCGGCCGTTTCTCGCCGCGGCGCCAGCCCGGATTGATCCTCGCCGGCGCGGCCGCCGGCGTCGCCGCCGCCTTCAACACGCCGCTCGCCGGCATCGTGTTCGGCATAGAAGAGATGAGCCGCGCCTTCGAGACGCGCACGTCCGGCCTGATCATCGCGGCGGTGATCGCAGCCGGCCTGACATCGCTGGCGCTGGTCGGCAATTACGCCTATTTCGGTTCGTCGCCGGCGATGCTGCGCAACGGCGTGGACTGGCTCGCCGTGCCGCTCTGCGGTGTCACCGGTGGCTTGGCCGGCGGGCTGTTCAGCCGGATCGTCATTCTGATGGCGCGTGGCCTGCCCGGCGCGATCGGTCGGACGATGAAGGCCAACCCGATTCCCTTCGCCCTCGCCTGCGGCCTGCTCGTTGCCCTGTGCGGCATCGCCTCGGGCGACACGATCTACGGCACGGGCTATGCGCAGGTGAAGGCGGCGCTCGAGGGCGGCACAGCCCTGCGCGATGATTTCGGCTTCTTCAAATTTCTCGCCACAACCTTCTCGACGATCAGCGGCATCCCTGGCGGCATCTTCTCGCCGTCGCTCGCGGTTGGCGCCGGCCTCGGCGCCAACATCGCGCACGTCTTCCCGACCGCTCCGGTCGCGCCGATCATCCTCCTCGGCATGGTGTCGTATTTCGCCGGCGTGGTGCAGGCGCCGATAACCGCCTTCGTCATCGTCACCGAGATGACCGACAACCACGCCATGGTCATTCCGCTGATGTGTGCGGCGCTGATCGGCTACGGTGCATCGAAGATCGTCTGCCCGGAAGGCATCTACCACGCGCTCGCCAAGGGCTTCGCACATCCGAAGCCGCCAGTGACCGCGAACTGACCGCGATCAGCCGTTACGCGCTTTTTCCTTCGCCGCGCGCAACATGAAGCGATAGGTGCCGTCGAAGACCGTGTCGGTCGACGAGGTCCAGGTCGAATCCTTGCCCAGCGTCTCGCGGCTCGCATGGATGCGCCGCGCCCTCACCTCGCGCTGCGCCTGCTCGTCCGGTGTCTGCTCGATCAGTGTGAAATTCAGCTCTGCCGGCACGATAAGGATTTGCATCATCGGCTCGCCGGGACGGAAAATGTGTACGGTGCCCTCGGGCGGCGCCTTGAACACGACGAACGAGATCATCGGCCACCACTCGGTGCGCAACAGCGCCGGCACGGCAACCGGCACCGTATCGGTGGCGTCGGCGTAGAAGCGCGGGTGCGGCTCGGTGCGCACCGCAAAGCCGGGGCCGCAGTCGAGATCGAGCAGCAGCTGATACGTATAGAAGTTCTCGCCGAAGACGCGGAACGGCGGCCACGCAAGGCCTTCGTCGGGAGCCGGGCCGAAATCGCCGTCGAGATGGACCTTGCCGTTCTTCTTCGTTACGCGCAGCTCGTTGTCGTACGGATAGAACACCTCGATTCCGTACTGCGCGCCCTCGGTGAACGGCATGCAGTGCCAGACCTGCTCGTGCGAACCGTCGGCACGGGGATTGGGCTTGCCGCCCCAGCCGGGCATTTCGAGTTTAGTCCGCCGCGGTTTCAGATCCGCATTGGCCAGGCGATATTTGACGGTCTGCATTCTGCTCCCCGCAACTCCCCCGATGGATCGCATTACGATCCAGTTCCACGGAACTCCGTACCGGGCTTGCGGGTTCCGAACCTTGCGGCGGACTGAGGCCACGCGGCCTCGCGCACGTTATGGGAGAAATCGATGGACAAGAAGATCGCGGGCCTCCTCGGCGCTATGGCCGGGCTGGCGACGATGAGTGCCGCCAATGCCGCCGTGCAGGATACGCCGGCCAATTCGCCGCTGCCGGCGGCCGCGTCCTATGCCGAACTGCTGACCCCGGTCGGCAACGCCTCGGAGCTGCTCGTCGCCGACGACGCGGCGCGGTTGCAGGGCGACGCGCATATCCAACTGGCGCGGTATCATCACCATCACCACCACAGCACGCGCATCATCGTCAGGCGCCGCCACTACCACCACCATCATCACCATCACCGCAAGATCATCATCCGGCGGTCGCATCATCACCACCATCATCACCACCACAGCATGCTGATGGGCGCGCCGACGAAGGCCTGAGGCGTCGTCACACGATCGTAGAGAGCCGCGCTCGACGGGCGCGGCTCTTTTGTCTTCGCCGCGGCGCGAACCGGCCCTGGCGGTATCCAGCGGCGCCAGACGGTCCGGCCGCGCACGCCGACATGGTTCGAGCAACATCGGTTGAACGATGCGGCACTTCGTCCGTTGACCGATAACGCAATGTAACCGTGCCGACGCGCCACACGATTGCGCCGCGAACATGAACTCCGGTTGAACGCGGCGATAACCATGGCTTCAGCGACGGCCGGTCACATTCGACGTTGGGCGAGACGCAATCAAGGAGAGCTTTGATGAGACAATATGCAACCTTCCTGCTGAGCACGGTCGCCGGCCTGTGCCTTGCCGGTGCCGCGCAAGCCGCGCCTATGCAAAGCCTGTTGCCGGCGGCGCAGTCCTATACCGATCTGCTCGAGCCGGTGCAGGACGCCGGTGCGGTGCTCATGGGCGACGACATGGCGCACGCGCAGGCGCAGAAGCCGCTCCTGCAGCTCGCGCAGTGGCATCATCATCACCACCACCATCACCATCACAACGGGTTCCGCTTCGGCTTTGGCCTCGCGGCGCCGCACGCCTATTACGGCGGCGACTGCTACGTCCGTCGTGTGGTCCACATCAACCGCTGGGGCGAGCGCGTCGTGCGCCGCGTCCGAGTCTGCGATTGAGCAGATCGCAAAAACGGCAAAGGCCGCTCGTGAGAGCGGCCTTTCTCGTTGTGGCTTGCGCTTCAGCGATACTCAAAAATCGTCGGCCGCGATCTGCTTGACGACGGAGTTGCGGAACTGGTGTAGGTCGGAGATGCAGGCCGAGTAGCGGCGCGAGCCGCGCTGAAGTCCCCATTTCGTGCAATAGAACTCGCACTCGTGCTCGAACGCTGCGATACGCTCGGCCTCGCTGCGTTGCTGCGCCGCCGGGATGCCGGGGACGACGAAGACGGCGAAGACCGCCACGCCCGCGACAAGGCTCGCCCAAAGGGCGATCTCGACGTGGTCGTAGAGTCGTCCGAGCAGGGTTGCCTTCTGCTCTCCCATCGTCGCCGCCCCTCCCCTCACTTGCCCATCAATTTGGCGTCGAGGCTGTAACGGCCGCCGCCTGTCACAAACAGGACGAGGACGCCGCCGGTGATCGCAATGTCCTTGCTGAGGAAGACCCACTGCAGCGGCTGCTGCGCCGCCGGATACTGCCAGTAAAGGTGCGCCGTCAGCACGGCGATCACCAGGAAGACGACCGCGAGAAGCGCGCCGGGGCGCGTCGCCAGGCCGAGGATCAGCGTCACGACGATGATCCACTCGGCGAGATGCGCCAGCATGGCCATGAACTGCGGAGCGGGGTAATTCAAGGACTTCAGGTAGAAATCCGCCGGCCCGCCGCCCGAGACGGTCATCAGGAACACGGTCGCGATGAAGATGCGGCCGACCAACAGCAAAACGTCGCGCATGCTGTCGGCGACCCCGTCGAAGCAGTTCAGGTATCGAGCAAGTCCTTGCATGTCTTTCCCCAATTTCGTGTTCGCGCGCCGCACGCGGCCGCGTTGTTGGGCGCGCGGAGGCACGCCTGTTTGCGGTAGATGTCAGCCAGGAAAGTAAGCGCCTGCCGATGGCACCCTTACCGCGCGTTCCCCCGAAGGGACTCGGCACGTCCCTCGCAACCGGCGGCTGTCGGAAGTCTAGCACCGCCGCCGTCCATCGCAACGAAACGGCGGCCTAACCCCCCGCATGGCTACGCGCTACGCAATGTCCAGTGCGCCGCACAATTCTACTACTTTTATTTCTGTTCGTGAAATTTCAATGGGTTCACGGTCCCTCGGCGACCTCCGGCTCCACGGGGCGCTCCAACCCGAGCTGGCGCTCGCGCCAGATCACGAACAGGCCGGCTGCGGCCACGATCACGCCGCCGACATAGACGAGCGCCGCCGGCAATTCCCCGAACACCCACCAGCCAATGAGCAGCGCCCACAGCATCGAGGTGTAGTCGAACGGGGCGACCACCGAGGCCGAGGCGTGGCGATAGCTCTCGGTCAGGAAGATGTGCGCGACACCGCCGAGAAATCCCGTCGCGATCAACTCGATGAGCTCGACGTTCGTCGGCGTATGCCAGGCGAACGGCAACGTCAGCGCCCCGGCAATGGTGCAGATCAGCGAGAAATAGAAGACGATGCAGGGCGTCGTCTCGCTCTGCGTCAGGCGGCGCGTCTGGATCACGGTGGCGGCGTTCGAGATCGCCGAGCCGACCGCGAGCAAGGCGCCGAACGCGGCGACGTCGGCGCCGAGCGCCGCGTAGTGATGCACGTCGAACTGCGGGATCAGCATGACGATGACGCCGATGAAGCCGACCGCCACCGCCGACCAGCGGTAGATACGCACCCGCTCCTTCAGGATCAGCGCCGCGAGCGCCACCGTGATCAGCGGCGAGGCGAAGGAAATAGCGGTGACGTCGGCCATCGGCAGCCGCGTGAGCGCGCCGAAATTGGTGAACATGCCGAAGGTCGACAGGGTGCCGCGCCCGAGTTGGCCGAACGGCCGCTTGGTGCGCACCGCGCTCATCAATTCGCCGCGGATGGCGTAGATCAGGACCACCGGCACGATAGCGAAGGCCGAGCGGAAGAACACCATCTGTCCGACCGGGGCGACCGGCCCGAGATCGCGCACCAGAGCCGACATGGCCGCGAACATGATCGCGGAAATCAGCTTGAAAAAGATGCCCTTGGCAGGCGACATGCCACCGTCTTAGCCGCTTCGACCGCGCTTTGTCGCGGTCCGGACAGACCCATGCACAGCGGATTCAACCTGCAGCGGCGACGTGTTCCCGCGCCGCGCGCCACGCGGCGCTGCGGCAATGCGACGCCTGTACGGGCAGCGAGCCGAACGGAACAGCGTCACCGAGCGCACGTTAAGACCCGCGTAAGCATGCGGGCGCCGGGCTGACGGGACGCGCGCGCAGACGCATCATCCAGAGTCAGGAGACATTTAGATGACCTTCAAACAGGTTCGCTTGGCGGCGCTGGCGGCCGCGCTGCTCGCCGGCACCGCAACCTTCGCTTATGCACAGTCGAGTTCCTCGTCCATGGGCGCCGGCGGCTCGTCGGCCAAGCACGGCGAATCCTCGTCGACCATGGGAACCGGAGCGTCCTCGGCGACGAAATCAGACAAGGGATCGAGCGCGTCCTCGACCATGGGCACCGGCGCCTCGACTGCCGGCAAGAACGACGCTTCGTCCGCGACAAGCGGCGGCTCGGACGCCAAGTCCGGCGACGCCAACAAAGATAAGAGCGCCGAGAAGAAGAACGAGATGAACGACAAGTCGGCGCAGGGCACCAAGCCCGCCGACAAATCGGCTCAGGACAAAGCCTCGGACAAGAAGTCTGCCTCCGATAAAGCGGCGGCCGACAAGAACAAGGCTTCGACGGCCGGCTCAGGCGACTCGAAGGCGGCGTCCTCGCCGAACAAGGCCGACGCCAATTCCGCCAACAGCACCAGCGGCAAGTCTGGGACCCAGGGCTCGAACGCCTCGTCGGCGTCCTCGTCCTCGGCCAATGCCAGCGCCACCGTCAACCTGACGACGCAGCAGAAGACGGTGATTAAGAACACCGTCATCAACAACAAGAGCGCGCCGCGCGTGACCAGCGTCAACTTCAACGTCAGCGTCGGCACGGCGGTCCCGAGCACGGTGCATTTCGCGCCGCTGCCGGCGAGCATCATCGAGATCCACCCGGCCTGGCGCGGCTATGATTACTTCGTCTACAACGAGGAAGTGATCATCATCGAGCCGCACAGCCACAAGATCGTCGAGATCATCGTCGTCTCGTAAGCGCTCCGCAATGAGCGGGCGGAAGCCCTCGCGCCCGACAGGCGCGGGGGCTTTTCGTTTCTGCGCCCGTCACTTCGGGGGCGGCAGCGACTTGATATAGACCGCCATGGCGTGCCGGTCGGCGTCTGAAAGCTGCGCGGTGTTGCGCACGACGTCGACCATCGGGCCGCCGACGCGGTCGGAGTCCGGCGTGTCGCCCGTCGTCAGGGTTGCGACCAAATCTTCGACCGTCCAGGCGCCGAGCTTGTCCTGGCGAATGCTCGGCACGCCCCCCTGATCGGTCGGGCTCGGCCCGCCGTCGAAACGTCGGCGCACGACGACGGCACCGAGCAGGTTGCGAGGCGAATGACACTCGGCGCAGTGGCCCGGCGCATTGACGAGATAAGCGCCCCTGTTCCATTCCGCCGACTGCTTCGGGTCCGGCACGAACGGCCGATCGTCGAAGAACAGCAGCTTCCAGACGCCGACGGCGCGGCGGATGTTGAACGGAAATTTGAGCGCGTGCGGCGCGGCGCGTCCGTCGACCGGCGGGAGCGTCTTGAGATACGCGAACAAGTCGCGCACATCCTCGGTGCGCATGCGCGCGTAGGACGGATAGGGAAAGGCCGGATAGAGATGCGAGCCGTCCGGCGCGACGCCTTTGGTCATAGCGGTGACGAAGTCCGCCTCCCTCCAAGCGCCGATCCCATCCTTGGTGTCAGGCGAGATGTTGGGCACGTAGAACTCGCCGAACGCCGTGTGCAGCCGCAGCCCGCCGCCGAGCCGGGTCGCGTCCTTCTGCTTCGGCGTCATGTGGCAGGACGAGCAGCCGCCGGCGAGGAACATGGTGCGGCCGTTGCCGAGATCGGGCGTGCGCGCGGCGAGCGCACGCGCCGGCACCGTTTCGGGCACGGTCAGAACGAAGACGGCCGCCGCGGCGAGGATGACCGCGGCGACCGCTGTTATGAGAATTTTCCGAAGCAGAAGTCCCCTCTCCCGCGGCGGCTAGCGCTGCGACAGACGGTAGTCCTTGTGGCAATTATCGCAAGCGTCGTTGACGGGTGCGAAGGCCAGCTTCAGGTCATCGAGCGAATTGCGCGCCTTCGCGCGATTCTCCGCGACGGCCTTGCCGAATGCAGCCGCCTTCGCGTCGAAGTCCTGCTTGTTGTCCCAGATCGCCGGCGCGGCGCGGCTTTTCTGTCCGGTTTTCGAGTCGGGCGGAAACTGGGCCGGCAGCTTCTGTGCCGTCTCCGCCCACTGCGCGAAGGCGGCGTCGACCTTGGCGGGATCGAACGGCTGCTGGCCGCGGATCATCTGCGACACGTTCCGGGCGTTGTCGTTATTGCCCTTCATCAAGGCCATGCGCGTCGCGATCGGCTCGGACTGCGCGAGGACCGACGTCGCGACGGCCGCCGCCGCTAGACCGGCTGCCAGGACCCAACGGAATTTCATGGAGGTCCCCTCCTGATTGCCATCTGCGAGATGACAAACATTCGGGGCCGCGCATTATTCCGCTGCCACCTGCCCGGCCGCCTGGATGGCCGTCCACACTTTCAGCGGCGTCGCCGGCATGTCGATCGCCCGAATCCCATGGGCCCGGTCCAAAGCATCGATGACGGCGTTGATCACCGCGGGACAGGAACCGATGGCGCCGGCCTCCCCCGCGCCCTTGACCCCCAGCGGGTTGGTTTTGCACGGCACGTTGGCGGTCTCGAACACGAAGTCCGGCGCGTCGTGCGCGTGCGGCATGGCGTAGTCCATGAACGAGGCGGTGACGAGCTGGCCCGAGGAAGCGTCGTAGACCGTGTCCTCCATCAGCGCCTGGCCGATGCCCTGCACCGTGCCGCCGTGCACCTGGCCGGCGAGCAGGATTGGATTGAGGGTCGCGCCAAAGTCGTCGACGATCACGTAGTTCACCAGCGTGGTCGAACCGGTGTCGGGATCGATCTCCACCTCGGCGATATGGGTGCCGTTCGGATAGGTCGGCACGTCCGGATTGAAGTCGCTGTCGGCCTTGAGCTTATCCGGCGTCGCCGAGGGATGCGCGGCGAGCTCGGCGAAGGAGATGGCGCGGTCGGTGCCGGCAACGCGGACGCTGGCGTCGACGATCTCCATGTCGCCAGCGGAGGCCTCGAGCGCTTCCGCGGCAAGCTCTTTCAAGTTCTCGGCCAGCGTCTTCGAAGCGCGGTCGACCGAGACGCCGCCGACCGGGATCGAGCTCGAGCCGCCGGTGCCGGCACCGGTCGGGATAGCGGCGGTGTCGCCCTGCACGACACGCACGCGCTCTGGCGGAATGTCGAGCCGCTCGGCGACGAGTTGCGCGTAGGACGTGGCGTGTCCCTGTCCCGAGGACTGCGTCCCGATCAGCACGGTGATGCCGCCGTCGCGGTCGAGCATCACGTGCGCCGTCTCCGGCCCGTTGCCGCCGCAGGCCTCGATGTAGGTGCCGATGCCGATGCCGCGCAATTTGCCGGCGCGCTTGGCCTCGCGCAGGCGCTTACCGAAGCCGTCCCAGTCGGCGAGCGCCTGCGCGCGCGCGAGCGTCGCGGCGAAGTCGCCGGAGTCGTAGACCTTGCCGGTCGGCGTCGTGTAGGGCAGCGCCTTCGGCTTGATCAGGTTCTTGCGGCGGAAGGCGTCGGGCGCCATGCCGATCTCGCGCGCCGCATGATCGACCGCGCGCTCGATCAGATACGATGCCTCGGGCCGCCCCGCGCCGCGATAGGCGTCGACCGGCACGGTGTTGGTGTAGACGCCGCGCAGCCGGATATGCGCGACCGGGATATCGTAGGGGCCGGTGGCCATGCCGACGCCGAGCCAGGGAATGTACGGCGCGTAGCACGACAGATAGGCGCCCATGTCGGCGATGATGTCGACGTCGAGGCCGAGGATGCGGCCCTTGCCGTCGAGCGCGAGCTTGGCCGTCGAGATGTTGTCGCGGCCGTGGCTGTCGCCAAGGAAGTGATCGGACCGGTCGGCGACCCAGCGCACGGGCTTGCGCAGCTTCTCGGCCGCGACCGCGGCGAGCGCATATTCTCGGTACGGGAAAAGCTTGGTGCCGAAGCCGCCGCCGACATCCGGCGTGATGACGCGCATCTGGTCGGCATTGAGCTTCATCACCTCGCAGCCGATGATGTCGCGGATGATGTGCGCGCCCTGGCTGCCGAGCGTGAGCGTGTAGCGCGAGCCGTCGAACTCGGCGACCACGCCCCGCGTGTCCATGTAATTGGTGACGAGCCGTTGGTTGACGATCGTGGTCTCGACCACGCGCTCTGCGCTGGCGAAAGCGGCTTTCGTCGCCGCAGCATCGCCGACGGCGACTTCGAAGGAGACGTTGGAGCGGTCGGACCAGACCCGGGGCGCTTTTGCATCGAGCGCGGCAACAGCTCCGACGATGTGCGGCAGTTCCTCCCAGTCGATGGCGACCGCCTCGGCGGCGTCCTTGGCCTGCGCCAGCGTGTCGGCGACGACGAAGGCAATCGCATCGCCGACGTGCTTGACTTCGTCGCGGGCAAGGATCGGATAGGCCGGTACGTCGATTTGGCAGGATGGCTCGGGAATAACGCCGGGCGTCGGCAGGGGCGCAAGATGCGCGACGTCGGCGCCGGTCAGCACCAGCCGCACGCCCTTCATGGCGCGCACGCGGTCAAGATCGCGGATCGAGAACTTCGCGTGCGCATGCGGCGAGCGCAGCACCACGGCTTGCAGGGCGCCCTCAGGCATGACGTCGGCGACGTAGCGTCCAGCGCCGCGCAAGAGCGCGTCGTCTTCCTTGCGCTTGAGCGGCTGTCCGAAACCGAATTTCGCCATCGTCAGTCTCTCCCTGTTGCGCGCTCCTCCGCCGCCGCGGCGCGACGCGACCCCAAGCGTAGCGCAATCCAGCGCGACACCACATAGAAGACCGGCGTGAAGATGAGGCCAAATAAGGTGACCCCGATCATTCCTGAGAACACCGTGGTACCAAGCGTCTGCCGCAGTTCCGCGCCGGCGCCGACCGACCAGGCGAGCGGCGAGACGCCCAGGATGAAGGCCATCGAGGTCATCAGGATCGGGCGCAGGCGCAAGTGGGCCGCTTCCATCGCGGCGGCGAACCGGTCACGGCCGCCCTGCTCCAGTTGCGTCGCGAACTCGACGATCAGGATGGCGTTCTTGGCTGCGAGTCCGATCAGCACGATAAAGCCGACCTGCGTCAGGATGTTGTTGTCCTGCCCGCGTAGCACCACGCCGACGATCGAAGCGATGAGGCACATCGGCACGATCAGGATGACGGCGAGCGGCAGCGTCAGACTCTCGAACTGCGCAGCGAGCACGAGGAAGACGAACACCACCGCCAGCACGAAGGCGAAGATCGCCGTGTTGCCGGCGCGCAATTGCTGGAAGGCGAGCGTCGTCCACTCATAGGAGAAGCCCTCCGGCAGGGTCTCGGCCGCCAGCTTCTCCATGACCTTGATCGCCTCACCCTGGCTCACGCCGGGCGCGGCGGCGCCGTCGAGCTCGGCCGCCGGATAGAGATTGTAGCGCGGCACGCGATACGGGCTCGTCACCGTGCGCACGGTGGTGAAGGCGCCGAGCGGCACGGTGTCGCCGCTCTTGTTGCGCACACGGATGTTCAGGACGTCGCGGGTGTCGGCGCGGTACTGGTCGTCGGCCTGTGCCACGACGCGGTAGGTGCGGCCGAACAGATTGAAGTCGTTGACGTAGGCCGAGCCGAGATAGATCTGCAAGGCGGCGAAGACATCGGGGATGTTGATGCCGAGGAGCTGCGCCTTCACGCGGTCGATATCGAGATAGAGCTGCGGCGTCTTGTTCTCGAACAGCGAGAACACCTGCGTCACGCCGGGCGTCTGCGCCGCGCGGCCCATCATGGCGTAAGTGGCGTTCTGCAGGGCCTCCGGGCCGCTCCCGGCGCGGTCTTCGACCATCATGCGGAAGCCGCCGGCATTGCCAATGCCCGACACCGGCGGCGGCGCGGCGACGAAGACCTGCGCCTCCTGGATCACCGACAGGCGCTTGAACAACTCGGCCTGAAGCGCCCCCGCCGACTGCTCGGGATGCTGCGCGCGCTCCTCGAACGGTGCCAGCGTCACGAACACGGCGCCGGCGTTCGGCGCCTGGGTGAAGGTCGCGCCGGAAAACCCGACGATGTTCACCGCGTGCGCGATGCCCGGAACCTTGAGTGCGATTTCGACGACGCGGCGATTGACGTCGTCGGTGCGCGCGAGCGATGCCGCGGGCGGCAATTGCGTTACGATGATGAGGAAACCGCGGTCGAGCTGTGGGATGAAGCCGACCGGCGTCTTGCGGAATTCGTTGAGCCCGAAGCCGATGACTACCGCGTAGAGCGCGAGCATCAGCACCGACAGCCGCACGGTGCGCCCGGTCAGCCAGCCATAGCCGCGCGTCAGCCGCTCGAAGCCCCAATTGAAGCCGCCGAAGAACGTCCGCGTCGGCCAGTTCCACCAGCGGGCGCCATTCTCCTTCGGCGGCTTGAGCAGCAGACGGCACAGGGCCGGCGACAAGGTCAGCGACACGATCAACGAGATGACAGTTGCGCCGGTGATGGTCAGCGCGAACTGGCGGTAGAACTGGCCCGAGATGCCGGTGATGAAGGACGACGGCACGAACACCGCAGTCAGCACGAGCGCGATGGCGATCAGCGCAGTGCCGACCTCGTCCATGCTGCGCCGCGCAGCCTCGCGCGGAGACAGTCCGTGCTCGATGCCGCGCTGCACGTTCTCGACCACGACGATGGCATCGTCGACGACGATGCCGATCGCCAGCACGAGGCCGAACAGCGAGAGGTTGTTCAGTGAGAAACCGAACAGCGACATGAAGAAGAAGGTGCCGACGAGCGACACCGGGATCGCCACGATCGGGATCACCGCGGCGCGCCAGGTCTGGAGGAACAGCACGATCACCAGGATGACGAGAATGATCGCCTCAGCGATCGTCGAGCGCACCGCCTCGACCGACTGCTGGATGAACTGCGTGGGATTATAGACGATGTCGTACTTGATGCCCGGCGGGAAGCGTTTGGACAGCGCTTGCATCGTCTGTTCGACGCGGTCGGCGGTGGCGAGCGCGTTCGAGCCCGGTCGCTGGAAGATGCCGAGCGCGACCGCCGGCGACATATCGAGGTAGGAATTGGTTGAGTAGTCCTGCGCCGCGAGCTCGACGCGGCCGACGTCCTTGATGCGCACCACCGCGTTCGCGGTCTGCTTGACGACGATGTTGGCGAACTCGGCCGGATCGGCGAGCCGCCCCTGCGTCGACACCGAGATCTGGAAGGCGCCGGGCTTGTCCATCGGCGGCTGGTTCAGCACGCCGGAGGCAACCTGCACGTTCTGGCCCTGCAGCGCGGCGACAACGTCGCTGGCGGTCAGGCCGACCGACTGCAGCCGGTCGGGGTCGAGCCAGACGCGCATCGCGTAATCGCGCGCGCCGAACACGGTGATCGAGCCGACGCCGTCGACGCGGGTAAGCGCGTCGGTGATCTCGAGCGTCGCGTAGTTGGAGATGAACAAGGTGTCGCGCGACTTGTCGGGCGACAACAGGTGCACGACCATCATCAGATCGGGCGAGGCCTTGTTGACGGTGACGCCGATAGCGCGAACGTCCGCCGGCAGGCGCGGCTGAGCGATGGCGACGCGGTTCTGCACCTGGACCTGGGCGATATCGAGATTGGTGCCGATGTCGAAGGTGACGGCGATCGAGAAGCGGCCGTCGCCGGTGGAATTCGAGGACATGTAGATCATGTTCTCGACGCCGTTGATCTGCTGCTCGATGGGCGCCACCACCGTCTGCGCTACCACGGTGGCGTTGGCGCCGGGATACTGGCCGGTGATGTTGATGGTCGGCGGCGAGATCTCAGGGTATTGCGCGATCGGCAGGCGCACGAAGGCGACGCCGCCGAGGATCACGAACACGATCGCGACGACGGAGGCGAAAATCGGCCGGTCGATGAAGAAGTGGGAAATGCGCATTGCGACCGGCTATTTCTTTTGGGGCTCGGGCTTGGCGGCCGGCTCCTGCGGCGTCACCTTGATGCCGGCTCGCGCGCGCATGAGGCCGTCGACGATCACGCGGTCGTCGGCCGCAAGGCCCTCCTTGATCACCCTGAGGCCGCCATCGACGACCTGGCCGACGGTGACGTATTTCATCGTCACCATATCGTCGGCCCCGACCACGAGTAGGTAGCGCTTGGCCTGCTCGGTGCCGAGCGCGGTATCCGGCACCAGAAGCGCCTGGTACGGCGGCGAGGCCGGAACGCGCACGCGCGCGAACATGCCGGGGGTGAACACGGAATTCGGATTCTTGAACAGCGCGCGGCCGCGGATCGTGCCGGTCGAGCGGTCGATGGCGTTGTCGACGAAGTCCATGCGGCCTTCGTGCGTGAAGTCCTTCTCGTCGATCAGCTTGAGCGACACGTTGACGCCGGGGCCGCGGCTGGCCACATCGGCGCCCTCCTTAGCCATGCGTTCGTAGCGCAGGTAGGAGGCTTCGTCGAAGGTGAACTCGAAATGGATCGGGTCCTGCGACACGATGGTGGCGAGCAGCGTCGTGTTGCCAGAGGTGCCGCCGGTCACGAGGTTGCCGGGCGAGACGCGGCGATCGCCGATCCGACCGTCGATCGGCGCGCGCAATTCGGTGAATTGCATGTCGAGCTCGGCCTGCCGCACGGCGGCGGATGCGGCCGCGAACGAGGCCTGCGCGTTGCGAAACGCCTGCGAGCGCTGCTCGAACACCTGCTCGGTGATGGTCTTCTCCGTGACGAGCTGCTGCGCGCGCTTGAGATCGGATTCAGTGAAGGTCAGGTTCGATTGCGCCAGCTGCCGGTTGGCGCGCGACTGGTCGAGCGCGGTCTGGAACGGCCGTTTGTCGATGGTGAACAGCAGATCGCCCTGCTTGACCATCTGTCCGTCCTTGAAGTCGACGGAATCGAGATAGCCCGAGACGCGCGCGCGCACCTCGACCGAATCGAGCGCGGCGAAGCGGCCGACATATTCGTCATAGTCGGACACCGTACGCTGCGTCGGCTTCGCCACCGTGACGGTCGGCGGCGGCGGCGCGGCGGCCTTTTGTTGGGCGCTGTCACCGCAGCCCACGAGCAAAGTCGCAAGCGCGAGCGCAGCGGCAAGACCGGCCCCACGCATCAAGAAAAATGATGAAATACCCGATCTCGCAGTCATGGATTGTCCTGGGAGCGACGCACGATCATTCCGGCCCGCTGAGATAATGGGGCCGTTGCCGGATGTCCACTTGCGGCGCGCCGTGACATATCGCGCTCAGCTCCGCCGCCGTGCGCGGAACGCCTTCAGCCAATCGCGTCCGAACAAGGCAAAAACAATACCGCCATAAACGACGGCGCCGAGCGTGCCGACGACGGTCAGCGTCAACAGGTCCCGGAATCCGTGGCTGTTGCTCATAAAGGCGGCCACCGGCGCATAAGCGAGCCACAGGACGAGGCCCATGGCGATGCCGGCGACGGCGAGCTTCCACATCGACTGCCTGAGGCGCGCATCGGTGCGCAAGTGGCCGGCGCGGGCGGCGAACCAGGTGACGAGGGCGAGATTGATCCAGGCGCCGATGGAGGTCGCGAGCGCCAAGCCCACCTGCGCCAGCGGCCCCATCAGCAACACCTTGAAGCCGATATTGACCGCAGCGGCGGCGAGCGCGGCCTTAACCGGCGTCGCCGTGTCGCCGCGGGCGAAGAAGGTCGCGACCGCGCTGCGGATCAGCACGAAGGGCAAAAGTCCGAACGCGTAGGCCGCAAGCGTGTGCCCGGACGCGACCGCATCGGCCTCGGTGAAGGCGCCGCGCACGAACAGCGCCTTCATGATGAGATCGGGGACGGCGAAGAACGCCGCGATGCACGGGATGCCGAGCAGCAGCGTGAATTCGACGGCCCGGTTCTGCGCATGCGCGGCGCCCGCCTCGTCGCCGGCGGCGATGCGGCGCGCCATTTCCGGCAGCACCACGGTGCCGGCGGCAATGCCGATGACGCCGATCGGCAATTGATTGATGCGGTCGGCATAATAGAGCGCGGAGACCGCCCCGGTCGGCAGGAAGCTCGCGATGATCGTGTCCGCGAAGAGCGCGAGCTGCACGCCGGCCGAGCCGACCGTCGCGGGCCCGAGCGCGCGGAAGAAGCGACTCACGTCGGCGTCTAGCTTCAAGCGGCGGAAGGTCGGCAGCGCGCCGGCGCGCCAGCAGTCGCCGGCGACGAGCAGCGCCTGCAGGACGCCCGAGATCAGCACGCCCCAGGCGGCGGCGTGGCCCGGCGTCGGAAAATAGTGCGCCACGAGAAGCGCCGCGACCATCGACACGTTGAGCAGGATCGGCGCGGCGGAGGCGGCGGCGAAGCGCTCGAGCGCGTTGAGGATGCCGCCATAGAGCGTCACCAAGGTGATGAGCAGGAGATAGGGAAAGGTGATACGGGTGAGGTCGACCGCGAGGTCGAAGCGACTGGGGTCGGCGCCGAAGCCCGGCGCCAGCACGTCGATCACCGCCGGCGTGAAGGCGAGCGCGACGCCGAGCAGCACCACCTGGCTCGCCAACAGCAGCGTGAAGATCCGGTCGGCGAACAGGCCGGCGCGGTGCGCCCCGCCCTGTTCCCGGATGCGGGCATAGGCGGGCACGAAGGCGGCGTTGAAGGCGCCCTCGGCAAAGATCGCCCGGAAATGGTTCGGCAGCCGCAGCGCCACGAAGAAGGCGTCCGCCGCCGGCCCCGCGCCCAGCACGGCCGCCAGGATGATGTCGCGGACGAAGCCGGTCACGCGCGACAGCAGGGTGTAGCCGCCCACCGTCAGGATGCGTTGGATCATCGACTGCCTTTGCGCGTGCGGGCACCCGGGTCGAATGCTAGAACGGGACCTGCTAAACCGACTTGCTAGTAAGGAACTTGGGCGCGGCCACGACGCCTTTTTCAGGGCCCCGCCTCGCCGTTTACGGCGATTCCCACATCCAACCTAGAGCAGCCCGCCAGCCGAAGCCCGATGAATTCTCCGATCATCCCCGTCCTGCTGGCTGGCGGCGCCGGTACCCGCCTGTGGCCGGTCTCCCGCGACGCCCTGCCGAAGCAGTTCCTGCCGCTGGTCGGGGAGCGCTCGACCTACCAGGAGACCCTGCTGCGGGTCCGGGGGCCTATGTTCGGCCCCCCGATCGTGATCACCGGGCCGCAATTCCACTTCTTTGCCCGCCGGCAGGCCGAGGAGGTCGGGGTCGAGGCGACAGTGGTGGTGGAGCCCCTGCGGCGGGATTCCGCCCCGGCCATCGCCGCCGCGACCGAGGTCGCCCGCCGGCAGAACCCGGAGGCGGTCGTGCTGGCCCTTGCCGCCGACCACATCATCCTCGACCCGAAAGGCTTCCAGGACACATGCCTGGCCGGCCGGGCCGCCGCCAAGGGCGGTTCGATCGTCACCTTCGGCATCAAGCCGACCGAGCCCAAGACCAGCTACGGCTACATCCTGCCGGGGGCGCCGGTGGGGGGGACCAAGGTCAAGGCGGTCGAACGCTTCGTCGAGAAACCGGACGCTGCGACCGCCGCCCGCTACGTGCTCGACGGCTTTCTCTGGAATTCCGGCAACTTCCTGTTCCGCGCCGACGTCCTCCTCTCCGAGCTCGCCAAATTCGAGCCGGACATGGCGGCGGCGATCGAGGCCGCGGTCGAAGGCGCCTCGACCGACCTCGGCTTCCTCCGGCTCGACGAGCAGGCTTTCGGCCGCGCGCCGCAGAAGTCGATCGATTATGCGGTGATGGAGCGCACCGACCGCGCCGCCGTGGTCGAGAGCACGTTTCGCTGGTCCGACATCGGCAGCTGGGACGCCCTGTTCGACATCCGTCCGCGCGACGGCGAAGGCAACGTGCTGCACGGCGACGTCGTCACCATCGACGCGCAGGACTGCGTCGTGCATTCCGAGCAGCAGCTCACCGCGCTGATCGGCGTCCGCGACATGGTCGTGGTATCGACTAAGGACGCCGTGCTGGTGATGCCGCGCGAACGCGCGCAGGACGTCAAGGAACTGGTCGCCAAGCTGAAAGCCGCGGAGCGGCGGGAGGCGACCGTGCATCCGCGCGTGCACCGGCCGTGGGGCTATTACGAGTCGATCGACATGGGCGACCGCTTCCAGGTCAAGCGCATCGTCGTGACGCCGGGCGGCATGCTGTCATTGCAGAAGCACCGCCACCGCGCCGAGCACTGGGTCGTGGTCCGCGGCACCGCCGAAGTGACGATCGGCGACACGATCAATACGATCCACGAGAACGAGTCGATCTTCATTCCGATCGGCAGCGTGCACCGTCTCGCCAATCAAGGCCGCATCCCGCTCGAACTAATCGAGGTGCAGACCGGCAGCTATCTCGGCGAGGATGACATCGTGCGGCTCGACGACGTCTACAAGCGGATGTGAGGTTCCTACGCCGAACGGCCGGCAAAGCGGCGAAACAGTCTCCGCTTGAATCAATAGCACACTGCTATCGCGTCGAAGCCTAAGCTTGCGTCAGCCGACGCTCACGTCGTTCGGTCACGTTGAAGGCTCACGAGCGAGACAGGTCCCGCTATGCCATCGCAATCGCCAACAGACGAGGTTCGCAGCGCCTTTCGGCAGGCGGCCGATCTCGACGGCTCCATGCAGGAGCGCCTCGAACTGTTCGCCGACACGATGCGCCGGCAGCACCCCGACTCGGCGGCGATTGTCGACCGTTTTGTCGGCCGCCTGAGCGAGCACGATGCGGGCGCCGCCGCGCCGCAGTCCGGCGACGCAATGCCGCCCTTCGCCCTGCCGGACGAAAACGGGCAGATCGTCAGTCTCACCGATCTCCTGCAATCCGGCCCGGCCATCGTGACATTCCATCGCGGCCATTGGTGCCCCTACTGCCGCATCAGCATGAGCACCCTTGCGCAGGCGCAGCCGGAGATCCAGCGACGCGGCGCGCGCATGGTGGCGATTGTCCCGGAGACCGCGCGCTACGCGAGGACAATGAAAGAGCAGTCGAGCGCCCGCTTCCCAGTCCTTCTCGACATCGATAACGGCTATGCGATGTCCCTAAACCTCGCCGTATGGATCGACGGCGAGATGAAGGACATGATGTCCGCGCTCGGCCGAGCGCTGCCCGAATATCAGGGCAACGACACCTGGATGCTTCCTATCCCGGCAACGTTCGTGGTCGGCCGCGACGCCCGCATCACCGCGCGCTTCGTCGATCCGGACTACCGCAAGCGCATGGCGGTCGACCACCTCCTCGCAGCGCTGGCGCCCTGAGCGCCTAGTGCGGCTTCGGCCACGCGGCGGCGCGCAGCATCTTCATGAACGTACCGGCGATCGGCGAGCGCTGCCGTCCGGCGACGCCGTAGAGGTGAACCGCGCGATTGAGATCCACGCCCTTGATCGGCGTGCGAAGGAGCGTCTGCGGAGCGCTCACAGTCTGCGGCAACACGCCGACGCCGACCTGCAATTCCAGAAGCGATATCAAGTCCTGGTCCGACGACACTTCGTGCCGGCGATCGACGCCGACGCCCTTGAGGCGGAGACGCTCCGTCACTTCGCCGCAGCTCTCACAATGATTGCGCAAGAGAAATCGCTCGGTGATCAGGTCGCTGACGTCGATCTGTTCCTTGTTTGCCAGGCGATGGCTGCGGCTGAAGACGAGCTCGAACGGCTCTTCATAGAGTTTCCAGCTGTCCAGCCTGTCCCAGCCCGGAGCGAGCGACGCCGCGACCGCCAGCTCGACCTCTCCCGATTTCAGCAGCTCGACGAGTTGCGGGCCGGTGCCGCGCAATACCCTGAGCTCGAGGTCAGGCAGGTGGTCGCGAAGGGCGTTCACATGCGGCAGGACCAAACCGAGTTCGATGCTGCTCGACACCGCGAGCTTGAGCGTGCCGATCTCGCCGTCATTGACCCGTACAGCCAGTGCACGCGCGCTCTGCGCGCTGTCGTAGCATTGCTTGAGCAGGGGATACATCTTCTCCCCGAGCGGCGTGAGCACCGCCGCCGGACGCTCGCGGCGGAAAAGATCGCCGCCGAGCTCGCTCTCGAGCAGCTTGATGGCGCGGGTCAGCGACGGCTGGGCGACGTTGCATTCCTCGGCTGCGCGCGTGAAGTTCGTCGTGCGCGCGACGGCGAGAAAATATCGGACCTGATGCATTTCCATTCGATCCTCCCCCCGGAGGACGCATTGAGCCGATCGGTCCGCGCAATTGGTCAGAGCCAATTGGTACCGGCTCGCGCCGGAAGCGCAATCCTCGCTCACGCCATTGTTCTTGAATCGGCGGCAGTCTGGCGGGATGCCATCGGCCGGGCAACGCGCGAGCAGCTATCACCACCATACCTGACGGCTATGGCCGCCTGAAGCGCTCTCCTTCCGGCCGATAGCGCAACGCTATCGAAGCTGCACCCGATCGATATTATACGCCGCCTCTCCTCGCGCATAGTTTGCCGTCATCCGCTCACGGCGGAGACAACGAACCTCACGCAACCACATATTGAAACCCCAGGAGAGAAGACATGAACACCCTGAAGACCCTTTTCACCGCTTCCGCCATCGCGCTTTCGCTCGGCGGCGCCGCGCTCGCTTCCGACTCGACCGAGATCGGCAATCCCGGCATGCTGCTCTTCCAGAACGGCACCATGACGTCGATCGCGGTCGGCTCCAAAACCCACAAGATGATCATGGAGCACGCCACGCCCTTCACCGGCGCCATCTACGCCAGCGCCGGCAAGCTCTATACGGTCCAGAACGTCAAGATGGCGGGCGGCCACATGCTCTACGACATCCTGTCGCCGGGCAATCCGAGCTACGTCCCCGACTCGAAGTACTGATCCTTGCGGAGCGCGGCGGAGGAGACCTCGCTCGGCGACGTCTCCTCCCCTTCCCGAACGGTCGGGACATACGGTACGACTCCCAGCGACATCCGCCTCCACATTGGACGACGCGCTTGCCACCACCGCAACGCATTCCCGAGACCCTGGCCCAGGCCTTCAGCGACGCGCAGTTGCTCGATGCTTCGCTGTCGCGACGACTGATGAATTACCGCCATCACAGTGCCAGGCTGCGGCCCGACGTCGCCAGCGCCTACGATGCGCTGGTCGCCAGGCTCGAAGTGCTCGAGCAAGGCGCGGTCGGCCCCCAGGTTGGCGATCCGATGCCTGAGTTTGCATTACCCGACGAAAACGGCACCATCGTCACGCTCTCATCGCTGCTGCAAGCAGGGCCGGCGGTCATCAGCATCAATCGCGGCCACTGGTGCCCCTATTGCCGGCTCGAATTGCACGCGCTTGCGGCGCAATTCGGCGGCATCCGGCGGAGCGGCGCCAGGCTGGTCTCGATCATGCCGGACGTGGCCGAGTTCACACGCCGCTTTCGCGCCGAGCAAGGCCTGCCATTCCCAATTCTCAGCGACGTCGATCTCGGCTATTCGCTTTTGCTCGGACTGGTCTTCTGGGTTGGACCGGAGGTCAGGCGGCTCTACGAGGAGCTGGGAGTCGATCTCGCAAGCTTCCAGCGGAACGCGAGCTATTTCCTGCCGATCGCGGCCAAGTTCATCGTGGATATTCACGGAACGATCCGCGCCCGCGAGGTCAACGTGGAATTCCGCCAACGCATGGACCCGGCGGCCATCCTTGCCGCCCTCCGAGCGCTCTAACCTTTTCAGTGGCCGGTCACTGTCGCCGCCAGCGCCGCCGTGTCCGGCGGCGCCGTATTGCCGCGCCAGGCGACGTGCATGTCCGGCCTCAGCAATATGAGATCGACGCCATAAATATCGCGCGGCGCGGCGTCGGCGATGTCGAGCACGGTCATAGGCGCACCGCGCGCCTTCAGGGCTCGCTCCAGTCCGCTCGTGTCAGCCAATGTCTTGCCGAGCCTCAGCAGCGTGAAGCCGTCGGTCGGGATGCGGTCTTGGATCGGCGTTCCGTCGCCGAGCCAGACATGCGGCAGGCGCGCGCCCGGCCACGTGGTCGGATGGTACTCGCGAAACAGATGCT
>Ga0265342_10000516_pt1 | contig 41275 bp, 36 predicted proteins | sample 4CB327metaG_FD_203125 | JGI IMG/M metagenome (GOLD analysis project Ga0265342, IMG submission 203125) | Rhizosphere microbial communities from Carex aquatilis grown in University of Washington, Seatle, WA, United States - 4-CB3-27 metaG | ecosystem: Host-associated > Plants > Roots >... | reverse complement strand
AATCGCACCCGCGACGCGACGGCGGTTTCGCAACACGCCTCCGTCCTGGTGCTGGCGCTCACGCTCTTCTGTCCCTTCGTGATGTACCTCGGCTACATTCTTCTCCTCGATCGACGGCGCAAGCGCCGGTTGAATCCGGGCGTCGTCGAACCACCGGCGAGCACGCCCGAGCCGATGGCCGCTCGGAGCCAGTCCCAGCTGACCGCGCTCCACGACTCGGGGATCATCGGCATGCTGGTCGCGACGCTCGACGGCCGGATCGTCGAGATCAACGACACCCTCCTCCGCACCATCGGCTACACGCGAGAGGAGATCCTCTCGGGCGTCGTGAGCTGGCGCTCGCTGACACCGCCGGAATGGCGCGAGCCGGATCTGCGCGCCGAGGTGGACCTGCGAACCACCGGCAGCAGGCAACTGCGCGAAAAAGAGTATCGGCGCAAGGACGGCACGCGGATCCCGGTCATCGTGGGCTCGACGCTCCTCCCGGGCCCCAGCGGGGAGACAATCTCCTTTGTCCTCGACCTGACCAGCAACGAGGGCGCCGCCATCGCGGTCAAGCACCTGCGGGAGGCGCGCGCGTCCGAGGCGATGTTTCGAGGACTGCTCGAGGCCGCGCCGGACGCCGTGGTCATCGTCGGGACCGAGGGGAAGATCGCGCTCGTCAACGGCCAGGCCGAGCGGCTCTTTGGCTATGCGCGCGACGAGCTGATCGATCGACCGATCGAGACGCTGATACCCGAGAGCGCGGCGGCCGCGCATGCGGCTCATCGGCAGCACTACTTCGGAAATCCACGCGCGCGCGCGCTGGAGTCGGGACTGGAGCTGCGCGGGCGCCGGAAGGACGGCTCGGAGTTCCCGGTCGAGATCAGTCTCAGCCCCCTCCAGAGCGAGCGCGGCCTGCTGGTGTCGAGCGCGATCCGCGACATCAGCGAGCGCCGGAAGACCGACGAGCAGCGCGTTCGTCTGGCGGCGCTGGTCGACTCGTCCGACGACGCGATCATCGGCAAGACGTTGACCGGCATCGTCACCAGCTGGAATGGAGGCGCCGAGCGTCTGTTCGGCTACTCGGCGGAGGAGATGGTTGGGCACCCCATCACCCGTCTGATTCCGGCGAGCCGCCTCGACGAAGAGACGCAAGTCCTGAAGAGTCTCGCCGCCGGGCACGTCGAGCGCTTCGATACCGTCCGCGTGCGCAAGGACGGGCGAGAGATCGACGTATCGATCACGAGCTCGCCGGTGAGAGACGGCGCGGGCAAGCTGGTCGGCGCGTCCAAGGTTGTGCGCGACATCACCGAGCGCCGACAGGCCGAGCGGGCCCTGGCGCGCGCCCGGGACGCGGCCGAGATCGCGAACCGCGAGCTCGAAGCCTTCAGCTATTCGGTCGCGCACGATCTGCGCGCACCCTTGCGCGGAATGAACGGCTTCGCCCAGGTCCTGCTCGACACGTACAAGGACAAGCTCGATGCCGAGGGCCGCGACTGGCTCGAGGAGATCGTCCTCAACGCCAAGAAGATGGCCGGGCTCATCGACGCCCTTCTATCCCTGGCGCGCGTCACCCGCAGCGAGCTCAAACCCGAGCGGGTCGATCTCTCGCGGATCGTGCGCGACGCAGCGGATCGGCTCCTCGCCGCAGAGACCGAGCGCAAGGTGGAGCTCGACGTACAAGAGCATCTGCACGCCGACATGGACGCGCGGCTGGCGCGCGCTCTCGTCGACAATCTGGTGGAGAACGCTTGGAAGTTCACCGGCAAGGTCCCGTGCGGGCACATCGAGTTCGGCGCCAGGGACGAAGACGGCGTCCGGACGTTCTTCGTGCGCGACAACGGCGCGGGCTTCGACATGACGTTCGCGAACAACCTCTTCGCGCCGTTCCAGAGGCTGCACACTGCCACCGAGTTCCCGGGGACCGGCATCGGCCTCGCGACCGTGCGTCGCATCCTGCAGCGCCACGGCGGGCAGGTCTGGGCCGAGGGCAAGGTCAACGAGGGCGCGACGTTTTACTTCACTGTTCCCAATCGAGCGAACGGAGCCTCCGCATGAGCAACAAGATGATCCTCCTGGTCGAAGACAACCCCAGCGACGAGAAGCTGACCTTGCTGGCGTTCAAGAGCTGCGGCATCTCGAACGAGATCGTGGTCGTTCGCGACGGCGCCGATGCCCTGGACTATCTCCACGGCGGCGGAAAGTTCAGCGGGCGCAGCACCAGCCAGCTGCCCACCCTCGTGCTGCTCGATCTGAAGCTGCCGCGCGTGAGCGGCCTCGAAGTGCTCCGCCGCGTTCGGGCCGACCCGCGCACGCGCGTGCTACCGGTGGTGATCCTCACATCATCGAAGGAGGACGAGGACGTGATCCGCGGCTTCGATCTCGGCGCCAACGCCTACGTTCGCAAGCCGGTCGCGTTCAACGAATTCGTCGACGCGGCCAAGACGCTGGGCCTGTTCTGGCTGCTCCTGAACGAACCCGCGCCCGTCCGGACCGGCGTATAGAGATGGAGCCGCTGCGCGTCCTCCTGGTCGAAGACTCACTCACCGACGCCAAGCTCGTGGTTCAGGCGCTGCGGCGCACGGGCCGCACCGTCGAGTTCGAGCGCGTCGAGACCGCGCCCGCGATGCACGAAGCCTTGCGGCGGGCGGAGTGGGACCTGGTGATCTCCGACTGGTCGATGCCCCACTTCAGCGCGACGGCCGCGCTGGCCGCGCTCAAAGAGACCGAGCTGGACCTGCCGTTCATCATCGTGTCCGGCACGGTCGGCGAGGACAGCGCCGTCGACGCCATGCGCGCGGGCGCGCACGACTACGTGCTCAAGGACAAGCTCGTCCGGTTGGCGCCCGCCGTCGAGCGCGAGCTGCGCGAGTGGCAGGAACGCAGCGCGCGCCGCCAGGCCGAGCATGCGCTCTTGGCGAGCCAGGCGCGTTTTCAACGCCTCTCCGACTCCGGGATCATCGGCATCACCATCGCCGATCTCGACGGGACCATCTACGACGCCAACGATGCTTACTTGAACATGGTCGGTTACTCCCGCTCCGACGTGCGGGACGGTACGCTGCGCTGGCCTGACCTGACACCGCCGGAGCTGCACCACCTGGCGGAGCGCGCGCGCGAGCAACTGGAGGCGTCGGGCGTCGCGGCCGCATGGGAGACCGAGGCGCTCCGGAAGGACGGAAGCCGGATCCCGCTGCTGGTCGGCGCCGCGACGCTCGAGATCCCGAGGTGCATCGCGTTCGTCCTCGATCGGTCGGAGCACCAGCGCGCGGAGGAAGAGAAGGCGCGCCTCGGAATCGAAGCCCGCACCCAGCACGCCGGGCGCGAGCGCGCCGAGCGCGCGCTGCGCCTGAGCGAGGAACAGCTGCGACAGGCCCAGAAAATGGAGGCCGTCGGGCGCCTGGCCGGCGGAGTCGCGCACGACTTCAACAACGTGCTCTCGGTGATCCTGGGATATGGCGGGATGATCCTCGGCGGCCTCAAGAGCGCCGATCCGCTGCACGCCGACATGGAGGAGATCTGCAAGGCCGCCGAACGCGCCGCGGCCCTGACGCGGCAGCTCCTGCTGTTCAGCCGGCAGCAGGTCGTGCAGCCCAAGGTCGTCGACCTGCATGAAATCCTGACCGGCATGGGAAAGATGATCGCGCGCATCCTCGGCGAGGACGTCGAGCTGACGATCGTGCCGGCCACGAGCCGCGGCCGCGTGAGGGTCGATCCGAGCCATATCGAACAGGTGATCCTGAACCTGGTCGTGAACGCGCGCGACGCCATGCCGACCGGCGGGAGCTTGACCGTCGAGACCAACAACCTCGTCCTCAGCGACGCGGACGCGTCGATCCCCTTGCCGGCAAGGCCCGGATCGTACGTAGTGATGAGCATCACCGACACCGGCATCGGGATGGACCGAGCCACGCAAGAGCGCATCTTCGAGCCCTTCTTCACCACCAAGGAGCCCGGAAAGGGCACCGGGCTCGGGCTCTCGACCGTGTTCGGAATCGTGCAACAGAGCGGCGGCAAGATCTGGGTCTACAGCGAGCCCGGGCAGGGGACTTCGTTCAAGATCTACTTGCCCCGGGTCGACGCCGAGGTCGATGCGCCTCGATCCGAGGTTGCCGTGACCACCCTCCGCGGAACCGAGACCGTGCTGGTGGTCGAGGACGAGGATCAGGTGCGCGCCATCGTGACCAGCCTCCTGCGCCGCCAGGGCTACCGCGTCGTCGCCGCTCAGAACGCCGGAGAGGCCCTGCTGTTGTGCGAGCAGCACGAAGAACCGATCGACCTCCTGCTCACTGACGTCGTGATGCCGAAGATGAGCGGCCCCGAGCTGGCGCGCCGCCTGTCGGCGACCCGGCCGCAGATGCGTGTGCTGTGCATGTCGGGGTACACCGACGACAGCGTCGTCCGGCATGGTGTGATCGACGCCAACATGGCCTACCTGCAGAAGCCGATCACCCCTCAGTCACTGGCGCAAAAGGTGCGCGAGGTTCTGGACAGCCCTCTGCGGGTCCAGGCCTGAACAGGCTGTTTTTCCCGCCGTGGACAGTGTGACCGTTCCTGCGCTCCGACCGACCTCGGCCCCGAGCGGTGGGTTCGCGAAGATTCCTTAACTCGTCCGCGGAAGAACCGATTCGCGGATGATGGATATCGAGACGTTTGCGCATACGCGATCGGGTGGATGGGGCGCGGGATTTCCGACCTGGGATTCGGAAAGAACGCTGGTGACAGTCTTCGGCGCTTCGGATCGGATCCGCGATTCGCAGGCGATCGACGAGCTCGTGGCCGCCTTCCCGCGCGCCCACGTGGTGGGCTGCTCGACATCGGGCGAGATCCTCGAGACGTCGATCAACGACGACAGCCTGGCGGTCGCCGTTTGTCGGTTCGAGCACACGCGCTTGCGCTCGCTCGCCGTGCCCGTCGGCGACGCCACCAACTCCCGGGCGGCTGGCAAGCGGCTGGCCGAGGCGCTGGTGGCTCCCGACCTGCGGGCGTTGCTGATCTTCTCAGACGGCCTCTGTGTCAACGGCAGCGAGCTCCTGGGCGGCCTCAACGAAGTGTTGCCCGCATCGGTGGTCGTCACTGGCGGTCTGGCCGGCGACGGCGACCGGTTTCAGAGCACCTGGGTCATCGCCGATCGGGCGCCGCGCGCGGGATGGATCTCCGGCGTTGGCCTCTACGGCGAGCGCGTGCACATCGGACACGGATCGAAGGGCGGCTGGGATGCCTTCGGCCCCGAGCGGGTCGTGACGAAGTCGAAAGGGAACGTCCTCTACGAGCTCGACGAGCGCCCGGCGCTGGCGTTGTACAAGGAGTACCTGGGCGACCGCGCCGCGGGTCTTCCGGGCACGGCGCTGCTCTTCCCGCTCACCCTGCGCGCGTCGCGCGGCGCGGCCAAGAGTCTGGTGCGGACCATCCTGTCGATCGACGAGGCCGCGCAATCGATGACCTTTGCCGGCGACATCCCCCAGGGATACCTGGCGCAATTGATGCGCGCGAACTTCGACCGCCTCGTGGCGGGTGCGGCCGAGGCGGCGCGTCTCACGTCGGAGGGAAGCAATGACGAGAGCGCCAGCCTCGCACTGGCGATCAGCTGCGTCGGCCGGCGCCTGGTCCTCGGGCAGCGCGCCGAGGAAGAGGTCGAGGCGGCGCGCGACGCCTTGCCGCGCAGCGCGCGGTTGCTCGGGTTCTATTCCTACGGCGAGATCTCTCCCTACGCGACCGGCCAGTGCGATCTGCACAACCAGACCATGACGCTGACAAATATTCAGGAGCGCTGATTGGGCGAACGAGGACCACATAGACACCTCGTTCGCCAGTTGCGCAAGGCAGGTGCGAGCGTGGATGCGGCCCCCACGCTGGAGGCCTGGCGGCAGTTCGTCGAGAGCATCGACAAGACTTACGAGGACTCTGACCTCGAGCGCTACACGCTCGAGCGGTCGGCACGCCTGTTTTCCGACGAGATGAATCGGATGCACATGAAGGTCGAGTCGGAGCGCGATCAGATGCGCCTCATCTTCGACCAGGCGCCGATCGGCATGATCCGCGCGGAGAGCGACGACCGTATCAGCATGGTGAACCCCGCATTGGCGCGCATGCTGGGATACGGCCCCGAGGAGCTCCTCACCCGCAGCGCAGTGGCCCTCCTCCACCCCGATGAGCGGCGTTCGCCGGCCGACTCGGTTGCCGGCCCGACCGCTGATCATTTCGAGCCAGCGCACGCGGGGCCACGCCGGCTCCTCCATCGCGATGGCAGCGTCGTTCACGCGAACATCTCGGTCTCGCTCGTGACCGACACCGAGGGCAAGCCGCTGTTCACGGTGGGGCTCATCGAGGATATCTCCGAGAAGGTGCAGCTCGAGGTCGAATTGCGGCATGCGCAGAAGCTCGAGTCGGTGGGGCGTCTCGCCGCCGGCATCGCCCACGAGATCAACACGCCGATCCAGTTCGTCGGCGACAACGCCGAGTTCCTGCGCGGCGGGTTCCTCAGCCTGCTCGAGCTGTGCGCGACATACCGCCGCGTGATTGACGAGCTCGGTGAGCGGGTGCCCGACGCGCACCGGGAAGCGCTGGCCGCGGCGGCAGAGGCCGCCGACTACGACTACCTTCGCGAGCGAGGACCAGGCGCGTTCGAGGCGACGCTCGATGGTGCCGCCCGCGTCGCACACATCGTGAGGGCGATGAAGTCATTCGCCCACCCGGACCAGCCCGGCAAGCGACCGGCCGACGTCAACGAGGCGATTCGCAGCACGCTGACCGTCGGCTGGAACGAGCTCAAGTACGTGGCCGAAGTGGTGACGGACCTCGCTCCTCTACCGCTTCTGCATTGTCACGTCGGCGATCTCAACCAGGTGTTCTTGAATCTGTTCATCAACGCGGCGCACGCCATCGCGGACGTGGTCGGTAACGGCGGCCCGCGCGGCACCATCAGCGTGCGGACGATTCAACGAGCGAACGAGATCGTCGTCTCTGTCGAGGATACCGGCGGCGGAATTCCGGAGGCCATCCGGGGCCGCATCTTCGACCCGTTCTTCACGACCAAGGAAGTCGGGCGCGGATCCGGGCAGGGGCTCGCCATCTCGCGCGCCATCATCGAGCGCCACGGCGGCACGTTGACGTTCGACACCGAGGTCGGCAAGGGCACGACCTTCTGGGTCCGACTGCCGCTCGTGGGAGTGTCTGCCGAGGCGGCTTGAATTCGGGACGAGTTGAGGGAGGCATCGCGATATGACGGAGACGGCGGCGGCGAAGCGGCGAATCCTGTTCGTGGACGACGACCCGAACGTGCTCGAAGGGCTGCGCAACCAGATGCGCAAACAGCGTCACGTGTGGGAGATGCTGTTCGCGACCAGTGGTGAGGCGGCCCTCGAGGAGCTGGCGCGCGCGCCAGTCGACGTGATCGTCTCGGACATGCGCATGCCGGGCATGGACGGCGCCGATCTGCTGCGCCGCGTGCGCGACCTTCACCCGGAGACGGCGCGCATCGTGCTGTCGGGGCACGCTGAGCGCGAGGCCATCGCGCGCGTCATCACGGTGGCGCACCAGTTCATGTCGAAGCCGACGGACGCCAACACTGTGCGGATCGTGATCGAGAGGACTTGCCGGTTCCAGGCGCTCATGCTCGACGAGGGGATTCGTCGGGTCGTCGGGGCGATCGATCAGCTGCCCTCTTTGCCCGACACCTATCTGCAGCTGGTCAGCGCCACCGAGGATCCCGAGGTGCCCATCGCCGACATCGCCAAGATCGTGGAGCGCGACCCAGCGATGAGCGTCAAGGTGCTGCAGCTGGTGAACTCCGCCTACTTCGGCCTGCCGCAGAAGACCGAGTCCATCATGCGCGCCGTGACCTACCTGGGCGTCGAGAACGTGAAGGGGCTGCTGTTGGCCGCCCACGTCTTCGACGCGGACAACTTCCCCGTGATCGAGGGGCTGTCTCCCCTGCGCATGCGCGACGAGGCCTTGCTGACCGCGACGCTGGCGCGGCAGATCGTGCGCGACCCGAAGCTGGCGGACGCCGCGTTCGCTGCCGGCATCGTGCATGACATCGGCCACATCGTTCTGGCGCGCGATCCGACCAAGCGCTACGGCGAGGTGTGGCGCGCCGCGCACGCCGGCGGCGAGCCGATCCGGATCGTAGAGATGCGCGAGCTGGGCGTCACTCACGGGATCGTCGGCGCCTATCTACTCGGCGTGTGGGGCTTGCCGTTCATCCTCGCCGAAACAGTCGCCTTTCACGACATTCCGAGCTCGGTCACGGAGGGCAACCTCGACATTCTGGCTGCGGTCCACTTGGCCGACGGGGTCGTGGAGGCGGCGTTCGCCGGGCGCGATCCACTGGCCGCGGGAGACGTGGATGCTCCCTTCCTGAGCAAGAACGGCCTCCTCGCCGACTTGCCGAAGTGGCACGCGAAGGCGATCGCCGCGCTGGCCGTCTAGAGAGTCTGGGTTGGCGCGCGCAGGGTGTCGAGCGCCGTCGGCGCCGCGATATAGGCGGGGTCGATCGTGCCGGTCATGGAACGCATCCACGCGGCGATGGCCTTGACCTCGGCGTCTTCCAGGTCCTCTCCCAGCTGGTGGTGGCCCATCTTCCGGATCGCAGTCTCGAGATCGGCGGCCGAGCCGTCGTGGAAGTAGGGCGCGGTTTCAGCGATGTTCTTCAGCGACGGGACTTTGAAGACCATGCGGTCCGTGGCGGCCTTGGTGACGGCGGATCGGCCCTCGTCTCTCTGATTTGGCCAGGGAATCACGGCGCCCACCTTCTGGAACATGGTTCCACCCACCTGCGGTCCGGTGTGGCACACCATGCACCCAACGTCGAGGAATACGCGCAGCCCATGCTTCTCGACGGCGGTGAGAGCCGACGAATCGCCCGCGATGAAGCGGTCCCAGCGCGAGGTCGTGACCAGACCGCGCTCGAACGCGCCGAGCGCCTCGCCGACGTTCTTCAAAGAGATCGGCTGGGGCTCGCCGGGGAAGGCGCGCTGGAACAGGTCGGTGTAGGCGGTCACCGAGCGCAGGGCCGCCACGACGGCTTGCTCGTTGGGCATCGCCATCTCGATCGGGTTCAGGATGGGACCGGTTGCCTGCTGCTCGATGGTCCCCGCTCGGCCGTCCCAGAACTGCGCGATGTGTGTCGCCGCGTTGTACACCGTGGGCGCGTTGCGGCCCCCGCGTTGTCCGTCGACCCCCGTCGACGTGCGCAAGCCGTCGATCCCGTACTTGGTCAGCGAGTGACAGCTGTTGCATGCCAGCCGACCGTCGCGTGACAGACGCTTTTCGTAAAACAGCGCTCGTCCGAGCGCCACTCTGGTCGGATCGGACGGTTGAAAGGGGGCGGCGCCACCCACGGGTTGAAAGCGCCGGAGCAGTCGCGGATTGATTTCGTCGGACCCGGTGGCGCTGGGGCCGGGCAATGGTGTTGGCGTGGTCGTCGCCACCTGCATGGGGGCTCCGGGAGCAGCGGCTGCGACTCCGGCCTTCTTGTGGTCGCATCCCACCAAGAGGACCATGCCCGCCACCAACCAGATTCTCTCATCCATGTACCTCGCCACCATGCCCTTGCGATCCGGGCATCGTCCGGGTGTTTCTCCAGCTTTAGGCACGGCTGCCGACACTTGCATTCATGCCGAGGCTGCGGGCCCGGAACCTGTCGATCCCCCAAAAGCTCGTGGGCCTCATCGCGATCTTGGTCACCGTCATCGTGAGCAGCTTGACGGCCTATCTGACATCGCAGCAGATCGCCGAGCTGACCCAGAGCCTCATGGGGAGGGCTGACATCTACGGCGCCCTGCTGTCCGACCAGCTGGAGCCAGCCATCGCGTTCCGCGATCGCGTGACCGCGGGCGAGGTCCTGGGCTCGCTCGCGATCGATCCCGACGTTCGCCTGGCGGTCCTGTGCGACTCGAGCGGCCAGGCAATCTCGACGGTGGGTGCCGACGGCACGGCTGCGTGTCGCGAGTTCCCGGCTCGGCAGGCCCGAGCGATCCTGTCCTTCGAGGACCGCGTCGTCGTCGTCGCGCCAGTCGTCGCGAAAGAGGGCCCACGCGGAGCTCTGGTCATCCAGCTATCGACGGCGCGCCTTCAGGCAGGCCGTCGATTGGTGACGCGCACCGCGGTCGCAGTGGGCGGTCTGGTGCTCGCTGGCGGAATGGTGGCGGCATGGCTCATCGCGCGCTCGATCGCGCGGCGCCTGCGACGGATCGCTGACGTCGCGTCGGCGGTGACAGCCGGGAAGCTCGAGCACCCGCCCATCGTCGACCCGTCGTCCGACGAGCTCGGCACGCTCGCACGCGCGTTCAACGCGATGTTGTCGCAGCTGCGCGTGCTCATTGCAGACGTGCAGGAGATGGCGCGGCGCGAGCAGGAAACGCTCGCCGAGGCCAATCGCATGCTCGAACGGCGGGTCGAGGAGCGCACGTCGGAGCTGAGGATGACCAACGCGCAGCTGCTGGCCGAGATGAAGCACCGGAACAAGATCGAGATCGAGCTGCGACAAGCCCAGAAGCTCGAGTCGGTCGGCCGACTCGCGGCGGGAATCGCGCACGAAATCAATACGCCGATCCAGTTCGTGAGCGACAGCGTGCACTTCGTGCGCGACGCGGTCGCCGAGCTGATGGCGGTCGTCAGCAAGCTCCAAGCGGTGCGGTCCTCCGTCCTCGCGGGATCGCCCTCGCTCGAGGCCGCACAGGCGGCGAGCGACGCCGAGGAGCAGGCCGACGTCGGCTACCTCTTCGAGAACCTGGCGCCGGCGCTCGACCGCGCGCTCGAGGGGCTCGGCCGTGTCGCGACGATCGTCCGGTCAATGAAGGAGTTCGCGCACCCCGATCAGAAAGAGATGACGTCGGTCGATCTGAATCGAGCCGTCCAGAACACCATCGCCATCTCGCGCAACGAATACAAACTGGTCGCCGACGTCGAGACCGACCTTGCAGAGCTGCCACCGGTGATCTGCCACGCGGGCGAGGTCAATCAGGTGGTCCTGAACATCCTCGTCAACGCCGCTCACGCCATCGAAGATGTCGTCAAAGGCAGCGACCGCAGAGGCCGCATCACCGTTAGAACCCGTGCCGAAGGCGACCAAGTGGTGATCTCGATCGAAGACACCGGTGGCGGCATTCCGGAAGCGATCAGACAGCAAGTGTTCGATCCGTTCTTCACCACCAAGGAGGTGGGACGAGGCAGCGGACAGGGCCTGGCAATCGCGCGCTCGGTCATCGTCGACAAGCATCGCGGGCAGCTCACGTTCGAAACCGTCTCCGGCCAGGGAACTACGTTTCATATTCGGGTGCCCATCCAGCCCGCTCCGGCCGCGACCGCGGCCGCCTAGTCCGGACCGGGTAAGCGCGGCTCGACGGAGCTGGCCCCGGTCGCCCTGAATGACCTCTTGAGCGCCACGCCCCGACCACCCGGACGCGGCGTTTTTCGTTATCAGTGTTCCCCAACCATCTCGATACCCTCCTTCTCTGGACCAACATAGACGAGCGGTTATCAAGAGGCTGTTGCGGTCGCGAGGATTCTCTGTAGCTCGAAGTCCCGTCAGCAGCGCCGGCCCGCCTTGCGCACGACGCGACTCGCGGCGTGAGGCTGAGCTGACAGGCCCAGGCGGATGTCTCGACGATTGTAACCAAGTTGGGACGACGGCCCCGGAATGCAGCCCCAGACTGTAGTCACGCCTCCGGACCATCGCCTCGAGGCTTTCTCTCGGGCTCTACGTCGACACTCATGAAAGGCCGCCCATGATCAACTCTCATTTCAAGGGACGGGCCGCTGCTCTCCTCGGTGCAACTTTGATCTGCGGGGTCGCGCTCGCGGGTGAAGCGATCACCATCTCCGGCGCCGGGGCAACGTTCCCCTACCCCGTCTACTCAAAGTGGGCCGACGCTTACGCGAAGGCCACGCAGATCAAGCTGAACTACCAGGCCATCGGGTCGGGCGGTGGGATCAAACAGATCAGCGAAGGGACCGTCGATTTCGGTGCTTCCGACGCGCCCCTCAAGCTCGAAGAGCGGACAAGGCGGGCCTGCTTCAATTCCCCGTGGTCATGGGCGGCGTGGTGCCGGTGATCAACGTCGCGGGCATCAAGGCGGGTGAGCTGAAGCTCACGCCCGACGTCCTGGCGGACATGTTCATGGGCAAGGTCAAGAAGTGGAATGACCCCCGGCTGGTGCAAAGTAACCCGGGTCTCAAGCTTCCTGACACGGCCGTGACCGTCGTGCACCGGTCGGACGGTTCGGGCACGACATGGATCTTCACCAACTATCTTGCGAAGGTCAGCCCCGACTGGTCGAAGGCCGTCGGCAGCGACAAGTCAGTCGCCTGGCCGACCGGCGTGGGTGGCAAGGGAAACCAGGGCGTCGCGTCCTACGTGCAGCGGATCAACGGCGCGCTTGGCTACGTCGAGTCGGCCTACGCCATCCAGAATCACATGGCTCACGCCAAGCTGAAGAATCACGACGGCGTCTTCGTCGACCCCACCGACGACAGTGTTCAAGCAGCCGCCAAGGGCGCTGACTGGGCCCACGCTCCGGGCTTCTATGTCGTGCTGACCGATCAACCGGGTGCGGGCGCCTGGCCGATCACCGGCGCCTCGTTCGTCTTGGTGCATCGTCAGCAGAAAGACGGTGACACCGGTCGCGCGGTGTTGCGCTTCTTCGACTGGGGCTATCGCAAGGGCGGCGCCGCCGCGAAAGAACTGGGCTATATCCCCATGCCGACGGGGGTGGTTGACCTGGTCGAGAAGACCTGGGAGCGAGATCTGAAGGACGCCGCCGGCCAGAAGCTCTGGCTCAGCGACAAGACCGCGTTGAAGTAGCGCGTCCGAAGCAGCAACGTGACCTCCACCAACACAGCACTCGCAGAAACGGAAACACCACCGCCTGAACCTCCGGTTTCGTCGAGCGCTGAAGCCCGCCCCCGCTCGCTTGGCGATCACCTCTTCCGCGGCCTGACCCGAGTATTCGCGGTGCTGGTGCTGGCGTCCGTCTTTGGCATTCTGCTCACGCTGGTCACTGGGGCATGGCCCGCGCTGAAGACGTTCGGGTTCAAGTTCCTCGTCAGCAAGGAATGGAACCCGGTCACCGGACAGTTTGGGGCCCTGGCTCCGCTATACGGCACGGTGATCACATCGGTGATCGCGTTGCTGGTTGGCGTTCCGGTGAGCTTCGGTATCGCCCTGGTGATCACGGAGCTCGCGCCGCGCTGGTTGAAGCGGCCGATCGGCGTGGCAATCGAATTGTTGGCGGCGATTCCCAGCATCATCTACGGCATGTGGGGGCTGTTCGTTTTCGCGCCCGCATTCGCGGCCCACTTGCAGCCCTGGTTGACCGACCACCTCGGGTCTTGGCCCATTCTGGGACTGCTGTTCCAGGGCCCCCCCATGGGGATTGGCATGCTCACCGCCGGCCTCGTCCTGGCCATCATGATCATTCCCTTCATGGCGGCGGTCATGCGCGACGTGTTCGAGACCGTGCCAGAATCCCTGCGAGAATCGGCCTACGCGATCGGTTGCACGACCTGGGAGGTGGTGTGGCGGGTCGTGTTGCCGTACACCCGCGTCGGCGTGGTCGGAGGGGTGATGCTGGGATTGGGCCGGGCCCTGGGCGAGACCATGGCGGTCACCTTCGTCATCGGAAACGCTCACGACATTCACGCGTCGCTCTTCATGGCGGGCAACACGATCTCTTCGACGCTGGCCAATGAGTTCACGGAGGCCGTTACGCCGCTCTACACCTCCTCCCTGCTCGCGCTGGGGCTGGTCCTTTTCGTGCTGACGCTGATAGTCCTGATCCTGGCGCGTCTGATGCTAACGAAGATGCGCGCGCGGGAGGGGCTGAGGACGTGAACCTCTATGCGCGCCGCAAGACCGTGAACGCGGTCGCCCTCACGCTGTCGATCCTGGCGACGGCCTTCGGGCTGTTCTGGCTGTGCTGGTTATTGTGGACTCTCGTGGGCAGTGGCCTGAAGTGGATCCACCCGCGACTCTTCATCGAATCCACGCCGCCGCCGGGAACGAACGGAGGGCTGGCGAACGCCATCATGGGCAGCATCATCCTGACGGCCGCGGGCGTGGGCATTGGTGCCCCGGCGGGTATCCTCGCGGGCACCTACCTCGCGGAGTTTGGTCGAACGTCTCGCCTGGGCGGGGTCGTCCGGTTCGTCAATGACATCCTGCTCAGCGCCCCTTCGATAATCGTCGGGGTCTTCGTCTATGCGCTGGTCGTCCTGCGGGCCGGACACTTCTCCGGATGGGCCGGCGCGGTGGCATTGGCGCTCATCGTCTTGCCGGTGGTCGTGCGCACCACCGAGAACATGATGCGCCTGGTCCCGGACAGCTTGCGCGAGGCGGCGGCCGCGCTCGGGGCGCCCTCCTGGAAGGTCACGATCCGCGTCGTCTACCGCAGCGCCCTGCCCGGGATCATGACCGGCATCTTGCTGGCGATGGCGCGCGTCAGCGGCGAGACGGCGCCGTTGCTCTTCACGGCGCTCAACAACCAGTTCTGGAGCACGGACATGAGCCGGCCCTTTCCCAACCTGCCGGCGGTGATCTTCCAGTTCGCGATGAGCCCATACGAAGATTGGCAGCACCTGGCCTGGGCCGGCGCGCTGCTCATCACCGTCACGATTCTTGGTATCAACATCGTCGCCAGGGTGCTCCTGCGGCGCTCTAGACCTTGAGGCAGCCCCATGGAATCACCCGAGTCATCTCCCAGCCGCAACGAACCCGCGACCGTTGGATCCTCGCGGGTCGAGCTGCACCCGGCGGCGAGCCTCCCAGGCAAGACCCCGGCGCTTGCGGCGAGCCCGAAGCTGAAGATCCGAAAGCTGTGCTTCTTTTACGGCAAGTACAAAGCATTGCACGACGTAGACATGGACATCCATGACCGCCAGGTCACTGCGTTCATCGGCCCTTCGGGCTGTGGCAAGTCCACGTTGTTGCGAACCCTGAACCGCATTTACGAGCTCTATCCCGGTCAGCGCGCAACCGGCAAGGTCCTGCTGCGCGGCCGCAATCTCCTCGAGCGGGCGGACGACGTGAACCTGCTGCGCGCCAAGATCGGAATGGTGTTTCAGAAACCAACCCCGTTCCCGATGTCAGTCCAGGACAACATCAAGTTTGGCGTCCGACTCTACGAGCACCTTGCGGGCCCCGACCTGGATGCACGCGTCCATTGGGCGCTGGAGAAGGCCGGCCTGTGGGATGAGGTCAAGGACAAGCTGCGCCAGGACGGAACGGCCCTGTCGGGCGGGCAGCAGCAGCGGCTCTGCATCGCGCGCGCCGTGGCCGTGAAGCCGGACATAATGCTGCTCGACGAGCCGGCGTCGGCGCTCGACCCCATTTCGACGCAGAAGATCGAACAGCTGATCGGCGATCTCAAGAAGGACTACACGATTGTGATTGTGACGCACAACATGCAGCAGGCGGCGCGTGTCTCCGACTACACGGCTTTCATGTACCTCGGTCGCCTCGTGGAATTCGGCGACACGAGGAGGCTCTTCACGGCCCCAGCGCAACACCAGACCGAGGAATACATCACGGGAAGGTTCGGATGACCTTGCGCGAGCACACCAGCCACGAGTTCGAGGCAGAGCTCACGACGGTGCGGCGGCGCATCCTGGAAATGGGCCGACACGTGGACGAGGTTCTGGAGTCGAGCGGAGAGGCGCTCCGGAAACACGACAGCGAGCTCGGCAAGCGGATCATCCTCGGGGATCAGCAGACGAACTCGATGGAGCTGGAGATAGACCGGCTCTGTCTCGAGATCCTGGCGCGTCGGCAGGCTGTGGCCGGTGACCTGCGGTTGCTGACCTCGGCGCTGAAGGTGGTCGTCGACCTGGAGCGAATCGGCGATCTGGGCGTCAACATCGCGGAGCGGGTGGTCGAGCTGGGGAGCGAGTCGCCGCTGGCCTTCTATGAAGATCTGCTGCGGATGATGACCACGGCTCGCGAGATGCTGAAGGAAGCGCTGGCGGCGTTGGAGAACCAAGATGTCGGCCGCGCCAGTCGCGTCATCGACAAGGACGAGGTCGTCGACGCCTATTACACCCAGATCTTCAATGACGTTCTCAACCGCATGCGCGAGGATCCGGACAACATTTTCCGGGCCACGCGCGTCCAGGCCATCTCCAGATACATCGAGAGGGTCGGCGACCACGCTGTGAACGTGGCCGAGAGGGTCATCTTCATCGTAACTGGCAACGACATCCGCCACCTCTCGCGGATGCAACGCTCCGATCTCTCGTAGCGCGTCGACCTCCGGACACACTCCCGGCGGCTCTGGACAAGCGGGCCGTCTCCCAGATCGCCAACTCGCAGATCCTGCGCTGACTCATGTCGAAACCACCGCTGCCGTTTGATCGCCTTCGCCAGGTGGAGCGGATTCGGCAAGGACAGATCGCCTTCAACCGGGGTGAGTTCTTCGTGGCGCACGAACGGTGGGAGGAGGTGTGGCTCGAATTGAAGGGCATCGAGCGTCTCGCCGTGCAGGGGCTGATTCAAATCGCGGCCGGGCTTCATCACCTGAAAGAGGGTCGTGGCGAGCCCGCCGCTCGTCTCTTGACGAAGGGCGCCATGAAGCTCTCGCCGGACGGGGCGACGACAGAGTTACTGGCCGAATTGCGCGTCACCGGACTGATTCGAGACGTCGCGCGGCTACTCGCCGACTTGCGGACGCCGAGTGGACCGTTGCCGGAACTGTCGGGGTGGGTGCTCTGAGTTAGCGGCCTTTGTGGCGAGGGCGCTCATCGAAACGGGCGGCTATTGACGGTCTGACCTGACGGAGTAGGCGTGGGAGGCCTGGTGGCTCAGCCGGTGCGCGGTCCGTGACCCCTGCCCTCTCCCAAGCGTCGCGGGCTCCTTTTCCGCTGGTCGATCGGACATCGCCCGCGATCGCCTGTACAATGCCCGCGGGGGAGGAAGGGGAGATACCGTCTTGACTGGGGCCGAATCGACGACCGTGACTGGGGGAGGCCCGACGGAGGTCAGGAACCTTCTGCCCCTCGTGGCCATCGGTGCGTCAGCCGGTGGCTTGTCTGCGACCGCGGAGCTGCTGCGCCACCTCGGTCCGCACCCCGGCGTCGCCGTCGTGATCGTCCATCACCTCGACCCGACCCATGAGAGCAGCCTCGCGGAAATCCTCGCGAGAAGTACGGCGCTGCCGGTGCAGATCGTGACCGACGGCGAGGCCGTCCGGGTGAATCGCGTCTACGTCGTCCCTCCCAACGCCAGCCTGGGCATCGCCAGCGGCTTCTTGAAGCTGACGCCGCGTCCCGAAACCTCCGGTCTTTACCTGCCCATCAACCACTTCTTCGAATCGCTCGCGGCCGACCCCACCGTTCATGCCCTCGCCGTCGTCCTCAGCGGCACCGGCTCCGACGGGACGATCGGCCTCAAGGCGATCAAGGCCAGTGGTGGCATCACGTTCGCGCAGGATGGCACCGCCGAGTATTCGGCAATGCCGGAGAACGCGATTTCCACAGGAGCCGTGGACTTCGTCTTGCCGACCGAGGCCATGGCGGAGGAGCTGATCCGGCTCGCGGCGTGCTGGCCGGCGCCTTCATCCAGCGAGGACGACTCCGCGGACCTCCTGCGCATCTCCTCGGCGGTGCGGGAGTCGAGCGACATCGACTTCGCGAACTACAAACGCACGACCCTGCGCCGGCGGGTGGCGCGGCGGATCGCCCTCCACGGGCTGTCCAGCCTGAGTGAGTACGCCGATCTTGTGGAAAAACACCCGGAAGAGGCCCGTGCCCTGTCCGACGACATCTTGATCCACGTCACCAGCTTCTTCCGCGACCCGGAGGCGTTCGGCGCGCTCAAGGTCATCGCCTTTCCCAAGATCCTGAGCAATCGCTCACCGGAGGATTGCCTCCGGGTCTGGGTCCCTGGCTGCTCGACGGGTGAGGAAGTGTACTCGATCGCGATCAGCCTCCTCGAGTTTCTTGGCGACGGCCACCAGAGGGACATTCCCGTCAAGCTCTTCGGAACCGACGTCAGCGCCGCTGCCATCGACAAGGCGCGGGCGGCGAAATATCCGCCCGGCATCAATGACGACGTCTCGGAGGAACGACTGCAGCGCTTCTTCACGAAGGCCGATGGTCACTACCAGATCAGCAAGACCGTCAGAGACCTGTGCATCTTCGCCCGACAGGACGCCACCCGCGATCCCCCGTTTGCCGGCATGGACCTGGTGAGCTGTCGCAATCTGATGATCTACCTCGGCTCGTCCCTGCAAGATCGGCTGCTGCCGATGTTCCACTATGCGCTGAAGGAGACCGGCGTCCTGGTGCTGGGAAGCGCCGAGACCATCCGGTCCTTTCCAGGATTCACACCTCTCGACGCAAAGAACCGGATCTACGCGCGTACCTCGGCGGCGCCGCCCTTCGTGTTCGACGTGAACGCGCGCAACGCCGTCCAGCAAACGCCGCGTGGGCCAGCGAAGGCCTCTCGGACTTCGATTCCCCAGGATGTTCATCGCGAGGTTGATCGCCTGATCCTGGCCGAGTTCGCGCCGCCCGCGATCGTGATCACGGAAGATCTCGCCATCGTGGAGTTTCGCGGCCGGACCGGGCCTTTCCTCGAACCGATGGCGGGCGTGGCCCGCTTCGATCTGCTCCGCATGGTCCGGGAAGAGATCCGCCTGCCGCTGCGACAGCTCATCGATGAGGCGAGAGTGAAACAGACGGCCTGCCGGAGGATGGCGCTGACGATCGCGCCGTCATCGCGCGGCGTCGAGCTCGAGGTCATCCCCTTTCGGGTCGGGTCCACGTCCCAGCGCTTCTTCGCGGTGCTTTTCCGTGAAGCGCGTCCCATGGAGGGCGAGAGCATCCCGAGGGAACTCTTCCCCGTCCCGGGCGCGGTGGATTCGCAGGGGCAGCAAGAGTCCGCCGCGACGAGGGACTACTTGGAGTCGGTCATCGAGCAGCTCGAGGCCACCAACGAGGACATGCAGGCCGCCAACGAGGAGGTCGTGTCCAGCAACGAAGAGCTCCGAAGCACCACCGAAGAGCTGCAGATGGCGAAGCAAGAGCTGCAAGCCAGCAACGAAGAGTTGCGCACCGTCAATGACGAGTTGAAGGCGCGCAACGTCGAGGTGACCCGGCTCGGCGACGACCTCACGAATGTGCTCGGCAGCGTCGCGATCCCGATCGTCCTCTTGGGTCGGGACTCCCGCATCCGCCGCTTCACCCAGGCGGCGGCACGGGTGTTCAGCCTCACCGCCGCAGACCTCGGGCGCTCCATCGGTGACGTGTCGTCGTTGGTGCCCGCTCCCGACCTGGCCCGGATGATCGCGAACGTCCTCGAGCGCCTGGCGCCCGTCGAGCAATCGATCCAGGACGCCTCCGGGCGCTGGTACCAGGTCACCGTGCTCCCCTACCGAACGGTCGACGACCGCATCGACGGCACCGTCATTGTCGCTGCCGACATCGACGCGAGCAAGAAGGGAGCGCTGCTGCTGGACGAGGCGCGCCGATACGCGGAGAGCATCGTCGACACCATCCGTGCGTCGCTGATCGTGCTGACTCCGGACGGACGAATCCGTTCGGCGAATCGCACCTTCCTGCAAGTCTTCGGGTTCTCCGCCAAGGACATCGACGGCCGGAGCCTGTACGACCTCGGTCATGGCGAGTGGAACATCCCCGCGCTGAGGACGCGCCTCGACGGGCTGAGCGAAAGCGACAAGGTCGAGGGGTATCGGGTCGAGCGAGACCTGGGTAACGCCGGGCGACGGGTGTTCCTGCTGAACGCGCGCCGCATCCAGCACACGCCGTCGATCCTGCTCACGATCGAAGACGTGACCGAGAACGAGCGCGCCGAGCAGGCTCTCAAGCGCACCGAGCTCGAGTTTCGCGAGATCCTCACCACGGCCGGGGAGGCCATCCTCATGACGGATGCCGCCGGACGCGTCGTCTTCGCCAACCAGGAATCCATGCGGGAGATGGTGGGGCTTCCAGTCGACTCCCTGATACCTGATTGGCTGAGCGTGCAGCCGAGGCAAAGCCCCACGGACGGCCTGGTCGCCCCCTCCCCTATGCCGAGCGGGCGCGACCACGAGCTGGTCGCCCGCCGCAAGGACGGAGCCGAGTTCCCCATCGAGATCGTCCTCAGCTCGATGGTCCGCGAGAGCGGGCCGCTTGGAATCACTTTCGTGACCGACATCAGCCGCAGACGGGAGTCGGAAAAGCGGCTTCGTGACTATCAGGACCGGCTGCTCCAGCTGGCCTTCAACACGGCGCTGGTCGAGGAGCGCGAGCGGCGGCGCATCGCCGCGCAGGTGCATGATCACATCGGCCAATCGCTGGCCCTGGCGCAGATCAAGCTGACCTCCATGCGCGAGGCGATCGCAGGCGCTCCTCGAGCGACGCTGGATGAGGCGGTCGCGCTGCTCGCGCAATCGATCGTCGATACCCGCACCTTGATCTTCGACTTGAGCCCGCCGGTCCTTTACGAGCTCGGCCTCAAGGAGGCGCTGTCTTGGCTGGTCGAGGAGATCGAAAAGCGTCACGGGGTGGTGGTCGAGCTCGTCGACGACTCGTTGGACAAGCCGCTGGACGACACGACCGCTGCGCTGATGTTTCGCGCCGTGCGCGAGCTGCTGACCAACGTGTCCAAGCATGCCGGGACGCGCACCGCGAAGGTATCGCTGCGCCGGGACGGCGCGAATGTCGAGATCATCGTCGAGGACCATGGCGTGGGATTCAATCCGAACGACCTCGGGTCACGCGCGTCGAAGGGCGGCTTCGGACTGTTCAGCGTGCGCGAGCAGATCGGTCGCCTGGGCGGCGCGCTGGTGCTGGTTTCAGCGGCCGGACAGGGGACCCGCGTCACTCTCCGGGCGCCGCTCACGGTGGGTGAGCCAGGGTCGAGGCCGCGCGCGGTCGAGCCGCCGTCATGAATATCCTGGTGGTCGACGATCACAGGATGATGCGCGATGGCCTGCGAGCCATCCTGGAGAAGGAGGGGTGGACGGTCGTCGGAGAGGCGGCCAGCGGGCGCGAGGCGGTCGTGCTGGCGCATCGCCTGCAGCCCGAGGTGGTGGTCATGGACATTTCGATGCCAGACCTGAACGGCATCGACGCAACCGTGCGGCTGCTGGCCGAGTTGCCTCGGCTCAAAATCATCGGCCTCTCGATGAACTCCGATCGGCGCTACGTCATGGCCATGTTCAAGGCGGGCGCGGTCGGTTATTTGCTGAAGAACTCGGCAGCGGAAGAGCTGATCCAGGCCGTCCGCGCCGTCATGGATGATCTGACCTACGTCAGTCCGTCCATTGGTTCGATCCTCGTCGACACCTACGTCGCAGACGCGAGCGGCCCGACAGAAAAGGCCACGAAGACGCTCAGTCTCCGTGAACGCGAGGTGCTTCAGTTGCTGGCCGAGGGCCAGTCGTCGAAGGATATCGCCACTCTGCTGAAGATCGCGGTCCCGACCGTCGAGACTCACCGCCGCCAGATCATGGACAAGCTGAACCTCCGGACCATCGCGGCACTCACTAAGTATGCGATCCGGGAGGGCTTGACCACACTCGGATGAGGCGCCGCTCATCAATCTTGGTGGGTGTTCTCATCAGTTTTCAGGATGGAGGTTATCATCCCATCGAGCCACGATGGCCGAGTGAAATCGGCGCGAGCCAGCGGTTCACTCGGGTCACCCCGCCACCTCACCCCCTGTGGTGGTGGGTTGCCCCGACCTTCTGACCAGGAATCGATCGGCGATCGGCGATCGGCGACCTCGCGACCTCGAGACTCAGGAACAGCGCCTGTGAGGGTGCTCCTCGGGTGAGTCAACGAGCCGCATTTCGGATTGGGAACGATGGCGCCGAATGGGTCGCGCTGATCGATGGCGAGTTGGGCATCACGACGCTGCCCACGCTGTGGCAAACGATCGAGACCATCAGAAGAGATGAAATCAAGAGCTTGAGGACTCGTCTACGAGTCGAAAGGGCGCGTGATGACAGGAGGAGCGGGGCAGGTAAGGTCGGCGGCGAAGATCATCTTAGTGGTGGAGGACGAGCGAATCGTCGCGCGTGACATCCAGCGAACCCTCTGCGACCTGGGATACAGCGTGCCCGCCACGGCATCCTCTGCCGAGCAAGCCCTGTTGCTTGCGACCCAGAAGGCCCCCGATCTGGTGTTGATCGATGTCCAGATCAAGGGGAACCAGGATGGAATCGTGACCGCCGCGCTTCTGCGCAAGCGATTCGACGTCCCGATCGTCTATCTGACCACCCGCGCCGACGAGGCGACGGTGGCGCGCGCCAAGCAGACAGAGCCCTTTGGATACCTACTCAAGCCCTTCACGACCAACGAGCTACGTTGCGCGGTTGAAATGTCGCTGTTCAAGCACGAGATGGACAGGGAGCTGCGTGCCCGGGAAAGGCAGCTGACCACTACGATGCGAGCGGTGAGTGACGGCGTCATCACCACCGACGCTGCCGGGCTGGTCAAGTACATGAATCTCGTCGCGGAGCAGCTCACGGGATGGCAGGCCGCGGACGCGCGTGATCGTCCCGCGGACGACGTGCTGCGCCTGGTGGACGACGGCTCGCGCGCTCCGGTTCCGAATCCGGTGCCGGATGCCATGCGCGAGGCCCGCTCTGTGCAACTGGATGGCATTCTGGCTCGAGAAGGCGCGGAGGACCGCTTCGTCTCGAACCGCGTCTCGCCAATCCTGGGTGACGACGGAGCGGCGGTGGGCGCGGTGATGGTGTTTCGCGATGTGAGTCAGCAACGAAAGCTGCAGCGGCAGCTCGAGATGTCCGACCGGCTGGCGACGGTGGGCACCATGGCCGCGGGCGTCGCGCACGACGTGAACAACCCCCTGGCCTATGTCCTCAGCAGCATCCAATGGGTGCTCGAGGTCATCCGGGAACACTGCGATCACACCGGCCAGGCGGACGGGTCGGGCTGGATGAACGAGGCCGTCTCCGCATTGACGGATGCGGAGATCGGAGTCGTTCGGGTCGCCAAGATCGTCGGAGATCTGAACGCCTTCACACGAATAGACACCGAGGCGAGGGATCCGGTGCAGCTGGAGGACGTGATCGAATGGAGCCTGCAGGTCGCGGGGTCCGAGCTGCGGCCCCGTACCAAGATCATTCGTCGATTCGGCGACACCCCGATGATCCTGGCCTCTCCGGTCCGCCTCGGGCAGGTGTTCGTGAACCTGCTGGTCAACGCGGCGCAGGCCCTCGACGTGTCTCGATTCAACACCAACGAGATCGTCGTGAGTACCGGCACCGATGCACAGGGATGCGCGGTCGTGGAGATCAGAGACAACGGGTGCGGGATGTCGGGCGATGTGATGGACCGCGCCTTCGAACCCTTCTTTACGACAAAGCCTGTGGGCAAGGGAACAGGCCTCGGCCTCTCCATCTGCCACGGGATCGCGGAGTCGCTCGGTGGCCACATCGAATTCGCCAGCGAGCGCGGTAAGGGAACGCTGGCTCGGGTGATCCTGCCACCAAAGGGATTGGGGCCGGCGCTCCCTTTCCGGAGCGCGGAGCTCCAGCCCGGGCACGCACGTCCGGCTTGACGCGAACCCCCTGCGCCTCATTCTCAAGTAACGGGTAGGCGCCGTCGAGTGGTGGAGATGGCACCCTCCACACATGGTGGTCCGGCTGGGGAGGACGGCGCGCTCCGCGACTCAAGGATCGACGGCCCTCATCGCGAACCAAGCGCCGCGGGACGTGTCCTCCCTGTCGACGACGACCCGCTCATCCGTGACGTTTACGCGAGGATCCTTTGCAGGGTGGGCTGCGTGGTGGAGACCGCCGCCAGCGCGGTCGCCGCCCTGGAGATCCTTGGCGCGGGCTCCTTCGACCTCGTCGTCACTGACATATCCATGACCGAGATGAGCGGGACTCAGTTCTTGCGCGCCATCCGCGAGCGAAATCTGGACGTTCCGGTGATTCTAATGACGGCTGTGCCCGGGGTCGAGACGACCCGCGAGGCGATGGATTACGGAGCGTTCCGCTACCTCATTGTGAACGCGGCCCACGCTATTGGTGACGTCGTGAAGGGAAGCGATAGAAAGGGCGTCATCACCGTGCGGACGCGACAGGATGGTGAGAGCATCCTCATCTCCATTGCTGACACGGGGACGGGCATTCCAGCGGCTATCGGCCAGCGCGTCTTCGAACCATTCTTCACCACCAAGGCTATTGGCTCCGGTACGGGGCAAGGGCTGGCGCTGGCGATGGCTGTCGTAAAAGACAGGCACAAAGGAGACGTGTCCTTTGAAAGCAAAGACGGCAGTGGGACGACCTTCTCTGTTCGTCTGCCCATCGCCGGCTGGCAAGAGACGAGGTCGCAACCTGGCTGATCGCTTCCCCGGTGGCCTTCCCGCGCAGGTGCGGCTGTTCGACGCCAGGACTTCAGTCATTGGTCGAGGGACCCGATGCCTTGTCGTCGACGACAACGGCACGAGCTCCTCAATGATTGCTTCCCCCAGGTCCGCTTGCCCGCAGCACAGCCGCTCAGACCTGTCCCTGGTCTGCAGGAACGGTCTGGCCCAGTTCGAGCTCGCGCTTGCCGGAACCCCGGCCGTGATGAACACTTGAGGCCAGTCAGCGCCGGGATGGGCGATGGTGACGTGGCGGGAGGGGGGCGCGCCGTAGCATCTTCGCCGGGCGCAGTCTCCGAGATCAGTCACCACCATGCCCAACCAGCGACGCCTCTCGGCGCGAAGAAGGGATTCCTCCACTCCGGAGGGCCTTCAACGGCGGCCCCGGTGACGGACGACCCCGGCGCTGACGTATCGGATGCGCATGCCCTCACGGCCGCCGATCTTTTCGACTTGCTCTGGGCCACCCTCTCGGATCTCCTCGGCAGCGCGGCCACCGCGACGTTGTTGCGACGGAGCACGAAGGCCTTGCGGTCTCGCGGTCCGGGACTGGAGGCGTTGCTCATCTCCCGGGAGGGGCTCGAGTATCGTTACGTCACCCCCGAATCGTGGCGCGTCTCCTCGGCGGCGACACTCTCCACGTTCCGGGAACTGGCCGGAGAGCTTTCGCCCATCCTCCACGATCTCACCGGTGTCGCCGTGGCGCATCGGCTCGACAGCCTCGTCCAGTTTCGCCGCAACAACATCCTCTTTTCACGAGGACAACTCGGATGACCATCCAACCTCCCACGCTCCAGCTGGAAAGCGCCGGCGATCCGACCTTGGACACCCTGCTCGGCGGGGGATTCCCCACGCGCTCGCTCAACATCATCGCCGGCGAGCCGGGCAGCGGCAAGACCATCTTCACGTTGCAGATGCTCTTCAAGGCGGCGCGGTTGGGAAAGAAGTGCATCTACTTCACGACGCTCTCCGAGCCGGCGATGAAGCTGGTGCAGTACATGCAGTACTTCAAGTTCTTCGACCCTGACCTCCTGGACAGCCGGCTCCTGTTCGTGGACCTGGGCGCCGCGCTCCGAGAGGGCGGCGCCCAGGTCATCGAGAGCATGATCGCGCGCGTCGAGGCGTTCGAGCCCGACCTCATCGCGGTCGACAGTTTTCGGGCCATCGACGACGCCTGCCTGCAAGGCCGCCGGGCGCTGGTCTACGACCTGGCGGTGCGGCTGGCGGCGCTGAACGCGACCGCGCTACTGATCGGGGAATACACCCGAAGCGAGTTCACGGTCTTCCCGGAGTTCGCGATCGCGGATGGCATCATCCGGTTCGGGGTGGAGCAACACGAGCTCACCTCGGTTCGAGAGTTCGAGATCGTGAAGCTGCGCGGAGGGAACTACGTCTCGGGGCGGCACTTCAGCGAGATCACCAGCGAGGGCTTCTCGGTCTACCCGCGGGTGCGCGTTCCGGATCCGGATCCATCGGCGGTGGAGTCCTTCGAGGACCGCGCGCGCATCGGGGTCGAGGGTCTCGATGAGATGCTGGCGGGCGGTCTGCCCCGGAGGAGCACCACGGTCTTCCAGGGGGGGACAGGTGCGGGCAAGACGATCCTGGCGCTGCACTTTCTGCTGGAGGGAGCGCGCCTGGGAGAGAAGGGCGTCCTCTTCACGCTCGAGGAGACGCCCGCGCAGATGCGCGCCATCGCGTCCGGCCTGGGATTCGATCTGGTCGAACGAGAGAGACAGGGGCTGATCACCATCCGCTACGCATCGCCAGTCGAGCTGTCCACCGACCGCTTCCTCTTCGAAGCGCGCCGCCTCGTCGAGGAGCTGGGCGCCCGGCGCGCGGTGTTCGACAGCCTGACCTCGATGGCGATCGGCGTGTCATCGACCAGACGGTTCAAAGAGCTGGTCTATTCGATCGCCAAGTATCTGCGGCGCAAGGGCACGACGGTGGTGATGACCATGGAGTCCGAACAGTTCATCGGCACGGGCAGGCTCACCGGACATGGGGTGTCGTTCATGGCCGACGCCTTGATTCAGATTCGCTATCTCGAGCTCGAGGGAAAGCTCGAGCGCGCGGTCTCGGTGATCAAGGCCCGCGGCACCAAGCACCTGTCGAGCCTTCGTTCACTCACGATCGACCAGGGCGGCATCCGGGTCAGCGAGGGCCGGTTCGAGGGGATGAGCGGGATCCTCACCGGCATGCCGGCCTCCGTCCGCTAGAAGCGAGCCATGCTGTCCGCCACGGGTGTGCTCACGGAGATTGCGCAGACGCTGGACTCGGCGATCGAGGAGAGCGCTCGATTGTCGCGGGTCTTGCACCTTCTCCGGACGATGCTCCATTCTGATCGTTGTTCCTTGCTGTTCGACACCCACGACGGCAAGCAGCAGGAGCTCCTGTCGACGCCGCCCCAACTGCCCGACGAGCTGGACGGCTTGCGCGCCAGGCTGGCGACCCGCCTTCATATTCTCGAAGAGGCTTCGCTACCTGCGCCCGCCGACGGCGGATCCACCCTCGGGCTGCCCGTCGTCGGACTGGATCGCGTCGCCGGCTTTTTGCTGGTCGAGCGTCGGGAGTCTCCCTATTCGGACGAGGAGATCCGCCTGTTCTCGGTGGCGGCCGCGCAGCTCGGCGCCTACCTCACGATGTTGCATCTGCACAAGAAGGCGGTCGAGCTCGATCGCTTCAAGCAAGAGATGTTCGCCGTCGTCGTGCACGACCTGAAGAATCCCATGGCCGCGGTGATGGCGAACGTCGATCTCCTCACGATCGATCTGGCCGGGGCCGCCGCCGAGACGCGGGACTGCTTGGCTGACGTGCGGACCGCCAGTCATCGCGTCTTGCGCCTCGTCGCCAACTTGCTCGAGCTGGCCCGGCTGGAGTCGAAGCAGATGCTGCTGTCTCGCAAGCCCCTCAGGCTCGCGGCGCTGCTGCTCGCGGTCGCCGGCCAGCGCACGGCGCAGTGCAAATCCCGGAGGGTCCAGATTCATGTCATCGACGTGCCGGAGCGCCTGCGGGTCGAGATAGATGAAGACCTGTTCACACGCGTGCTGGAGAACATCCTCGACAATGCCCTGCGCTATACCCCGCGCGAGGGTCGGATCGAGATCCGGGTGACCAGCGTCGATTCAGGGATCCAGGTCCGGATCGGCAACACCGGCGCCCCCATCCCCGCGGCCGATCAGACCAAGATCTTCGAAAAATTCGGACAAGCCTCGATCAGCGGAAGAATGAACCTGGGCCTGGGACTGTACTTCGTTCGTCTGGCCATCGAAGCCCACGGCGGGCGCATCTGGGTCGAGGAGACCCCTGACCTGCCGGCGATCTTCGTTCTCGAGCTGCCCCGCGCGGCGCCCCGCACCGACAACCTGAGGCTCGGCGGCCATCCCAGGACCAGCGTGAGCGCAGGTCACGGCGTCGGCTGAACCGTCGGACGATTTCCCGACTTCGCTCACAAGGACCGTTCTCGCTCCTCGCGCGCTGAGGCCACCGAGCTATAATCGCGCCCGCACCTTCGAGAGTGCATCCGGTCCGCGGGAAGGGCTGCGCCCATCTCGAATCGCCGTCAGAGTGCCTTGGCCACCGACTGTCTTCCCGCCGGCTATGCGGACACCGGTCAAGGAAGGTGGTCTCATGTCCAACACGACCGAACCGCGTCGCGACATCAAGCTCGAACAGCAACGGAAGCTCGCGAAGGAACTGCGTCGCGCGCATGGTGCAGGCAGCGTCGAGGCGGCACTGCGGATCGTCCGTCATTTTCCTCGCGCGCGCGGGCGGGACGCCGTGCAGGCGCTCGCCGCGCCGTTCACGCTCAGCGACGCGCAGCTCGTCGTGGCTCGCGAAGCAGGATTTGCGAGCTGGCCCGATCTCAAGCACCACGTCGAGCGCTCGCGGCTCGGCGCCGACGGCGCCCTCGAGGAGGTGCTCTCCGCCGCACTCGCAGGCGATGCGGCCGCGGTGCGTGCGGCGCTGGCGGCGCGCCCGGAGCTCTCGCGCCGCTCGATTCACCTGGCGGCGGCGCTCGGTGACGCGCCGTCGGCCCTGGCGCTGCTCGACGAGAGTCCGTCGCTTGCCACCGCGCGCGGCGGGCAACGGCAGTGGACGCCGCTCTACACCTGCTGCTCGAGCCGCCACGGACGCGGCGACGCCTCGATCGCCGCAGCGAGGGCCCGCATCGCCGCCCGCCTGATCGCGCTCGGCGCGAACCCGAACGATGAGATCGAGTCCTTAGAGGCGCCGGGCGGGTTCCGCTGCGCGCTGCAAGGTGCCGCGCGCGACGTCGCCAGCGCGGAGTTGGTGGGCGTGCTGCTGGACGCGCGGGCGTCATTGCTTCCGACATACGGGGCCGCGGGGCCGCCGATACCGCTCACGGACGCGGTCGCGGGCGGCGACCTGGGCTGTCTCGAACGTTTGCTCGCGGCAGGCCCGACGATGTGGGAGGCGCGCGAGGCGCTGGAGGTCGCCGTCTTCCACGACCGTCCCGACATGGCGGCGCGCCTCATCGAATACGGCGCGCAGCCCGAGGCCGCTGGCCGCTGGTGGGGAAACGGCGGCAGCTGTCTGCACGCCGCGATCCTGTTGCGGCGACCGAAGTCGATGCTCGACGTCCTGCTATCGAGCGGCGTCGACGTCGGCAAGCGCGATCACGACGGCCGCACTGCGTACGCCGTCGCCGTCCGTACCGGCCACGACGTCGCGGCCGAGCTCCTGCGGCGGCGAGGCGCAGGCGACGCCGAGCTCGGCGACGTGGATCGCGTGATCGCGGCGTGCCTGCGGCTCGCGACCGCGGACGTGCGCCGCCTCGTCGCCGCGGATCCCGATCTCGCGACAAGGTATCGACCAAACGACCACCTGATGCTGAGCTGGGCCATCCGCAATGGACGGTCCCAGTCGGTGCCGCTCTTGCTCGAGGCGGGGCTGGACCCGAACGTCTTCGACGCCGTGGGGGATACCCCGCTGCACGTCGCGGCCGCCGCCGGCGACCAGGACGCTGCGGCGGCGTTGCAAGCTGCCGGCGCCTCACGGACCGCAACCAATTTCCTCGGCCGGACGCCCTTCGGTGACCCCTTGCCGGCCGACGAGCAGCAAGAGCGCGACGAGCTCTTCGAGCGAGCCGCCGACGCGGTCGCGTTCGGCGATATCGAAACGCTGAGCGAGCTGCTGGACGCCGAGCCCGACCTGGTCCACTGGCGCTCGCCACGCGTGCACCGCGCGACGCTGCTTCTCTACTGCGGCGCCAACGGCACGGAGTCGCCGAGGCAGCGCACGCCTCCGAACGCGCCGGCCGTCGCGCAGCTCCTCATCGATCGCGGTGCCGACCCAAACGATGCGGGCAACTTCTATGGTGGCGGGCGCGGCGCGACGACGCTGGCCATGGTGCTGACCAGCGTCTTTCCCATCGAGGCGGGCGTCGACGCGGACCTCGTGCGCGTCCTCGTGCGCGCGGGTGCCCGGCTGGATCTCTGGACGGACGGCGGGCCGATGTGCTGGGCGATCGAACGGGGCCGATATGAAAGCGCGCGGGTGCTGGCCGAGGCGGGCGTGGCCGTAGAAAACTTGTTATTCGCCGCCGGCCTCAACCGCGTGGACGTGCTCGCGGCGCTGCTCGCGCGCGGCGCCGACGTCAACACCCGCCACTGGTCAGGCACCACCGCGCTCCACGCGGCGGCCAGCATGGGCCACCAGGAAGCCACGACGTTCCTGCTCGAACGCGGCGCGGATCCGACCCTGCGGGGGACGAGCTGGGACAGCACCGCGGCAGGGATGGCGCGGTGGCTCAAGCATGAAGAAATCGTGCGGCTGATCGAAGAGCACGGTTCGAACCCAGCGCGGCGCTGATGGCCCGATCACCGGACAAGGAAGGGCGTGCTACGCGGGCTGGACATCGCGGGATCATTGATGATTTTTGTGCAACTCCCTGCATGGGGCTACGGCGCCACCAGGTACCCTCGCGCAGAGCTTGACCAGTCGCCACCTGGTAGATACCGTGGTATGTACCATGGCAATCAAGCGCGCCAAGATCTTCAAGACGGGCAGGAGTCAGGCCGTGCGCCTCCCGAAGGAGTTTCGCTTCGAGGGCGACACCGTGCTCATCCGGCACGAAGGCTCGGCAGTCATCTTGGAGCCCGACGGGTGGCCCGACGGTTACGTGAATTCGTTCGCGGGGATACCTGACGACTTCGAGAGGGCCCCGCAGGGAGCACTGGACCACCGAGAACCCCTGGGATGAGGTTTTTGCTCGACACGAATATTTGCATCTACGCGCTCAAGCAGAACCAAGTCGTGCTGGCGCGCTTACTCGCCGAACGCCCGATCGACGTCTGCCTCAGCGTCATTACCGAGGCCGAGCTCCGAACTGGAGCGGCCAAGAGCGCCTCTTCCGCGAAGACCACACGACTTCTCGAACATTTCTTGCGGCCGCTGGCCGTACTCGACTTCACCTCGGACGATGCGCTCGCCTATGCGGCGGTTCGGGCCAGGCTGGAACACGCCGGCACGCCCATAGGTCCGCTCGACACCTTGATCGCGGCACAAGCCGTCGCCCGCAAACTGACTCTGGTGTCGAACAACGAACGTGAGTTCAAGCGCATCGCGGGGCTGCGATTGGAGAATTGGGCCGCCGCTTAGCGAGACGGTCGAAACACCGCTCCGGGTGAGCGTTGAGGCGTGCCTCGGCGAAATGTCGGGCGATGGTCTCCGTGAGGAGACCGTCCTGCTCGTCACTCATCCGTCCGTCCCTGCCCGGGTGAAGCAAGCTGCTCGACTTCGAAGGCAGCTCGCAGCCGTGACCACGGCGCGGCCCAAGGTCTTGCCCCACCCCGCCGCCATCGCGAAGTTCGTCACCGACCTGGCGGAGACGATCGAGCGCGACGACCCCGGCTCTGCCGGCGAGGTGCTGCGCCAGGCCCTGGAGCCGTTCGCGATGCACCCGACCGTCGAGGGCTACCTGATGAAAGGAGCCCTCGACGTGGGCTTAGTACGCGATGAAAGAGTAGCGGGGGCGTGATTTGAACACGCGACCTTCGGGTTATGAGCCCGACGAGCTACCAGGCTGCTCCACCCCGCATCAGGTTTCAGACCGCGCGAAGGGTGCCCCATCCCGGGGCCGGCGTCAAGGTTGTTTCGTGGCCGTCACGCGATCGAAAGGCAGAATGTTTTGTCTCAGCCTCAGGGCGCGGGCGGCGCGGCCGTCGGCGCCGGCGCGGCGGCGGCGTACTTCGCGACCAGGCGACCCACGCGCGGCACGGCGGCCTCGACGTGCTTCTTGCCGGTCGGGCGCAGCTTCTCGTAGGCCTTCTTGAGGGTGCCGTTCTTCGAGCGCTGAGAGCGCTCGTCGCTGATAGCGAGCAGGGCCTCGGCGACCTCGCCGGCGCGCGCGTTGAACGCGGGGCCGACCGGCTCGTTCTTGGCCTGCGCGGCGGCGTAGAAGGGCTCCAGGCGCTTCACGAAATCGTCGAGCATGCTGTCGACGGCCTCGGAGACGAAGCCGGGCTTCACGGCCTTGACCAGCGCGTAGGCGCCCTTGACGGCCAGCCCGGTGAGCCCGCCTTTGGAATCGACTTCCTCGTCTATCAAGCGCACGCAGTCGACGATGACCTTGGGGCGATTTCCAGGGGCAAGTAGGATGTCATTGAGGGTGCTCATGGCGGCGCAATCTACCACTAGTGCCGTCGGCGTGGTACCCATCGACCATGGCCCGTCTCCGGTCGGCTCGGGCAGCCCTCGCGGTGCTCACGAGCCTGAACCTGCTCAACTACGTCGACCGCTACGTCGCCGCCGGAGCCCTGCCCAAAATCAGCGAGGACCTGCACCTCAAGGACTCCGACTCGGGACTGCTGTTCACGGTTTTGATCCTCACCTATGCGCTGGTCTCGCCCATCGCGGGCTGGCTGGGTGACCGCCGCGCGCGCCTGCCGATCGCCGCGGCCGGCGTCCTGGTCTGGAGCGTGGCCACCTTCGGCTCGGGCTTCGCGCCGACGCTCGCGGTCTTCCTGTTCATGCGTGCGCTGGTCGGCGTCGGCGAGGCCAGCTACGCGGTGGTCACCCCGCCGGTGCTCTCTGACTTCTATCCGGCGAGCGCGCGCCCGCGCGCGATGTCGGTGTTCTATGCGGCGATCCCGCTCGGCTCGGCGATCGGATTCATCATCGGCGGCGTGGTCGGGCAGCACTGGGGTTGGCGGAACGCGTTCTTCATCGCCGGCGGTCCCGGCGCCCTGCTGGCCGTGTCGCTGCTCTTCCTCAGCGAGCCGCTGCGCGGCGCGCACGACGCCGCTGCGCCAGCGGCTCAGGCGAAACCCTCGACGGTCGAGGGGCTCAAGATGATGTTTTCTCGCCCGAGCTTCATCTACAACAACGCGGCTCAGGCGATCTACACCTTCACGCTCGGCGGGCTCGCGGCGTTCATGCCGACCTTCTTCCAGCGAGTGCGGCACCTGCCGCTCGACAAAGGGAGCCCGATGTTCGGCGGCATCCTCTGCCTGGCCGGGTTCGCGGGAACGCTGGTGGGCGGCCGCATCAACGAGAAGCTCGCCGCGCGCTCGCGCTCGGCGGCATTCGATCTGTCCGCCTGGGCGTTGATCGCGTCGCTGCCCTTCACGGCGCTCGCGATCTTGTCGCCGCGGCCTGGTATCTTCTGGCCGGCGATTGGAATCACGTTGTTTTTGATCTTTCTCAGCATCGGGCCGCTCAACGCGGCCATCGCGAACGTGCTGCCGGCGGCGGTGCGCAGCCAGGGCTTCGCCGTCAACGTGCTCGCGATTCACCTGCTGGGCGACGCGATCTCGCCCTACTTCATCGGCCTCGCGTCCGACAAGCTCGGCGGTCTAAAGTGGCCGGTGTTCGGCGCGGGCTCGCTCCTGGTGCTCGCCGGTCTGGTCCTGCTCGCGGGGCGCCGCGCGTTGGAGCGGGATCTGGAGATGGCCACGTGAGCGACGACTTTCAGCATGAGCTCACGATCGCGCGCGCCATCGCGGTCGAGGCGGCGGATCTGGTGAAAACCTTTCGTGGCGCCGCGCAGCTGGTCATCGACAGCAAGGCGGGCAACGAGCCGGTCACCAACGCCGACCACGCCGCCAACACACTGATCGTCGCCAAGTTGCGCGCGGCGTTCCCCGACGACGTGGTGCTGTCGGAGGAGATCCCCGACGACGGCTCGCGCCTCGGCCGCGCGCGCGTGTGGATGGTCGATCCGATCGACGGCACGCGCGACTTCATCCTCGGCGACGACGGCTTCGCGGTGATGATCGGCCTCTGCGTCGACGGGCGGCCCAAGGTGGGCGCGGTGGCGCAGCCGGCGACGGGCAAGACTTACACCGGCATCGCCGGCGTGGGCGCCTGGCTGGACCACCGCGACACCCCGTCGGCGGCGCCGCAGCCGCTGCAGACGTCGTCGATCGCGCGCCCGCCCGGCATCCGCCTGGTGGCGTCGAAGTCGCACCGCACCCCGCGCGTCGACGCCGTCCGCAAAGCGCTGATGATCGACGACGAGATCAACGTCGGCAGCGTCGGCCTCAAGATCGGCCTGGTCGCCGAGGCGGACCGCGATCTCTACGTCTACACCGGCGGCCGCACGAAGATCTGGGACACCTGCGGCCCGGAGGCGATCCTGGTCGGCGCGGGCGGCCGCATGAGCGATATGGACGGCAAGCCGCTCACCTACGTCGAGCCGGATCTCCACAACAACCGCGGCATCATCGCGTCGAACGGGCCGCTGCACGACTTCGTGATCGGTGCGCTGGCGCCGATCCTCGCCGCGCGCGCCGACTGACTATCTACTTCGGAACCCTCGGAGCGTTCCGAACCTCCGCCGGCGCTACTTGCCGGCGACGGTCATCTTGGCGACCCGGAACGTCGGCGTCTGCACCGACGAGCGCGTGTCCAGATCGTCGCCGAGCGCGTCGACGCCCTTCCACAGGTCGTCGAAGTTTGCCGAGATGGTGATTTCACTCACCGGGAAGGCGCGCTCGCCGCGCTCGATCCAGAAGCCGGCCGCGCCCTGGGAGTAGTCGCCGGTCACCGCGTTAAAGCCGAAGCCCATGAGGTCGGTGACGTACAGGCCGCGGTCGAGCTTCTCGAGCTCGGCCGCCGGCGTGCGCCCCGCACGCAGGATCAGGTTCGAGGTTGACACGTGCGGCCCGCCGCCGATGCCCCGCCCCGCCGACCCGGTCGAGCGCCGCCCGAGCTTGCGCGCCGCGAACACGTCGCACAGGAATGCGCGCAGCGTGCCGCCCGCGACCAGCACGTTGGTGCGGCTGGCCAGCCCCTCGGCGTCGAACGGCCGCGAGCCCGGCCCGCGGCGCAGCAGCGGATCGTCGACGATCTCGACCAGATTCGACGCGACCTCTGTCCCCTCGCGCTGGGCGAGGTAGGTGCTCTTGCGCCAGACCGCGCCGCCCGACATCACGCCCGCGAACTGGCCGAGCAGGCCGCGCGCCGCCTCGGGCGAGAAGACCACCGGCACCTCACAGGTCGCGATCTTGCGCGACCCGAGCTTGGCGACCGTGCGTCGCGCCGCCTCGACACCGACCGCCTCGGCGTCGAGCAGCGCGCCGATGTAGCGCGACGCCGTCCAGTACGACCCGTTGCGCTTCTTGCCGCCCTCGTCGTCCGCGATCGGCTGCACGTACAGCGACGCGTGCGTGCCGCGGTTCGAGCCGGAAAACCCCGCCGAGGTCGCGAACGCCGACGCGCCGATGCTGCTGCCGAAGACCGCTCCCTCGGAGTTGGTGATGCGCGCGTCGAGCTTGCGCGCCGCCGCTTCGGCGACGCGCGCGCGCCGGATCGCCTCGGCAACGTCGACGCTCAGCAACGCCTCGTCCCAGAGATCGAGGTCGGGCACCTCGCGCGCCATCTCCTCGCGCGCCGGCAAGTCCCCGGTGGGATCGGGCTCCGCCAGCGCCGCCAGCGCGACCGTCTCGCGCGCCAACCGCTCCATCGCGTCGGGCGCGAAGTCGGACGTGTACGTGACCGCGGCGCGGTGGTCCTTGAGCACGCGCAGGCCGAGAGCGCGGCTGCCCGCCTCCTTGATCAGCTCCGGCTCGCCGAGACGGATCTTGACCTCCATCTCGGTGCCGTCGCGGACCAGCACCTCGGCGCCGTCGGCGCCGGCGGCCATCGACAGCGCCAGCATCTGCTCCGCCAGGCGCTGGCACGCCTTGGGATCGGGCAGCGGGCGCCGGCGCGCGGGCTTGGTCACGCTGGATGTCGACATCGGCGGCGTTGCGGCGCTCACGAGGTCCGCGTCCCGCCGACGGTGATCTCGGCGATCTTCATCGTCGGTGTGCCGATACCGACCGGCACCGACTGCCCGTCCTTGCCGCAGGTCCAGGTGCCATCCGACAGCTTGAAGTCGTTGCCGAGCATGGTCACCTTTCGCAACACGTCCGGACCGTTGCCGATCAGGTTCACGCCCTTGAGCGGCGCGGTGACCTTGCCGTCCTCGATCAGGTAGCTCTCGGTCAGCGAGAAGACGAAATCACCGTTCGAGATGTTCACCTGCCCGCCCGAGAAGTGCTTCGCGTACACGCCGCGCTTCACCGAGCGGATGATGTCCTCCGGATCGTCCTGGCCCGGCGACATGATGGTGTTGGTCATGCGCGGCAGCGGCTCGTGGCGAAAGCTCTGGCGCCGCCCGTTGCCCGACGGATCCGACCCGAAATGCTTGGCCGAGATGCGGTCCTGCATGTAACCGACCAGGATGCCGTCCTGGATCAACACGTTGCGCCGGCCGGGGTTGCCCTCGTCGTCGACGTTGATCGATCCGCGCGCATTGTCGATCGTGCCGTCGTCGATGACTGTGCACAGCGCCGATGCGACCGGCTGGCCAAGCTGGTCGGTGTAGTTCGAGGTTCGCTTGCGGTTGAAGTCGGCCTCCAGGCCGTGCCCCACCGCCTCGTGCAGCAGGATCCCCGACTCGCCCGCGCCCAGCACGACTTCCATCGTTCCGGCCGGTGCGTCGACCGCGTGGAGCATGCCGATCGCCAGGCGCGCTGCCTCGCGGCCGTGCTCCTCCGGGCTCTGCCCGGGGCGCAGAAAGTACTCCATGCCGAAGCGCCCGGCGCCGCCCGAGCGGCCGCCCTGGCGCTGCTTGCCCTCCTCGGCGACGGCGCTGACATTGAAGCGCAACATCGGCTGCCGGTCCCGCGCGAGCCGCCCGTCGGAGCTGACCACCAGGACTTCCTTCCACTCCTCGGACAGCGATGCCTCGACGCGCACGATGCGCGGGTCGGCGGCGCGCGCGGCCTTGTCGGCGCGGCGGAGCAGCTCGACCTTTTCCGCGCCGGGGTGTTCCAGCGACGGACGCGGGATCGCATAGAAGTTGGGCAGCGCGATGGGCGTAATCGCGACCGGCGCCGGCGCGCCGCCGCTCGACGCGATCTGCGCCGCCGTGCGCGCCGCCTCGAGCATGCGCTCGTCAGAAAGCTCCTCGGTGTAGGCGTAACCGGTGGCGTCGCCGCGCAGCACGCGCACGCCGAGGCCCAGCGTCACGCCGCGCCCGACGGTGCGCACGCGTCCCTCCTCGAACACGAAGTCGGCGCCCGAGCGGTACTCGAAGTAAAGATCGGCGTAGTCACCGCCCGAGCCCAGCGCCGCCGACAGCAGGCGCTCGGCGATCGCGGCGTCGATCACGTCGAGCGGCGTGGCCACCTGGTCGCTCATGACGAAGCTCCGCTCGCGCGGTCCGCGATCCCGGCAAACACGTCGTCGATCGCCTGCGCGGCCTGGCGGATCTCTTCCTCGCCGCCGCCCAGCCACAGCCGCCCCACGGCGCCGAACGCCACCATCTCGAGCAGGTTGACCGCCGCGCGCTTCTCGGCCTCGTTGGCGGCGATCGCCGCGTAGCCGGCGGGATGAACCTCCAGCGTGTACAGCGTTTGCCCGCCCGCCAGCATGTCTCCGTGCCTCATCTTGTCAATCATGGCCGACTGATGGTCGTCGATGCCAGTGATGATCTCGCGCGAGAGCACGCGCGGCGCGAGGCGGTCCGACTCCACCAGGTGCAGGTGCTCGAGGATCGCGGCACCCGCCGCGCGCACCTCACCCTGGTCGCTCGAATGGATCTCGAGCAGTCCGTAGGCGCGCTCGACGATCTGCATTCCCGGGACGACGCGCGTGCGCTTGAGCGCCACGTCGGTCACCGTGTTGATCGCGATACCGGGCGCGACCTCGACGAACAGCGACGCCTGTCGCTCGAGCGGTAGAAACCCCTGCGAGACCGTCTGTAAGAAGCCAGCGAGCTTGGGCTGAAGAACGTCGATGAACGTATACGTGCGAAGCTCCATCTGGACGCCCATTATAGCGGCAGACCGCGGTCCGGCGCCCGCACGGCATACACGATTTGCTGTTTACCGTTCGGGCGGCAGACCGAGCTCGTTCCCGCTGTGGTCCTTTATCTTGCATAGGCCCCGGACCTCGACCTGGCGAATGCGTTCGCGCGTGAGGTTCAGGATCGCGCCGACCTCCTCGAGCGTGATTCCGCCCTTGTCCGCGACGTCGAGCGAGCAGGTCTCGGCCATCTCCCACACCTCGAGGTGCGGAAAGTTCAGCTTGATGGCGCCACTCTCGGGGTTCACGTCGAGGTACAGGTGGTGCGAGCAGCTCACGAACGGGCACGGGCGCGGCATCGACTTGCACTGCTCGCGGGTCATCGGCCGCTCGACGTCCTCCGGGTAGACCAGCAGCTCCGACAGGCGGCGCTCGTCCCGGGTGAGGCGCTTGGGCGCGATGGTCTTCGAGCGCACGCGCCCGTCACGGCCGGCCCCGTGCACCTTGCGCCGGATGCGCGCGACTTCGGGTTGCGGCGAATCTTCCTCTTCGAGGGAGCCCTCGCCGGCCAACTCGCCCTCCCAGTCTCTTTGATCGTCCATTGCTTTCTCCTCGGTTCCGGCGGTCGAGCGCCGGCTCTAGTAGAGGTCGTGCCCGCCCCCGACGGCGGCGCCACCCGCCGATTCCTCGGCGGCCTGCTTGGAAATTCGTCGCTCGAGGGTGCTGATCCGGCGGACCAGCTCACCCGCCGCGCGCTTGGCTTCGGTGATCTCTCGCTCCAGCTCACGCCGCCCGTCGGCGTCGCGTGACGGGATCTTGGCTTCGCGCTCGAAGCTCGCGATCAGGTCGCGCAGATCGGTCTCCACCGACTCGATGTCGTCCTTGAAGCGGGCGAACGACCGCTGGATCTCCTCGATGGTCCGGTCCTCGGCCATCATTCCCTTGACCGCGTTCACGCGCCGGATCACCTGCGCCGGGTAGACGCCGCATGAGCCGCGGTGCTTCCCCTTGCGGCCCACGCGGACCGAGCGGGGCAAGAGGCCCAGCTGCACGTACTTGCGTAACGTCGCTTCGGAGAAGCGAATCCCACGCGTCTCGAAGACGTCGACGATCTGCCGCGACGTCAGACCGTTGGGCGAGTTGCGCTCGATCTCCTGCAGCTCGCGCTCGTCGAGCAGCACGGAACCTCGAGCGCCTCTCTCCGCCGGAGGATTCTCACTCTCATCTTTTGAAAGTGTTCTCCTCATTTGATGCACTCGAATGTAATCTATTGAATAGAATCTGAACAGTGTAAAAATGACTGGCTATTCGTTCAGCTGAGTGTCTTGGAACGACACGTGTGCGACGAGATCGCTGCAACCACGCAAGTCGGATTCGCAGATCTGACGACGGAGCGGCGGCGCACGGCCTTTCAACGAGTGTTGGGGAGACCCTTGGGGTGAAGCCGCGCACGCGTGGCCGCGTCTATACTCACGTGATGCGTCCCCGATCGATCACGCTCGCGCGCATTGCGTCCCGCGCGCTCGCCGTCGCGCTGGCGGCGTCGCTCAACGTCGCGCCTCTGCCTGCGCACGCAGCTGGACCAACCGATCGCCGGTTCGTGAGCGCGCGCAACGGCATCACCGTCGAAGCACCGACGGGCTGGACGTTGTCGACGCACACCGGATTCCCCAACATCCTGGTCCTGCTGCTGCACCCCGACGGCAGCCGCATCTCGATCGCGGTGTCGGACACGCCGGCGAAGGATGCGCGCGAGGTCGCCGAGCCCAACCGCCGCGCGCTCGAGAAGCAGACCGGCGGCGCGATCACCGCGCACGCCGGCGCACGCAACGGCGTCGAGCTCGACGGCCAGGCCACGAGCCGCGGCGAGGCGATCGTGCAGCTCTATCTCGTGCGCGCGCTCGCGCCCGAGGGTCCGCGCCAGGCGATCGTCGTCAGCCTGATCGCGCCGCAGCCGTCGCTCGCGCTCCGGCGCGCCGATCTCGAATTCGTGATCGGAAAGCTCGGGCTCACCTCGCCCACGCTGCCTTCTTCTTCTTCGGCGAAGAGCGGCGCGGGCGGCGCGGGCGGCGCGGGCGGCGCCAGTCCAACGTCAGCTGGTGAGCGGGGCGCGGAAAAAGAGCGGCGGTAGCTCGCCGGTCATGGTCTTGAGCAGCGTCCACGCCGCATCCTCGGGCCGGTTGGGCGCGCGACCGTAGGGCGGTGCCATGTACTTCCACGCCTTCTTGAGCCAGCGGACGGGCCCCTTGTCCACGCAGCCGAACGAGCGATCGCGCGTGTCGCAGTAGACGCGCACGTGCATGTGATCGTCGTGCGGCTCGGCGTCGCTCGGCTCGCGCAGCACGTAAGCCGCGCGCGCGAGCACCGCGGGATCTGCCCCGGAAGCAACCGCCTCGCGAAAGACCAGCGCCGCGAGGTTGTGCTGGATGAAGATCCACTGCACTTCGGCTCCCGGATCCTCGATGAGCGCGTGCACGAGCGCCCAGGTGCGCTTGCTGTCGAAGTGGTAGTGAGGCACCGGTCGATTGGGGGCCTTTTCCCCGCGCGCCGGCGACCAGCGAACGGCGCGCCCTTCGGCGTTGAAGCGGAGCATGGCCTCGCCCGGCGCCACCGGCCGGCCGGCGTCGTCGAGCGCGTAGTAGAAAATGTCGACGTCGCGGCCGCTGCGGTGGGATTTGTGCTCGATCGAAGCGCCGCCGCCCCGGCGCGACAGATCGCCGATCGCAGCGATCCCGCCTGGAATCTCCGCGTCGACCAAGCGAGTCGAGCGGGCGACCAGACCGACGAGCTCTTCCGTGCCGTAGTTGCTGTTGCGCGGACGCCAGTGCGACGGCACGAGATAGCCGTCACCGGACACCGGTAGCATCACCGGCGCCCGAAGCGCACCGTCAGCCGTGGTCCCCAGCGACGCGCTGGTCCCGTCTTCGGCAAAAACCGACGCGCAGCCGCCGAGGCTTGAAAACAAAGCCGCGGCTGCAAGAGCCCACGGCCACGAAACCCGCAACGGCGCAGCCCGCAACGATGTTGCGCGGCTCAGCCGTACGCCTTCTCGATCCGCTCCTGATCCTCTTTGCAGCGAATGCACAGGGTGGTCTCCAGACGCGCTTCGAGGCGCTTCATGGAAATGGCCTCGCCACACTGTTCGCACGTGCCAAAGGTTCCTTCGCGGATCTTCTCGAGCGCATGATCGATCTTTTGGAGAAAGCCCTTCTCACGCCCGCGAAGGCGAAAGGTGAACGAATGGAGGTATTCTGACGACGCCAGGTCCATTTCGTCCGGCAAATCGTCGGCATCCAACGTCATGTCTTCGTTCAAGGTCCGTTGAGCGTTGCGCAGGATCTCTTTCTTCTTCGCCAACAAAATGTCGCGGAAGCGCTTGAGATCCTTCTTCTTGAGGCCCGTTCCTTCCATTTGCACCCCGTGCCGGATGAGGGGAAGCCGGCGCTGAAATAGCCCGAAAAGATAGTTCCAGGTTGCCTTTCGGTCAAGCGCAAGGGTCAGGCTGTGCGTCGTTTCCAGTGGTTCGCGACCGGATATCAGCTCGGACTGGACTCGGGTTCGCGGCAGCTACGTGCACTTTTGTGCTCAAATTCCCCGAAGAACTGACGATGCTCACATTTGGTTGCGGCGCCGGCATCTAGCCGACTCTTCGAATCTGAAAACCAAATGTAACCAAAGCTGTCTTGAATCCTTGACACGGAA
>Ga0265342_10000515_pt1 | contig 41292 bp, 34 predicted proteins | sample 4CB327metaG_FD_203125 | JGI IMG/M metagenome (GOLD analysis project Ga0265342, IMG submission 203125) | Rhizosphere microbial communities from Carex aquatilis grown in University of Washington, Seatle, WA, United States - 4-CB3-27 metaG | ecosystem: Host-associated > Plants > Roots >... | reverse complement strand
TCTATAACGAATACGTCAATGCTTTCAAAACCGGCGCCTACAACATTATAAAAAAAGAATTCGTAGGGGCGAATAATCATTCGCCCGTACAAAAAATCATCCGTCGGCAATATTTTTCTGGCGGCATGAGCGTTGGTGAAGCGCCATCCCAAGCAGCAGCAGCGGCAACGCCTGCTACACGCGCACAAGTAGATGCTGAAGAGGATCCCGAAGATGTTGAGGCTCAAGTTTTATTAAGTTTGTTTACAGCGTTAGGTGATGCGGCAAGGGATTTGAATTTGAGCGCGGAGCATTTATTGGACACCTACACCGGTGGGGCAGATGATATTGCGCACGTGAGGTCCGTACTGGACGCCACAACTATGGTCAGCAGCTTTTCGGATAATCCTGACAAACTTGTTGAGTCGTTTCCGACACCCGTTAAGATCCGCGATTTTGTTTTCGGCTTGAATGATCTTTTAGAACAAGATCCGGCAACGAAGCTGAATCCTAAGGGGCTTGAGGCTTTAAGGCTGCATGCGCTTAAGGTGATCGGCAATGATTTTCCTCTACGGCGAGCGGTGGCGGCCATTATCAATAAAGCTCAGGCGCGTAATCGTCGCGCTGATGAGATCAATAGGTTTATCGGCGCGGGTTGGCATTATGTACGCACTTATCACAGGCTGGCGTCTAATGATACGCCAGCGGCGGGCAGGACGTCGCTTAAGGATTTGTTGATTTCAATCGGTGTTGAGCCGGCATTAATCAGCGATGAGCTCCTGGATGGTTTGATTTATGCCTTCAAAGAGGCTTACACTGTTCCACCATCACTTGAAGAAGCTATCCTAAACGGTTCGGATGAAGAGGTAAAAGCGTTACCGACGTATCTGGTCGATCCAAAAATTGTAAAAGCAATAACCGCTTGGGCCAAGTTAACCAAATTTTGGGGCCTGGGTAAGCCGGAGAATAAAGCTGAATTTGTTGAGCAGATGCAGCGTGCCGATAGTATTTATGGGCGGGAGTTGCTTAACGGACAAAAGTTAGGAATATTTTTTGCGCATAATTTTGGCACAGGTGATTTTGGCATGCCGGATGATACGCGCGACGGGCAATGGCACAAGGGTACATATTCGGATGCAGATATTGCGGCCAAAAAGCAGATTCAGCGTAAAATTGGGGAGCTTAAGGACGATGAGATTTATTATTTTATGCGCGGTAAAGATGGTTTAGCGCCGGTTACCGGCGACCCCGAAGATAAAATTACCTTGGCCTTGAGTAAAGGGAATTATGAGCGGGCGATGAGCTTGGCATTGGTATTGGGCGATCCGGGCAAAAAAGACGAGGCGCTGTTGGAGATTGCCGGTAAAGCTCTTGCTGCGCTGGATCTTTTACGCGCTGATGACGCAAGGCGTGACTATCTGGTTGAGGTAGCTGATCGTGCAATGTCGGTTTCGTCGCATAACAGGATTAATAATGCATGGTCTCATGCTGAGTTAAGCGATATTGCCGATGATGAGCTTAAAGCCGCCGGAGTTAAAAATATCAATGGTTTTAAAAAATGGTTTAAGCTTTTTAAGGCGAAATATCCTTCTTTGCCCAGCGTTATCGTGGAGGCGATTATCGCCGGGCATAATATCCAAAAAGGCTTATTGACTGAAGCCGCTATTAAACGTGAGAGCGGTAAGCCGGTTCATAAACGGCGCTTTGGGTATAACGATGCCCAGCCGGTGCTACGCAAACCGAATACAAAATTATCTGGTGTCAAATATATACTACTGCGTGATGCCCAGCGCGCTTCGAAACTTATGCCGATTGTGCGCGTAGCGAAAAAAATGGCGCCGCAGTTGATGCGGGAATATGGTATCGAAGAAGAAGAGGCTACTGCTGCTATTGCCTATATCGGCTACTGGGCCGGGATGGTGGGGTTGATGGGGGTGGATGACGATCCACAAGCCAATGGTGATTTATCCAGTAGGGATTCAGGCGTTATTTTTGATGCTACAGGCGGAAAAGTTCTTCTTGGTGCTTGGGGTATGTCTAAAATAGATAGAATTGAGGAAAGGAAAATTTATAAGCCGGTTGATATTGCTATGGCACTAGAGGGGATTAAAGAAGAAAAGGGTATGGTTTCCGCCTTTGAAAAAGCTATAGACCTGGCCTTGATGCTATCAAATAGTGACGACAAAAATGAAGCTTTGTTGTCCATCGCCTTAGCTGCTACCAAGAAAGCCGTGGTTGCTAAGGATTACGCGCGGCGTGTTTATTTGTTTGCAATGGCTGACCGGGCACGGCAGGCGGCTACGACCAAAGAAATACGATCAAAAATTTTGGAAATAATAATTGATTCAGCTTGGCTTTTTATTGTTCCCGAGAGTATCAAAGATGAAGAGCTTAGCGCTGCAGGGGTAAACAATATAGGTAGTTTTAGGCGCGGGTTGCAGTTAGCCAAGGAAAAATATATATTTTTAGATATTAAAGTGATCCAAGCTATTGTTGCTGGCCACAATATGAATGGCCGTATTAACCAGGATGCGATTGACCGGGAAAGTGAGAAATCTCCGGAAGATAGGCGTTACACACAAGATGATTTTGAACCGGGTTTAATTCTTGGTGAGCAAGGTGGGCCGCATGGGGAGCAAAAACAAATAGTTGCAGCTCAGCGCGCGGCAAAGCTTTTGCCGGTTGCGCGCATTGCCCAAGAACTCGCGCCAAAATTGGCTATAAAATATAATATCAGCGAAGAAGCAGCTCAGGAATCTATCCTTGCTATTGGCCAATTAGCTGGTTTGCTGGGGTGGATGGGGGTGGAAGAAGATAGCCGTGCGGCGATCGACGCGGCCAGAAAAATAAGAGAAACTGATCATTTTCGCAGTGATAAGATATTGCTTGATGTTATTGCGCGCTATGGCATTCCAGTCAGTGTTATGACCGGGCGCCATAATCCTGCCATAGCTCGTGAGGCGCTGGGCTTGTTGGCAGACCAAAAGAAGCAAGGAGAAGCTTTGATTGAGGTAGAAAGAGGCGAGATAACCGCGGGTATCAAGGCGGATTATGACGCTGCGGTAGCCAGAAACGAGCTTTATGCGCAATTGTCTGCCGCGCGTAGAATGGAGGGTTACGTCACCGGCTTGGCAGATAAATTTTTTGTAGAAATTATTGCGGCATACTCTGCTCCCGGGATGGGTGAGATAGGAATGTTTAACGCCCGTCAGGTTGCGTATTTCCTGCAATACGAAAAGAAATTAAAGGGAAAGTTTAAAATCTCTTCTGATGAAAGTGATTTGCTGACACAACTATGGCAAGAGATGCCCATAGATACAGGGTTGTTGATGCGGATGCAAGAGTCGCTCGATGAAAACACCGCCTGGGAATTTATTAAGAACGGCAAAGATAATATAGAAAAAGTTCAGCGTAAAATTATGGTTATGCGCGCACAGCGGGCTATGGCTAACATGTCCGTGCAGGCTTCTAAGCCAGCACAGGCATTGAGTGCAGAAGATCTTGACCATATTTGGCAAGCGCATTTGATGGATAATGAAGATGGTACCAAGGGAACGGTTTCGGGTTTTGACCCGGCTACCGGGCATTTTAAGAATACTACTTATTCGCGTAAAGTGATCGTCGCAAAAAGCGATAAGCTTCAGGAACGTTTTGACCGTCCTACGTCAATGGAGTTATTGGAATGTGCCGCCGCAGGGAATGCCAAAACCCCCGACAAACCTGCCGGAATGGCTGGGGTGGTGGGCGCGGATGACCGGCCTATTTCTACCGGCGGGTTGGATTTTGCCGATGTCGATAATATTCAGATCACTGCGCCTGATGGCGGGGTAAAATTATCCGGTAAAAAAGCGGTAGATTATTTGGTCAATGGCAAAGTTACCGGCGCAAAGCTGGTTACCACTGCGATAAGGTTTTAAACCAATCTTTTATCTTCCAAATCGAATATTTACGGTGCCGCGTCAGTGTGATATAGTAAACGTATGTTTTATGTAGATATTTTACGTGAATTCCAAAAGCAGAAGCTGGATTTTATGGTGGTGGGCGGTACAGCCTTTAATCTTTTGGGTGGGATGCGCTCTACCCAGGATTTAGATATTGTTGTGCGTTTAGAGGATAAAAATATTTTGAAGGCTGTCGATGTATTGGTAAAAAAAGGTTATAAACCTCGCCAACCGGTTGATCCTTTTGATTTTGCCGATAGTGTAAAGCGCAATAATTGGATAAAAAATAAACACATGAAAGCTTTGAATTTTTACAAAGATATCAGGAGCTATGAATCGGTAGATATTATTGTTGATTACCCCATAGGTTTTGAAAAGATGAAAAAATCTGCCGTTGTAATGACGGTTGATAAAATAAAGATACCGGTAGTTTCAATCGATGATTTAATTAAAATGAAACAAGAGGCTGGGCGGCCTATAGATAAAATAGATGTCGAGCAATTGAAGATTATCAAGAGGTTAAACAGATGAAGAAGGTGAGGAATGACGGTTATGGTTGGGAAAGTGAGCTTGATAAGATTAAAACCGGCCTTAAGGTATCAGCTAAAAATAAATTAAAATGGCTTCAAGAGGTTAATGAATTTACCTACAGCGTGATATCTTTGAAGCAGAAAAAACTACGCATTAAATTGCGTTACGGATAATTTCATGATCGTTGGAATCGACGAAGCCGGGCGTGGGCCGTTAGTAGGAAATGTAGTGGCTTGCGCTTGTTTTTTACCTCTCAACCCGCCGTTTATCCCTAAAGATTCGAAAAAACTTTCTCCAGTACAACGCGAAAAAATGTTTTCCTGGTTAGAGCAAAATGCCGTTTACGGCCTGGGCCAGGCCTCGGCGCAGGAGATCGATGAGGTTAATATCTTAAATGCAACATTTTTAGCTTTTGAGCGGGCGATCGATGCGTTGATCCAAAAAAAAGATGAGTTGAAAAGTGCGAAATTTATTATCGATGGTAATCGATTTAAAACGAAAAAAGACATCGATTTTCAATGTGTGATCAAGGCTGACAATACGGTTCCGGAAGTTTCCTGTGCTTCGATCATGGCCAAAGTCACCCGCGACCGGCAAATGGCTAAACTGCATGAGCAATACCCGCAATACGATTTTTTAAAACACAAAGGCTACCCGACGCCGGAGCATTACGCGGCGATCAAGGCCCACGGCTTGTGTCCAGAACACCGCAACTCATTTACGCTATTTAAATAAGCGAATTTTTGACTCGGCATGCTCCTGCCGCAAACCGCTCCGATTCAACCAGCGTTTCGCCTCGCTTTGTGTTTGCCCTCGCTCTCACGCCTTAAGGCGTGAACCATGCCCGCTTCGGGCATAACAAGTTTGATTTAGGAACAAGCCTTGTAAAAATTCGCTTTAAATCAGCTCTAGACTAACCGGGAAAAATAGCATATAATCTTGTATTCTATGAAATCCTACGGCCCCAAATTTAAAGGTTATCTCAATGATTTAGCCGCTAAAACTCCGTCACCGGGCGGCGGCAGTGCGGTTGCTATCGCCGGTTGCATGGGGATAAGCTTGATCGAGATGGCGATGCAGTACTCGCTTAAAGAAAACCGCACGGTGATCGCTGAATTAGCCCAATTGCGCAATAAAATATTTCCGGCGATCGATAACGACGCTAAGCTTTTTGCGGCGATCATGAAAGCCAAGCCGGATAAGCGCCTGCCTTTGGTCATGAAAAGCGAAGCCTTGATCGTTTCCGTGGGGTTGGCGGCAATCCGGGCGGCGCAGCTGTCCAAGAAGCGCGAGGGTGAAATAAAAAATAGTATCTTAAGCGATTTTACCTTGGGATTTGACCTCTTAAAGGCCGCGCTTAAGGGGTGTTTGTTGAATTTAGAGGGTAACGGCGTGATGTTCGGTAAGAGTTCGACCTTTATTAATACTTTTAAAAAAGCATTATCACAATGGCCGAATTGTTAAAAGCTTCACTGGTCTACGAGAGCTTAAAAGATGAGATAAAAAAATCTTCGCCTAAAGGGATTGCTATTGCTTCGGTCAGGATCGGTGAGGATTATGCCTCAAGTGTCTACTTTTCGCAACAGGAAAAGCTGGCCAAAGAGGTCGGTATTGATTATAAAAGCGTACACTTACCAGGCCACGTTACCTTAAAACAATTGGCAAAAGAGTTAAGCGCCCTTAACGAAGAGAAGAAGGTCAAGGGTATTGTGATCAATAAGCCGTTTCCGGTCGAGTGGCGCGAGGAAGATGTTTTTTCTTTGATCGATAAAGATAAAGATATCGAGGGGATGAACCCGTATAATTTAGGGTTATTATTTACGGGCCGGCCGAATTTTATTTCACCGACCGTGCGTAGCATCTTAAAGTTTATTGAGATCAGCCGGGTTGACCTGCGCGGCGCGGAAGTGACTTTAGTCGGAGCATCGCTTTTGATCGGTAAACCTTTGGCAATAATCTTAGCTAATTTGTTTGCGACGGTACGCTTGACTCATGTGGCGACCTACGAGAAAGATATGCTGGCCACGCACGTTAAAGCTGCGGATGTGGTTGTGACCTGTGTGGGCAAGCCCGGCCTTATTGAAGGCGCCTGGATAAAAAAAGGCGCGGTGGTAGTCGATGTCGGCATTGGCCACAAAAACGGTAAGATCTGCGGTGACGTGGAGTTTGACGAAGCTTGTAAAAAGGCTGGGTTTATTACGCCGGTTCCCGGCGGTGTGGGTAAGCTAACCACGCTATTCTTGTTTGAAAATCTACTTAAAGCGGCGGGGAAGATCTGATGAAAAATATTACAATATTAGGTTGTGGTTTAAGCGGCATGGCGTTTATTAAAAAAGCCAGAGAGCTGAATACGGATGCAAAATTTACGATCATTGATAAAAATCAATATTCGCTGGATAAATGGGGATTTTTTAATGATTTTTCCGTAAAGAACCGGGTTGATCTGGGCGCTTTTGCTAAAAGCATCAAGGCTGAATTTATTTGTGATACCGTTGAGCGCGTGAACGCAAAGCGTAAGAAAATTTACTTTAAAGATAAAGAGTGCCGGGATTACGAGACTTTGATCGTTGCCAGTGGTGTTAAACCGAAGAAGATGGCGGTCAAGGGCGAGCATCGCGAAGGTTTTTTTTATTTAGCCGGATTTGACCCGTTTATTTTACGCGATCGGATAAAAATATTATCGGATTGTGTGGTTTATGTTTCGACCTTGCTTGGTGTAAAACTTGTTTTGCACCTGCGTTCACAAAAAAAAGAGCTTAATGTGGTCGCGCAGAGCTTAGATTTCTTAAGCGACAGAAAAGAACTTTTCTTGAATTATTGTTCGCGCGAAGGCATTGGGATCTATGCCGGTTCAACGATCGAAGAGGCAATCGGTGAGGCTGTGATCCGTGCGGTTAAGCTCAATCCTTTGAAAGTTTTATCCGCCCAGGCGCTTTTTTTAGATAGCGGCTTTATTGCGAATAATGATTTTTTCGAAACGGATGAGGAATCTGCTGCCACGCCGCCAAAAATATTGAATGATGTTTATTTCCTTGGTGATGCGGCAAACCGTCCAATTGCTGATGAGTTTTTCTTTGCCAATGAAGCCGAAAATTCGCTTACTGGCGCCGTGGCGTTGGCGGAGAATATTTTTAGCGATAAACCGATTGATTTTACCCCTAAAAAAGAGTATAATCCGCAATTAATAATTGATGAGCTGTTTAGCCGATTTAACGTTAATGCGGGTATTGTTTAATAAACAATTTAACTAAGCGGAGGTAATTTATGGGCGAGTGGATTGGTATTGGAAGACGGGCACGCCGCTGTTATGGTTTTGACGAGATCGCGCTTGCTCCCGGGCGCATTACGATCGACCCAAAAGATGTTGATGCTTCATGGAATTTCGGCGGTAAAAAGTTTGATGTTCCGATTATTGCCGCCGCGATGGATGGTGTCGTTGATGTAAAGTTTGCAATCGCGATGTCAAAGATCGGCGGCATGGCGGTCTTGAACTTGGATGGTGTGCAGACCCGTTACGATAACCCAGAGGAAGTGCTTAGCGATATCGCCAATGCTTCGCCGGCAGAGGCAACCAACCTGATCCAGAAGATCTATACCGCTCCGGTAAAAGATAAATTAGTCGGTGTGCGTGTAGCCGAAATAAAAAAAGCCGGCGGTTATGCTGCGGTCAGCTGTATCCCGCAAAACGCCGGACGTTTAGCGCCGATCGCGGAAGAGGCCGGATTGGATTGCTTTGTGGTCCAATCTACAGTTACCACCGTAAAGCACTTTTCAAACAACTATAAACCACTTGATCTGATTAAGTTTTGCAATGAGCGCAAAGTGCCGGTTATTTTAGGCAATTGCGTTACGTACGATGTGACGCTTGAATTATTTGAAACCGGTTGTGCCGGAGTTTTGATCGGTATCGGCCCCGGTGCTGCCTGCACTTCCCGTGGTGTTTTAGGCCTCGGTGTGCCTCAAGTTACGGCTACGGTTGATTGTGCGCGTGCGCGTGATTTTTATTTTCAAAAGACCGGTAAGTATGTTCCGATCATTACCGACGGCGGGATGCGCCGCGGCGGTGATATTTGCAAAGCTTTTGCCTGCGGTTCGGACGCGGTGATGGTGGGCTCGGCATTTGCCCGGGCGCAAGAGGCTCCGGGTAAAGGGTTCCACTGGGGTATGGCGACATCACATGGCAATCTACCGCGCGGTACGCGTATCGCCGTAGGCGTTTCCGGTAATTTAAATAACATTTTGTTTGGGCCGGCAACGGTCGATGATGGTTCGCAAAATTTAATGGGTGCCCTGACTACATCCATGGGTTGCTTGGGGGTAAGGGATATTAAAGAGATGCATTTTGTCGAGTTGATCATTGCTCCGAGTATCCAAACTGAGGGCAAGGTTTTCCAATCGGCGCAGCAGATCGGCATGGGAAGTAAGTAAAAAGTCAAAAGGCAGAAGTCAAAAGTGAGGAGTCGCAATCACTCGCGACGCTGAATAAAGTGGTTAAAGATACAATATTAATTTTAGATTATGGTTCACAATATACGCAGCTGATTGCGCGCAGGGTGCGTGAGCTTAAGGTTTTTAGCGCGATCGAACCATGTAATACCCGTATCGAGAAGATAAAACAGATCAACCCTAAAGCGATCATTCTTTCCGGCGGGCCGCATAGTGTTTACGAGAAAGGTGCGCCGGGGATCGATCGCAGGATCTTTGAGCTGGGTGTTCCGGTCTTAGGGATTTGTTATGGCATGCAGCTGATGGTCAAGGTTTTAGGCGGCAAGGTCAAGGAAGGAAAAAAGCGCGAGTATGGCCGTGCTGCGATGTATGTCGATAGCCATAAGGATATTTTCTTTTCGTTACCCAAGCAAGTCATCACATGGATGAGCCACACCGATCAGGCAGTCACCTTGCCTAGAGGCTTTGCGCCGATCGCTCATACGTCGAATACGAAATTTGCCGCCATTGCGGATACTAAACGTAAATTATTCGGTGTGCAATTTCACCCTGAAGTCGCGCATACGGAAAATGGCTTACAGATCATCTCGAACTTTTTGTTCCGGGTGGTCGAATGCTCAGCTAATTGGCAATTGGAAGATTTCGTTGAGGCCCAGATCCGGGAGATCAGAAAACGCGTCGGCAGGAATAATGTGATCTTAGGCTTAAGCGGTGGTGTCGATTCATCTACTGCGGCGATATTATTGAATAAAGCGATCGGTAAACAACTTAAGTGTATTTTTGTGAACAATGGCCTTTTGCGCAAAGATGAAGCGCGTAAGGTGATCAATATGTTTAAAGGTAATTACCGCGTTGACCTGCATTATACTGATGCATCTAAAGAATTTCTTAAAAAACTTGCCGGAGTCGTTGATCCTGAACAGAAGCGAAAGATCATCGGACATGAATTTATCCGCGTTTTCGATGCTGAGGCCAAGAAGGTAAAAAATGCTAAATTTTTAGTTCAGGGTACGCTTTATCCGGATGTGATCGAATCAACTTCAGCCTTTGGCGGGCCAACGGCGCGGATCAAGGCGCATCACAATGTCGGCGGTTTACCAAAAGATATGAAGCTTGCCTTGATTGAACCGTTTCGTCAGCTTTTTAAGGATGAAGTGCGCGAGATCGCGCGTATTCTTGAGCTTCCGGATCTGTTGATCAAGCGCCATCCTTTTCCCGGCCCGGGCCTTGCGGTAAGGATCATCGGCGATGTAACGCCAAACCGTTTGCGGATCTTGCGCGAAGCCGACAATATTGTCGATCGTGTTATCCGCGAGAATAATCTTTATGATGAAATATGGCAGCTGCTGTGTGTACTCTTACCCTTAAAGACTGTCGGCGTAATGGGGGACAAGCGTACTTATGAGAATGTTCTGGCGGTACGCGCCGTGACTTCGGTAGATGGCATGACTGCTGATTGGGCGAAGATCCCGCATAAGGTACTGGATGAGATATCAAATTCTGTGATCAACAAAGTGCGCGGTATTAACCGCGTAGTCTACGATATCAGCTCTAAACCACCGGCGACGATCGAGTGGGAATAGGCATGGATGAGATAAAAAAAAAGCGTTACGAGGAGTTGGTCGGTAAAGTCGCCATCATCCTGGAGACCTATTTTCTTCCCGCTTTAGTATTTTATTTGATCTGGCAAAGCATGATGATCCTTATATATTATCGTTGGCCGGAGATCGCCAGCTCCGCATATGACCTTACGAATGGCCGCGGAGATTTCGATGATTTTGTTATTTTTATAAGATTTATAAAACGCGTTATTATCATCCTTTTTAATGTGACGGTGGCTCTGGCGCTGGTCGTGCGTAAGCCGCTTCTGCAGCCGCCGAAGAGATTGAGCGAGATCATTTTGCCTTTGTTGATCGTTTTTTTCTGGTCGGTATTTAACTTGACCGGGGTTGTGCCGAACGTGTTTACCCATGTTTTTATTCCATCGGCGGTGATGTTTGCTTTGTCGTTTGCGGGATTGTTGTTTATTATCGGCGGATTGATCATATGCGTGATCGGGGTTTATAATATTCGCTATTCGTTTGGTGTTTTTGTCCAGGTCAGGCCATTGGTCGTTTCGGGCTTGTATCGTTTTTGCCGGCACCCGGTATATCTGGGGTATATTCTGACTACGATCGGCCTTTGCCTTTGCTGGTTAACGCTTTTTTCCCTGGTTTCGGCGATACTTTATATTTGGCTTACAGTTTTACGTTCCCGCATCGAGGAGTCGAGATTTTTGGCATATTCATCGGAATATAAGGATTATATGGAAAAAACACCGATGTTTTTTCCTTATTGCTGGCGTAAAAGCCGGTGATTATTGATAAAATTTATGGATCACGCTGATTTTGTACATCTTCACGTGCATACGCAATATAGCCTTTTAGATGGCGCTTGCCTTTTGGAGCGCCTGGTCGATAAGGCTAAAGCCTGCCGTTTGCCTGCCCTTGCGATCACGGATCACGGTAACCTTTATGGGGCAATAAAATTTTATAGCCTATGCATGAAGAGCGGTATTAAGCCGATCATTGGCTGCGAGTGCTACGTTGCGGTCGGTTCGCGTTTCAATAAGGAGCATAAGATCGGTGAGGATAGCAACCACCACATTATACTTTTGGCTAAAGATGAAGAAGGTTACCGCAATTTAGTGCGCCTCGTCAGTATGGGCCACTTAGAGGGTTTTTATTACCGCCCGCGTATTGATAAGGAGCTTCTTGCCCAACACTCCAAAGGCATTATTGCGTCTTCTGCCTGCCTTAAAGGGGAGATCTCTTCCTGTATTTTAAGCGGTAATATCGATAAAGCGTACAAGGTGGCTGACGATTACCTGCAATTATTCGGCCGGGGGAATTTTTATATTGAGATCATGGAAAACGGCATGGAGGACCAGAATAAAGCCAATAAAGTTTTGGTCAAATTAGCCAAGGACCTGGATATTCCGCTGATCGCGACCAACGATATTCACTATTTAGATAAAGAAGATTCTCTAGCCCACGAAACGCTTTTGTGCATACAGACGCAAACCACTATGAATGATGTAAAGCGTTTTAAATTTTCCAGCGATGCGTTTTATTTTCGTTCGCCGGATGAGATGAGGGCAGCGTTTAAAGAGCTGCCGCAGGCGATCACCAATACGCTGGATGTGATGCAAAAATGTAATTTGACCTTTGATTTTTCTAAGATCCATTTACCTAAATTCCCGGTGCCGGAAGGTATGGATGATATGGCGTATCTTACAAAATTATGTTACGAGAATTTTTCCAATCGTTACCCCAACGCTGCTCCGGAAGTAAAAACCCGCTTGGATTATGAATTGACCGTGATTAAAAAGACCGGGTTCGCCAGTTACTTTTTGATCGTTTGGGATCTGATCAAGTATGCGCGTGACAATGGTATTCCGGTCGGCCCGGGCCGCGGCAGCGCCGCCGGTAGCGTGGTCAGCTATTTATTGCGCATTACCGACATCGATCCGTTAAAATACAATTTGCTCTTTGAGCGGTTTTTAAATCCGGCACGCATCTCGATGCCGGATATTGATATGGATTTTTGCTATGAAAACCGCGGCCGCGTTATTGAATATGTCGGAAAGCGTTACGGTGAAAATAATGTAGCCCAGATCGTTACCTTTGGTACGATGCAGGCACGCGCTGTCGTGCGCGATGTGGGCCGGGCCATGGGTTTCAGCTATGGCGATGTCGACAAGATCGCCAAGATGATCCCGTCCGCCCCGGGGCATAGTTTAGATCTGAAAGAAGCCCTGGTGCAAACTCCGGAATTAAGCGCAGTCTATAACTCCAGTGCCGAGATCAAAAAACTTATTGATGTGGCAGTGCGGCTTGAAGGGTTGTCCCGCCATGCTTCAACCCATGCGGCCGGCGTAGTTATCTCCGACCAGCCGCTGTTAAACCGAATTCCTTTGGTGCGCGGCAGCGAGGGTGAAATGGTCACCGCCTTTGATATGGAGTCGTTGGAGAAGACCGGGATGCTGAAGATGGATTTTTTAGGGCTTAAGACCTTAACGGTTATCGCCTCGACCATTAAGATCGTCAAGCGTACCAAAAATATCGATATCGACATTGATAATATTTCCCTGGAAGACGAGAAGACCTTTACGCTGCTGCGTGAGGCGGAGACGATCGGCATCTTCCAGCTTGAAAGCCGCGGCATGCGTGAGATCCTGCGCAAGATCGTGCCGACGCGTTTTGAGGATCTGATCGCCGTTTTGGCGCTTTACCGGCCCGGCCCCTTAGGCTCAGGGATGGTGGATGACTTCATTAATCGTAAGCAAGGTACGAAAAAGGTTACTTATTCCGACCCGCGCCTGGAACCGATCTTAAAAGAGACTTACGGGATCATTCTTTATCAGGAGCAGACGATGCAGATCGTTTCGGCGCTCGCGGGGTTTGATATGGCCCAGGCGGATCTGCTGCGGAAAGCGATCGGTAAAAAAATCCCCGAGATCATGGAAGAGCAGCGTAATAAATTTGTTACCGGCTGTGCCAAGAATAATATTTCGGAAAAGGTGGCAACGCAGATCTTCGATTTGATCGATTTCTTTTCCGGTTATGGCTTTAATAAGTCGCACTCGGCGGCTTACGCTTTGATCTCCTGGCGAACGGCATACTTAAAAGCCAACTTTCCGGTAGAGTTTATGGCGGCGTTGCTGACCAGTGAACGTACCAACACCGACAAGATCGTCGAGTATATCAGCGAATCCGGGCGTATGGGGATCAAGGTCTTGCCGCCGGATATCAATACCAGCTATGCGAATTTTACCGTTACCGGCGAAAAAGATATCCGCTTTGGCCTGTTTGCGGTCAAGAATGTCGGCGAGGTAGCCCTAGAGAGCATTGTTAATGTGCGCCGCGAAAAGCGGTTTGAGAGCTTTTTTGATTTCTGCGAGCGCATCGACTCGCGTACGGTAAATAAAAAAGTCATTGAGAGCCTTATCCGCTGCGGAGCAATGGATTCGTTTAATTTTAAACGCGCCGCGATGGCCGCCGCGCTGGATAAGGTTTTGGAAAAGAGCACCAAGAAAGAAGATGTTAACCAGATGATGCTCTTTGATACTGCGCCGAAAAAAGATACGACCATGCCGGACGTGGAAGAGTGGCCCACGGGACAGATCTTAGAATACGAAAAGGCCCTGCTCGGAATTTATCTGACGGCGCACCCGCTTTATGCTTATTCGAGTGCATTGAAATATTTAGACCGTAAGCAGATATCTTCCTTTTATGATGACGAGCCAAAGCCCTCGGAAGTCATTATCTGCGGTATTATTGAAAAGGTAAGGTTGATGACGACCCGGCAAAAGGGGGAACGCATGGCCATAATAAAGGTAGAAGACGAATCCGCCAATGTCGAGGTCTTTGTCTTCCCCCGGCTCTTTGCCGATGTAGGGTCGATCGTGGCGGAGAAAGCCATGGTCCTGATCCGCGGGCGGTTGGAAGTAAAAGAGCGCATGCCGAAAATATTGGCTTCTAAGATCATGCCGATCGATAGTTTTTACTCCGATGTAGAAAAAGTGGAGATCACGATCGATCAAAATAAAAATACGCTTACGTCATTAAAAGGAATTTTTGCCTTAAATAAAGGATCGACCCCGGTAGTCTTCAAATTGCGTGGCGGTAAATTTGAGGGGGTAAAAATAAAAACTTCTCAGGATTTTTCTCTTAAGCTGGATGAAAAAACCCTTGGCGCGATTGGTGAAATCGTGGGTGAAGAGAATTTGACCGTTGCCTTTAAACAAGAAGCGCGTAATCCAACCCCCCGGCATTCCTGGCAAAATAAGTAGTTTGTAACCGCTTTCAAAAAAACCCTTATCTACCCTTGTTTTTTGCGTAAAAAATATGGTATATTTCAACTGTAGAAAGAAATAACTTTTACAATTGTTATTTCCATTTATAGGTTGTTAGGCGTTACAAGGAGGATTTATATGTTAACTTGGGCCTTAAAATCACGTTTCACGTATGTTTTTAAAGTAATTGTTGCTCTGGTCGTAGTTTCTTTTATCGGTACCAGCGCCGGGTTCTCCCGCGCGGTCTATGCTGAGACCTTACCTTATTTACCAGCCCCCGGAAGCCTCCTTAATGCCAGTACTGCCTTTAGCCCGGTTTTACTTAAAGGTGTAGTGGTCGATACCGAGAACCCGTTTAAACTTAAATTTATTATTGATGAAGGCCAGACCAGGTTAACTGATAATCAGCTCAAAGACGAAACGAGTATTTTAATCCGTTATTTTTTATCCGCGCTTACTATCCCCACGGCAGATATGTGGGTCAACTTGTCTCCTTATGAAAAAGACCGCGTAGTCAACCAGGAATTTGGTGCAACCGATATCGGCCGCGATATGTTGGCGCAAGATTATGTTTTAAAGCAACTCTCAGCCTCATTGACTTACCCCGAAAGCCCATTAGGCAAACAATATTGGGCGAATGTATATAAACGCGCGCGTGAGCTTTATGGTACCAGCAAGGTGCCGGTCAATACTTATCACAAGATCTGGATCACGCCGGATAAGACACAGATATTGGAATCCGGAGCTAAGGCGTATATTTCCCAATGCACCCTTAAGGTTATGTTGGAAGATGATTATCTGGCGAAAAAGACCAATAACGTAGCCAATGAAAAAGATATCTCTACTTCAGTTGTGCGCAATATCATTCTGCCCCAGATCGAAAAAGATGTAAATATGGGAGTTAACTTTGCTTATTTACGCCAAATGCAAAATGCGATCATTCTGGCTCTCTGGTTTAAAAATAAATTAAAGACCTCGATCTACAACCAGCTTTACATCGATAAGAAAAAAATCGCCGGTGTAGATAGTAAAGACCCGCAGGCGGTAGATAAGATCTACAGCCAATATGTTGAGGCGTTTAAGAGCGGTGTTTACAATTACGCAAAAAAAGATTTTGATGCGGCGAGCCGCCGGATGATCAACCGCCAATATTACTCAGGTGGTGTTGATCCGATCCCTGCCGGTGGTGCAGCCCCGGTTCAAGCATTTGCGAATACTCCCGCTGGTGCGGCAGATATGAGCAGGGCGGCTGAAGCTTCCCGTGCGGCTCAAGATCAAGCTGCCCAGAAAGGCCAGGCGCCGGCCGTAGGTGTGGAAGGAGTAGTGGCAGTTGATTTAAATGACAAGCCGGATACGGATAAAACCCCTGGCGCGCGGGTAATAGGTAGTGCCGGTAAGGTTGTAGGTATCGCGGTAGTCGGTGCTTTGGCCGGCTTAAGTTACGCTGCGGTTACGGCACATCCTGCTGAAGCGGCTCCGATGGCGAATGTTGGGCCAGAGACTATTGCCATGCTTGCTGCGGCCAAAGCCGCTCCGGATAGCGGACCAGGGCCGGATATTGAAGCGCGTGGCAATGCCGCCGGGCAAGTCGCGGTCGATGCATTCAATAACACTAATAATGATCTTCACAATGGCAAAACAGTTAAAGTCGGCGGTAAGCCGGTTAGCGTGCCAGTGCCTAAGGTAGATCCCAGGAATTTAGATAAGGCCAGGGCCGATGCCGAAGCATTTGATGCAAAGTGCCAGGCGCTGGCTTTGCAGGCTGCCAATGAAGCAATTAGGAAAGATTATCCCGGTTTCCATGTGTCGATCGGGCCAGATGGCCATTTGGCGCTTAGCAACGGCGCGCAGGATGCCAGGAATAACAATATTGACGCGGCTAATCGCGCCAATGCCCAGAAGTACTTTGGCCAGGTCCTTACCGCTTCGCTTGGCGCGGAACGTAAAGGCCCGGTAACCATGGATTATAAAGGTTCTACTGGTGAGGGTACGGTTACGATCACTAAGGCTGATGCTCCTTCATTAACGTCTTTTGTGCAAAAGCTTTTAATCGCGCAACATCCAGATACGCTTAAAGACCCTAAGGCGAAAGCTGCGGCCGATAAAGCTGTGGCTGATGCCGAAGCCGGTATTTCTAATCTACCGGAAGGCATACAGGATTATTGTAGAAATCTGATGCAGCATTACAAGGATGTTTATGGCGGTGCCGAGAGTAGTGCTGGTTCAGGGGGGAGCTCAGGCGCTAGTAAAGTCATAACTCCTTCTTCCGGCAAGAGTACGGCGGTTACGGCGTCGGATAAGAGTGAGTTTGATGATTGGCGCAGTAATGTGCAAAAATCGTTAGATGTGGCATTTCCTGGCCAGGGCGTTTCGTTAACGCCAGCGCAGGAATTAGCAGCCTTTGCCGCGCATAAGATGCCGGGCAGTTGGCGCACCTTAAAGGTAGGAGATGAAACCAAGGTGGTTAAATTGACGCCGCGCACCGATGGTAAAGAAAGGGCTCAACCGAAAAGTTTTAAGGATTTGGTTAATGGTGATGTGATCCAGACTGTGGATGTCAACGGCAAGCCGATCACCGCTACAGTTTCTTATAATTATAAGGGGCAATTAGTCGTGACTACTTGCGGCATGGCTGAGATCAAGGAAAAAGTTGTGCCGTTGAAAAAAGCAGAGATTCCCCAGAAGATCATCCAAGTTTTATTCGCCAAGGGCCATGAGGGTGAAGAGAAGGGCGATAATTCGGAAGCGAAGAGTGGCTCGATGGAAGTTGCCTGGAATTTATTGGATGCAAAAAGGGCATTAGACCGTTCCCGAATCGGTAATGATGCCTATGATTCAGAAGTAGCCTCGCTTGACAGCGATCTGATGAATGAGCTAAAGGCTCTTCCGGATGCTGTGCGTAAGCTACAGATAGCTGGGCTTGCTGGATCAGCTACTGATACGCAAGAAGGGGTCATGCTTGCCGCCTTGAAAGCCGCCGATGATGCGGTCGGTGGTATTACGGAAGAAGGATTAAAGTTAGAGATCAAGAGTGATGGTACAGCGGTGCCGGTATTTAAAAATGTACCGATCGATATGAAGAATTTTAACGGTTTTGGTTTCCAGATCACTTCGCTTGGTCGTAACAAGAGCGGTGCGGATATTATCATGGCCAAAGCGATCTAGTTCTCGTAGGGGCGAGGCATGCCTCGCCCGCGTTGAGCTTAATTAGAGACAGCTGGGCGGTCCTTTGTGGCCGCCCTTTTTTTACCAAAAGTTGATTTTCTGTTAAAATGAGATATAGGGCAACATGCTGAATCTACTTATTAATTTACGGTTTACCTTCTGGTCCAGGGCAATCCTTGGCCTGACCCTGGTAACTTTTATCGCCGTTGGCCCGGTCTATCCGGCGGCTTACGCCCAAAACAGTTATTCTCTGCCTGCGGTGGGAACATTGATTAACGCCAGTCCGGCGTTTACCCCCTTGTCTTTAAAGGGTATTAAAATCGATAGCAATAACGTATTCAACCTTTCGTTTATTGTCGATGAGGGCAATACCAAGCTTTCTGATGAAGCGTTGAAAGGTGAGGCCGAGGTTTTACTGCGTTATTTTTTGACTGCCTTAACTGTGCCGGCTGATGATATCTGGGTCAACCTTTCGCCCTATGAAGCCGGGCGCATTATTTTGCCGCATCTGGGTGAGACGGAATTAGGGCGCGAGATGTTGGCGCAGGATTATATTCTAAAACAATTCGCTTCGTCTTTGACCTATCCGGAAACTGAATTAGGAAAGAGGTATTGGGGTACGATTAATGGCGCCGTGCCTGCCGGCAGGCAGGTAGGGGCGAATAATCATTCGCCCGCAACCCAATCCTTTAATAAGGTTTGGATCTCTCCGGGTAATACCCGGATTTTAGAATATGAGAATAGTGCGGTGATTACCCAGGCTGATTTGAATGTCCAGATGGAAGAGGATTACCTGGCGATGGATAAAAACGGCGTAGGGGCGCGGTCGCCGCGCCCGTTATTAGGGCGGGGAAACCCCGCCCCTACCGACAATAACGCCTTCAAATCCCTGATCCTTCCCGAAATCCTGAAAGATGTCAATGCCGGAAAAAACTTTGCCCGTTTACGCCAGGTCCATAATGCCGTAGTCTTGGCAACCTGGTTTAAGCAGCATCTTAAAGATTCGATTTATAACCAGATTTATATCAACAAAAAAAAGATGGCCGGGGTAAATACCAGCGACCCGGCTGCGGTAGATAAAATTTATGATCAGTATATCGAGGCCTTTAAAAAAGGCGCCTATAATTATGTAAAGCGCGATAGTGTAGGGGCGAATAATGAAATTGCGGGGACAGGCACCGGAAGCCCCGCAAGGGGATTGGTGTATGTCCCCGGAATAAAAATCACCAGGCGCCTTTATTACAGCGGTGGCATGAAGGAAGGCCGTCAGCTAGAGCAGGCAGTCAAGGATGGCACAGTGGCTAGTTCGCGCGAAGCGATCAGTGCTGCAAGCAGTGATGCGACAATATTTGATGTTGCGGTGTCGTTGATCGAAGCCGCGGTAAAATCCGGGTCTGCTTCTCCCAGCCGCAGAAGATTTTTAGGGGGGATAGTAGGATTGGTCGCCGGAATCGCTGCCACCCGGGCGATCGCTGCTGTTCCGTTGGTGGTCCCGCCGCAAGTAAAAAAAGATTCATCGCTGACCGGGACTTATGCGGTGGATGGAAAAAATTTGATAACAGTATCTTTGCCCAATACGCCGTTAAGCCAGGGGTTTTTAGATGCCTTGAATGGGGTTGAGCGCGACGGCGCTGGCGTGCGCCAGGGGTTGACTGCCAGGCTTGAACAAGAGATCCGTAATGCTAACGGTAATCCCGGCGGGTCAGAAGCTTATGGTTTGCGTATGGGGCTAACGCGCCTTAAGGGGCGTATTTACGGGCCAGAGCAATTATGGGCTAATGAATTAGCCTTGATCAACCAAATCCGCGCGAACGTAGAGAGTGTACGGGCCAGGACCCGTAAGGTTGTTATTTTGGATTTTCCCGGTAACCTGCGCGAGGCGCAGGAGGCTATTCGTAAACGTTATGAACTTTTCAAATTATTAACCGAGGTCGAAGAACCCGGGCATATCTCGGTTGTGGAGGTGGAAAACCCCAAGCGCGAACGCTACTGGCCGCAAGCGCCACAGGATCTTCTTTTGATGTCGTGCCTGGCCGAGGGCGGGCCGGTCGAGGCGGCATTGGCCGAGGCAGTTATTTTAGGAGTTTTGGTCGAGGGTATTCCGGATAATGGATTGATGATGTTTCGGGATTTTGTCGGCGGGCACGATGTTGTTGGTGATTTGATGGCCCCTAGTGAGAAGGCTCAGCGGTTAAATGATCGCCTGAAGCAAGGTAATGTTTGCCTGGTAGGTGATAGTGATGCCGTCAGTGATGCCGTAACAAATCTATTATCGATGAAGGGCAAGAGTAAGCCGGCTGCACCGGCGGATAAGCCAAGCCCTATGGAGATGCTTAAAATGGCAACGCACTTACGTGCGCCGGATGGTAGGACTTACCGGCTTAATACCCATAAGCGTGACCCCAAGAATCCTAACGGTACCATGGAGCTGCGTTCTTTTTTACCTAGCGACTTTCCTGCCGATAAGCCGGAAGAATCGGATAAGTTGGCGGCCAAAGCTGCCCAGGCCCATGGCCAAGAAATGTTAGCGAATAATGAGGCAGTCAAATTGAAACTTGGGGGCTCTCAGATCGCGATCATCACGGATAATCTATTTTTCCGCGAACTTGAAATCAATAAAAGTGAGATGCGAAGGATCTTTGAGGACGCCCTGGACGAGGTTATCACGGTGCGTAATGAAGGTTCAGCCGGGCACCTGAATGATCCGGGTATTGATTTGATCGTGGAAGCGGTCCATCAATCCGAGCATATCGGCGAAAACCATATCGGCGGCGATGGCTACCTGGCAATCAATATTGCGGGCGTTCGCGGTATCACTGAGGCGGTGGTGGATAAGGTTATGGCAGGTAGTTCCAAGCATGCTTCGGTTTTGCCGGAAAAAGATGCCGATGCGATCGCGGTTGTTTTGCAGCGGATCATTTTGCGAGCTATTGCCGCGCATGAATTCTATCACGAAGCGACCCGCCAGAGCGGAAATGATTTCGAGATCAAAGCGCGTAAATACGATTGGCAATTTATTGTTAAATTGTGCGCGGCCAATAATATTCCCGTAGAATTTTTGGTCGATGTTTTAAGGCAAAGTGGTAATTTTCTTGCCGATAGTGGGTTGATGGTAAAAAGCGACCTGCCTAAATTTATTGACCTTGCGGATCAAGCCTCTGCGTTGCTTGTCTCTTTGCCGGTTAGTACGGGGGCCAGATCCCGGGGGGGTAGTGCGTTTGCCGCGGCACGCGAGGCAATGCGTGGCGCGATGATGGAGGGGGCAGCGCCGGCGGCAAGAGTGGACCAAAGCCAAGAAGGAATTTCTTTTCTATTGCCAGCGGTAAGACCAGAGGTTGCTTCTAAGCCGGCCACGACACAGGACAAAAGCAGTATTGCATTCACGCGGCGTACGATTTGTGAACAACTAGCTGTTATTGCCCGTACTTTAGATGAACATATCGATTCACATCCTTTTTATCCTTTTAGCGCGGATCAGTTGCAAGGGTTGTGGTTGGTTGTAACCCGTCTGGCACCTTTAAGCGGCGGGAACGAGAATGATCCGGCATCACAAGCACGCGTATGGTTCGCGAAGGCGATTGCCAAGGCGGTGGCGAATAATCCGGAATTAATGGATAATTTGATTAATTTAGTTGAGGATCTTCCTTCTGACGCCCAACTGATGTGGCAGCGGGAAGCTTGGAGCGATATTGTTTACGAGGTGATGGTTATTTTGGACAAGCGTCACGATGGCCAATTTAATCTGAATAAGGAGCAGCGCAACAAGGTAGTTTTGGCGGTGTTACGCTTAGCCCGGATGCCGCACCCTAAAGGGACCGATGCCTATCGCCAGCGAAGTTTTAATGAATTTTCTAATATTTTAGCGGATGTTGCGCACATTGAGTATACTCACTCTAGCGAGAAGGCAAAGCTTGCCCATAATACTTTTGTTGATTTACTGGCTACATTAGCTATTAATAACGTCGGTAATCCTGCCGGAGAGTGTTTTCGTAATGCGATCGCGGATGGCCTGGTAAAAATTAAAGACAATGCTCTGGCTCTTAGAGTTGTTGACCGGCTAAATGAATCGATCAACCGTGGTGCGGCGATCGATATAGCGCGCGTTTATCTTACAGAAACTGATGGTACCAGGAATGAGATCGATTGTCCGCGTAATTTCCACGAAAACATCCCCGCACCATTATGGCCTTGGCAAAAAAGATTATGTGAGCTGGGGTTTAAAAGAATTAATCAGCTTAATCGGGAAGATTATTTGCGCCTAATGCTTCCCGCGACCAATGTTAAAAGCGAGGATTTGGCGGAGGTTACCGAGCGTGGTGTCAATGAGCTTATAGATGATAGCACTTATTTTGACAAATTTTTTGCTTTTTGGAATGGACATAGTGATTATAAGAAAATAAAATTATCTAAAGAAGACCTTCTTGAACTAAATCGTTTGCGTAAGGTATTGCATGACAGGTTTATTCCCTGGGCTAAAGTCAAGCTGCAGCTGGAAGTAGTGGTCGATATTATTAAGCCATATTTTAACGACCAGAATTTAGTCTTCGGCGCGATACAGCAATTAGCCGCGCAAGGGTTTTTGGGCGGTATTACCACGGTTAATGCGCGTATGGCGACTGAGCTTGGGCTTTTAGAAGAGGATGTACCGCCGCTGCTAGCGCCAGCGGCTTTGCCAAGGACTGCCAGGCCTCCGGCGGCAGTGGCTGAGCCTGAGCTTGAACCTGACCTTACGCCGGAACCTGTGCTTATGCCGGCGAATGGCCGAAGGCTTATTATGCCCTCTACGGTTAAGTCTCCGGTCCGTGCGGCGCCTGTTGCCGCCCGGGGTGGTTTCACGGAAGAAGCATTAAGGGTGACTATCGAAGGCAAGGGTAACGCCGGCGTTTTCCGGAACGCCGCGGTTGATCTTAATGGTTTCGAGGGTTTACGGTTGGATATTATTTCGGTTAAGCGTAAGGCCGGCGGGCGGGTATTGTTTTCCGTTGTGTCGTAACAGGCTGGAGATTATTTAGTTTCATAATTTTTATTGTGCGGTAAAATACAACTATGAGTAAAGCTTCAACTAATCTTAATCAACAACAACTCATCAGGGAGGTTTCGCGGTTACGTAAGCGCAACGCTTTCCTGGAAAAGGTCAGCCTGCGTCAAAAGCGGCTTAAGGAAAATCTCGGTGCCAGCCAGCGTAAGCTTTGGGAGATCGTCAACCTTATGCCTAATGCCATTTTTGAGATCAATATGAAAGGCAAGGTTATCTTCGCTAACGCCGCGGGCCTTGAGATATTTGGCCGCACTACCGACGATCTTAAAAAGGGTTTCAGTGCTTTCGATGTTATTGTCCCCGAAGAGCATGCCCGTTTGCTCGCCGGCATTAAACGCGTCGAGTCCGGCGAGACGCTGCCGCCGCCTATTCCGTATATATGCGTAAAAAAAGACGGCCAACGTTTTCCTGTGGCGATACAATCGAGCCGGGTGATGAAAAGCGGCAAGGCCGTTGGGGTGCGCGGAGCGATCATTGATATTACCCGCATCCAGCAAGCCTCGGATATTTTACAGAAAACCAAAGAAGACCTGGAAAATACCGTTGCCCAGCGCAGCCTGGAGCTGGAGATCACCGGTGAAAAGCTTGACCGTGTCCTGGAGGAGACGATCATGGCGCTTTCATCGGCGATCGAAAAACGCGATCCCTATACCTCCGGGCACCAATCACGCGTGGCAAAATTAGCCCGGGCGATCGCGGTAAAGCTTGAATTGTCACGCGACCAGGTAAAGGGTATTTATATGGCGGCGTTGGTCCATGATATCGGCAAGATCTACATCCCGGCGGAAATCTTAAGCAAGCCGGCAAAATTAAACCGTATTGAGATGGAGATCATCCGGATGCATCCGGCAGTCGGTTTTGAGATCTTAAGCACGATCGAGTTTCCCTGGCCGATCGCCAAGATCGTTTCTCAGCACCATGAGCGTATCGACGGCTCGGGCTATCCTAACGGGATCAAGGGCAATGATATTTTGATCGAAGCCAAGATCCTTGCCGTCGCCGACGTGGTCGAGGCGATCGCATCGCACCGGCCTTACCGTCCGTCACTAGGTATTGATAAAGCATTAGAGGAGATCGAATTAAATATAGATAAGTTTTACGAAGCAAAGATTTGTCAGGCCTGCCTTAAGCTTTTCGAAAAAGACGCTTTTGTTTTCTGATTGACACCCCCAACCCAAGATGATAGACTAACTTTATGCGAAAACGTGGAATTGTCTTAAAGATCAGCCAGGATACCGGCATCAAGCAGGTTGTCGTAAAAGAAGTGGTGCAGCGCACTTTTAACGCGATATTGGATGCCTTAAAAGGCGGCGACCGGATAGAATTGCGTAACTTCGGTATCTTTCAAGTTAAGAAAAGAAAGAAACGCATCGGCCGTAACCCCAAGACCGGCCAGATCGTCCCTGTGCCGGAGCGCCGGACCGTAGTTTTTAAACCCGGCCTAGAGATGAAAAAGTTCATTCAATAATCCTCCGTGGTAAATCTAATTATATTTACGAACATATGAGTACATACAATAGTGTGCGGGGAACTACGGATTTTAACCCTCAGCAAGCTCTGGCGTTTAATGCTATTGTGGCTAAAGCCAGGCAAATCTTACAATCGTTTTCTTATGAAGAGATCATCTTGCCCTTGTTAGAGGAGGAAGGTCTCTTTATCCGCTCAACCGGGGCGACCAGCGATATTGCCGAAAAGCAGCTTTTTCGTATTGCCGATAAAGATGGCGTTTGCCTGCGTCCGGAAGGTACCGCCCAGGTCGTGCGTTATTTTTTAGAAAACTCCCTGCATCGGCAAGGCGATTTTTATAAGTTTTCCTATATCGGGGCGATGTTCCGCGGTGAACGCCCGCAAAAGGGAAGATTGCGCCAATTTCACCATATCGGCTGCGAAGTATTGGGCGGCACAAGCCCGTATCTCGATGCAGAGACGATCATTTTGGCGGCAAATTTATTGTCGGCTATCGGCTTGACTACGTACGAGATCAAATTGAATACTTTAGGTTGTCCGGAAGATAAAGAAAAATTTGCTTTAGGTTTAAAAGGCCGGCTGGAAGCGAAGCGTTCGGCGTTGTGCGAGGATTGCCAGCGCCGCCTGGATAAAAACCCTTTAAGGATATTAGATTGCAAAAACCGCGATTGCAAACAGATCGTAGCGGGTTTGCCTTCGATCGATGAAGATCTTTGCCCGGGCTGTAAAGAAAATTTTACTAAAGTATTGAGCATTTTAGATCAAGCTCAAATCAAATATACCCGGGACAAAAATCTGGTGCGCGGCCTTGATTATTATACCAATACGGTTTTTGAGATCACCTCGAGCGCTTTGGGTTCACAGGATGCCCTGGGTGCCGGCGGCCGCTATAACCGCCTGGTAGAAAATTTAGGCGGGCCGTCTATTCCCGCCGTAGGTTTTGCCTTAGGTATTGAACGGCTTTTGATCGCCTTAGGGGAAAAAACTTTTCCTTGCGAATTTAATGTTTTTATTGCGCCGTTAGATGAGCATCTTCGTGATTTTGCCTTTTCTTTGACGATGAGATTGCGTGCGGCCGGGATCAATTGTGATACGGATTATTGCGGCAAATCGTTAAAGGCCCAGATGCGGCTCGCGCAAAAAAAAGGCGCGCGGTTTGTCCTGGTTATCGGCGAGGATGAGATCAAAGAAAATTGCGTGATGGTAAAGGATATGCTCAAAAGCGAGCAGAATAAGGTTCCAATGGATAAATTGGTTGAAACGATAAAAAATAATATATAATTCGTAGGGGCGCGGTTACCGCGCCCAGGGCGGGGAAACCCCGCCCCTACGGACGAAACAAAGAGGTTTTTATGTTGCGAACACACACTTGCGGAGAATTGAACGAAGGTTTGATCGGTAAAGAAGCGGTTTTGTGCGGTTGGGTCGATACCCGGCGCGATCACGGTAAGCTGATTTTTATTGATATCCGTGATCGTTACGGTATTACCCAAGTCTTATTTTTGCCTAAGCCCAAAGAGTTAAATGAATTAGCCAAAAAACTGAAGAACGAATCAGTCGTGCGCATCAAGGGGCAGATCAATGCCCGGCCGCAAGGCACGATCAATGAAAATATTCCGACCGGCAAGGTAGAGCTTTTAGCGCAAGAGCTTGAGATCGTTAATCTCAGCGAAGACCTGCCTTTTCCTATCGTGGAAAATCCCGATCTGGGCGAAGATATACGCCTGGAGTACCGTTATTTGGACTTGCGGCGTAAAAGCGTGGCCGATAAACTTGTTTTGCGCCATAAGTTTAACCATGCTTTTCGAACATTTTTAGACGAAAAAAGTTTTTTAGAGATTGAAACGCCGTATTTAACTAAATCAACCCCGGAGGGCGCGCGTGATTATTTGGTGCCGTCGCGGCTAAACCCCAATAAATTTTATGCGCTCCCTCAATCGCCGCAGATCCTAAAGCAGCTTTTGATGGTCGCAGGGATGGATCGTTACTACCAGATCGTACGCTGTTTTCGTGATGAAGACCTGCGTAAAGACCGCCAGCCGGAATTTACCCAGCTGGATATGGAGATGTCCTTTGTCGATCAAGAAGATATTTTTGCATTGGTAGAAGAGATGGTTAAATATTCATTCAAAAAAGTTTTGAATGTCGATATTCCGACCCCGTTTCGCCGGATGTGTCATGCCGAAGCGATGGGGCGCTTTAAGAGCGATAAGCCGGACATGCGCCCGGAGACTCAAGAAAAGTTTGCTTTCTTGTGGGTAGTGGATTTTCCGATGTTTGAATACGATCAGGAAGAAAAGCGCTGGCAAGCCGCGCATCACCCGTTTTGCGCGCCGCATAAAGACGATGCGTATAAATTAGATACCGGTGACTTGGGGAATATCCGGGCCTGTTCGTATGACTTGGTTTTAAACGGTTCAGAGTTAGCCAGTGGTTCGGTCCGTATTCACGACAGCGCGCTGCAGGCAAAGATCTTTCAGACGATGGGTATCAGCGATCAGGAAGCCCAGGAAAAATTCGGCTTTATGCTCAAGGCCTTCAAGTATGGCGCACCTAATCACGCGGGAATTGCCTTAGGGCTTGACCGGTTGTATACTATGATTACCGGCGCGGATAGTATCCGTGAAGTGATCGCGTTTCCTAAGACACAGAAAGGTACATGTCCGTTATCCGGCGCGCCGTCGAATGTCAGCGAGAAACAATTGAAAGAATTGTTTCTTAAATTAGTCGAGCCGAAAGAATAAGGAGGTTTATATGCAAAAAGTCCCTGCCGCAAAAGTGAAGATATTCCATATCGAAAACCGCCGCGGTTACGCTTGCATATGTTTTAATAACCTGACTGAAGGTAAAACTCCTTTAGAGGCATATCTGCGCATGATCAAGGCGCAAAAAAGAAAAGGGCGCGAATTGGTTGAGATCGAAGCCCAGGCTGCGAATAAGCTGGTAACTAATGTTTAGGATTATTTTATTTTGTGCGCTTATTTTGACGAGCGGTTGTACGGCGCGTACTTTTATTGCAGAGCAGAAAAGCGCTGACACTCTAGCCGCTAATCCTAACGGTAACCGTGGCTATTTGATGGGTAAGCCGCCGCAGGACACCCGCGAGCCTAAGCCCCGGCGCGTACCTACTCTGGAGGTGGAGCTTGGCGGTAGTAACCCGGCTGAGAAGAAGCAGTTTTTTGCGCCCTATACTCCGGTTAAGGATTATGAAGTATCCGGCCCATCGCAAGCCGGCAATCCTTCTTCGGTCGCGTCGATCACTATACCGCAGCGTAAGATGGATATTCCTGAGCAATATACGGTGCAATCCGGCGATACGTTACAGAAGATCTCACAGAAACTTTACGGTACGACAAAAAAATGGCATAAACTTTATTTGTTAAATAAAGATATTTTAAAAAGCCCCGACAAAGTTCACCCGGGAATGGTGATCAAAACGCAAGGTAAGGAAGAGCTTTAATGGAAAAAATAATCGGCCTCGATGGTGTTGCGTCGCTTAATTCGCTTTTTGGCGTGGGTGATGCTAACTTGAAACTTTTAGAAGAAGAGCTTAAGGTCAAGATCGCCTTAAAGCCGCAAGGCATCGTGGTCAGCGGCGATAAATTTCACGTAAGGAAGGCAAGCGATTTCTTGTATAAGATCGCCCAGCTGGAGACCGATGGGTTTAAATTTAACCGCGAAGATATATGCCGGTATTTAAATTCGGTGGATGTGATCGGCCAGGAATCGGTAGGGCCGGGGGTACGCGTACCCTCGCGCAAGAAAAAAATGGTCCTGCCGGAGACGCGCGGCCAGGAAGATTATATCGAATCGATGCAGCACTCGGATATTGTATTCTGCACCGGACCGGCCGGTACGGGCAAGACTTATCTGGCAATGGCGATGGCGGTCAATTATTTGACGGAAAAGCGGGTAAGCCGCATTATCTTAACGCGCCCGGCGATCGAGGCAGCAGGTGAATCTTTAGGGTTTTTACCGGGTACGATGCAGGAAAAATTAGGGCCGTATCTGCGCCCGCTTTATGATGCACTTTATGATATGATGGAGGCGGAAGTCATTGAAAATTATCTGGAAACCGGCGTGATTGAGATCGTGCCCTTAGCCTATATGCGCGGACGGACATTAAACAATGCCTTTGTTATCCTTGATGAAGCGCAAAATTGTACCGGAGAGCAGATCAAGATGTTTTTAACGCGTTTGGGGTTTGAATCAAAGACCGTGATCACCGGAGATATGACCCAGAGCGATCTGCCCGGCGGCAAAGCTACCGGCTTGATGGACGCGGTGAAAATATTAAAACCGATCCGCGGGATAAAGTTTGTTACCTTAAGCAAGAAAGATGTGGTGCGCCACCCCTTGATCCAAAAAATAATCCAGGCTTATGAAGATTACTATAAAGAAGAAAGAGTATAATCTCCTTTTATTGCTTATTCCTGTCGCTTTTTTTGCTTTTGCGACCATGCTTTTTATGGTTTTTCGCGATACCCCGACCAACCTGGCGCCGCTTTTATCGGCATTAGTATTATTCGTTTACGCTTCGACCAAGAAGATCGAGAATATGCCTTCGTTTCTTGACCTCCTGCTCTTAATGGGGTTGATCATTGTCGTATTTTTCTTACTCTCTTATTTGCCGCCGGCGATCACCGGATTTTCCGAGATCTTTCCTAATATTTTGGAGGTTTTTGCTTTTGGGGTATGTGCGGTAGGCTTTGTGATGATGATCACGCTGTTATTCGATAGCCTTGAGCTCTCGCTATTGTTTTCGATTTTTATTTCGCAATTAGGCTCGGCCTTAGAGGGCGGCAGCCTGAATATCGGGATCTCGCTTTTTTGCGCGTCATTAGTCGCGGCGATGCTTACTTTTCGCCTGCGTTCGCGTTCGCAGATCGTTAAAGCGACATTCTTTTCCGTTCTGATCTTTTTTCTTGCCTACATCCTGGAAAGCACTGAGTTTTTATTTTTGATGATGCCGGTCAATCTGCATTTTTTCGGCCTTACGATCCTGGTCGGGGTCGTGGCATCGGTCTTGATGATGCTGGTCTTGCCGATCACGGTGGGCGGGCTTTTGTATATTTTTGAATATGCCTTTAAGGTCGTTACGAATATTTCGCTCTTAGAGCTCTCCGATTTTAACCGTCCGCTTCTAAAACGCCTTATTCTCGAAGCGCCGGGGACTTATCAACACTCTCTGGTCGTCTCGAACTTAAGCGAAGCCGCGGCGGAAGCGATCGGCGCCAATTCGCTTTTAGCCCGTGTTGGAGGGTATTACCACGATATCGGTAAGCTGGAAAAATCGGAATTTTTTGTCGAGAACCAGCTTTTGCATCATAATGCGCATAAGGACCTGAAGCCTTCGATCAGCCGTTTGATCATTTTAAACCACGTTAAAGAAGGGATGGAGGTGGCGAAAAAATACCGTTTGAATCCGCGTATTATTGATTTTATCACGCAGCATCACGGCAAGACCGTGATCTACTATTTTTATAAATTAGCTCAGCAGATGGACCCGGCCGAAGAGCATACCGAAGAAGAGTACCGTTACCCCGGCCCGCGCCCGCAATCGAAAGAGATCGCCATCGTTTCGTTGGCCGATACGATCGAGGCGATGTCGCGTATTCTTGATGAACCGTCACCGGCGCGCATCGAAGAGATGGTGCGTGAAGTGGTGCGTAAACGGTTTATGGAGGGTGAGCTTGACGATACCAGCCTTACCATGAAGGATGTCGAGGCGATCACCCAGAGTTTTATCCGGGTCTTGAATGCTACCTTCCATTCGCGGATCAACTACCCCAAGTGAAGATAGAGATCACCAACCAGCAAACGATAAAGCGCATAAAACGAAAAGAGACCGCGCGGTTTATTAAAAAGGTATTAAACGCCTGTAAGGTGGCGCCTGAAGAGATATCTTTCGTTTTTTGTGATGACCGGTTCATAACAAAACTCAATAAAAAAGTTTTTAACCGTTGTGTGCCGACGGATGTGATCGCCTTCCCGTTCGATAGCGATAATTTAGGCGAGGTAGTGGTCTCGGTCGAGCGCGCAATAAAAGTTTGCGCCCAATACGGCAACTCCTGGGAGGAAGAATTTCATCTTTATATCATCCACGGGATTTTGCATCTTTTAGGTTATGAGGATACGGCCCCGGCCAAGAAAAAGAAGATGTTTAGGAAACAGGGGGAAATTTTTAATAAAATTGTAGGGGCGGGGTCGCCCCGCCCTTATAGCGGGCGCGGAAACCGCGCCCCTACACGGCGATAATTATGGTATCGCGCGATAAAGGTTTTCTCCTGCGCCGCTACAATTTTCGCGAAACGAGTTTGATCACGGTTTTTTATACCCGCGAACATGGCAAGATCAGCGGCCTCTTGAAAGGTTTTTATACTCAAAAGAAAGAGTTTACCGCGTCGCTTAATATTTTTACCTTGAACGAAGTGGTCTTTTACCCTAAAAAGCGCGACCTATGGCTGGTTTCTTTTGCCGACCAGATCAAGGATTATCCTTATTTGCGTAAAAGCTACGCAAAAAATCTTACCGCCACCTTGTTTACCACGACGATCGACAAGATCATGTCGCCCTGGGATGTTCATCCGGAGATCTTTGACCTTCTGAGCGTCTGTCTGGATGTTTTAAAGGACGAGGAAGAGCTTAAGGTCTTGGAGCTATTTTTAATTAAGCTTTTAACCCTCTCGGGTTTTGAACCGGAATTTACCCGGTGTTTGCGCTGTCATAACCCTATGGGTGATAGAGTCTATTTTAGTGTTTCCCGTGGCGGTTTGTTGTGCGGCGATTGTACGATCGGCGTTAATGATGCTCAATATATCAATAAGGATATCTCATCGTCGATAAAGTATATCCAGCAGACTGACCTGGATAAGGTGCTGAGGCTTAAAACCAGCCCGACCTGCCAGACCGGGATTTTTTATATTTTACGAGAATTTATTATGTATCATTTGGATATCGATATCATGCCGGGGCTAAACCGGGTTATCCCTCATGTGCGAAAAGCGAATTAGCATTTGACTTTTATTGGTTATTTGGCAGAATATAGAGGCATTGGGGCAGTAGTTCAGTTGGGAGAACGCTTCGTTCGCAACGAAGAGGTCGGCGGTTCAACTCCGCTCTGCTCCATATTTTTTGCCTTGCGGCAAAAAATCGAGATTAGAAATTAGAAAGTCGAAATTCGAGAGAATTTCTAATCGTTCTAATTTCGAATATCTAATCTCGTGGCCTGGTAGCATAAGTTATATGAAAAAACTTCTCTTACTTGCCGTTTTTTTATCGCTTTCCCAATATTTTGCTATAGCCGAAGTCAAACAATACGAATTTGCCGATCAATGGTACCCGGCTGACCCGAAAGAGTTGAATGCCCAGCTGGATTCATTTTTTGCCAAGGCTGACCCGGTCGTGCCCAACCAGGATATTTTAGGGATCATTTCGCCTCACGCCGGGTATGTTTTTTCCGGGCCGGTCGCGGCTTACGGCTTTAAAGCGATCGCCCAGCTGAAGGCCGATACGGTTATTGTGATGGGGCCGTCGCACAAATATTATTTTACCGGCATCGCGGTATACCCCGAGGGTGAATTTGCCACCCCGATCGGTAATTTTAAGATCGATAGTGAGATCGCCAAAGAATTTGCTACTTTGCCGCTGGTTAATTTTGATAAACACTACTTTTCCGGTGAACATTCGGTCGAGGCCCAGCTGCCGTTTTTGAAAAAGGTCCTGCCGGATGTCAAGATCGTCCCGATCGTCTTTGGTGATCTCGATTATGAGGGGTTGGGGCAAGTGGCGCAAAAGCTTCTGGAGATATCCCAAAAACGTAAAATTTTGGTGATCGCTTCGAGCGACCTTTCCCACTTTCTCGATTATGATGCGACCAATGCGATCGATGGCGAAACCGTAGGGCTTATCCAAAACAACGAGAGTAAAAAGCTCTGGGATATCCGTAATGACAAAAATGGCCGCGCCTGCGGGATCACTGATATCACCGCCTTTTTGCGTTATGTCGAGTTACGTTCCGGCAAGATGACGATCTTGAAATATTTAAATTCCGGCGATACTTCCGGGGAAAAAGGCCGGGTCGTGGGCTATACCAGTGCATTAGCTTATTTACCAACTCAAACTGCAGGAAAAAGCGAGGATAAAAAAATGGAGCAATTTACCTTATCCGATGACGACAAAAAAACCCTTTTGAAGATCGCGCGGGAGACTCTGGAGAGTTATCTGGTAAAGGGTAAGCTGCCAAAATTTAAAGCCGGCTCGCCTAATTTAAACGAAAGCCGGGGCGCCTTTGTGACGCTGACCGAGCATGGCCAGCTGCGTGGTTGCATCGGCCACATGGTCGGTGATGAACCGCTTTATCAGATGATCTCCGAGCGGGCGATTGACGCCGCGATCAACGATCCGCGGTTTGGCGCGGTGCGTTCCGATGAACTTAAAGGTATCCATATCGAGATCTCGGTCTTAACCCCGTTTAAAAAAGTCAATAATCTCGACGAGATCAAGGTCGGTCGCGACGGCCTGATGCTGCGTAACGGTTATTATTCCGGAGTTTTTCTGCCGCAAGTCCCGGGTGAGCAAGGGTGGGATAAAAAGACCTATTTAGAAGAGTTAGGGCATAAGGCCGGAATGTCCTCCGAGGCCTATTTGGATAAAGATACGACACTCTATAGCTTCGAGGCGATCGTATTTGGTGAAAAAGAATAATGTCTAAAATCCGTATTTATATTGAACCGTCGAAAATCGCCGATTTTATCAAGATCGAGGAGATGGGCGTCGTCCATAAGGTAAAGAATGTCTTGCGCCTGGACGAGGGCGACGAACTATTTGTTTTTGACGGCACCGGCAAAGAGTACCTGGCTGTGATTAAATATCTTCAGCATGATAGTATCACCCTGCGTTTAGGCGAAAGTGTACGCGAGGCTGCTTTAGGCTTCGAGATCGCTTTAGCCTTTCCTATGACCAAAGAAGAAAAGGTCGATCTGATCCTGCAAAAAGCTACCGAGTTGGGGGTAACGCAATTTTTGCCCTTTGTGGCGAATCGCGGTTTGAAGGTAAATCCATCGGAGAGTAAGCTTGAGCGCTGGCAAAATATCATCAAAGAGGCAACGCGTCAGAGCGAGCGGCTATGGCTGCCGCGTTTACTTTCCGTGCAGCCTCTGGATAAGATCGCCAGCGGTACTTATGACAAGAAGCTCTTTGCCGATATTAACGGTATCCCGGCCGGTAAGGCCTTTACCGCCGGTACAAAGAGCGTTTTATTGATCATCGGGCCGGAGGGGGATTTTTCTTCGGAAGAGAAGTCTTTCCTTAAAGAGAGCGGCTTTACGGCGGTCAATATCGGCCCGAATATCCTGCGCCTTGAGACCGCGGCAATATTCCTTACCGGGCTTGCAGCTTATTTCTTGCAAGGAAATGCGCGGTAGATTCGTGACATTCGGTTGACTATCATGGTGACAAAATAATATAAAAAAATATAGTTTACTGTTATAAGGTTGGTGGTATAATTATGTTATGGAGGGATGCATATATTTACACTTGTAAATACAAAGAATATGTGCTATATTTTAAATGGAAGAGTTCAGGTGGAGCGAAGAGAAGAACAGGCAGCTTAAAGAAACGCGCCACATATCATTTGAGGAGATATTAGCATCTAGGTTTATTGACATCGTAGATAATCCGGGGCATGTAAACCAGGTTATTTTGTTATTTGAGTATGAAGAATATGTCTGGGTTGTGCCGTGCGTGATAGACGGCAGGTATTTGTTCGCAAAGACCGCATTTCCTAGTCGTAAATATACAAAACAATGCAAGCGAGGTGTATTATGAAAAAATTTAAATTAACCGTAGAAGAAAAACAGATCGAGAAGGATCTTTTGGCAGGCGTATACCGTCCGGTTACCGGCAAACGGTTGGAGCAGGTAAAGCGCATGTTGGCGGCACGCAAAAAAGACCAAGTTATGACAATCAGGGTGAATAGCGACGATATTCGCCGTATCAAAGAAAAAGCGGCTAAGATGGGCGTCCGTTACCAAACGTTTATCTCCGAGATCATTCACGACGTGGCAGTGAATTGATCTCCCGCAATATCCATCCCAAAACCTTTCGGAGCGTGGTAGAATCATGGAGTATATAATTGAATGATATAGAGACGCTTTACGGGCATGTAAAAAAGAGGTGTTTATGTGGGAATTGATTTGTTTGATCATTTTTGGTTTTATTATCCTTTCAAAAATGCAGGGCAAACTAGACAGAACACAGGAGTCTCTTTCTAAAGATATCGCTGAATTGAAGGATTTGATTTTCCAAAAGCTTGCGGATATCGAGAAAAAAATTTCCGGTAAGGAAACAAAGCCGGAAGTCCCAGAGCCAAAACCCGTAGCACAAGAGCTTCCTGCCGCAGTTATCCATTATAGTTCGGAAGAACTGGATGCAAATAATGTACCGAGCGAAAATATCGAGATCATAGCACGAAGTAAATCAAAATTAGAAGAAACTGTAGGCGAGATCTTAAAGCGCATCTGGAACTGGATATTGGTGGGAGAAGAGCACCGGCCCAAAAATGTCACGATCGAGTACGCGGTGGCGAGCACCTGGCTTATGCGCTTGGGCGTTATTGCCTTAGTTATCTGCATTGGATACTTTTTGAAATGGTCCATCGACAGCGGATTGCTTGGGCCGGCAGGCCGGGTAGGTATTGCCATATTAGCCGGCATCGGTATGGTGGTTTTCGGCATCCAAAATTTTCATAAAAAGTACGACCTCTTGGCCCAGGGCCTTTTGGGTGGAGGTTTAGCGGCATTATATTTTAGCATGTACGCCTCGGGACCGATGTATAAGCTTTTGCCTATGACCGCGGTTTTCAGCGTCATGGTTTTAATTACGATCTGTGCGGGGCTTATGGCCTACCGGTTTAATTCGCAGCTCGTTGCGATCTTTGGTATCATCGGCGGCTTTGTAACGCCAATAATATTGGCGGTGCCCGGAGCCAGCCCGGTCAGTTTATATACTTACATGCTGATACTTAATCTGGGTATTTTAGGGATCGCCCATGTGCGCAATTGGCGTTTATTGAATTATTTGGGATTTATATTCACCTGGTTAGGGATCTTGATCAGTTTTTCGTCGTATCAGGCGGCCAGGGATTTTATTGGTACGATCATTTGCCTTACGGCTTTGTTTGTTTTGTACGGGTTGATCATTTTTTACTACAATTTGGTCAAAGACCATAAGTCGAGCCATCTGGAAATAATCCACGCCCTGTTAAACTCGGCATTTTATGCGGCAGCTGCCTATTGTTTGATCTTAAATGCCCATGGCCGGCCCTGGCCGGCAGTTATGGCTGTGGGGGTCGCGTTGTTTTATATAATTCAGGTTTATTTTTTTATTAAGCGCCGTAGCCAAGACAGGGATCTTTTGGTTTATCTTATCGGCATGGCGGGGTTTTTTACTGCCTGGGCAGTGCCTTTGGTCGCCGAGAAAGAAACTATTTCTATCTGCTGGTCTTTGCAGGCGTTTTTCTTTTTGTGGATCGGATTAAGGTTAAACAGCAATCTTTTGATCAATATTGCCCACATCCTTTATACTTTGGTCATGGGACGTTTAGCTTTTCTCGATTTGCCGGAAAATTATAACGGCTGTAGCTGGCAGGGGGTGCCGATGGCTCAATACTGGGCCATATTTTTTAGCCGCATCTGGACCTTTGGCACGGTTATCGCTTCTTTTTTCGGTGCTTTTGCTTTATACCGGCGCAAAGTGGCCAAAATACCTGAAATCGCCATCGATGACAAGGCCAACAGTACACTGGTCCTGCCGCAATCCGTATACCGGGAGATCATGTATTGGGTCGGTATCGGATTTTTATTCGTTTTTTTATATGCGGAATATTTCCAGATGTTTTCTTATTATCTACCCTTGCAGATGCCGGTGCTTACTTTATTGTGCTGCCTGCTGGCAGGTTATATTTTTTATAATCACATTGCCAGCGGCCGCCGGATTTTTTTGCCTCTGGCGATCATTGCGATGGTTTTGGTCCTTTTGAAGTTTTTTTGCCAGGACTTTTATTCATGGTCGGGCAATGCGCCTTATGTTTATGGCCAGGGGTCGGTGGGGGTATTGATGCGGTTCTTTGATTACGGGGTAGTATTCCTTTATCTGATCGGCGCATTAAGGATGGTTTCGCAAAAACCGGGTTTAGCCACGATCCGTAAACTTTTTACCGTTGTGAGTACGGTTTTATTGTTTATCTACATTACCCTTGAGGTTAATACATTTTTTTATTGGTATATAAAGCCTTTTCAGGAAGGAGCGGTTTCGGTAGCCTGGGCTTTGTTCGCGATCGCCTACCTTATCATCGGGCTTGTCCGCTCAAGTAAATCCTGGCGTTATAGCGGGCTTGCTTTGTTCGTTGTGGTTGTGGGTAAAGTATTTTTAATCGATTTGTCGGAAATGTTGATCGTTTACCGGGTAATTGCTTTTATGATCCTGGGTGTGATATTAATGTTGGGTTCGTTCGCTTATATCAAAGCCAGTAAGAAGTTTGTGATCAAAGGAGAAAAATGAGAAGTTTTAAAGTAATACCACTGGTATTTAGTTTTTTGTTCTTAGGCCTCATCAGTGCCGGCGCTGTTGATTTTTTATATTACAAAAATGCCCAAGCTCCACAAACCGCTGCGGGAGAAGCCGGCTCGATCCTTTTAGACAGAGATATTTATCTTAATACCGGCGATTCTTTCAGTAACTTACGGCTTTATGACGAAAATAAAAGTGAAGTGCCGTTTGTCGTTCGAAAATCCAGAGGAAACCGCTCCCAATCCACGAAAGTCCTTCTAGGGATGAAGGCCAGCGAGCTTAAAGAATTGTCGGGGAATAAACTCAGCCTTATTTTTGAGCAGGAAAGCAATAAAACGGAAAAAGCTAAAAATGTTGCTTCGGAGCTTGTTATTAATACTCCCAATATCAATTTCGAACGTACGGTCAGTGTTTACGCAAGTAACGACAAAAAGCAATGGGAAGTTCTCTGCGAAGACCAGCCGATCTTCGATTACCGGCGGTTTATCGATCTGCGTAATACCAGTGTTGCTTTTACCCCTAAGCAGTTTGCTTATTACAAAATAATCGTGAACAGGCTAGCGCAGGACCAGATCTATTCTTTTTCCCAGATCTTCAAAAAATATTCCCAGGGCAAAGTTACGCAGGAATATGAGTCGTTCGCTAAAAACAAAGATATTTTTCGTATCGATAACCTGGATTTTTTCGGTAAAGAAGAAAACGTCGTCTATGGCGATGAGGTAACCGCTTCTTACGCTTTGAGTATAAGTTCCAATACCCCCAACAATAAAGAAAAGAGTACCGATATCTATTTAACTTCTAAAAAAGAACCGATCTCGCGCATTTTTTTAAATGTTAAAAACAAGAATTTTAAGCGGGCCGTGGTTGTTGAGGCGACGAATGATTCGGGTAAAGATATTAATTGGGTGAATGTTGCTTCAGGCGAGATATCCGATATCACGGCCGGGCAGTTTCATAAAGAAAATCTTAAAATAGACCTGGCTTGCGGTGAATGCCGCTATTTGACTTACCGCCTGCGTATTTTTAATAACGATAATTTACCGATCGAGATTGCTTCAATCAGCGCACAAGGGCCGGCCTATGAGATGATTTTTTTTCATAATGGCAAAAGAGCCTTGAATGTCGGTTACGGCGGTGAGGGGTTTAATGCCCCCAAATACGATGTTGCCGGTGTATTATCTCAGATGCCGGCTATCGGGGGAGAGCGTTGGAGCCTTGGCAAGCAAGTCGTAGGCAAGGCAAGCCCCACGAAGAAACGGCCCCCGGTTTCAGGAGAGGTTTTGTTAAAAATTGCCTTAACGGTTATGATCGTGATTTTGGTGATTCTTATTATCCGACTATCGCCACTAATTCAATCACAAAAGTAAGGTTTTCGCCGGCTAAGGGGTGGTTGGCATCGATTATGACCGAAGTCTCGGTTACCTCGGTTATAACGATCGGCACGGCTTGTCCATTAGGTTGGCGTACTTCTAAGCGCATACCCTTTTGCGGTTTGATATCCGGGGGAAATTCGTTTTTCGGTACTTCGATCACCATTTCTTTGTTTCGTTCGCCGTAGGCGCGCGCCGCGGGGATATTGATCGTTTTGGTATCGCCGATATTCATTCCGATAACATTTTCTTCGAAATCGGTGATCAATTTATTTTCGCCGATCGTAAATTCCAACGGTTCACGGTCTCTGGATGAGTCAAAGGTATCACCGTTAACTAAGGTACCGGTGTAGTGGACCTTTACTGTGTCGCCGCTTTTTGCTGGTGCCATATAAACTCCTTTTTTATGCCCAATACCATAACGCATCAGAGGCTTTTCGTCAACAGTAATTCGCCGGTGGTAAATTTATCGTGCGGATGGGGACGGGGGGTGGTAAAATCTTTTTTATGCCAAGATTTATTGTGAAGTGGTTTGTTAATACGGTGGTTTTATTCCTGGTGATCAAGATCACTCCCGGTATCACTGTCGATCATTTGAGTACGCTCATCGCCGCGGCCTTAGTCTTTGGGCTTATCAATGCCTTTTTGAAACCCCTGGTGATTTTACTCACCTTGCCGTTTAATGTGATTTCTTTAGGCATTCTTACCCTGTTTATTAATGGCTTGATGTTTTACCTGGTATCGAAGATCGTCAAAGATTTTACGATTATCAACTTCTGGGCGGCCTTTTGGGGCGCATTTTGGTTTGGCATCATCAGCTGGCTCCTTTTCCCGGACAATAAGGGCTCGGTGCGGGTTTCTATGACTTCTGCCCGCTCATCCCGCCCCGCCCAAGAGCCCTATGAACCGCACTACGAGAATGTGATTGATATCGAGAAGGTAGAGGATAAGCGGGGGAAGTGATAACTGCGAATAGGGCAATTTTACAAATTAGTGGGGGGTAATATGAAAAAAATTCTTTGGGGTTATTTTCTTGTTGTTGCGATGGGCTTATTTTTTGTCCCGCAAGCGCGTGCCGAGCTTTCCACCGCGGACAAAGCATTCTTAACCGGGGAGTGCCAGATCTCTCAGGAAGATGTCGATGTCATCCCAAAACTTTCGCAAAAGGCCCAGGATAAAATATCTGCCTTGATCGCCGCCAAAGATACTAAGGAAGCGGCGATATTTAAAAACTCACGTGATTATTACCGGATATTATGTAATTTAAAGCCGGACGATAAATACCCCTTAGTTTCTGCTCCGGGATGGCATGATATGTATTTAACGAGTGACGAGTATGATAATTACCTCAAGATCCTTGAGAAAAGCTAGGGTAATTACGGTGGCGCGCAAAATTTTATTATATTGGGAGGAGGTGTAAATGCCTTTTTGGAGTTTAGGTGCAGCAGGTAAGGCCGAGCAGCTTGAAAGTTTATCCGATGAAAAGTTGTTCAGGTGGGGAGCGGCGGTATTCTTTTTGATCGTTACGTCGGTGATCTTCTTTTTTGTATTTTCGTTGTTTTCGCCCATCGCGAAACGCAATAAAATTTTACCGGGCAAAGATATGCCGATATTATTCGATCAAGATTTTTATTTGATCGGTAAAAATACATATTACGATGGTTATTTGCGTTTCAAGAATATTCCTGCGCCGCAGATAAGCCGCGTTATAACGGCTGTATTAGCATTGAAGATGGAAAAAAGTTTTCATTACGCGTACCCTGTTGATATTCAATTACTTGATTCGCAACACCGTTTAGTCGCTAAGGTGGTTCTGTCGGCTAATAATCTGGCGCAACCGATAAAAATGCGATATTCGCGTAACGATTTAAAGTTTCAGCTGCCGGAATCGATGAACCATAAGGATATTAAATTTTTTCGATATACTTTATTGCCGGAAAATGATAAATAATCTATTTACCCATTTGCGAAAAATTTTCCATATTTCCCGATATTCGGTGATAAAATCCTCATACGATGACAATATTTTATTTTACCGCGACGGGCAACGACCTCTATATCGCCAAAGCATTGGGCGGGAAGCTTTATTCTATCCCCCAGGTGCTAAAGGGCGATAAGTTCGAATTCGCAGACGATGCGATCGGCATTGTCTATCCCTGCTATTATCTGGGGATGCCTAAGATCGTCGTCGATTTTTTAAAGACGATCAAGCTAAAAAGCGATTATATTTTTATCATTATGTCGAACGGGGGAACGCCCGGCGACGGTACCGGCCATTTTTGCCGCGTGGCTGCCCAATACGGCATGAAAGTAGCTTATTCCAATGTTTTATTGATGCCGGATAATTACCTTCCCTTAGACGATATGCAGGAGGTGATCGCGGGCATACCGGGGATGAAGATCACCGAAGAGCTAGGGGCGATCGCTGCCGATATCAAAGCGCGTAAGGCAAAGCTGAGAAAAGCTAAGTTGTTTGAGCGTTTAGCGACGATCGGCGCGCAACTTTATTTTAAACTTACCTTTAGCAAATTGGATAGATCTTTTTCCGTAGATTCCGCCTGTAACGGTTGCCGCGTATGCACAAAGGTCTGCCCGGTGGATAATATTAAGGTCGACAAGACACCGCAATTTCTCCACCATTGTCAGGGTTGCCTGGCGTGTGTACATGCTTGTCCGCAGATCGCGATACATATGGCGAAAGAAAAAAGCCCGGCGCGTTATATTAACCCCGGCGTAACCCTGGACGAGATCATCGCCGCTAACGATTAGGTAAAGGGGCCAGGGGTTATGCAGCAAGATCAAAAATCCTTCAAACGGGTCAAGTTCGTTACTTTCGGTTGACCCTTGGTTGGTTTTATACAGGTTATTGAAACCCATCCTTTTGACTGTATTCCGATCTGAATTAGGATGAAATTATACCGCCCCGCTCGTCGCGGGGCTTGGTGGGTG
>Ga0265342_10000513_pt1 | contig 41410 bp, 36 predicted proteins | sample 4CB327metaG_FD_203125 | JGI IMG/M metagenome (GOLD analysis project Ga0265342, IMG submission 203125) | Rhizosphere microbial communities from Carex aquatilis grown in University of Washington, Seatle, WA, United States - 4-CB3-27 metaG | ecosystem: Host-associated > Plants > Roots >... | reverse complement strand
GATTAAGATCCTCGAAGCCAAAGACCGCATGGCGATCGACCAGGCGACCTTAAAGGTGATGACGGATAGTGATTATCTGGCGATGCAACAGAATAACGTAGGGGCGCGGTCTCCGCGCCCTGGGCAGCCCTCAAAGGACGCCCTTGGAGGGCAGGGAAACCCTGCCCCTACCGAATCATTCAAAAAATACATTCTCCCTTCCATCGAACAAGAAGTAAACCAGGGCAAACACTTTTCCCAATTCCGTCAGATCTATAGTGCCCTGATCATGGCCGCCTGGTTTAAGAATAAACTTAAGAATACTATCCTTAATGAGAGTTTTCTCAACAAGAGCAAGATCCAAGGCGCCGATACCCAGGATAAAACTATTCGCGAGAAGATCTACAACGAATATTTAAAAGCCTTTCAACAAGGCGCTTACAATATCATTAAAACCGAAAGAGAACGCCCCTTAACCCCCTCCCATGCCTACCGGCAGGCAGGTTTAACAAAGAGGGGGGACGAAGTTTCTGCCCTCGCTTTGGTAAAGAGAGGGCCGGCGCAGCCGGGGAGAGTTCTGGGTAACGGAATGAGAATCACCCGCCGTGCTTACTTCTCCGGCGGGGCCGTGGCCACGAATATTGACGAGAGGGTCGCCGGCGGGACAACTCTTGCTGATGGCAACGCGGTTGATGCTGACCTGCCTCAAGCTGCGATCGCAGAAGAAGTCAAAGCGGTGACGGCGCCGACGCAAGCCGCGGCGGAGGGTTTTGTTTCACCGGTTTCAGCTTTACTGGCCGATGCGCCGTTGACTCTTGGCCAAAGATTGTCCTTACAGCGCGCATTGCGGAATAAACGATTTGCCGGAGCGCGCATTAAGCGCGACGGTATTAAATTTATGGGCATTGAAGGAATATTTGACAGTAGCATGGACCGTACCTACATTTTTAGAGATCTGCGCATTGCTAACGTTACAAATTTGGCGCGCATTATCGCCAGGAACGATCCAAAAGGGATTTTTCGCTGGATCGTGTTTGACGACGAAAATTTAAAAATATTGAGCAGTCAAGAAAACTGCCGGTGGGCGCTGATCGATGGCGAAGGAGTTTTGATCGCGCGCCGGGTCTCGTCGGTATCGGTGTCGGCCTTAAGCTTGCTAAAGGATGATATGGTTCGTATTGTTCGGGGCGCGGTCCGCCAGGTCGGCGGTATTAAGTTAACCGGCGTAGCTGATCAAGAGGTTGTGGTCACCGGCCGCGGCGTAAAATTTTCTCGGGATAAGGCATTAACCGAGTGGAAGAATATTCTTGGAGTAGAGCTCGTAACCATTTCCCTTAAATTCTAATTGCTTACCATTTTTTTATTGCCATAACTTATTTTTCGTATTAAAATCTAAAACATTAAAACAGGCTGCCTATATTTTAGGCAATGTATGTCCTGTTTCAAGGCAACGCGCCGGGATGAGCCGGCCCGCGAAAGCCGTTAAGGTTTTATAAACTGCGCTGTTTGTAAAATTTACGGTTTTTCAGCCAAATGCACTGCTACGCATTAACAATGTCGTTTCGTGTCGCTTTTTTTATTTAACTTAAGGAGAATGCTATATGGATGCGATAAATAATATCAACGCCGGCGATACTGCTTGGGTCTTGGTCTCGGCGGCACTGGTCATGTTGATGACGCCGGGTTTGGCGTTTTTTTACGGCGGTATGGTGCGCAGGAAAAATATTTTGGGTGTTTTGATGCAATGCTTCGCATCACTTTGCGTTTTGAGCGTGATGTGGGTCTTGTTTGGCTATAGCCTCTCGTTTGCCCCGGGTAACGGGTTTTGGGGTGGCTTGCAGTGGTTAGGTTTAAAAGGGGTAGGGGCGCTGCCTTACGCGGATTATTCGCCGACGATACCTCACTTGGCGTTTGCGGCATTTCAATTGATGTTTGCGGTGATCACCCCGGCTTTGATCGTCGGTGCTTTTGCTGAGCGGATGAGGTTCAGCGCGTTTATGTGGTTTAGTATTTTATGGTCGTTGTTTGTCTATTATCCGGTATGCCACTGGGTATGGGGCGTCGGCGGTTGGTTAAAAAATATGGGGGTCATGGATTTTGCCGGCGGCTTAGTCGTCCATACAACTGCCGGGATCGCGGCTCTGGTGACCACCTTAGCGATCGGTAAGCGCAAAAATTTTGAGACACATGTCCCCGCACCGCACAATTTACCCCTGGTTGCCTTAGGTACGGGGTTATTATGGTTCGGTTGGTTTGGGTTTAACGCCGGTTCAGCTTTGGCCGCGAATGGCGTTGCGGCGAATGCATTTATGACTACCAATAGTGCTGCCGCGTCGGCCGGGATCGTCTGGTCGATCATTGAGTGGATGCGTAACGGCAAGCCTACGGTCTTCGGTATCCTGACCGGTACGATCGCGGGGCTCGCGACGGTTACTCCCGGTGCCGGGTTTATGAATCCTTTATCGGCGATCATCGTCGGCGGCTTAGCCAGTATTTTTTGTTATATGGCGGTGGGCATTTTAAAACCGCGTTTCGGTTATGATGATTCGCTTGATGCTTTTGGCGTCCATGGCGTGGGTGGGATGCTCGGTACGATCATGGTCGGTATCTTTGCGACTAAAGCCGTGAACGCGGCCGGCGTTAATGGTGCCGCTTATGGTAATAGCAAACAATTCGTAATCCAGCTTGCGGCGGTCGGCATAATTTTTCTCTATACGCTGATCGTCACATCGGTCATTTATAAATTGATCGATCTTTTTGTGCGCGTGCGGGTGAGCGAGAAAGAAGAGGTGATGGGGTTGGATATTACCCAGCATCGCGAACGGGCATACACCGTACTGGAGTAATTTTATTGTAGGGACGCGATTTATCGCGTCCGCAAGGAGGTTTTATGAAAATGATCATTGCGATTATTCAACCCGACCGTCTCGATGAAGTACGCGACGAGCTTTACAAAGCTCAGGTTAATTTAATGACCGTGAGCGAAGTCTTAGGCCACGGCCGGCAAAAGGGCGTGACTGAGGTATATCGCGGTGTGCGTGAAATGGGCAATATGTTAAGAAAAATACGCCTGGAGATCGCGGTCAATGACGATTTTGTCGAGCCTACGCTAAAGGCATTGGTCAAAGGCGCGCGCACCGGCGAAGTAGGCGACGGTAAGATCTTTGTGATGAATTTAGAGCAGTGCTTGCGTATCCGCACCGGCGAGACCGGCGGAGTGGCGATAGGGTAAACCTCTTGACATCGTTTTAAAAAGTGGTAAATTCTTTGTTACATTTTCTTATAAGGGTATAGGGAAATACGGCAAACGGATGTTTTAATCAACTTCAGGTAAGCGTGAGCGACTTTTACCCAAAAGCACAGGGCCTTTATGATCCGGCTTTCGAGCATGATAGCTGCGGCGTAGGGTTTGTCTGCGATATTAAGGGAAGAAAATCCCATGAGATCGTGCGTTCCGGTATCGAGGTCTTAAAGCGTTTGGAGCACCGCGGCGCGGTCGGCGCCGACCCTAAAACCGGCGACGGCGCGGGTATTTTGATCCAGATCCCGCACAAATTTTTTACCAAAGTAGCTTTAGAGAATAAGATCGATCTACCTGCCCTGGGCGAGTATGGCACGGGGCTGGTATTTTTGCCGCCCGATAAAAACGACCGTGAATTTTGCCGCCAAGCCTTTACCCAGGCGGTCGAAGCCGAGGGCCAGGCCATATTGGGCTGGCGTGAGTTAAAGACCGACGACTCAGTGATCGGCGAAACGGCAAGAAAGACCATGCCGGTGATGGCACAGATCTTTATCGGCCGCAAAAACATCAAAGACGAACTTAGCCTTGAGCGTAAGCTTTATGTGATCCGTAAACAAGTGGAAAACTTTATCCGCACCTCGGATATTAAACAGCGTTCATTTTTTTATATTACTAATCTCTCCTGCCGCACTTTTGCCTATAAAGGGCTCTTGATGACCGAGCAGGTAGAGAAATTTTTTACCGAGCTAAACGATGCTGCGGTTGAGAGCGCGATCTGCCTGGTCCATTCCCGTTACAGTACTAATACTTTTCCTACCTGGGATCTGGCCCAGCCGTTTCGCTATCTGGCTCATAACGGTGAGATCAATACCTTGCGCGGCAATATTAATTGGATGAAGGCGCGCGAAGGTTTGCTTAAAAGCGACCTTTTTGGTGCAGATATCGAAAAGATAAAACCGGTGATCGTGGCGGGCGGCAGCGACTCGGCGATGATCGATAATGTTTTCGAACTTTTGGTTTTAGCGGGCCGGCCGATCGAACATGTGATGATGATGCTTATCCCCGGTGCCTGGGAAGAGAATAAGATGATGAAGGAGAACCTGCGCGATTTTTACCGTTATCATGCCTGCCTTACGGAAGCCTGGGATGGCCCGGCGGCGATGGCTTTTACCGACGGCGTTAATGTCGGTGCGCTTTTAGACCGTAACGGGCTTCGTCCGGCGCGTTATCTGGTCACCAACCGCGATATGGTGGTGATGTCATCGGAAGTCGGCGTTTTGGATATTACTCCCGCCGAGATCGTGACTTCCGGCCGCCTTGAGCCCGGCAAGATGTTCTTTATCAATACCAAGGAAGGGCGCATCATCCATGATGAAGAGCTTAAGGATACCATGGCTAATAGTAAACCTTACGGCCAGTGGTTAAAAAGGCATATGACGAGCCTTGAACACCTTTCCGACCATCAGCCGGCATCATATAAGAATATTTTTACGGCGATGAAGGTCTTTGGCTATAGCCGCGAAGACTTGAATATTATTTTAAAGCCGATGATCGAGACTGCCTATGAGCCGACGGGTTCGATGGGTAACGATATTCCGCACGCGCTTCTATCGCAAAAGCCAAAATTGATGTACGAATACTTTAAGCAGCTTTTTGCGCAGGTCACTAACCCGGCGATCGATTCGATCCGTGAACAGGTAGTAATGAGCCTTAATACTTATGCCGGCGCGGAAAAGAATATTCTGGAAGAGAGCGAGGCTCATTGTAAGAAAGTTTTTATCAAGCATCCGGTATTATCGAATACGGAATTTAATACCCTTACCCATGCGCACAAGACCAAGACGATCTCGATCACTTTTGATGCGGTAAGTGTAAGCGACTTTGTCCCCGCGCTCGAGCGTATCTGTGCGCAAGCCGAAGCCGCGATCAATGATGGCTATAGTTTTATTGTCTTAAGCGACCGTAAGGCGGATGAGGATACGGCGGTATTGCCGGCGCTCTTAGCCGTCGGCGCGGTGCACCACCACTTAGTGAAAAATGTGATGCGTACCCGGGTATCGATCATCTTAGAAAGCGGCGAGCCCAGGGAGGTCCATCATTTTGCCCTGCTTTTTGGTTACGGTGCGGATTGTATTAATCCCTATTTTGTTTACGATATTATCGAGCATATGAATTGTTCCGGCGAGATCGAGCTTGATTACCACGCTGCACAGAAGAATTACTTAAAGGCGGTAGAACAGGGGATCCTGAAGATCCTTTCGAAGATGGGCATTTCGACTTTACAGAGTTACCGCGGCGCGCAGATCTTTGAGGCGATCGGTATTCATCCGGAGGTGATCGAGCGTTGCTTCGCCGGGACGCCATCGCGTATCGCCGGCGTTACCTTTGATATTTTAGCGAAAGAGACATTGATGCGCCACCACGAAGCATATCGCGACGGCGAAAATTACGCTTCGCTTCCGGTCGGCGGTATCTACCAGTGGCGAAAAGATGGCGAATTCCATCTCTGGAACCCGGAGTCGATTGCGGCGTTACAGGATGCGGTAAGAAATAACGATTATAATCGTTATAAACAATTTTCCGCGCTTATCGATGACCAGAGCAAAAATCCTGCCACCTTGCGCAGCCTCTTTAAATTTAAAAATACAACACCCATCTCGATCGATGAAGTCGAGCCGCTGGAGAAGATCTTCAAGCGGTTTGCTACCGGAGCGATGAGTTTTGGTTCGATCTCGCGCGGCGCCCACGAGACCTTGGCGATCGCCATGAATCGTTTGGGCGGCAAATCCAATACCGGTGAAGGCGGCGAAGACCCGGAGCGGTTTAAGCCTTTACCTAACGGCGATAGTAAGCGCAGTTCGATCAAACAGGTAGCTTCCGGCCGCTTTGGCGTGACGATCAATTATCTGACCAATGCCGACGAGATCCAGATCAAGATCGCTCAAGGCGCTAAGCCCGGCGAAGGCGGCCAGCTTCCGGGGCACAAAGTAAGCGCTACGATCGCCAAGACCCGTTATACTACGGCCGGGGTGACTTTGATCTCGCCGCCGCCGCACCATGATATTTATTCGATCGAAGATCTGGCGCAATTGATCTTTGATTTAAAAAATTCCAATCCGCGTGCCCGTATCAGTGTCAAACTGGTTTCGGAGGTCGGGGTCGGCACGATCGCCGCAGGGGTCGCTAAGGGCAAAGCCGATATGATCCTGATCTCAGGCTTTGACGGCGGTACCGGCGCATCTCCCAGAAGTTCTATCCGCCATGCGGGTTTGCCCTGGGAATTGGGTTTATCTGAAACTCATCAGACCTTAGTATTGAATGATCTAAGAAGCCGCGTACGCTTGCAGACCGACGGCCAGATGCGTACCGGCCGTGATGTGGCGATTGCCGCGATCTTGGGCGCCGAAGAGTATGGTTTTTGTACCGCGCCATTAATTGTCATGGGTTGTGTGATGCTGCGCCATTGCCATTTAAATAATTGTTCGGTCGGGGTTGCGACCCAGGATGATATTTTACAGGAGCGTTTTTCCGGTAAGGTCGAACATGTGATCAACTACTTTAATTTTGTCGCCAAGCACTTACGCGAAGTCATGGCTTCACTGGGTGTGCGTACGATCGATGAGTTGATCGGCCGCACGGATTTACTGGAGACTAATTCGGCGATCATCCCCTGGAAAGCAAAAGATATCGATCTTTCCAGGATCTTATACCAGCCCAAGGTTGCCGATCATAAGAGCGTTTATTGTACGCGTACGCAAGACCATAAGGTCGATCAAGTCCTGGACCGCAGGCTGATCGCCGAGATCATCCCGTCTTTGCAGAAAGATAAAAATATCGAGATCGAGAAGGTGATCGCCAATACCGACCGCACTACAGGGGCGATGTTGAGCGGGGAGATCTGCCGTTTGTTCGGCGATAACCGTTTATGCGAAGATACGGTAAAGGTAAGATTTTCCGGTACGGCAGGGCAAAGCTTCGGCGCATTTTTGACTAAAGGCGTGACTTTTGAATTATCCGGCTTGGCTAATGATTATGTCGGCAAAGGTATCTCCGGCGGTAAGGTGGTCATTTACCCCGGCAAGGGCGCGCAATATCTCCCTGAAGAAAATATTATCATCGGTAATACGGCATTTTATGGCGCGATCGCGGGGCAGGCTTATATCCGCGGCAAGGCGGGCGAGCGTTTTTGTATCCGCAACTCCGGTTTGTATGGTGTAGTCGAAGGCGTCGGCGACCATGGCTGCGAATATATGACCGGCGGCAGGATCGTTATCCTGGGTAAGACCGGCAGAAATTTCGGCGCCGGGATGTCGGGCGGCGTGGCATATATCCATGATATTGACGGGCAATTTACGGAACGCTGCAACCTCGCGATGGTCGAGCTGGGGCCTTTAGAAGAAGAGGATAAAGAGGTCTTGAATAATCTTGTCTCTAACCACTATAAATATACGCAAAGTTTGCTGGCGAAAAATATTCTCGATGATTTTTCTACTCAAGTGAAGCGGTTTGTGCGCGTTATGCCGCTTGAATATAAGCGGATCATAGAAGAGAAAAAGAACGAACAAAAATTTAAAACCACCACGGTGTCTGATGGCTAAAGATTTAAAAGCATTTTTAAAAGTCAGCCGGGAAAAATCCGAGTACCGCCCGGTCTGCGAGCGGGTCAAGGATTACGGCGCGGTGACGCTGTTGCGTGCCGACGAGAAGACTCAGGAACAGGCAAGCCGTTGTATGGATTGCGGTACACCTTTTTGCCACTGGGCTTGCCCCGTAGCGAATGTAATACCCGAATTTAACGATCTTTTGATCACCGGGCAATGGGAAAAGGCCTTCAGGGTTTTGGCGGCATCGAATAATCTGCCGGAGATGACCGGCAGGCTTTGCCCGGCACTATGCGAATTTTCCTGCGTTTTAGGCTGTAACGACGCGGCAGTAACGATCCGCGAAAACGAGCTTGGGCTGGTTGAGTATGCTTTCAGTAAAAAGATCATTAAGCCGCACCCGCCGAAAAAGCGTACCGGTAAAAAGGTCGCAGTGATCGGCTCCGGCCCTTCGGGCTTAGCTTGCGCTGATGAGTTAAATAAACAAGGCCATCTGGTCACGGTTTTTGAACGCGATGAAGCGGTCGGCGGGATTTTACGCTTTGGTATCCCGGATTTTAAATTAGAGAAACATATTATCGACCGCCGGGTCAATATTTATAAAAAAGAAGGAATTGAATTTAAGACCGGCACTGCGGCTGGTAAAGATTATCCGGCACAAGATCTCTTAAAAAAATTCGATGCAACAGTATTATGCTTAGGCTCGCGCGATCCGCGCGATTTAAAGATCGAAGGCCGCGAATTAAACGGGATCCACTATGCCATGGATTACCTGATGCAGAGCAACCGGCGTGTGGCGGGAAAAAATATTGCCGCTGGCGAGTTGATCGATGCTAAGGGTAAAAAAGTGGTGGTGATCGGCGGCGGGGATACCGGCGCGGATTGTGTCGGTACGGCGAACCGTCAGGGTGCGGCTTGTGTGGTGCAGATCGAGTTGATGCCTCAGCCGCCGGAAAGCCGCCCGCAAGATCAGCCTTGGCCGAAATATCCGCTGATCCTTAAAACCTCGACCAGCCATGAAGAAGGCGGCGAGCGCCACTGGTCGGTATCTACGAAAAAATTTACCGGCATTGGCGGCAAGGTGAAAAAATTAGTCTGTGTACGCGTTGAGGTGACTTTTGACGCGGCTAAGCGGATGATCGTTAAAGAATTACCCGGTACGCAATTTGAGATCGATGCCGATTTGGTTTTGCTTGCCATGGGTTTTTTACACCCGGAGCACGAGGGTTTAGTGAAAGATCTGGGTGTTACCTTGGATGAACGGGGTAATATCAAGACCGGCGCGGATTATATGTCTTCCCAAGAAGGCATCTTCGCTGCCGGCGACGCGCGCCGCGGGCAATCTCTTGTTGTCTGGGCCATCGCCGAAGGCCGCAACGCCGCCGAATCGATCGGCAAATACCTGTCTAGATAGTCCTCGTCATTACGAGCCGAATTGTTATGAGGCGTGGTAATCTAGTCTGGACAAAAATTTCTATTTTCGATTTAGGTTTATGCTATAATTCTGTTATGGGTTTAGAAGAAATAAAAAATACCTTAAAGAAATATAAGCAAAAACTGCAGGAAAAATACCACCTGAATACGCTGGGGGTTTTTGGCTCATATGTGCGTAATGAGCAAAAGCCGGGCAGTGATGTGGATATTCTTGTTGATTTTTCTTCGCCGATCAGCTTGTTTGAATTTATAGAGATGGAGGACGAGCTTTCATCTGTGCTTAAGGTTAAAGTCGATCTTGTGGCGCGTGATTCTCTCAAGCCTTATATTGGTAAGCGCATTCTGAGCGAAGTAGAGTTAGTATGAAGGAAGAAACCCGCGACATCCGCGATTATCTAAACGATTTAGTCGAGTCTTGCGAAAATATTCTTTAGTTTACCAAGGGAATGTCTTTTGAGACATTTAATAACGACAAGAAGACCCTTTTGGCGGTTATCCGTTGCTTAGAGGTCATGGGCGAAGCGGTAAAAAATTTACCTGTAGATTTTTGGCTTAAATATCCCGCAGTTCCGTGGAAGCAAATGGCGGGTATGCGCGATAAATTGATCCACGAATATTTTGGCGTTAATAAACAAATGGTTTGGCAAGTCATCGAGAAACACATCCCGCAAATCCTTCCCGAAATCAAAAATATAAAAGTACGGTAAATTGTCCGTGTAGGGGCGACCGGCTGGTCGCCCGCAATCTCATCCTTCCCAAATCCCTTGCCGGTGGTAAAATCAATTATTATGCAAAGTAAACAGGTCGAGCAGGCGGTAAATTGTTTTAAGAGTGGCTTTAGTTGTTCCCAGGCGGTGCTTTCGGCTTATGCCGGGCAATTCGGTTTAGACGAAACTACGGCCTTGAAAGTCAGCGGCGCCTTTGGTGGCGGCATTGCCGGGATGGCGGGCACTTGCGGCGCCGTGACCGGCGCCTTTATGGTGATCGGGCTAAAGTATGGTAAAACCAGCCCTAAGGATGATGAAGCTAAGAAAAAAACCTACGCTTTGGTAAAAGAGTTCATTAAGCGGTTTAAAGCCAAGCACTCTTCGATTATCTGCCGCGAGCTCTTAGGCTGTGATATCGGTACCGAGGATGGAGCCAAGGCCTTTAAAGAAAAAAATCTCATCAATACGGTCTGCCCTAATCTGGTCCAAACCTCCGCCGAGATCCTGGAACAGATCATATAATTATTGGTGTAGGGGCGAATGATCATTCGCCCGCAATCCAATCCTTCCAAAATATATTCCGAGTGATACAATATTGAAGTATGTAATTTGTGTAGAGACGCGATACGTCGCGTCTCAGATTTTTGTAGGGGCGTGATTTATCACGCCCGCATATGTTCGTGTAGGGGCGACCGGCTGGTTGCCCGTGTTCTAGTGTAGAGACGCGATTTATCGCGTCTGATGTTTGGTGGTAGGGGCGGGGAGATTGGGTGGGGTAAGATTTTGTTATACCGGAATTTTATTTTGGTGTTATAAGATGGAGCAACAGAGTTGTCTGAGTAGGGTAATCTATTTATTTGCGCTATTAGAAACAGAAATAAAACTTAATTCTAAGTTTGGTTTATACGATATAAATAAAATATGTGAAGATGTTATTAAAGATATTTTTAATTTGATTCATAAATACAAGTTAGTGAATATTAATATCGTTGAGCAGAAAAATTTTCCTGCAGTCGATTTAGGAGATAAGAAAAAAGGAATTGCTATTCAAGTCACAAGTTGCCCGTCCCATCGTAAGATACAATATACCATCAACCAGTTTTTAGCTAAAAATCTTTACTGTGATTATCCTATCTTAAAAATAGTTGCTTTAAAGGATAGGCGTAAGCACCGAAATCCATTCATTACTAAGGGCAAAATATCTTTTAACGAAAAAAAAGATATAATGGATCTTGGCGATATCGTGACGGCGATTTCTTCTTGTTCTGCAGATGACATCAAGAGAGTTAAAAACCTTTTAGAGGGGGTGATTACGGGAAAAAAAGACAGTGAAGTCCAGAGGGTTTTGCAAGTTATTGAGATTTTTGTAGAAAAAATTTCCAAGCTTAGCATAATACCGGATGAAAAAATAGAGATATTTAATTCTTTTGGTAGCAAATATCTGTTTTGTGCCAATGCATCTGTGGCTAAACGTTGTAAGAATATAGTTAACTTGCTTCGTGAGTATAATACCTATTCAGTTAAACCGGGGGCTGCTGATAAGAAAAAAGAATTTATCGTCAAGGTAAATTTGAGTAATAAAATAAATTATATAACGAAAATTGTGGAGGTACTATGATCATTGATGATATAAAAAAAATATCTAATCCGTATGTCATCACATGCAAGGTATCTCTAAAGGATTTTGTGGGTCGTGCCAATGAAGTGCAGACTTTGCAACAGATGCTAGATGGTTTTAAGAAGGGGGCTCGGCTTCAAAATATAATAATTAGCGGAGATAAGGCTGTTGGCAAATCTACTTTATTACATAGGTATAGTCAAATACTAGAAGATTATAATTTTGCGGTTATAAGGTTAGAGTTATCAACCGACAAAAAAATCGGGATTAACGAATTTGATTTTTTTTATGATGTCATTAACCAGCTGTTTAAGCGTTACGCTCCGCCTGAAGGAACATTTTTTGATAACCTACAAACAGAAATGTGGTTTTCTCTTACGAGCGGTAGCTATATACATGGAAGCAGTTATGTTGAGCGGAAGATATTATTTGCCACAAAATATGCAAATTATAAAAAAGGGTTACCAGAAACATTATTGTTTGATGATATTAAATCGGATTTTGAAAAAATTATTACTGAATTGACGAAGGGGAGGTTTAATTTTTCTGGTTTAGCTATTTTAATAGATGAATTCCAGGAGTTAGTAAAAAATTCTCACTTGACAGATCTTCTTCGCCAAATTTCTGAGAGTGTGCAGGGGGTGTTTATTGCTGGCGCAGGGGTGATTAATGCTATAGATACTCCAGTTTTTGAGAAAATTATGCGTATTTCGATAGTGCGTTCTTTGGGCAATTTTATGGATAAGGATAGGCTTGATTTGATTTTTAACCCGATACAGAAGATTGCTGGCTTGACCAGATATGAAGCTAGTAGTCTATTTGATACAAAAAGCCTTTACGATGTCCTTCACAGAAGCGGTGGCAATCCGCTGCATATACAAGTTTTATGCCAGCATATGTTCAATTATTTTTCGCGACATAAAGAAAATTTGACTATAGCCTTGAATACGGAGGTTATGGATAGTGTAATGAGTTACTATGCTGGTATTACGGCAAAGAGCCGTAATATAAAAAATTCTTTAAGTACTTGTTCGATGGATAAGCTAGAAATTTTTAGTCAAATTTTTCAATATGAAGGTTTTACTTTGAAAATGGCTATATTGTGCGAATTGGCATTTAGTAAAATCACAGCTGATAGCCAAGAGGAAAAAAGGCGTAAGTTTTTTGCTAATTTACGTGAAATCCATGATTTAGACTTGTTCGAATTTACTGGGGTATCTACTGAGCTAAGTCAGATTGAAAACCTAAGCGTAGACAAACTTTCAAATGTACAATATAAATTTATTGGTGATACCATTGATAAGCTATATGTATCGTATTTATATGAGGGGTTGACCCACGGAAAACAGCTTCCTCATGAGTCAACGGTGGAATTCAGAGATTGTTTGGCATCCAAACTTGGGCATGAGATATGCGTTCAGCTTGTTAAATCAAAAATAAAGAATACTTGTCATGTATGTGATTCAATTTTTTCTGTTGTAGAAGATTTTAAAGCGAGTCAAATACCTCGTGCGGAGATACAAGAGGATTTTAAGAAGTTAGTTGTTAATTCCGAGAAGGCGGGTAGCGATTCGGAGAAATTTTTGAATGATGTTTCTAGAAAATATAAGCTTGATTACCCTTCTTTTCTGGCGAGAATTTTTAAATATCAAGGGTACTACATTCTTTTTACGGATTTAGAAGTATCTGGGAGTCACAAAAGAATAGTTAACTTTATACCCGTTAAGGCCGATGAGGGAAAGGATTTTATTGATGATCGCAACGAGTTAATTAATTTTAATAACGAGATCAAGGAGCCATTAGAGGATTACCATATTAGAATTAACTGGATGTATCTGCGTTTTGTGCCAGCTGAACCATTGTTGACTTTGTTCGTTATGGATATGGACCAGATAAGCAAGAAATTATTCGAAGCCGCGGGGAAAAGGGATTTCGATACCGCAGCACAATATGCTGCAGCAATTGAAAAACTGGACGTGTCTGTGGAGAAGGAATATATAACTAAAAGTGTAGACGCAACAAATAATCTGTGTTTTTGTCTAATAAATATCAATGATTATGATACCGCTACTGAGTATTTAAGGAAAATATGTGATAAGTATTTGTTAGCTAAGCTTAACTTAGCATATTGTTGTTTTGCGAAGGGGCGTCAGTATTGGGGTGAATCTGTTGATATCTTGAAATCACAGATTTTTAAAAAGAAAATGGGGGAGTCAGAAAGGGTAAGGTTTATTAATCTAGCCATAAAACACGCTAAATTAATGGAAAAAGATAAAATTGTTGAAGATGTTACTATTTTACAAATAGCTGCATTTAATTTAGCCTTAATTTATGCACAACAAAATGAGGATCCCATAAAGACAAATTCTTTTTTGAAAAAAATCGTATTTAGTGGTAAGGCAGAGATGATAAAGAGTAGAGTAGAAAGCTGGATATTTTATTATCAGCGAAATGTTAAAAAAGCACTAGAGATAGCAAAAGATAATGCTAGTAGATGCGTTAATGATTACTTAGCACGCGATATCGCGAAGGATGTAAGTATTTTTCAATCTGAAATTTAAGAAAAAAAGGAAATCTTCGGGAACTGCTACGCGATATAGTTTCGGGTATTTCTGTGACAGCTACCTTCCAGTATCCCGGGTTTGATGAATAAGAGTTCCGGGGAGTTCCGGGAGTTCCGGGAGTTCCGGGGACAGCTACCATAATTGGTGAATAATATGGATAATGACCAATTGTTCAGTAGTTCCGGGGACAGCTACCATAATTGGTGAATAATATGGATAATGACCAATTGTTGATATTGCTAAAAAGCCTGATTGAAAAGTATCTTGATAATGATGAAGTAAAAAGTGATTTATTGAGTGCCATTGAACCGGGAAAGATTAAATACATTTTGGCAAAATTTGAAAAATATAAAAAGGCTGATGTAACTAGCGAAGAACGAGCAATTATAAAAGATATCTATTTCAAGTTTTGCTAAAGATGTAGTAGCTTTAATTAGGGGTAGGGGGGGTAAGCTTTGAAAGTTTTTTTAATAATTCCAATTTTGTTATTTGGTTTTTTTACGATGACTAGTTTTGCGAAAAACGCTTGGTCGGCATTTGTGGGGTGGCGCTATATATCCTATACGGAGGGTGCCAATACTGTTGCTTTATATATAGAGCCTATGTTTAATTTGCCGGATATTGTTTATCTCCCCAGTCTTCCCGTGTGGGATAGGCAGTGCCCAGGGTGGGCGAAGGGAAAGCGGGAAATAATTATCGCAAGATTGAAAAGTATTCATTGGAAGCGGGATTTTGTATGGGAAGAGTCCGGTGGTAACGGGTTTGTCAAAATTACTCCAATGCCCGGTAGTATTGAATCAACTCCAGGCGGAAAAAAATTTGAAGCCGATGGATTATTCAAGCCAGACAGCCCTTTAACGAAAGAGCAGGCCAAGCAGGTTTGGTATGCGGCTGTAAAAGCATTTACCGAGCAGGTAAAAGGTAAAGTAAGAATTTTTGCAGATATGCCGCCTAACCCTGGTAGCGTATTCGCGGAAATTGAGTTACCGATTTTAAAAGGTAAGAAAGATGTTGATTTAATATTCAAGCGGCCCGATGAGAGACCTTGAAATATGAGTTGGCGGGCGGACACATAGGTCCGCCCCTATACCGAGATTGCTTCGCTGCGTTCGCAATGATGATTGTATTTGCGCCTTTATAGCGCTGGCTGTTTACTACCTATAACTAGTATTACAAAAATGAAAAACTGTCACCCCTCTCACGTTAGGAGAGGGGAATGGGGTGAGGCTAGGAGAGCCACGCTACCGCTCGCAATGACATAAATATATTAAAAAATTATATTGATTGTTCTTGAAGGTTTGCTATAATATTGCCTAAATATGGAGGAATATTATGGTAAGCAAAAAAGCGGTCAGTAAGATCAGCGTGGTATTAGTGCCGCAGGAAATTATTGAGAGTAAAATATTTTTAATCCGCGGCAAAAAGGTGATGTTGGATTGCGACTTGGCAGAACTCTATGGTGTTGCGGTTAAAAGGCTTAATGAACAGGTGAAGCGTAATCTAAAAAGATTTCCGGTTGATTTTATGTTTCAGCTCAACAAAGGTGAATTCAACGGCTTGAGGTCGCATTTTGCGACCACAAACCGTGGCGGTAGAAGGTACTATCCTTATGTTTTTACCGAGCAAGGGGTGGCTATGCTTTCCAGCGTACTTAACAGCGATAAAGCGATAGATGTAAATATCGCGATTATCCGTGCTTTTGTGAGGTTACGGGAATTGATGGTTAATCACAAAGAGTTGCGGGATAAGATCGAAGCCATGGAGACAAAATACGATCAACAATTTCAAATTGTTTTTGATGCAATCAAAGAGCTGATCGACCCGTCGCCGGCGAAGCGGAAGCCTAAGATAGGGTTCCATCCATAAACCTGAGATTGCCACGCTACCCTAGCAATGACCAGACGGGGACAGGATGCTGGCCCCTACGAAAATCGCCATTGCACGCCCTGCAGGCTAAATATCGGCAAATTGACTTGCGCTAACTTGCCGACTGCGACGGGCACTAATTCGACTACAGCTTCGACTGCGTTGGGCTTGTCTCGTCTAAGTCTCATTGAGATGCTATAATATCTCATGACCGCTAACTACCATAAATTTATGCTCGAAGCGTTGAGGGAAGCCGGGAAAGGCCTTAAAGAGGGCGGGATTCCGATCGGGGCGGTGTTGGTGAAAGATGGTAAGATCATCGGCCGCGGATATAACCGCCGCGTTCAAAAAAAATCGGCGATCTTGCATGCCGAGATGGATTGCCTGGAGAATGCCGGCCGTTTACGCGCCAAAGATTACACGAAGTGCGTTATCTATTCTACGCTTTCGCCATGCCCGATGTGTTCCGGCGCGATCGTGCTCTACAAAATACCGGTGGTCGTGATCGGTGAAAATAAAACTTTTAAAGGTCCGGAGCGTTATCTGTGTAAGCAAAGGGTCAAGGTGGTCAACTTGGATTTGCCGGAGTGCAAAACCCTGATGCGCGAATTTATTGCCCGGCACCCGGCGCTTTGGAACGAAGATATAGGGGTATAAATATGAAGTTAAGCTTGCGGTTCGCGATCATTGCCGGGATCTTAGGGATTTTTTACGGATTTTTAGCCGGCGCCTATATGGGCGCGGTGGTCTGGGGAGCGTTTTGGATCTTTATTTTCGGCGATAACCCTTGGCCATCGTGGACGCTGGCTGCAGCCACTGCGGTCATGGCCGTCGGATTTTTTGTGGTGTTCTTCGGCGCGATATATGCCGGTTATACTTTTGGCAAACGCCTTGAGGCCGTAGACCAGGCACTGCGCGTACAAAAAATCCGTAGTTTTTATCGCTTCTGCGCAGTTGCGGTTGTGGTGTTCGTTGCGATTATTGCGGTTCGCTATATCGAATACCAGCGTGCTGTGGCTTTCAACCGGCGCGTTGATGCTACCGAAAAAAATTTGACGCTGCAGCGGCAAGTGTTAAAGATATTAAGCGTTACGGCTAAAACTTCCGGCAGCGACGGTGTGGAGATAGATGTTACTATGGTAAGTGCGTTAGCGCAGCAATGTAAAGTGGATCTTGCCATAAACCACTTCGGCCTTGATTTTCACTATACGCAACCGGCGGTGGTTATTCCGGCCGGCGAAAGTACACAAAAAGTTTTTATTCCTTATACCAAACTGGTCGAAGCGCTTAATGCCGGTATTAACCACAATGCTTCCGGACGGGGGTTTTCCGCCGCTTATCCCTGTACGCTAAGCATTACGCCGGTTTTAACGCCGCAACAAAAAAAGGCTTTACCTGAGAGAGTAAACATTTATCCTCAGGAGCTTACCATAACGAAAAACGTAGATCTGCCTTTAGACTGCACGCTGGTTTCCGGTGCGATCGGCAGTTGCACTCTGGGCAGCTATTAAAGATTTTTGACCGTATAAAAAACACTTTTCAAATGTTATAATGCCTTATGCATCAATTTTTGAAAATGTGCTGGTTGTTTTTGATCGCGTGCCTGTTTGTTCCCGCAGTTTATACTCAAGCACCTGTCTGCGATATTTCCAAGGCACCGCCCGTTGTTACTTCGTCGGATGATACGGCAAAAGATGATCCGAGTTTGCGTAAGCCCGTCTTTTATTCGTTGACGATGATGGCGATCGGTTACCCGTTATTATTCGGCACCGAGCAGATCGACAAACCATCGGTGCATCGTTTTGAGACTTCAATGCGCCGCGGTGTCGAGTGGGACCACGACAGTTACGTTTATAATTTTATCCTGCACCCGCTCTGGGGCTCCGAGACTTATCTGCGTGCCCGCGAGGTGGGGTTTTCCTGGCCGGGGAGCATGGCTTTTAGCCTTGGCTGTTCCGCAGCTTGGGAGTTTTTGATCGAGTCGTGGTCGCAGCGGCCCAGCGAGCAGGATTTGATCTTTACTACCGGTATCGGTTGGATCATAGGAGAGTTACGTTATCAGATGAAGAAAAAGATGGACCCCAAAGACTACTGGTTCGTCGATCCCATAAACACGCTTCTAGAGAGGTGTAATATTACTTTCGGTGCGGATAAATCAGAGAAGGTATATGCACGCATGTCGATGAAGATCAAGTTTTGAGTTACGGGTTTCCTGCCATGGCCACCGCTACAAAAAAAAGTTTTCATAAACGTAACAATCATTGCACATTGCTGTTGTATTTTGCATGTAACCTGTAGCGTGCACAAAAATTTTTAAAATGGGGAGGTGTGCTATGGTTACAAGCAGTGTGATGGGGGCGAGGAAGATTTGTTTGCGTAAGCGGCTTGCGGTAGACAGGGGGTTGTCCGGCCGCGGGTTCATATGTCAGAATCCGGATTACTTTTTAAAAAATTTGCGTTCGTTTGAGGCTGACCCGGAGCCGTTAAGCGTGGCCGATAGATTATTGGCGATGTTCGCTAATGAGGCGATCACGCTTTATTGTGGTTGCATGTCAGGAAAAGGAACGATCCGGTTAACGGCATTACACACTTTTCACTTGCATTTTTTTTAGGGTGTCCTAAACTAATCGTTATATGGGAATTGAGAAGCGCCGTTACCCGCGGTTAAAAACCAAGGTCCAGGTTAAAATCACCAAGGTCTCCCAGCAGATAAAGGATCTCAAAACAATCGATACGGTTTCGAAAGATATCGGTTCGGCCGGTATTTGCGTGGTTACGCGTAAACTCTTTGCGCTCGATGATGTGGTCGATTTAAGTATTATTCTGCCTAACGGTAAAGAGATCAAAGCCATGGGTACGGTTAAGTGGGTAGTGGAAGACGGCGCCATTAAAGGGCTTGGCCTTAATGATTTCAATGTTGGGGTGAAATTTGTGAAACTTTCCGATAGCGACCGCGATGAGATCGGTAAATTTCTTTTCGATTCGCTTCATACCTATGGCGATACCACCCAGCCTTAAGAACAACAAAATAAGCGATACTTAAGCCTTGACTGCCACTATATTTAGTGGTATTGTTAAGAGTCTCTGAGCGCGAATATAGCGTCCTTTTGGCTAAAAACTTAATAATCTATGCAATATCAACCAAAGCCTGCAAAAATTGTTTTGGAGGACGGAAAAGTTTTTGACGGAACCTCTTTCGGGTCTCACGGTGAAGTCTACGGTGAGATCGTTTTTAATACTTCCCTGACCGGTTATCAAGAAATATTGACCGACCCATCCTATAAGGGCCAGATCGTTACCATGACTTATCCCTTGATCGGTAATTACGGCATAGCGCCGGAGTTTGCCGAGTCGCGCAAAATTTTTATGGAAGGTTTTGTGGTCAGGGAGGCGAGCGAGATCGCTTCCAATTGGCAATCACGGATGACCTTGCGCCAATATCTGCAGGAGAACGGGTTGATCGGGATCGAAGGGGTCGACACCCGCGCCTTAACCCGCCACTTGCGGATCAAAGGTTCGGCCAATGCGATCATCTCGACCGAAGATCTTAACGAGGCAAGCCTCCTGGAAAAGGTAAAAAAAGGCCCGCGCTTGGTCGGCCGCGATCTGGTAAAAGAAGTGACGATCGACAAGCCTTACCGCTATTGCGAAAGCGGTAAATATAAAGTTGTGGCGATCGATTGCGGGATCAAGACCAATATTTTGCGCCAGTTAAAAGCTAACGGTTGTCAGGCCACGGTCGTGCCCTACACAGCAACTGCCAAAGAGATCTTAGAGCTAAAACCGGATGGGCTTTTCTTATCTAACGGCCCGGGCGACCCGGAGCAGGTCACGCCGGTGATCAAGATGGTTACCGATATTTTAGGTAAAGTGCCGATCTTCGGGATTTGCTTAGGGCACCAGATGCTGGGTTTGGCTTTAGGTGGAAAAACTTTTAAATTAAAATTCGGCCACCACGGCGGCAATCATCCGGTGAAAGATCTGCGCACCGGCCGCATTGCTATTACTGCACAAAACCACGGCTTTTGCGTGGATATCGATTCGTTAAAAGGTAAAGGCGTCGAGATGACCCATATCAATCTCAACGATAATACTTCCGAGGGGATGCGTTGTAAAAAAGTCCCGGCCTTTTCCGTGCAATTTCACCCGGAAGACGGCCCTGGTCCCCATGATGCGCGGTACTTATTCGGCGAATTCATCGAATTAATGCAAAAGTCAAAAGGCAAAAGTAAAAAGTAAGGAGTTCCGTTGGTGCGGAACGCTAAATATATGAAAATCTGTAAAACAAAAAAGTTAGTTTCAAAAAGGTTAGTGTGGTTTTGGAAACTTTTGACCTTTGACTTTTAACTTTTGAATTACTTCTATGCCAAAGAGAAAAGACATTAAAAAAATATTGATCATCGGCTCCGGGCCGATCGTGATCGGCCAGGCGTGCGAATTCGATTATTCCGGCACCCAGGCATGTAAGGCGCTGCGTGAAGAAGGTTACAAGATCGTTCTGGTCAACTCAAATCCGGCGACGATCATGACCGACCCGACGATCGCTGATGCGACCTATATCGAGCCGATCACCCCCGAGACGATCGAAAAGATCATCGCTAAGGAGCGTCCGGATGCATTACTGCCGACGTTGGGCGGGCAGACCGGTTTAAATACTGCGATGGGCTTAGTCAAGCGCGGTACGTTGAAAAAATATAAAGTAAAGATGCTCGGTGCTAATGAAAAAGTCATTAAGTGTGCCGAAGACCGCCTGCTTTTTAAGCGCACCATGGAGAAGATCGGCTTAGATCTGCCCAAGAGTGGTGTAGCTTATAACATGGCGGATGCTAAAAAGCTTTTAAAGAAGATCGGTCTGCCCCTGATCATCCGCGCCAGTTTTACTTTAGGCGGCACCGGCGGCGGCATTGCCACGACGCAAGAGGAGTTTGAACGCATTGTCAAGTTGGGTTTGCAAAGCAGTATGATCCACGAGATTTTGATCGAAGAGTCGGTGATGGGGTGGAAAGAGTATGAGCTTGAGGTGATGCGGGACAACGCCGATAATGTAGTGATCGTCTGCTCGATTGAAAATCTTGATCCGATGGGCGTCCATACCGGCGATTCAATTACTGTCGCGCCGGCGCAGACGCTAAGCGATACCGAATACCAGAAGATGCGCGATGCTTCGATTGCGATCATCCGCGCCGTAGGAGTCGAGACCGGCGGTTCAAATATTCAATTTGCCGTTAATCCGGAAAACGGCCGTATGGTGGTGATCGAGATGAATCCGCGTGTTTCACGCTCATCGGCCTTAGCCAGTAAAGCTACGGGCTTTCCCATCGCTAAATTTGCCGCTAAGCTCGCGGTCGGTTACACCCTTGATGAGATCCGTAACGATATTACCAGGGAGACTCCGGCGAGTTTTGAGCCGACGATCGATTATTGCGTAGTCAAGATACCGCGTTTTACTTTTGAAAAATTTCCTGAAGCCAAAGATATTCTCGGTATTTCCATGAAGTCGGTAGGCGAGACGATGGCGATCGGCCGTACTTTTAAAGAAGCGTTGCAGAAAGGTTTGCGCGGCTTAGAGATCGGCCATTGCGGTTTAGATAATAAACGCTCCCACGAGGACATCTCCGATGAAAAAATGCGGTTACGCTTAAAAGAGCCTAATGCCTCACGGATTTTTTATCTTAAATATGCCCTGCAGAAAGGTTATTCCCAAAAAGAGATCTGCGATATTACCGGGATCGACCCCTGGTTTATTCATAATATTAACCAGATCGTAGAGTTCGAAAAAGAATTAAAAAATGCGCCGCAATTAACCGATCAACTCTTGCGTAAAGCCAAAGAATACGGCTTTAGCGATAAACAGCTTGCCGATTTACGCGGCGGTAGTGAATTGGCAATGCGTAAAAACCGCGAGGATAGGGGGATAAGGGCGACGTATAAACTGGTCGATACCTGTGCCGCGGAGTTTGAAGCCTATACGCCTTATTATTATTCGACTTATGAAAAAGAAGATGAGGTCGCGGTATCCAAACGGAAAAAGATCATGATCTTGGGCGGTGGCCCCAACCGTATCGGCCAGGGTATTGAATTTGATTATTGTTGCTGCCATGCTTCTTTTGCTTTGAAGGAGTTAGGTTACGAGACGATCATGGTCAATTCGAATCCGGAAACGGTCTCTACCGACTATGATACATCCGATAAGCTTTATTTTGAGCCGCTGACCTTCGAGGATGTGATGAACATTATCGATAAAGAAAAGCCTGACGGAATTATCGTCCAATTCGGCGGCCAGACGCCGCTGAATTTAGCGCGCAAACTTAATGTTGCCGGAGCGCCGATCATCGGTACCAGTGTTGATTCGATCGATTTGGCAGAAGACCGGGATAAATTTTCCAAGATGATCGAGAAATTGGGGATCAATCAACCGCCTAATGGTTCGGCACACTCTTATGAAGACGCGGTAAAGATCGCTAAGCAGATCGGTTATCCGGTCTTGGTCAGGCCATCCTATGTTTTGGGCGGCCGGGCAATGCGCATTGTTTATGATGACCGTTCTTTAGCCGGGTTTATGAAAGAGGCTAAGGCGATCTCTGAAGAACACCCGGTCCTGATCGATAAATTTTTAGAAGAAGCGGTTGAAGTCGATGTCGATGCGATCTCTGACGGCGAAAAGACGATCATCGGTGGGATCATGGAGCATATCGAAGAGGCCGGAGTCCATTCCGGAGATTCGGCTTGCGTCTTACCCCCGCACACTTTAAGCGATGAGATCATCGAAGTGATCCGGCAGAATACTTATAATATTTCGCGTGAATTAAAAGTCATTGGTTTGCTTAATATCCAATATGCGATCAAGGGTGATATTGTTTATATCCTGGAAGTCAACCCGCGCGCTTCTCGTACGGTGCCGTTTGTCAGTAAAGCGACCGGTGTGCCGTTAGCCAAGATCGCGGCGCAATTGATGGTCGGTAAAAAGTTGCATGAATGCGGTTTAACTGAAGAAAAAACGATTGAGCATATTGCGGTCAAAGAGTCGGTTTTGCCTTTCTCGCGCTTTTCCGGCGTGGATATTATTTTAGGGCCGGAGATGAAATCAACCGGCGAAGTAATGGGCATCGATGACTCATTTGGCAAAGCTTTTTACAAATCCCAGGAAGCGGCCGGCCAAACCTTGCCGCTTAAGGGGAAAGTTTTTGTCAGTGTGAAAAACGCCGATAAACGCAATATTGTTTTTATTGCCAAGCGATTGGTGGATCTGGGTTTCACGATCGTTACCACCAAGGGTACGCATAAAGTCCTTGCTTCTAACAGTATTGATGCCAAGATGGTAAAGAAGATCGGCGAAGGCGATACGGAAATCTTAGAGTCGATTAAAAACGGCGATATCGGATTGATCATTAATACACCTTCCGGAAAACGCGGCCAGCATGATATGAAGCCGATCCGCGAGATGGCGGTCTTAGCCGGTGTACCGGTGATCACTACGATCCATGGCGCGCAGGCTGCGGTCAACGGTATCGAGTCGGTAATGAAAGGCGACCTGGGCGTCAAGTCGATACAGGAATACCTTAAAGTAGGTCAAAAGTCAAAAGGCAAAAGTAAAAAGTGTGGTGTCCCGCCGGCGCGGAACGCTGATAGTGCGGCAAGATGATGATTTGTATGAAAGGCGAAGTTAAAAATAAAGTAAAACAAGTTTTGTGCGGTGATTCAAAACTTTTTACTTTTTACTTTTAACTTTTGAATTAATTCTATGTGTGGAATATTCGGCATGTTTGGATCGAAAGAGGCGGCGCGGATGACCTACCTGGGGTTGTATGCCCTGCAGCATCGCGGTGAAGAGAGTTCCGGTATTGCCGTAACTAATACCAAGACGATCAAAAGCAGCCGCGCCATGGGTTTGGCTTGCGATACGATCGATGAAAAGGTGATCAAAAGTTTAAAAGGTGAGATCGCGGTGGGGCACGTGCGTTACTCAACCACCGGTTCGAGTAACCCGCGCAATATGCAGCCGTTTGTTGTGCATCACCGCCAGGGCGATATCGCGATATGCCACAATGGTAATCTTACTAATACATATGATTTAAGAAAGACCATGGAGGATAACGGTTCGATTTTTCAGACCACCATGGATTCAGAGATCATTGCTCATTTAATAACCTGCTCGAAGGCGCCGGACCATAAAAAACGTGTGATCGATGCCCTGATGCGGTTAGAGGGGGCATTTTCTCTGGTGCTTTTAGTCGATGGGTTGATGATCGGCGCGCGCGACACCTATGGCTTTCGGCCGCTTTGTTTAGGTAAACTTGACGGCGCTTATGTTTTAGCGAGTGAGACTTGCGCTTTGGATCTTGTCCAGGCCAAGTATGTCCGCGATATCGAGCCGGGCGAAGTCGTTTTCATTAATAAAAATAAATTTGAATCGGTTAAGCCCTTTCCGGCCACGCGCAAAGCTTCGTGTATTTTCGAGTTGATTTATTTTGCCCGCCCCGACAGCAATATTTTCGGTACCAATGTTTACGAGACGCGTAAGCGCTTAGGTGTTAATCTCGCCAAAGAGTGTAAGACGCGTTGTGACCTGGTCATGCCGGTACCCGATTCCGGGCTTTATGCTGCGGTCGGTTACGCTAAAGAGTCGGGGACGCCCTTTGAGATGGGTTTGATCCGTAACCATTATGTGGGGCGCACCTTTATTCAGCCTACGCAAGCTTCGCGTGATTTTCGCGTGCGGGTTAAGTTGAACCCGATCCGGGAAACGCTTAAAGATAAAAAAATCATGATCATTGAAGATTCAATTGTGCGCGGCACGACCTCCAAGGCCCGCGTTAAGACTTTGCGTGAAGCCGGAGCGAAAGAGGTCCACATGTGTGTCTCATGCCCGCCGATCGTCAGTCCATGTTTCTACGGTATTGATTTTCCCACGAAAAAAGAGTTGATCGCGCATAATCAGAGCAATGAGTGGATACGTAATTATATCGGTTTAGATAGCCTGCACTATTTGAGCTTAGAGGGGATGTTAAACGCTATGGAAATACCCCGGGACGACCTTTGCACCGCGTGTTTTACGGGTAAATATCCGACAAAATTACCGGCAAAGATCTCCAAGACGATGCTTGAATGTTGCGGATATAAATAAGTTATGTGTGGAATTGTAGGATACACGGGCAAGAGAGAGGCGGTTTTAACGGCGGTTGAAGCTTTAAAAAAGCTTGAATACCGTGGCTATGATTCTGCCGGTGTGGCGACCCAGGACCGTTGCGGGATTTCGGTAGTAAAATGCAAGGGCCGCATTGCCGATCTGGAAAACGCGCTTAAAGAGAAAAAAATATCCGGTACAACGGCGATCGCCCATACCCGCTGGGCAACCCATGGCTGCCCATCCCAAGCCAATGCTCATCCGCACCATAGTGCGGATAATAGCCTGGTTTTAGTGCATAACGGGATCATCGAAAATTATGCTGAATTAAAAGAGAAGTTAAAAAAAGAAGGCGTGGTTTTTGTTTCCGAGACTGACACTGAAGTCGTGGCCCACCTTCTATCCAGCTTTTACAAAGGTAACTTAGAACAAGCCCTGCAAAAAGCGCTTAAGGTGATGCACGGTTCTTATGCTTTGGCGATCATGCACAAGAGCGAGCCGCACAAGATCGTAGTGGCGCGGCGCGATTCACCCCTCGTTATCGGTTTAGGCAAGGGCGAAAATTTTATTGCGTCCGATGTTTCCGCGATCATTGCCTATACCCGCCGGGTTATTTATATGGGCGACAATCAAATCGCCGTTGTCACGCCGGAAAGGGTAGAATTATTCGACCAGGATTTAAAGCCGGTCAAGAAAAAGGTCAATAAGATCGATTTTAGTGTCGAGAGCGCGCAAAAGGGCGGCTTTAAGCACTTTATGCTCAAAGAGATCCACGAGCAGCCCCAGATCATCCAGCGGATATTTTCGCGTTACGTTAAAGGCACGCGTATTGATTTTCCTGATTTTTCCGAGAGCCGGTTTTTAAAGGATGCCAAGAGCCTTACCATTATTGCCTGCGGTACGGCTTACCATGCCGGAATGGTGGGTAGATATGCGATCGAGCAATTAGCCCGCATGCCGGTTTTGACCGACTTGGCCAGTGAGTTTCGTTATCGTAATCCGATCATCGACAAAAAGACCGTGGTTGTCGCGATCAGCCAATCCGGCGAGACGGCCGATACGATTGCCGCGGTGCGTGAGGCAAAGCGTGCCGGAGCGAAGATCATTGCGATTTGTAATGTGGTCGGTTCATCACTGACGCGTGAGGCTGACGCCGTGATCTATACCAGCGCCGGCCCGGAGATCTCGGTTGCGTCGACCAAAGCTTATACCGCCCAGGTTGCGGTTTTATATCTTTTAGGGTTGTATTTGGCGCATTCACGCAAAACTCTGAACCCCCGCGAATTTAAAAATGCCTTAAATGAATTGAGGCATATTCCCGCTAAGCAGACGGCGATCTTGAAACATACCGAGGCGATAAAGGAGATCACGAAAAAGCATATGCATTTTGGTGCGTTTTTATATCTAGGGCGTAATGTTAATTTTCCGACCGCCTTGGAGGGCGCGTTGAAATTAAAAGAGCTTTCCTATATTCCGGCTGAAGGCTATCCCGCAGGCGAGATGAAGCACGGGCCGATCGCGCTTATCGATGAATATCGCGCCGTGGTCTGTATCGCTAATGATTCATCGGTTTATGATAAGATGATCTCCAATATGCAGGAGATATTGGCGCGCAAAGGTAACGTGGTAGTTGTCGCGACCGAAGGCAATGATAAGGTTAAGAATTATTCCCGCGAAGTGGTCTATATCCCTGAAATCGATGAAATCTTTTCGGCATTATTAACCGTTGTGCCGTTACAGCTTTTTGCTTATTATATGGCTGACTTAAAGGGTTTCGACGTGGATAAGCCGCGTAATTTAGCGAAATCTGTGACTGTGGAGTAGTATGGCAAAATATATTTTTGTGACCGGTGGTGTGGTTTCGAGCCTCGGTAAGGGCATTGCTTCGGCATCGATCGGCAAGCTGCTGGAGGCTAAAGGCTTGAAAGTTACGTTAATGAAGTGCGATCCCTATATCAATGTCGATCCCGGTACGATGAACCCCTTCCAGCATGGTGAGGTTTATGTGACCGACGACGGCGCGGAGACCGACCTGGACCTGGGCCATTATGAGCGTTTTACCAGCGGCACTTTCGGTAAAGAAAATAATATTACAACGGGGAAGATATATTACTCGGTTATCACCAAAGAGCGTAAGGGTGAATACCTTGGGAAAACTGTGCAGATCATTCCACACATTACCGATGAGATCAAAGAAAATATTAAGCGTGTAGCTTTTGGAAAAAAGGTCGATGTGGTCATCGTCGAGATCGGCGGTACGGTCGGCGATATCGAGAGTCTGCCTTTTTTGGAGGCGATCCGGCAATTGCGCCAGGAGATGGGCTACGGCCATGCGATCAATATTCACCTTACTTTAGTCCCTTACATCCGTTCTGCCGGTGAGGTCAAGACTAAACCGACTCAACATAGCGTCGGGACGCTGCGTGAGATCGGGATTATGGCGGATATTCTTTTATGCCGCACCGAAAAGCCATTAGACCGCTCTTCGCGCGAAAAGATCGCGCTCTTTTGCAACGTCGATGAAGAGGCGGTGATCTCGGCGGTAGATGTAAAGAGTATCTACGAAGTGCCGTCGTGGTACCGCAAGGAAGGGTTGGATCGATTGATCATGAAGGCATTGAATCTGCATGCCGAAGATAAAGGTATTGCCGAGTGGGAAAATATGTTAAAGCGCCTGAAAAATCCCTCTAAAGAGGTGACGATCGCGGTGGTCGGTAAATATATCACCTTGCAGGATGCTTATAAATCGATTTATGAGTCGTTGACTCATGGCGCGATTGCCAATGATGCTAAGCTTATAATCAAGCGCATTGATTCGGAAGATATCGAGAAAGATGGTGCGGAGAAATGTTTGGCCGGAGTTAAGGGCATTCTTGTCCCCGGTGGTTTCGGTTCACGCGGCATAGAGGGCAAGATCATGGCGATCCAATATGCCCGCGAAAACAAGATCCCATATTTTGGTATTTGCCTGGGGATGCAGACGGCAGTGATCGAGTTTGCCCGTAATGTTTGCGGCATGAAAAAAGCTAATTCCACCGAGTTCGATAAGGCGACAAAATATCCGGTGATCAGCCTTCTGGAAGAGCAGAAAAATGTCGCAGATATGGGCGCGACGATGCGGCTCGGCGCTTATGATTGCAGGCTTAAAAAAGGCACTCATGCCCATGGAGCTTATGAAAAAGATCTGATATCCGAACGCCACCGCCACCGTTATGAATTTAACGGCCATTATCATAAAACATTAGAGAAGCATGGCTTGGTTTTTTCCGGCGTTCACCCTAAGGGCAATTTAGTCGAAATGGTAGAGGTCAAGAACCATCCCTGGTTTGTGGGTTGCCAATTCCATCCTGAATTTAAATCCAAGCCGGATAAGCCGCATCCTTTGTTTGCGGCCTTTATCGCGGCGGCACTTAAGGCATAAATATGGAGCCATTGATCAAGGGGCAAACCATTTCGGCGGCTAAGGAATATATTGAAGAGAAGCTCGAGCCGGCAGCTTTACCTAAGATCATTGCCGCGCTTTTACCCGATCATCAAGCGATTTTTCAAAAGAAGATGATGGCCGGCAGTTGGCACCCGGAGAAGGCTTTCGCGGCTTTACTTGAAACTGCCGAAAAATTCTATGGCGATAGCAGTTATAAACTATGTAGGGAGATCGGTGCATTTTCTGCTCATGAAGGCATTTCGAGGTTTTATAAGATCTTTATCCATTTTGGCGATCCGGCTTTTGTGATCTCCCGTGCCGGGCGTTTTTGGGGCCAGATCCATAATACCGGAGAGATGGTAGGAGAGAAAACCGGCGATAAGTCCGGCGCTGCCACGATTTCCGGCCATGGTTGTCCCAGCCGGGCTTTTTGTCACTACCTTATCGGTTATATGCGCGGTATTCTTGAGATGAGTGGTGCCAAAAATATCAGTGTGAAAGAGGATTACTGCGTTCTTGATGGTAAAGGTTCCTGCCGTTTCAGCGCCAACTGGGAATAGCTTACATGATAAGTATCAAGCCTACTCTGATTTTTTACGATGAGTTGGCGGATTTGATCAATTCCGGTATCAGCGTGATCGAAGCGATGCAAACGATCGCGGAGTGTGTGCGTAACCCGCATGTAAAAAAACAAGCTGCGGCGATTAAGAGTGATTTATCCCGGGGTGCTACATTAAGCGAAGCCTTAAGTAAATTCCCTGCTTCCTTTGCTTCCTGGCAAATAAATATTATTAAGTATAGCGAAGCCAGCGGTACATTAAAAAAAGGCCTGGGTAAGATCGTCGAGGCGCTTAAAGCCGACTATGCGATCCGCCGTAAGCTTTTGGTGGGGTTGGCGTATCCGGTACTTTTGTTTCATCTGGCGGTCTTTCTTTTGCCGCTTTCCGTTCTGATCAAGGGTTCCTTAACGGCTTATCTTGCCCAGGTCGGGATGGTCATCGTTTCGGCTTACTTGGTTTTATTTGTGGCGTATGGTTTAAAACGAGCAGTTGCTTCGCTTTTTTTTCGGCAATATTGCGCTCTTGTCTTATATTTTCCCTTTTGGGGGAGGTTTATTAAAAGCCTGCATCTGGCGCGCTTTGTGAGCGTGCTGGAGTGTTTGTGCGCGGCCGGAGTCAATATCTCTCAAGGTTGGAAGATCGCGGCAGAATCTTGCGATAATCTTATTCTCGCCGATATTTTACTGAAGGGTTTGCCGGTTGTAAATCAGGGCGGTACACTGCATGCAGCTTTTGCGGCGACAAGGGTTTTTCCGGCTAAAACTTTAAGTTTAGTCGCGATCGGAGAGAAAGGCGGCACGATCGATGTGGTATTGGGCCGTATCGCCCTTTACGCCCAACAAGAGAACGAGACGGTAGTAAATATGCTTTTAACGGTGATCCCGGTTGTGATCTATCTTCTGGTTGCCGGGTATATCGGCTACCGGGTTATTGCTTTTTATTCGGAATATTTTTCAAAGATCACCGCTTATTGAGGAAGACCGTGCTGGTATATCTGATTGATGCGTTTAATGTGATCCATAAAGTGCCGCAGTTGAAAAATTCTGCGGTACCCCGCAGTGATTTTGCAAATTATATTTCTAAAAATAATCTTACCGGCAGCGTTACAAATAAGGTTACGATCGTTTTTGATGGCTATCCGGTAAAGGCCCAGGCGCCGTCAGGGCCGTATGAGATTTTGTATAGTTGCGATCGTAGTGCCGATGATCTGATAAAAAAGAAAGCTGCTGACTATAAAAATAAAAGTCAGCTTGTGGTGGTAACCGATGACCGTGCGATCTGCGATTATATGAAAGAGCTGAAAGTAAAACTTGTGAGCGTTAATGATTTCTTAAATAAAGCCGTAAAGCCGGGCAAAAATTCCGAACGCGAAGAGCTAAGCGATTCCCTTAAAAAAGAAATAACCGACGTGATGCGTAAGATCTGGGATAAGTGATGATTGTTAACTTTTGGTTGTGGTAGAATATAAACATATGTCTAAAACTTTTACCTTGATCGAGATGATGGTGGTTATCGCGATCATTGCCGTTTTGTCGGTGATCATCGGTTCGCAGGCATTTAATGCGGTAAGGAAGGCAAATGACGGCCGGGTGGAGACCGATTTTCGTTCAATAAAAACCGCCGCGATGGCTTATAACGTTGATACAGGTAATTGGCCGGCTAATGCCAACACCCTTGGTTTTGTCCATAATGACGGCCAACCCAGCTGGCAAGGGCCATATTTAGAGAGATGGCCGGCGGGTAATCCGTGGAGCGGTAATTATACCTGGGTGAACGATAGTAGCGGCACGTTTACCGCTTCAGGCATTAATGAAAGGTATATAACTACCAATTCTGTGCCTGGCCCGTCTGCTGTCCGGATCGACCGCGATCTCGATGACTCCAACGCTGCAACCGGTATGGTTCGATATAATAACGGTACCGGCGTATTATCTCTTTCGGTATCTTACGATGTCAATTAAGAAAATCTTTAAATGAGCCTCAAGGAGATCGCGAAAACTCTTCCCGTAACCTGCGGAGTATATTTTTTTAAAAACAAGGAAGGCCAGGCCCTCTATATCGGTAAAGCGATCGATATTAAAAAGCGCATTATTAGCCACCTGCGTACGATCGAACCACGCTTACAGCTTATGTTGTCTCAGGCGGTCAATGTCGATTATGAGCTTTGTGCGACCGAAGAGCAGGCATTGATCCTTGAGGCAAGTTTGATCCGGGAAAATAAGCCGAAATATAATGTCGAGTTAAAAGATGATAAAAGCTACCCATATTTGGTGATTACAAATGACGAATACCCCAGGGTATTCATTGCCCGTTTAACCCAGCTCAAGGAGAAGCCCGCGCGGCTTCTGGGCCCTTTCACTAACGCGGTTGCTCTAAAAAATTCTCTAAATATGATACGCAAGATCTTTCCGTTTTGTACCTGCAAAAGGCCGCGGCGGGCTTGTTTGTATGTGCATTTGGGCCTTTGCCCGTGCCCCAATGAGGGCGATGTGACACGCCGTAAATATTTAGCGGCGATCGATAGCCTTTGCAAGGTTTTTACCGGTGAGCGTAAAGCGTTAGTCTCTTCGATGGAGAGGGAGATGGCGATTTTGGCCAAGGCGCACAAATTTGAGGAAGCGGCTAAGATGCGCGATAAGCTTACCGAGGTTTATACTCTTTACGCCGGTAAACGCCAGGTCAATGATGTCTTACTTTTAAAAAAATATTTAGGCTTGAACAAAATACCTTTCACGATTGATTGCCTGGATATCGCCTGCCTTAGCGGTAAAGATTCCACGGGTTCAGCGGTCGTCTTTAAAGATGGGTTGCCCTTTAAGGGCCTTTACCGCCGCTATAAGATCAAAACTGTTCCCGGCGTTGACGATTTTGCGATGATCGCCGAAGTGGTGCGCCGGCGCTATTTACGTATGAAGGAGGAAAGAACACCATTGCCGGACCTTTTGGTCGTTGATGGCGGCGGGGCCCAAGTATCCGCCGCGAAGCGTGAGCTTGACGGCCTTGGCCTCAATATCCCGCTTATCGGTTTAGCGAAAAAAAATGAGGAGATATACTTTCCTTCAAGGGCCTTGCCGCTGGTTTTGCCTAAAGCCAATCCGGCTTTACATCTATTACAGCGCTTGCGTGACGAAGCTCACCGGTTTACCCATGGCTACCACTTGCTATTGCGCGCAAAAAGATTGCGTCGAGGCTTGTTCAGGGGTAAAATAATATAATATATAAGGAGAGGCAAGAATGAATATTTATAAAAAAATGCTGTTTGTACTGCTTACGTTTACGTTTCTGTCGATGCCTCGCGTTTTTTCATTTTCTTTTACTGAAGAGGGCCGGCTTTACTCCGATGCGGTTACTGCCGCAAAACAAAAAGATTATGATGTGGCTTTTGCTAATCTACATACGTTGATCAATATTTTTCCTAATACTAAATTGATGGATAAAGCGCTTTTTGCGTTGGGGGAATATTACTTCTCAACCGGCGATTATTACGATGCAGAGGCTTCTTTTAAACGCTTTGCCCACGATTTTCCTAAATCCCGCGGTTATCTTTTTGCCATGGCGTATCTACGCGAGGTCGCACGGCTTAAGGGCCTTGATAGTGAAGCGATCACATACAACAAAGATATTATCAGTTTTATGCAGGTAAGCCTTTTGTTTCGTGACTACAAGACCTATAAATACCTTTCGCCTCTTTACAAGCGATATAAGGCTGTTTATTTCATCGATAAAGTAGAATTTTACAAAGATGATAAACAGTTCACTCTCCTATCGTATTAGGCCTTTTTCTTTTGCGATTGCGATCGCCGCGCTCATATTCTTTTTTGTTATTATTTCGATCAACCTTTATGTCAATAAATTCCGCCATTTAACCGAGGCTGTGCTTTCGCAGGGGATAGGGAGTAATGTTGCGATTGCTCATTTGGGTTATGCCTTTCCTAATTATATCGTGGCTGACAAGATCAGGGTCTTTAAGCGTTACGACCAAACGCAGAGGGTTGCGATCTTTATCCGTAAGGCGGTTTTGCCGCTTAACCTTAAAAAAAGCTTTGAGACGAAAAAGCCGGTAGTGGAAAAAGTTTACATCGATGGTGCTGACATTTTTTATTCCGAGGCGATCGCGCTCCTTAAAGAAAATGGTAAAAAAATTACAGGATTTTTTAATTCATTGCCGCGCCCGGAAAGATTTAAAATAGAAAGCAATTCAGTCTTGATCCTTCCGCCTAAGGTCGATGCGATGACCAAGGTGCATATTTTTAATACGTTTGAGATGAATCACAATAAAGTTTTTGATTTCGGTACGTTTAAGGTCGAGAGGTTTTTTTTGGCCAAGAGCGCGCAGCATCTAACCCGTGAATCTGCCCCATTTGCTTATAATTGCGAGTTGTTTTGCGCGAAAGACGATATTGAGATCGAGAAGATCGAGGTAAAGAGCCGTGATGTTTACTCCAAGCTTTGGGGGAATTATCGCGGTGATATTCTAGGGCTTAATGGATTTTTGTATACCGGCCATTATTTTTATGAGGCTCCCGGATTGCGTTATCAGGAAAATAAGTTTGATCCGGTGTCAGATCTTGCGCGCAAAAATTCATCCGCTAAAGTCATCGGCTCTTCACCGCTGGATTTAAATATTTTTGATATTGCCTGTACGGTAAAGTTTGCTTACCCTAAGATCTATATCCAGCCGCTATCGTTTTCCTTGGGTAATGTTCCTTTGGCGATAAAAGGAGAATTTGCTCTTTTCGATCCGGCAGGGGTAGATTTATTGCTTACCTCTTTCCCTGAAAAAACTGCAGGCCGAGATATTGACCGGCGCTGTTTTGATGTCGCGGCTCACGGATGGTTACGCCAGGGTGTTTATAACGGTAAAATTATCCTGGACTACACACGTAAATTGCCGCAGGGGGCCATTCCCGGCTCTGCTACTTTGGACTTTAAAAATCTTGGGCTTAATTGTACTTACGATGACCATTTGGATGTACATGCGGATAAGATCAGTTTTTCCCAGGCGACCAAGGCATATGCGCGCGACCTTGAGTTCAGTGCTTTTAAGGCCATTTTTGACTTGAAAGACCCGCAAGTTAAGAATGTAAGTGTGACCTCGCGCTTATATGATGGTTCTGCCAATGCCCAGGGCCGCCTTAACTTAAAAGGGCCGCGCCCGGTATTGAGCTTCGATACGGTCGTGCGCTCGGTTACCGCCGCTAAATTAGATTCGCTGGTGAAACAATTCGATGATATTGAAGGTAAGCTCAATTCGCGTTTTAGCTGGCGCTGGGATGACCTTTCAACCCTTAAGGGCCGCCTTGCGGTAAAAGGCGGTAAATTGAATGATTATGATTTTTTTCTCTGGCTTGCTAAGACCTTCGCTTTGCCTGAGTTGTGTCATGTAGATTTTGATTTTCTTTCGATGGTGTTTTTTATTGACGATAAGGCTTTAAAGTTAGAAAATATTAATCTAAAAGCAAAGCGCATTGCGGCGCGGGGATATTACGGCGTAAATGACGGTATGGTATCGAGTAAAATCTCCTTGAGTATTCCCAGGGATGTTTTAGCGAAATCCGAAAAATTTAAGCCTTTAGTCAAGCTGGTCGGGCGGAATATGCCGATTTTTGACTTCGATTTTCAACTTTCCGGGGCTTCTGAGGCGATGAATTTCAAATGGCTTGATTCGGAATTCAAAGACAAGCTTAAGAAAGCTATACCGGGTTTTGTGGAACGGGGTATTGAGCATCAGGTGGAGACGATCTTGGATAAAAACATCATTGACTCAAAAACAGGAAGCTAATATGAAACATAAGCAGATTATATTTAAAGGCAGGGTGATCACTCTGGTCAAGGAGCGTAAGATTTTGCCCAATAGTTCGGTGATCGATCTTGATGTGATTGAACATCGCGGCGCGGCCTTGATCGTGCCGTTTCTTTCCCGGGATAAGATAATTATTTTAAAGCAATATCGCCCGGCAATTGATTCTTATATTTATGAATTGCCGGCGGGCACGCTCGATGCCGGCGAAACTCCGGCGGTTTGCGCACGGCGAGAGGTCAATGAGGAGACCGGTTACGTAGCGCAAAAGATCACCAAGCTGGGGATGATCTATCCGGTCCCCGGTTACTCTACGGAAAAAATATATATATTCCGTGCCGATGGATTACGCCGGCCGGTGATTGCGGCAAAAATGGATAAAGACGAGATCATCGATCCGATAGTTTTTACGCGTAAACAGGTTAAAGGGCTATTTAAGCAGGGCGCAATCGTTGATGCCAAAACTATTTGTGCGCTTACGATGTGCGGTTGGCTTTAAGGATTGTCTATGATCGCCACCTTTTGGGAACATCTTGAAGAATTGCGTATCCGCATCTTGAGGTCATTTGCCGCGGTTTTAATCCTTTCCTTCATATTTTATAATTTTTCTTCCGCGCTCGTGGATTTTCTTATAAAGCCGGTCGGCAAGGTTGTTTTTACTTCTCCGGCAGAAGCGTTGATGGCCCATGTTTCAGTGGCATTTTGGGCAGGGGTTTTTGTGTGCATTCCGCTTATTGCTTTTGAGCTATGGCGGTTTCTTGAGGTCGGCTTGGTGACAGGTGAAAAAAGCCGTGCGGTGAAATTCGGTTTATTGGCATTTGCCTTGTTTATCCTTGGCGCGGCTTTCGGTTATTATATCTTTTTGCCGGCGATGCTTAATGTTTTTTTGAGTTTTGCAAGGCCTAACCTTGTGCCGATGATCAGCCTGCGAAGCTATATTGATTTTGTTGTCTCGACGGTTATCGGGTGCGGGTTTGTTTTTGAAACGCCGCTTTTAGCGCTTTTTTTATCCCGGCTTGGCGTGATCGATGCGGCATTTTTAATCCGCCACCGGCGCGTGGCGATATTGATTATTTTTGTCGTGGCGGCGATCGTGACCCCGCCGGACGTATTAAGCCAGCTGTTTATGGCGGTGCCGCTTTTGGCTTTTTATGAATTGAGCATTCTCTTAGTAAGATTTTCAGGTAAGCGATGAAGGTGAATCTGGCTAAATCTGCGGGGTTTTGTTTTGGTGTCAAGCGCGCCTTGAATATCGCTTTTTCTACTATTAAAAAAGGTGAATCGGTCGAGATGCTTGGTGATATCGTGCATAACGATGATGTAGTAAGAAAGATCAATTCTGCCGGTATTAAAAAAATCGGTATGTTGCGTCAAGGCGAGGATAAGACCCTTTTGATCCGTGCCCATGGCGCAAGCCTTAAGACGATCTCCCGGGCTAAACAATTGGGCTATCGCGTGGTTGATGCGACTTGTCCGATGGTAAAAGAGATCCACGAGATCGCGAAGCGTTTGGAACATGAGGGGCGCCGGGTGATTATCATCGGGGATAAAAAGCATGACGAAGTTTTGGGGATTGTCGGGCAATTGACGGGGAAAGCCATCGTTATAGATCCCAATATAAAGATACCGATTAAAGCGGTAAAACTGGTTAAAAAAGCCGGGGTGGTTGTCCAGTCTACGCAGAATATTGAAAAGATCATGCGCACGGTTGCAGTACTCAAGGAGCATATACGGGATTTAAGATTTTATAATACGATCTGCCGCCCCACGCGGGTTAAGCAGGGTGAGATCCGTGAGCTGCCATTGCAGAATGATATTATTATCGTCATCGGTTCCCGCAGCAGCGCCAATACCAAGCGGTTATATGAGATATCACTTTCTTTAAATCCACGCACTTATTGGATACAATCCAAAAAAGATATTGATCCGGGATGGTTTAATGGTGTACATAGCGTCGGGGTCACTGCCGGGGCTTCCACTCCGGATGAGGTCACCAGGGATATTGCGGAGCACATAAAGGAGATGTGAGCGTATGATAAAAAAAATATTTTTTTTCTTATGTTTCCTCGTGTTGATTTTTGGAGTAGTCATATTCTTCCGTAATGCGATTGTGCGTATTGCCCTTAACCAGGTGTTGACCCAGGCGGTCGGCGCCGAGACGATCATTGATAAGGTTAATATCGGTATTTTTACCCCAAGTGCCGACATCACCGGGCTTAAAATATATAATCCGCGCGGTTTTATTAATGAAACTTTTTTGGAGATACCAACAATAAGCGTTAAGTACGACCCTAAAGCCATATTGAAAAAACAATTGCATATTATCGAGATGAAGATCGCTTTAAAGGAATTGGCCGTTGCGATCAGTGAGAACGGTGCGATCAATATCGACAAATTGAAAGTTTTCCATCAGGCGCAGAGCAAGCCGGCGCCGATAGTACCATTTGTGGTGGATAAGTTTACCTTAAGCGTTGGGCGCGTTGAGACAAAAAATTATGCCAGCAAGGATAATTCCTCTCTTGCGAGTGTTGATTTTAAGATGAAAGAGAGGATTTATAAAAATATTTCGAGCTTTTCCCAGCTGGCCGGATTTATCCTGATTGATACGATGAAGATGGCAGGAGTCAAGGGCGCTCAGGTTTACGGCGAGCACATTCTGGGCGATTTAGGGAAAAAACTTTTTAAAACAATTAAATGAGAAAAGGTACCAGGCTTTTACTTATTTTTTTTCTGGCGATTTTAACTTTAGCCGCGGCGGGAGCTTATTATCTGCTTGGCACACCTTATGGCGCGGAAAAGACCTTGCGTTATATTGCCGCCCGTAGTGGTTTTTCCGGTTTTGAAATAGGCTCCTGCGGCGGCGATTTTTTTCGTGGATGGGTCTTTCGCGGCCTTCACGCTCGCTGCGATTTTTATACTGCGGGTAAGGGCGAGCTTTCGGTCGATGAGGCCGGCCTTAAGTTTTCTTTTCCGAGAAATTTTTACTTAGCGATCAATAACGGTTGCTTTAGGCGCCAGGGGGCTGACCCGGTAATTTTTTATGGTACTTATAATGGCGGAGTGCTGGATTTTAATTTTTATACTAAGCGTATTAATATCAAAAACCTGCTCTTATTATTTTTTAAAAATAATTATTTTGTGAACGGCAGCTCCGGAGAGGCACAAGACGCGGATATTTATATCCGGGGTACGGTAAAAAAACCGGTTTTTTCCGGGAAATTTCTCATTAAGCGGTTAACCTTTAAGGATTTTTCTGCCGAGAGTGTCCCGACTTCGCTTTCGCTTGTCCTGGATGACCTTTTTTTACGCACCCCGCGCCTTTACGGTGCGATTATTTTTAATTCCGGCACAATTGCCAATCCGCATAGCGCCAAGGTCACCTTAAAGAAGAGCCGGATAGTTTTTGATGGTGACCCGGCAAGGTTTGTTTATGACTTTACGGGTAATGCTAAGGTTGATAATATTCCGATTGATATTGTTTTGAGGGGTGATCGGGCTAATCCTGACCTTAAGCTATTCTCTGATCCGCTTTTGCCGCGCGACGAGCTCTTGGTGATGATTATGACCAACCGCAGCTGGGCACCGGGGAGTACCAATGCTTCGGCCGCCACCACGATCTCTTCCGCTATTGCTGCTGATGCGATCGATTACTTTGTTTTTGCCGGAGAGGGAAGGAAGTTTTCCCAGGCGATAGGGCTGGGGGTCTCGGTTAATCTTAATCAGAATTCACGGACATTATGCGTTACGAAAAATTTAGGCGATAAACTTGCGGCGGGTTATGCGATCACGCAATGCCGGACGGTTAGCTCAGCTAATGCCCCTGCTACGGATATGACCACTCATGCAGTAACCGGCGAATATAAGGTCACCGACACTATTTCGATCGAGGCGGCGCATGGGCTTGACCGGCAGCCGGCAGGCGCTAATATGTCCAGCGCCCCGGAAGAAAAAGTCATGTTAAAATACAAAAAAGAGTTTTAATGAGACTTAGGCGAATCAAGCGAAAAATTATTCTTGCCTCTCGGTCTAAGGCGCGTTTGGCAATACTAAGAGGCGTTGGTTTGCGCCCGGTGGTCTTTGCTGCCGATGTCGTAGAAAAGATGCGGCCCACGAATGGCTGCGCGGCCTTAGTGAAGGCCAATGCCTTGGCCAAGGCCGGGAGTGCGGCTCGCCGGTTTAAATCCGGTATTGTTATTGGTGCCGACACAGTGGTTTTGGTCGGGCGCAAGGTGATCGGCAAACCGCGTGATAAGTGCGATGCGTTTAAGACTTTACGCTTACTTTCATCCAAGCCGCAGTGGGTTTATAGCGGATTGGCTGTAATCGATATTGATCGGGGGAAAACCTGGGTGGATTATGATAAAACCAAAGTTTATATGCGCCATTTGAGCGACCAGGAGATCGTGCGCTATATCAATCGCACCGGGGTCGAGCACCTGGCCGGGAGTTTTGATATTCAGGGCAAAGGCGCGCTCTTTGTGGAGCGTATTGAGGGGTGTTATTACAATGTGGTTGGTTTGCCGTTAACCAAACTCGCCTTGATCCTTGAAGAGATCGGTGTTGATTTTCATATCTGACAAAATAATTTAAAAATATATTTATAATTGTTATAAAACATCATATAATGTGTTTGGTGTTTTATCTTTGTAATTGTTCCCTGTATCCAGTATCTCAAATCTGAGATCTTAAATTTCAAATTATTTAATGCTATAATGCCGTATGCGCAAGTTAATGTATTTATTATCCCTAACCGCCTTTATGGCTGCTATTTTTGTTTGTTTGCCGGCGCGCGCTATGACTGTAGACGTCAGCGACATCAGTAATCGCGCATATGGTGCGCGTGTATTAACCGAGATCAACCAGGCGCAGAAAGAAATATATGTTGCGATGTACTCGATGTATGTGCATGATGGGCAACTTGATAATCCGGCCGATAGCTTGGTTCAGGCTTTAATTGACGCCCGCAATCGCGGTGTCGCGGTAAAAGTCTACCTAGACGACAGTTCTTCCAATGCCAATGCCAATAACGACGCCTACCAGATGCTGGTTGGCGCAAAAGTCGATACCTTTTTTATCAAACCTGAATTAAAAATGCATGCCAAGCTCATTGTTATTGACGGTGAAACTACGATCGACGGCAGCGCCAATTGGACACGCAGCGCTTTGTTAAAAAACTTCGAAAGTAATATAGTCATACGTTCGCGGGAGTTCGCGCAAGTTAAACTGGCTTTTTTTAAAGCGTTAGCTGAAAATACCGTTACGCCGGTCGATGTGACTCCCGTAGCAGCAGAGAGAATAGAGATACCCGCCGCTTTTCTAACCGAGGCTAAATTTGCCCCGCGCATGGTTACCGATATGGATGGCCTGGCGTTTGATCTTTACCTGATTTTGTTACGGGATATTTTTTTACGTAATTCTTCGGCGCTGGCCGTAGATTATCCCGCCTTGGCGCAACGCCTGGGCCTTAAGGGTGAGTACACACAGACTTTTCTCCATCGTGCCTTAGAGCGTTTAAAAGACAAGTATCACTTGATCGATTTTACTGCCGGCCGCCGCCCGGTGGTAACTGTTGTGCCGATTGCCGGAAATTTCTTTTATCTGCCGGGCCTGTATTGGGATTATGGTTTGGCAAGTCAACTATTGCTTAAAGAGAAATTCGCTTATTTGATCAGCTCGTGTGAGCAAAGCTTGGCTTTGCCGCGCCCTTACTGGTCGCGTTCCAAAGAGGAGTTAAAAAAAGAGTATCACATTACGGTTAATGTTCTTGGTGAGGGGTTGCGTGGTTTAGAGCAAAAGGATCTTCTGGATATTCGCTCATCCAAGGCTACCAGTGATGATTTTGGCGATCGTACTGCTAACGAATATTATTTAAAGCCGCTTATATCTACGGAGGAACGCGCTAGAGTTTGGGCTGCGTTGGAAGATAGCGAAGGTAAAGATAAGGTTTCATTCGCGTGCGGCCTTGCCCATGACGCCTTAGGTGAAGAGAATCATTTAGATACGGTTAAAGAATTTATTCGTTTTATAAAACAATACAAGATGGTGTCGATACAAAAAGCTGTAAAGATCGTCGGCGCTTATCGCGCCAACAACCCTCTCAAAAACGTGCGCTTCCTTGAGGGCGTGATCAAAAATATCGAGGCTGGGACATACCCACCCAAATAATCACCCCGTCCATCTGTCGGTGTCAGATACCTGAGGTAATGTCGTAAGTAACCGTTTTCAATAACCCTTGAATTCTTTCTATTTCTCCTTGTTTCTTAATTGCCAATATGCTATATCTTTGTTATATGGTACGATTTTTGCGTAAAATAACTGCCTTATTTTTAGTCCTTCTTTTGCTCTTCCCACCTCAGGGCTTTTCCCAGGTCTTGCCCTATATGCCGCCGGTCGGTGCTCGCTTGCAGCCTACGGGTGTGGCGTATGACTTGCCGTACATCGTCGGTATGCGCTTTTCTTCGGATAATATCTTTCAATTTACTTTTATCTTAA
>Ga0265342_10000510_pt1 | contig 41579 bp, 38 predicted proteins | sample 4CB327metaG_FD_203125 | JGI IMG/M metagenome (GOLD analysis project Ga0265342, IMG submission 203125) | Rhizosphere microbial communities from Carex aquatilis grown in University of Washington, Seatle, WA, United States - 4-CB3-27 metaG | ecosystem: Host-associated > Plants > Roots >... | reverse complement strand
TTCTTCCCGATCGAGATCTGGCCGCAGGAAGTCTATTACCTCACCGGCCTCCTCATCCTCGCCGCGCTGACGCTGTTCCTGATGAACGCTGTCGCCGGCCGCCTGTGGTGCGGCTATCTCTGCCCGCAGACGGTGTGGACCGATCTGTTCTTCGCCATCGAGCGCTTCGTCGAAGGCGACCGCCGCGAGCACATGCAGCGCGATGCGCGCAAGTGGACGCTTCAGACCTGGGCGCGCAAGGGCCTCAAGCACTTCCTCTGGCTGATGGTCGCGTGGTGGACCGGTGGCGCCTGGGTGCTCTACTTCGCCGACGCGCCGACGCTCGTGAAGGATCTCGCCACCGGGCAGGCGTCGTTCGCCGCTTACCTGTGGATCGGCATTCTCACCGTCACCACCTACGCGCTCGCCGGGCATATGCGGGAGCAGGTGTGTCTCTATATGTGCCCGTGGCCGCGCATCCAGGCGGCGCTCACCGACGAATACGCGCTCAACGTCACCTATCGCTACGACCGCGGCGAGCCCCGCTGCTCGGTGAAGAAGGCCGAGCAGCTGCGCAGCGTCGGCGCGCCTGCCGGCGACTGCGTCGATTGCCTGCAATGCGTGCACGTCTGCCCGACCGGCATCGACATCCGCCAAGGGCCGAACCTCGGCTGCATCCAGTGCGGCCTGTGCATCGACGCCTGCGACAATGTCATGGCCAAGCTCGGCCGTCCGGCGCGGCTCATCGCCTTCGACACCGACCTCAACATCAAGGCGCGGCTCGAAGGCAAGCAGCCGTTCTACCGCCTGATCCGCATGCGCACGGTGCTCTACGCCGCGATCATCGCCGTCGTCGGCGGCACGATGGTGTTCAAGCTCGCTACCCGCGACAGCGAGGGCATCAGCGTCATCCACGACCGCAATCCGATGTATGTGCGTCTGTCGGATGGCGCGCTGCGCAATGCGTATACCATCCGCATCGTCAACAAGCAGCTCAAGTACCGCGACTTCATCGTCAGCGTCGACGGATTGGGCTCGACGCTCATTGATTTCGTTGGCCTGCCGCCGCGCGCCGACGGCCGTCAGCTCGTCACCGTCGGCCCCGACCAGACGCGCGAGGTGCGCGTCACCCTGACCGACTACGCGACCGTCGCGCCGTCGCAGTCGACGACGATCCAGTTCTCGCTGATCGATGTCGATACCGGCGAGGTCGCGCAGGTGCGCGACCATTTCTTCGGACCGTGAGGGAAGCGTCATGTCCAGAACGAAGAAGCCCCCTGAATTGACCGGACGCACCGTGCTCGTCTGGTTCGTCGCTTTCTTCGGCGTCGTCTTTGCCGTCAACGCCATCTTGGTGAAGGCGGCAACCTCGACCTTCGGCGGCGTCGAGACCACGAGCTCCTACAAGGCCGGGCAGATGTTCGAGCGGGAAGTGGCGCGCGCCGAACGCCAGGATGCGCGGCACTGGCAGGTCGGCGGCACGCTGGTGCGCGCCAAATCCGGCGAGGCGGTGCTTGATATTTCCGCGCGCGACGATAAGGGCGCGCCGCTGTCGGGGCTGACGGCCAAGGCACGGCTCGCGCATCCGGCCGATGAACGCCTCGACCACGTCATCGCGCTCGCGCGCAACGGCGCCGGCGCGTTCAAGGGAGAGGCCGACGCCGGACCCGGCCAGTGGGAGCTGATCGTCGACCTCTACAAGGGTGACGACCGCGTGTTCCGCTCGCGCAGCAAAGTCATCCTGAAGTGAACACTCTTCCTCCGTTCGTCCCCGCTTGCGCGGGGATGAACGGTGAATGTGTTGGGTGCCTTGGAAACTAACATGACCACCGCCATCGACCTCTCGCTCTACGCCCAGCCGGACGACGACGGCCGCTTGAGCATGGACCTCGCGGTCGAGGGCGTGACCTGCGGCGCCTGCATCGGCCGCATCGAGGGCGCGGTGAAGCAATTGCCCGGCATTGCCGAGGCGCGGCTCAACTACACCAATCGCCGCCTGCACGTCGTCTGGGCCGGCGGTGCGTTCGAGCCCGGCCGCATCGTCGAGACGCTGGAAGCGAACGGCTATCACGGCCACCCGTTCGTGCCGCTGCGCGCCGAGGAGGAGGAGGCGGCGGAGGCGCGCCGTCTGACGCGCTGTCTCGGCGTGGCTGGCTTCGCCGCCATGAACATCATGCTGCTGTCGGTGTCGGTGTGGTCCGGCAATGCCAGCGACATGACGGGCGAGACGCGCGACTTCTTCCATTGGGCGTCGGCGCTGATCGCGCTGCCGGCCGCGGCCTATGCCGGCCGGCCGTTCTTCCAGAGCGCCTGGCGCGCGCTCAAGGCGCGCACGACCAACATGGACGTGCCGATCTCGATCGGCGTCGTCCTCGCGCTGGCCATGTCGCTGGTGGAAACCGCGCATCACGCGCGCGAGGCCTATTTCGATTCGGCGATCATGCTGCTGTTCTTCCTGCTCACCGGCCGCGCGCTCGAGCACGCGATGCGGCGCCGGACGCGCGCCGTCGCCGGCAATCTCGCGGCGCTGAAAGCGGATGCGGCGCATCGCTTCTCCGGCGGCGAGGTCGTCACCGTGCCGGTCGCGGCGCTACGCGCCGGCGACAAGCTGCTCGTCAAGCCGGGCGAGCGCGTGCCTGCCGACGGCACGATCGCCAGCGGCCGCTCCGAGGTCGATGAGAGCCTGATCACCGGCGAGACGGCGCGGCGGCGCATCGCGCCCGGTGACACCGTCTATGCCGGCAGCCTCAACTATGACGGCGCCCTGACCCTGACCGTCACCGCCGCCGGCGGCGCGTCCCTGATCGACGAAATCGAGAAGCTGCTCGAGAAAGCCGCGAGCGCCAGGTCGCGCGCCATGCGGCTCGCCGACCGCGCCTCGCGCATCTACGCGCCGGTCGTGCACGCGACCGCGGCGCTGACCTGCATCGGCTGGCTCCTCGCCGGCGCGTCGTGGCACGACGCGATCGTCACCGCTATCGCCGTGCTCATCATCACGTGCCCTTGCGCGCTGGCGCTCGCCATTCCGGCGGTGCAGGTGGTCGCCTCTGGCGCGCTGTTTCGGTCCAACGTCATCCTCAATGCCGGCGACGCCATCGAGCGGCTTGCCGAGGCCGACACCGTCATCTTCGACAAGACCGGTACGCTGACCCTGCCGGATCCGCGCGTCGTCGGGGCAGACACTATCGATCCCGCGACGTTGCAGATGGCGGCGCGGCTGGCGCTGTCGAGCCGGCACCCGCTCGCCAACGCCGTCGCCCGCGAAGCCGCCACGCGCGTCCCCTATGAGGGCGCGGTGGAGGAGCCAGGCCGCGGCGTGCGCGCGATCGTCGACGGCGTCGAGGCGCGCGCCGGAAGCGCCGAATTCTGCGGCGCCGCTGAGCTCGTATCGCTGCCCGGCCTGTCGCACATCTATTTCACGTATGGCGAGCGCGCGGCCGCGATCGCGGTGGCGCAGACGCTGCGGCCCGATGCGGTCGAGACGATTGCGCGCCTGCGGGCGTTGGGCCTCGACCTGCGCATCCTGTCCGGCGATCGTCCCGAGGCCGTGCGGCCGGTCGCCACCGCGCTCGGCATCGACAAATGGGGCGCTGCCTTGAAGCCGGCCGACAAGATCGGGCTGATCGAGGATCTGAAGCGCGAGGGACGGCTCGTGCTGATGGTCGGCGACGGGCTCAACGATGCGCCGGCGCTCGCCGCCGCGCATGTGTCGTTGTCGCCGATCTCCGCCGCCGATCTGACGCAGGCGCAGGCCGACGCCGTGTTCCTCGGCGAACGCCTCGCGCCGGTCGCGGAGGCGGTCGTCGTCGCGCGCCGCGCGCGGGTCCTCATGGGGCAGAACCTGTGGCTCGCGGTCGTCTACAACGCCGTCGCCGTGCCGATCGCCATTGCCGGCCTTGTGACGCCGCTCATTGCCGCGCTCGCCATGTCCGGCTCGTCGCTGCTGGTGACGCTCAACGCGCTGCGCGCGCGGCGGGGAGGGGCGGCATGAACGTACTCGTCTACCTCGTGCCGCTCGCGCTCGGCCTCGGCCTCGCCGGCCTGTTCGGGTTCCTATGGGCCCTTCGCTCGGGACAATACAGCGATGTCGAAGGCGCAGCGCTGCGTATCCTCAACGACGACGACGTCGAGAACAAAGGCTAGTCACTGGCCCGCGCTGGTCTGACGGTGTAGAGAGGGCGTCCGCCGCGCTTCTCCCGGGAACTCGATCGCGTGCCAGCCCAGACGAAGGCCACCCGCACTCTGCCCGCTCAGTGGCCTGACCTGCTGCCGGGCATCGCGCTGTCCGCCGCGGTGGCCGCCGTCGGCTACATCGCCGCGCCCTATGTCGCCAAGGTCGCGCCGATCCCCAACATCGTCATCGCGCTGGTCATCGGCATCGCGCTCAATCCGATCGCGGTGCGGCCGTCGGTGCAGCCGGGCATGGCCTTCTGCGTGCGCAGCGTGCTGCGCTGGGCGGTGGCGCTCCTCGGCCTGCGCGTCGCGGTCGGCGAGATCGCCGCGCTCGGCCTCTCCACCGCCGTGCTCGTCGTGATCGCCATGGCGGCGACCATCGTTGCCGGCTTCCTGTTCGCGAAGTGGGGCGGCCGCAACGCCGGCTTCGGCGCGCTGGTCGGCGTCGGCACCGCGGTGTGCGGCGCCTCCGCCACGCTCGCCTGCTCGACCGTGGTGCCCGACTATCCAGGCAAGCAGCCGGACATCGCCTTCGTCGTCGTCGCGGTCAACGCGATCGCGACCATCGCCATGCTCGCCTATCCGCCGGTCTGCATCCTGCTCGGCTTCGATCCGCAGACGACCGGCGTCATGCTCGGCGGCTCGATCCACGATGTCGCGCAGGTGGTCGGCGCCGGCTACGCCGTGTCCGATACGGTCGGCAACACCGCGGTGGTGGTGAAGCTGTTCCGCGTCTTCCTGCTGTTGCCGGCGGTGCTCGCCGTCGGCTGGTACTTCACGCGCCAGGGCCTGCGCCACGGCGAGGCGCGCGTGCCGGTGCCGGTGTTCGGCATCGTGTTCCTGATGCTGTGTGCGGTGAACAGCGTCATGCCGCTGTTCCCGGCGCTCATGCAGGTCTATGCGCCGGTCAAGAAGGTGCTGTCGGAGGCCTCGATCTGGGGCCTGTTGCTGGCCATCGCCGCGCTGGGCCTCGGCACCTCGATCAAGACCATCATCGCGCTCGGCTGGCGCCACATCGCCAGCGCGCTCGGGACAACCGTCGTGATCTTCGTCGTCATCACGGGCGGATTGCTGCTGATGCGGATGGTGTGAGCCGTGTCCCGGGGCGCGCTGCGGCATGCAATGCCGCTGCGCAGACCGGGACCATCACGGTCTCCAACGATCGAACGGCCCCGGATCTGCGGCGCAGCACTGCGTGCTGCGCCGCGTCCGGGGCACGCGCTCAGGCCAGCGTCTCGGTCTCGAAATCCGCCGGCAGTACGATCTCCAAGAGTTCGCAGTCGTCGGAATAGCCGCGCACGGTGTGCCTGATGCGCGGCGGCTGGATCCAGCACGAGCCGGCGGTGAAGGTGTGCACGCCTTCGCCCTCGAGCTCGGTCCTGAACCAGCCCTTGAGCACATAGACCATCTGGAAGTCGACGTCGTGCAGATGCGGCGTCGACACCTCGCCTTCCTCGAACGGCTTGGTCATGCGGATCACGTGCGCCTGCACCATGCCGTCGGTCGCCGCGGCGATGCCGAGATCGCGATAGGCGGAATAGGCGCGCAGGCCGTGGTCGAAATCCTCGTCGCGGTGATGGCTGACGGTGAAGCGCTGCGGCTTGCGTGCTTTCGCCTTTGTCCGCGCCTTGCGCGCGGGCTTTGTCGTCTTGGCCTTCTTCGTCTTCCTGGCCGGCGCCTTTGTTTTCACGCGCTTCGGCTGGACTTTCCTGCGGGTCTTGGCCATGGATGCCTCCCTTGCCGTCCACGATTGGACCACGTGAACCGAGCCCATGGAAGCGCCAAATCAGCCGGCGGCGATCCGCATCTTCGTCGATGCCGACGCCTGTCCGGTGAAGCCCGAGGTCTATCGCGTCGCCGAGCGCTACGCGCTTCACGTCTATGTCGTCGCCAATGCCTTCATGAACGTGCCGCGCAGCGAACTGATCGAACGGATCATCGTCTCCGAAGGTCCTGACGTCGCCGACGATTGGATCGCCGAGCGCGCGGGCGCAACCGACATCGTCATCACCGCCGACGTGCCTCTGGCCGCGCGCGCCTTCCGCAACGGTGCGAGCGTCATCAGTCCGACCGGCAAGGCGTTCGACGACGACTCCATTCACATGGCGCTTGCGACGCGCAATCTCCTGACCGACCTGCGCTCGGCCGGCGCGGAGACGCGCGGCCCCAAGCCCTTGTCGCGGCAGGACCTGTCGCGCTTCCTCTCGGCGCTCGACCTCGCCGTGGTGCGGCTCAAGCGGAAGCTGGCGGAGCAGGGATAATCATCTCCGTTCGTTCCCGCGAAAGCGGGAACCCAGTTGGACATTGCCTCGCGGCACACCTGCGCTGGGTCCCCGCTTTCGCGGGGACGAACGGGGATATGCAGTCACTGCGCCTTCGGCCCGGTTTTCATGAACCAGTCGGCGATCTGCGCGCCGTTCCAGAACAGCACGTCCTTCTTCTTCCTGATCTTCTCGAAGATCTGCCGGAAGTATTTCGCCCGGTGCGGCGCGCCCATGATGTAGGGATGCACCGAGATCGCCATGACCCGCGCACTGTCGAGCGCCTTGGCGTCCTTGTAGATCTGCTCGAACTGATCCATCGCCCGCTCGTAGAACTCGTTCGCCTTGTGATGCTGGATCAGCATCATGGCGACGTCGTTACACTCCTGCGTGTAGGGGATGTTGAGGATCGGCTTGTTGCGCGTCTTCAGCCACACCGGCTGATCGTCGATCACCCAGTCGGCGACGTAGTCGTAGCCTTCCTCGCTGAGGATATCCGCCGTCTCCCATGTCTCGGTGAGGCCCGGCCCGAGCCAGCCGCGCGGGCGCTTGCCCGTCACGCGCTCCAGCACCTCGGCGCTCTTGCGGATGTCGGCGCGCTCGTTCTCGACCTTCTGCATGTTGCGCTGGGTGTAGCCGTGGCCGACGAACTCCCATTTGCGGTCGACGCAGGCCTTCATCATCTCGGGGAAGGCCTCGACGGCGACGCCGTTGACGTTCATCACGCCCGGAATCTTGAACTCGTCATAGACCTGCAACAGCCGCCAGAAGCCGACGCGGTTGCCGTATTCATGCCAGCACCAGTTCGGGATGTCCGGCATGGGCGAGCCGCCGGCCGGCGGGGTGAGCACCGTGCGCGGCATGGTCTGCGTCGGGTCCCACTCCTCGACATTGGTGACGGTCCACACCACCATGCGCGCCTTGTTCGGCAGCTTCAGCGGCTTGCGGTTGACGATCGGCGAATAGGCGATGCGGTCGTTCGGCAGCATGCCGACGGGCGGCTTGGCGTAGTGCACGGGCGTGTCCCTGAAGGTTATGTTCAGCGGCCAAGTTTTGCAGGCAGGTTCGGGATTGTACAGAGTAGGGGCAATGCGCGGAGCGCGTAGGGCAATGAGCGTGGAGCGGAGTTCGAGGCGATGAAAATGGTTCGACACACGCGCGACGCGCGCGCCGGCCTCGGCGCCGGCGACGTGTTCGATCTGGCGAGCGTGGGTAAGATCGTCGGCGTTGGCCTGAACTACCGCGACCACGCCGCCGAGACCGGCCTCGCTCTGCCGAAGGAGCCGACGCTGTTCCTGAAGGCGACCAGCGCGCTGTGCGGGCCGAACGACGACGTCGCCATCCCGCGCGATTCGAAGGGCATCGACTGGGAGGTCGAGCTTGGCGTCGTCATCGGAACGCCCGGCGTCTACATCGACGAGCGCGCCGCGCTCGACCACGTCGCCGGCTACATCCTCGGCATCGACTTTTCCGAGCGCGATTTCCAGTTCAACCGCGCCGGCCAGGGCTTCAAGGGCAAGAGTTGCGACACGTTCGCGCCGCTCGGGCCGTGGCTCGCCACGCGCGAGGAGATTCCCGATCCGCACGCGCTCGGCCTGCGATTGAGCGTCAATGGCGTCGAGAAGCAGAACGGTTCGACCCGCGACATGATCTTCTCCGTCGCCGAGTTGGTCGCCTACATCAGCCGCTTCATGAGCCTGCAGCCGGGCGACGTCATCCTCACCGGCACGCCCGCCGGCGTCGGCCTCGGGGCGAAGCCGCCGACCTATTTGCAGGTGGGCGATATCGTCACGGCGAGCATCGACGGCCTGGGCGAGCAGCGGCACTTAATTGTGCCGTGTCTTTAGTTGCTGTCATGCCCGGGACACGCCCGGCCATGACATCAATGAGAGTTCGTCGCGAGCGGTCTCGCTTCATCTGTCCTTCGCGATGCCTTTATACCAATCCAGCATCTGCTCGCCGTTCCAGTGCAGCACGCCGTCGAAGCGGCTGACATAGTCGTAGATCTGCTCGAGATATTTGATCCGGTGCGGCTGGCCGCTGATGTAGGGATGGATGGCGATGGCGCAGACCTTCGCCCGCGTCTCGCTCTCGGCATAGAGCCGGTCGAACTGGTCGATGGTGCGCTTCAGGAGGTAATCGCTTTCGTGGTGCTGCACCAGCATCATCGGAATGTCGTTGAGCTCGAGCGTGTAGGGCAGCGTCACGAGCGGCCCGTTGGCGGTGCGGATCGTGGTTGGCTCGTCGTCATAGACCCAGTCGCCGATGTATTTGACGCCGGCGGCGGTCAGGAGGTCCGGCGTCTCCAAAGTCTGCGTCAGGCCAGGCCCGAGCCAGCCGACCGGGCGCTTGCCGGTGAACTTCTCCATGATGTCCATCGAGCGCGCGATCATCGCGGCCTGGTCGCTCTCCTTGTGGATCGGCCCCTGCTCGTAGGCGTGGCCCATGAACTCCCAGCCATTGTCGCGCGCTTCCGCCGCGACGCGCTCATAGTCCTCGCAGATGCGCGCATTGGCCGAGAGCGTCGGCCGGATGCCGAGCCGCTTGAACAGCTCGAAAAAGCGCCAGCAGCCGACCCGCATGCCGTATTCGTGGAACGCCCAATGCACGACGTCCGGCTGCAAGGTGACGCCGGTCGGCGGCGCCAGCACCTGCCGCGCCATCGGCTTGCCGATGTCCCACACCTCGTAATTGACGATGGTCCAGAACACGATGCGCGCCTTGCCCGGCAGTTTGAGCGGCGGACGGTCGACGATGGCCGAAAAGTCGGCGCGCTGGTTGGGAAGCATGGGGTTGGACATCGTGAAACTTCCTTACGTCATTCCGGGGTTCGCGCCTTCGGCGCGCCCCGGAATGACATCACGCCGATGCCGCCACGCGCAAGCCGACGAGGCGCTCCTGCGTCGCCTTGTCGTGCATGAGCTCGGCCGATGGTGCCCGGTGCGCGACCGCGCCGCGCTCCAGCACGACGGCGTCGCGCGTCAGCTCCAGCGCCACGTCGGTGTGCTGCTCGACCAGCACGATGGCGATCTTGCGGTCGGTGAGCAGCAAGTTGATCGCCTTGATCAGCTCCTCGACGATGACGGGGGCGAGCCCCTCGAACGGTTCGTCGAGCAGCAGCAGCGACGGATTGGTCATCAGCGCGCGGGCGATCGCCAGCATCTGCTGCTCGCCGCCCGAGAGCTGATTGCCCTTGTTGCGGCGGCGCTCGTCGAGGCGCGGGAACATCTTGTAGATCGCGGCAAGCGTCCAGTCCCCGGCGCGCGCCGCGACCGTGAGGTTCTCCTCGACCGTCAGCGACGGGAAGATTTCGCGCTCCTGCGCGACCCAGCCGATGCCGGCGAGGGCGCGCTTGTTTGGCGCCAGACGCGACATGTCCTGGCCGCGCCAGGTCACCGTGCCGGCGCGCATCTGCGTGTAGCCCATGATGGTGAGCAGCAGCGTCGATTTGCCGACGCCGTTGCGGCCGAGCACGGCGAGGCTGCCGTTCTCGGGTATCACGAGCGAGACGCCGTGCAGCACCACCGCGTCGCCGTAGCCCGCCGTCACGCCGTCCAGCCTGAGAAGGGGCTCAGCCATGCTTGCGCGTCCCGAGATAGACCTCGCGCACGCCCGGATCGGCGGCGATCTCTTTCGGTGAGCCTTGCGTGAACACGGCGCCGCCGACCAGCACGATGATGTGCGAGGCGAAGCGGAACACGATGTGCATGTCGTGTTCGATGAACAACACGGACAGATCGTCCGAGAGGCCGGCGACGACCTCGAAGATGTCGCCGGATTCCTCGGGCGGCACGCCGGCCGCCGGCTCGTCGAGCAGCAGCACCTTCGGCCGCGTCGCCAGCGCCAGCGCGATCTCCAGGAGCCGCTGGCGGCCGTAGGGCAGCTCGCGCGTCGTCTGGTAGCAGACGTCGGAGAGCTTGAGCTTGCGCAGGATCTCGTAGGCCTCATCGATGGCCGCGCCGTTCGCGGCAAGCGGCCGCCAGAAGTTGCGCGACAGCCCGTCGCGCTCGGAGACGACGAGCGTCACCGCTTCGAGCGGGTTCAAGCCGGCAAAGAGCGTGTTGATCTGGAAGGTGCGGGCGAGCCCGCGCTTGACGCGCGCCTGCGGCTCGAGCGCGGTGATGTCTTCGTCTCCTAACAGGATCTGCCCGGCATCGGGTTTGAGCATGCCGGTGACGAGATTGATCAGCGTGGTCTTGCCGGCGCCGTTCGGGCCGATCAGCGCGTAGCGCGCGCCGACCGGCAGATCGAGCGTGATGTCGCGCGCCACCGCCAGCGAGCCGAAGCTGCGGCTGACACCGCGGGTCGCTAAAGCGATCGCGCTCATGGCTTCCTCCAGCGCGACCACAGCGCGGAGAGGCCGCCGAGGATGCCGTTCGGCAGCAGCATCACGACGCCGATCAGCAGCACGCCGATCCAGAAATACCAATATTGCGGCGCGATGCCGGAGAACTGGTCGCGCGCGATCATGAAGATGATCGAACCGATCAGCCCGCCATAGAGACGGCCGGCGCCGCCGAGCACCAGCATCACCAGCACGTCGGCGGAGCGCTGGAAGCCGATGGATTCGAGCGCCACGGTCTGGGTGGTCTGCGCGATCACCGCGCCGGCGACCCCGGCCATACCGGCGGCGATGGTATAGGCGACGCGGATGTGCCCGCGGCTGTCGGCGCCGATCGCCGGCATGCGCACGAAATTCTCGCGAATGCCGCGCAGCGAAAGCCCGAATGGCGAGTTCACCAGCCTGCGCGCGCCGAGGAACATGACGAACAGCACGGCGAGCGAGTAGGCGTACGCGGTCTTGCCGTACAGGTCGAAATTGAACACGCCGAAGATCGGCGCGATCGCCATGCCCTGCAGACCGTCCGAGCCGCCGGTCAGCCAGTGCGCGCGGTTGGCGGCTTCCGCCAGCAGGAGGCCGAGACCGAGCGTGATCATGATCAGCGTCAGGTGGCGGAAGCGCGCGACGATGAAGCTCGACGCCCATCCGACCAGCGCGGCGAGCAGGCCGGCGACGATCAGGCCGGAGAAGACGTCGCCCCAGACATATTTCGAGAAGATGCCGGCGGTGTAGGCGCCGAGGCCGAAAAAGGCGGCATGGCCGAGCGAGACGACGCCGGCATAGCCGAGGATCAGATCGAGCGACAGCGCGAACAGCGCCGCGGCCGCGATCTGGCTGGCCAGCGAGAGGTAATCGGGAAACAGGACATAGGGCGTCAGCGTCGCCAGCCAGAACACGATCTCGAGCGGATGCCAGCGGCCCTGCGCCTGCAGATATGTCTGCGGGGTTGTCTGCGCCGCGGTCGTCGTCGTCATGGGTGGCGGCTCCCCATTCTCCGTTCATTCCCGCGCAAGCGGGAATCCAGCTCGGGGTCCCCACTTTCGCGGGGACGAACGGTGGAGAGAGCGTGAGCGGTGTGTCGCGCCATGCTCACCGCTTCCCGAAAAGGCCGGACGGGCGCCACATCAGCACCAGCACCATGACGAGGTAGATCATGAAGGCGCCGAGCTCCGGCGCGTAATACTTGCCGGCAATGTCGCTAACGCCGATCAGGCACGCGGCGGCGAACGATCCGGCGATCGAGCCTAAGCCGCCGACCGAGACGATGATCAGCACGTAGACGAGATAGGTGAAGGCGAAATTCGGATCGAGGCCGACGATGTCGATGGCGAGCGCGCCGCCGAGGCCCGCGAGGCCCGAGCCGAGCGCGAAGGTCGCGGCGAAGGTGCGCTCGACGTCGATGCCCAGCCCCCGGGCCATGCGCTGGTTGTCGACCGCGGCGCGCACCTGCGCGCCGAAGCGCGTGTAGTCGAGCGCGGCGACCAGCGCGCCGGTGACGATCAGCGCGACGACGATGAGGAACAGCCGGTACTTGCCGAGCGCCAGTCCCATCACGCCGACCGCGCCGCGCAGGAAGGCCGGCGTCTCGATCGGCTGTTGCAGCGTGCCGTAGATGTAGGCGGCGACCGAGACCGAGATGAAGGCGATGCCGATCGTCAGCAGCACCTGGTCGAGATCGGTGGCGCGGTAGAGGCGGCGGTAGAGGATGCGCTCGAGCACGACGCTGGCCGCGGCCGCGGCGACGAAGGCCGCCGGCAGCGTCGCCAGGAACGGCCAGTGATATTGCTGCGTCAGCGTCACCGTGACGTAGCCGCCGAGCATGGCGAAGGCGCAGTGCGCCAGGTTGACGAAGTTCATCAGCCCGAGCGTCACCGACAGGCCGACCGACAGCACGAACAGCAGCATGCCGTAGGCCAGGCCGTCGAACAGGACACCGAAGACGGGAGGCAGCATGGTGAGCCGGTCTGTCTCTCAGTCAGCAGGAGCGAGGTAACACGCCGTCAATCCGGGGCGCGAGCGGTAGCGAGCGAATCCGGAATCCAGAAACTCGGCAAGGCTCCGGCAGTCTCTGGATTCCGGGTCCGGCGCGTTCCGCACCGTCCCGGAATGACAGCGCCTGAATGCGTGGATGGGGCGATCAATCGACCGCCCCATCACAAGGCACAGAGCCGATCGCCTCACTTATGCGTCGGGTCCTTCACGTCCTTGACGGTGTCGAACACGACGTTGACGTAGTCGTTGCCGTGCTTCTCGACGCGCCGGATGTAGACGTTCTGCACGATGTCGCGCGTGTTGGGATCGATCGAGATCGGGCCGCGCGGGCTTTCCCATTTCATGCCCTTGGCGGCGGCGAGCAGCGCGTCGCCGTCGGTCTTGCCCTTGGTCTTCTTCAGCGCCTCGTAGATGAGGTGCATGCCGTCATAGGCGCCGACGGCGAAGAAGTCGGGATTGCGCTTGTAGTCGGCATTGAACGCCTTGACGAAGTCCTTGTTCGTCTTGGTCTGCAGATTGTAGTCGTAATGCCAGACCGAGATGCGGCCGACCGAGAGATCGCCGAGCGCCTTGACGGCGGTCTCGTCGACCGCCTCGCCGGTCGAGATGATCTTGATCTTCTTCGGATCCATACCGCGTTCGGCGAAGGCCTTGCCGAGCGCCGCCGGCTGCGCGCCGCCGGGAATGAAGAGGAAGATCGCTTCCGGGTTCAGGTCCTTGGCGCGCTGCACGAAGGCCGAGAAGTCCGGGTTGGCGACCGGCATGCGCACCGAGCCGACGACTTCGCCGCCGGCGGCCTTGAACGCCTTCTGGAAGCCGGCTTCGGCGTCGAGACCCGGGCCATAGTCGGAGACCATGGTGTAGACCTTCTTCACGCCGCCCTTGGTCGCGGCCCAGGTGCCGGCGGTCTCGGAGATCTGCGCCAGCGTGACCGACGTGCGCACGATGTAGGGCGACTTCTCGGTGACGATCGAGGTCGCCGCGTTCATGTCGACGAGCAGCTTCTTCGCCTCGGTGGCGATGCCGGCGGCGCCGAGCGCCTCGGGCGTCAGCGTGAAGCCGGCGAGGATGTCGACCTTGTCACGGACGATGAGCTCCTGCGCCAGGCGCTTGGCGACGTCCGGGTTCGGGCCGCCCGTGTCCTTTCGGATGATCTCGATCTTCTTGCCGGCGACGCTGTCGCCGTGCTGCTTCATGTAGAGCTTGATGCCGTTGTCGATCTGCGCGGCGGTGTCGGCGAACTGGCCCGAATAGGCGGCGATGACGCCGATCTTGACGGTGCCTTGTGCGTTGGCCGCGGTCGAAAGTCCCGCCGCCGCCAGCATGGCGAGGCCGGTCAACAGGATGCGCTTCATGATTGTCCCCTCCCGGAAAACTGCAGTTTCTTCAAAGTCCGTTGGGGACAGAATGCATGAGGACGGGCCTAAAGAAAAGCGCCGCGAAGCTCTCTTCGCGGCGCGGCATAGCGTCCGGGTGGGCTTTTTGGGCCCGGATGGTTGGGCATCCCACTGTTCAGGGGGCTGAGGCCGCCCTGCGCTTCCCCTCACCCTGAGGGGCCGTCGCGTCGCGACGGCCTCGAAGGGTCTCTGACTCCGAGGTCCTTCGAGGCCCGTGCGCTTGTGCGTACGGGCTCCTCAGGACGACGGATAGGCTCACACCAGCGAGACGGTCGCCTTGTCGTACTGGCCCGTGCCCATGGTGCCTTCCGGGAACATGCCGTGCGAGGCGATCCACTCGAACGACTCCTCGTAGACCTCCTTGGTGTAGGGCTCGAACACCAGCCGCTCGCCCGGGCCCCAGCGCCGCGTGTCCATCTTGGCGTGGAAGCGGTCCGGGAATTCGTTTTTGTAGTAATGCGTGTAGAGCTCGGGACGCAGGTCGAGGTCGCGCTGCGCCTTGCGCAGCGCCCGGAAGAACTTGCGCAGGTCCTCCGGATCCGGATCGCCGTGGATCATGGTGCTGATCATGAAGGTGCAGTCGATCACCTTGCGATAGCCGAGCTGCTCGGCGAAGTAATACGGCCCGCCGAACAGGTGCACCGCCGGCGCGGTGCCTTCGAACAGCTTCTCCATGCGCGCGAACAGCATGCCGTCGGAATAGACGAGGTTGATCTGTTCCGGCTTGAGGTACTGCTCCAGCGCCTGGACCGTCGAATAGTGGCTGCCCGACTGGTAGCCGACCGACACCGGCACGCCGGCGAGCTGCGACGGATCCTTGATGGGCGAGTCGGGGGCGACGAAGATGCCGGCCGGCGCCACCGAATAGATGTCGCTGTACATCTTGCCATGGCCGTTCGAGGCGGCGACGTTCACCGTCCAGTGGCAGGCGCAGGAGACGTTCGACTTGCGTCCTTCCTCGAACGATTGATAGGCGCCGACCTTGTCGCCCTTGTCGTGGATCTTGCCGCCGGTCGAGCGCATCAGCTCGCGGAATTCGTAGTCGAGCCCTTCGGCGCGGAAATAGCCCTTCTCCTCGGCGATCCATTCCTGGAGGCGGAAGTGCGGTTCGATGATGAATTTGGCCATTGTGCTTTCTCCCTTTCTACTCGTTCTTTTCACAGTCTCTCTCGTCACCCTGAGGTGCTCGGCGCGGAACGTGCCGCCTCGCTCCTCAGGACGACGGGCTCAGCAGCAGCTATGCCCCTCTTCGGGGGCTTCGTGAGCGTGCCCGCGTTCGGCGACGCGCCGGGCGCGGATCATCTTGACGTGGTCGTCCATCAGCGCGCGGGCGCCTGCGGCGTCGCGCAGCTCGATGAGATCGGCGAGCTTGGTGTGAATCTCGAGGATGTGCCGCGCGAGCCGCGGCGTCGCGGTGGCGTTGCGGCGCGGCCACGACACGTGCTCGAGCGAGATGAGCTGCACGACGAGGACGCGGTTGTGCGAGGCCTCGGCGACGGCGAGGTGGAAGTCGCGCGACAGCGCCGTGAAGGCGTCGAGATCGCCGATCACGGTTTCCGCCTGCTTCAGCAGCAGGCGCAGCCGCGCGATGTCCTCCTTGGTCGCATTCTCGGCGGCAAGCTCGCAGCCGAGCGTCTCGATCGCGCGCTGCGCGTCCATGATCTCGGGCACCGATACCCCGGTGAGGTCGAGCTGCACCGCCAGCGCCTCGGCGAACAGGCGCGGATTGCCGTGCGCGATGCGCGCGCCGCCGCCCTTGCCCATGCGGATTTCAACGATACCGAGCGCTTCGAGCGTGCGCAGCGCGTCGCGCGCGACGATTCGGCTACAGCCGAACTGCGCCGCCAGGTCCTTCTCGGTGCCGAGAAAGTCGCCGGGCTTGATCTGCTTGGCAAAGAGCGAGTCGCGCACGTGGCTGACGATCTGCGCCGACAGCGAGGAGGAGCGGCCGGCAAACATGATGCGCGCGGTGAGGTCACCGCTCATCGTCACCGGAGGTCGCTGGCTCGCGCGGGGCATGCCCTAGGGTCCTCGTAGGGGGAGGATTATGGGGCGACGGCGAATGATAGTAAAGATACTATCTTATACTCGCAGGGGCCGAAATTGCGCGGTCTGGCTCGGTAGGGTGGGCAAAGGCGTCCAAAGGACGCCGTGCCCACCCGAGGCGTTCCCTCACTAAAAGGGCCAGCCGGTGCGCACGCTTCGCTTTGCGCACCTACGAAGTTTCCAGCTCTTCTCCGTCCCCGCCTTCGCGGGGACAGGCGCCGGCGGGGACGCATACGCCGCAGCTTCGCTCCTCACCATGAGGGACAAGCTCGATGAGCGAAGGCGGGGCCAGTTCGACGATCGAATCGGTGAGATGAAAACGCGTGCGTCATACTCGGCGTCATGCGCGGGCTTGACCCGCGCATCCATGATGAGGCGCCGCGAGGCCCATCTGTATTGTCTTGCTTTAAGGGCAAGCCTCATGGATTGCCGGGTCAAGCCCGGCAATGACCGTGGGTAGGCACCGAGCAAACCCATTCCTTCGCGAACCTCGAATATACCCCTTTCACATTTGCGCATTGTGAGTGCGCGCGAACTCGCGCACGGTCGCGGCCTTCGCAACGGACCTCCTGCATGACCTCGCTCGCGCTGATCGCCGCCATCTTCCTGCTCGCGGGCTTCGTGAAAGGCGTGATCGGCATGGGCCTGCCGACGGTCGCGGTCGGCGTGCTGGGCCTCCTGATGTCGCCGTCACAGGCGGCCGCGGTGCTGATCGTGCCGTCGCTGGTGACGAATGTCTGGCAGGCCTTCGCCGGCGGTCACTTGCGCGAGGTGGCGTGGCGGCTGTGGCCGATGCTCGCCGGCGTCTGCATCGGCACCTACGCCGCGGCGCTCGTCGTGCCGAATGCCAGCGGCGGCCAGGCGACGATCTGGCTCGGTCTCGCGCTCGTCGTCTACGCCGCCTTCGGCCTCTGCAATATCCACCTGCACACGCCGCAGCGCCACGAGGGCTGGATCGGCAGCATCGTCGGCGTCGTGACCGGCGTGATCAGCTTCGCGACGGCGGTTTTCGCCATTCCCGGCGTGCCCTATGTGCAGTCGCTCGGCTTCGACCGCGACCGGCTGGTGCAGGCGCTCGGCATTTCTTTCACGGTGTCGACGATCGCGCTCGCCGCGGCGCTGTCGCACACCGGCGAGATGACGGCGTCGGTCGTCGTCCCCTCGGCCGCGGCGCTCGCCGCCGCGCTGCTCGGCATGGCGGTGGGGCAGAAGGTGCGCGGCCTCGCATCGCCCAAGACCTTCAGGCTATGCTTTTTCATCGGCCTGCTCGCGCTCGGCGCGCATCTGGCGCTGCACGGCCTTCTATGATCGGATTGGCCGCCTTCGAAACGGAGCGGCCATGAAGATCGTCGACCTCACCCACGTCATGAACGTCCACACGCCCGGCTGGGTCGGCTACGCCGGCAACAAGATGTATTACGCGCAGAACATGCAGACGGTGCGCATCGTCGCGCAGCGCATCGACACCGCGCTGCACGTGGGCACGCATTTCGACGGCGCGATGCACGCGACCGACAATCCGACCGGCGACATGGCGCACCTGCCGATGGACTATCTCGTCAACCGCGGCGTGGTCGTCGACATCTCGAAGCACATGCATGACTGGGCGGTGATCACGCCGGAGATCATCGAGAGCGCCGGCGCCGACATTCGCGAAGGCGACATCCTCATCCTCCACACCGGCTGGCACCGCCATTACGAGGGCCAGAAGCAGCAGGATCTGGTCAAGTACTTCTGTTACCACCCGGGCCCGAGCCTCGACACGCTGCAGTGGATGCTGAAGAAGAAGATCAAGTGGTGGGGCATGGACACCGGCTCCTGCGACCACGCCATGAACACGTCGATCCGCTACATGCGCCCCGATCTCGCCGAGGAATTCACCAAGAAGCATGGCAAGACGCCCGGCGAGTTTTTCGGCACGTTCCACTACACGCACAAGCGCTCAGGCCGGAAGGTGTCGGCCGACGTGTTCCCGTTCCACAACTGGGCCTTCCAGGAAGGCCTGCTGCACGCCGAGAACATCGGCGGCGACATCGAACTGATGCTCAACAAGCGCTGCCTGATCGGCGCCTTCCCGTGGCGCTACGAGGGCCTCGAGGGCTGCCCGTGCCGCATCGTCTGCTTCCTCGACGCCGGCGAGAACGTCGAGGCGATGGGCGACGCCGCCAAGGCGATCCTGGCGCCGCGATAAGAAACGAGTGGAGGAGAGAACAATGTTCAAGGTCGGCGACGCGACGGTTCAGCGCATCGAGGAGACCAACCTGCCGACCTATCCGGTCAAGCAGGTGTTCCCGAAGATCACCGACGCGCAGCTCGAAAGCTACATGCCGTGGCTGGCGCCGCATCACTACGACCCGAAGAGCGGCTGCATCCTGCTCAGCGTGCACTCGTGGCTGTTGCGTGTCGGCGGCCAGACGATCCTGATCGATGCCTGTTGCGGCAACAACAAGGTGAAGCCCGGCCGGCCGTTCTGGCACATGCTCAACCAGCCTTATCTCGAACGGCTCGCCGCCGTCGGCGTCAAGCCGGAGGACATCGACGTCGTGATGTGCACGCACCTGCACCACGACCATGTCGGCTGGAACACGATCAATCGCGACGGCAAATGGGTGCCGACCTTCCCGAACGCGCGCTACGTCTTCTCGAAGCCCGACGTCGACTATTTTTCGAAGATGGACGCCGATCCGAAGGAGGGCCCGGCTGAGCTCGGCACCTTCCGCGAATGCGTGGTGCCGATCCTCGAATACGGCAAGGCCGATCTGGTCGGCTGCGAGCCGCACCGGCTCAACGACTTCATCGAGATCGACGGCGCGCCGGGGCATTCGCCCGGCCACGTCTTCTTCAAGCTCGAAAGCAAGGGCGAGCGCGCCGCTTTCATCGGCGACGTCTGGCATCACCTGCTGCAGGTCGTTCACCCGGACTGGAATTTCACCAAGAACTCCGACGCCGCACAGGCGGTGGTGTCGCGTCGCAAGGTGCTCGATCACTGCGCGGCGACGGGTTCGCTCGTGTTCCCCGGCCATGTCGGACTGCCGTTCGCCGGCCGCGTCGAGAAGACCGCCGACGGCTACCGGCCGCATTTCCACCCGTGATCAGCGCTTCATCAGCGCCTTCAGCCGCTGCGGCGTCACGGGGAGTTGGGTGACCGCGCCGGGCTGCTGAAGCGCGTCGTCGATCGCCGATGCGATCGCGGCGCCGACCGGATTGACACCGCCTTCGCCGGCGCCCTTGAGGCCAAAGGCGTTGAGCGGGCTCGGCGCATCTTCCGTGACGAGCAGGAGAGGGGCCGGCACCTCGTGCGCCGTCGGCATCAGGTAGTCGGCAAACGTCACCGACAGCGGCTCGCCGGCCTCGTCGTAGAGGAACTCCTCGTAGAGCGCGCCGCCGATGCCTTGCGCCAGCCCGCCCGCGAGTTGTCCCTCGACCAGCCTCGGGTTGACCGCGCGGCCGACGTCGTAGGCGATCGCATATGTCTCGACCGTGACGCCGCCGGTCTCGGCATCGACGCGCACGCTCGCGATGTGCACGCCGTACGGATAGACCATGTGGCTCGACTCGAACGTGTCCTCCGCCGTCAGCCCCGCGAGCGACGTCAGCGGCATCGATGCGCCGCCGTCGCCGCTGACGATCTGGCCGTCGGCAATGTCGAGCCGCTCGGCCGAGGTCTGCATCAACTCCGCCGCCGCCTTCAGTACGATGTCGCGCAGCTTGACCGCGGCCATGCGCGTCGCCTCGCCGCACATCACCGTCACGCGCGAGGCGAACGCCCCCATGCCGCGGGCAATGCGGTCGGTCTGCCCGTGCACCACATTGATGGTCTCGTAGCGCGCGCCCAGCACCTCGGCGCAGATCTGCGCCACCACCGTCTCGATGCCCTGGCCGACCGACGCATTGCCGGTGACCACCTCGACACCGTCCGTCTTGATCTCGATGCGCACCGTGTCGAACGGCCCGAGCCCGCTCTTCTCGACGAACATGGCGACGCCGGCGCCGACGGTCTCGCCCGTGGCGCGGCGTGCTTTCATCTCCGCCTGCAGCGCGTCCCACTTGGCGAGCCTCAGCGCTTTGTCCAGCAGCAACGCATAGTCGCCGCTGTCGTACACGATGTGGGTGCCGAGCGTGTCGAGATGCACGTCGTGAGGCATCGCGCTCTGCGGCAGCAGGTTGCGCCGGCGCACCTCGACCTTGTCGAGCCCGCATTGCGCGGCGATGGCGTCCATCAGCCGTTCGCGGACGAAGGTCGACTCGTAGCGCCCCGGCGCGCGGTAGGTGCCGCACGGCGTCTTGTTGGTGAGCCGGATGTGGCCCACGGCGCGGTAGGCCGGCACGCGATAGGGGCCGGGCAGCATCGCCGCCGCGAGGTCGGGCACCGTCGCCGCATGCGTGCGCATGTACGCGCCGTTGTCGTGGAAGAATTCGTCGTCGATGGCGAGGATGGTGCCGTTCTTGTCGACCGCCGCGCGGATGCGATGCTGCTGCTGGCGCGAATGGTTGGCGGCGATCAGGTGCTCGCGCCGGTCCTCGATCCATTTGATCGGCCGCTCGAACGCGAGCGCCGCGGCGCACACCGCGACGTCCTCCGGATAGATCTCGCCCCGAATGCCGAAGCCGCCGCCGACATGGCCTTCGTGCAGGTGCATGGTCTGCGGCGTGCGGCCGAGCATCCGCGCCATCGTGTCGCGGTTCCAGTGCGGCACCTTGGCGGCGCCGTGCATTTCCAGCAGGTCGCGCGCGGCGTCATAGGTGGCGATGGCGCCGCGCGTCTCCATCGGCACGCCGGTGTGGCGGCCGACCACGAGCTCAAGCGAAACCACCGCATGCGCATTCCGGAACGCAGTCTCGACGTCGCCGTAGCCCTTGCGGATGACGTCGGCCTCTGTGGTGTGTCCGTCGTCGAACGCGCCGGGTGCATCGGACGCGTTCATCACCACATCGCGCGGCGCGATGTCGATTTCGACCAGCTCCGCGGCGTCCTCGGCGATGTAGGCGTCCTCGGCGAAGACCAGCGCCACCGGCTCGCCGACGTAACGCACGACGCCGTCGGCCAGGACCGGCTGCTGATAAGGCTCGAGCGTCTTCAGTCCGGTGAGGCGGAACGGGATGCGCGGGATATGGGCGACGTCCTTGTAGGTCCACACCGCGTGCACGCCGCGTAGCGCCAGCGCGGCCGACGCATCGATGCTCCTGATCTCGCCATGCGCGATGGGCGCGCGCACCACGCGCATGATCCACTGGCCGGGAAAATTGATGTCGGCGGCGAAGCGGCCTTGGCCTCTCAACAGCGGCGGATCTTCGCGCCGCGGCAGCGAGCGGCCGATGATTTTTTGTTTTGTCTCAGGCACGGCCACGCACTTTCTTCACCTCTCCCCGCAGGCGGGGAGAGGGAGCGCGCTGCGGTGTATGGCTCCACCCAGTCACTTCCGCATCTCTTCGGCCGCGGCGCGCACGGCCTTGACGATATTCTGGTAGCCGGTGCAGCGGCACAGGTTCGACGAGAGCACATCGATCAGGTCTGCGTCGCTGATGTCCGGCTCGCGCTCGAGCACGCCGACCGCGAGCATCAGGAAGCCCGGCGTGCAGAAGCCGCATTGCAGGCCGTGGTGATCCATGAAGGCCTGCTGCATCGGGTGCAATTTGTCACCGTCGGCGAGACCCTCGACCGTGCGTATCGGTTTGCCGCCCGCCTGCACCGCGAACATCAGGCAGGAGCGCACCGGCGCGCCGTCGACGATGATTGTGCAGGCGCCGCAGACGCCGTGCTCGCAGCCGATATGTGTACCGGTCTGGCCGCAGTCCTCGCGGATCGCATCCGCCAGCGTGCGCCGCGGCTCAACCGCGATTTTGTGAGCGCGCCCGTTGATGGTCAGGGTGATGCTTTGCTTTTCAGTCATAGTCGGCCTCTCGACCGTTCGTCCCCGCGAAAGCGGCGACCCAGCGAAAAACACTTTGGCCCATCGTTGTGGCTCTGGGTTCCCGCTTGCGCGGGAACGAACGGAGTATGGAGCCGCTCATGCGACATCTCTCTTGGCGCGCAGCGCGGCGCGGACGCGCTGCGGCGTCGCCGGTATCTCGTCGATGACGACGCCGAACGGCGCCAGTGCGTCGTTGATGGCATTGACAACCGCGGCCGGCGCGCCGATGCCGCCGCCTTCGCCGAGACCCTTGGCCTTGGTGATCGACTCGGTGCTCGGCGTCTCGCGATGATGCAGCTCGATCGTCGGCATTTCGTGCGCCGTCGGCGTCATGTAGTCGGCGAGCGTGGCGGTGAGCGGCGCACCGTTCTCGTCGTAGATAATTTCCTCATACAGCGCATTGCCGATGCCTTGCGCGACGCCGCCATGCACCTGACCGTCGGCGATCATCGGGTTGATGATGCGCCCGGCGTCCTCGGCGACGAGATAGCGCGTCACGGTGGTGCGGCCGGTGTCGATATCGACTTCGACCTCGGCGACATGGCAGGCATTGGAGAAGGTGCCCGGTGGATCGTAGGTGCCGGTTTCGGTCAGGCCCGGTTCGATCTCGCCCTTGAAGCGATGCGTCTGCGTGTAGGCCTCGCGCGCCAGCGCCGCGACCGAGATGCTGCGGTCGGTGCCGGCGACCTTCGCCGCGCCGTTCTCCAGAACGATGTCGCCGGGCGCGGCTTCCAGCATATGGCTCGCCAGCTTGATGAGCTTGGCGCGCACTTTCTGCGCGGCAATGAGCGTCGCGCCGCCGCTGATGACCAGCGAGCGGCTGGCGAAGGTGCCCCAGCCGTAAGGCGCGCGGTCGGTGTCGCCATGCACGACCTTGATCACGTCCGGCGTCACGCCGAGCTCGTCGGCGATGATCTGCGCCAAGGTCGTGCGCAGTCCCTGGCCGTGCGGCGAGGCGCCGATGCGCGCCTCGACGAAGCCGGACGGATCGACGGTGAGGATCACGGTTTCCCAGCCGGGCGTGATCGCCATGCCGCGCGCGGCAAACGCCGGACTGCCGTAGCCGGTGCGCTCGGAGAAGGTGGCGAAGCCGATGCCGAGATACTTGCCCTTGGCGCGCGCCGCGCCCTGCCGCTTGCGGAACGCCGGAATATCGATGGCCGCGACCGCCATCTCCAGCGTCTCCTTGTAGCTCGCCTCGTCGAACTTCAGGCCGGCGGCGGAGGTGTAGGGAAACTTGTCGATGAGGTTACGGCGGCGGATATCGGCGGGTTCGATTGCGAACGCACGCGCCGCCTTGTCCATCAACCGCTCGAGCGTGAAGGTGATGATGGGCCGCGACACGCCGCGATAGGGCGCCATCGTGCAGGTGTTGGTGACGACGCCGCGCGCGCGGCAGTCATAGGCGCGGAAGTCGTACGGCCCCGGCATTTCCGCCATCGCCATCAACGGCTCGACGCCGCAGGTGGTGGGAAAACAGGAATAGGCGCCGACATTGGCGACGACGTCGCCCTTGAGCGCGAGCAGCTTGCCCTGCGCGTCGAAGGCGCCGTGCAGGGAGATATACTGGTCGCGCGAATGGAACGAGGCGATGAGGTTCTCGCGCCGGTCCTCGGTCCAGGCAAACGAACTCTTGTGCTTGCGCGCCAGCCAAACGAGCAGCACGTATTCGCTCGCCAGCGACATCTTCTGGCCGAAGCCGCCGCCGACGTCCGGCGCGATCACACGCAGGTCCGACTCCGGCATGCCGAGCACGTCGGCGATGGCCGTGCGCGTGAGATGCGGCATCTGCGTCGTGCAGGTCAGCGTGATGCGGCCGGTCGACGCGTCGTAAGCGGCGTGCGCGGCGCGCGGCTCCATCGGCGTTGCGTTCTGCCGGTGCGAGCGCGCCTCGACCGAGACGACCTTTGCGGCAGTCGCCCACACCGCGTCGAAACCCGGCGTCGTGATGCGGCCTTCGAGAATGACGTTGCCGGGAACGCCCGCATGGATCTGCCGCGCGCCTGCGGTAAGCGCATCACGCGCATCGACGATCGGCGTCTCATCGCCGATGACGAACTCGATCTCGTCGACGATGTCCTCAGCTTCTTCTTCCGACGCTGCGACGACCGCCGCCACCGGCTCGCCGACGAAGCGCACCTCGCCGTCGGCGAGGATCGGCTGGCCGAGCGGCTTGTACTCGAACTTGTGCAGCATCGGCAGGATCGGCTTCACGCCGGCGAGATCGGCGGCGGTGATCACCATCGCGCCGTCCGGTGATTTAATGCTCTCAATTTTCCCCGCCGCCGCGGGGCTCCGCAGGAAACGCACCCAGTGCGCCGCCGGCAGGTCGGCGGTGAAGCGGCCTTGCCCCGTCACCAGCGCGGGGTCCTCGACGCGGCGCATCGCGCGTCCGACCCAGGTCATGCCCGTGCCCTTGGTGTGCGCCGTCATGCGTTCGCCTGCTCCAGCGCGCGGCGCACGACGGCGCGGACGAGATCGCGGCGATACTCGGCCGTCGTTTGGTGATCCTCCAACGCCTCGATTGCGTCGGCGGCGGCTTCGGCGGCGGCGCGGAACACGGTGTCGCCTGGTGCCTGTCCGTTCAGCGCGCGTTCCGCTTCGGCGATGCGCCGCGGAAACGGCTCGGCGCCGCCGACGCCGACATGCGCGGCGGCGATCTTGCCGCCGTCGAGCCGATACGTGACGAGCGAAGCGCTCATGGCGAAGTCGCCGGCGCGGCGGCTGAACTCGTTGAAGCCGAATGTCGTGCCGGCCGGCAGCAGCGGAAGCTCGACGCGCGCCAGCAATTCGTCGTCGGCCAGTGCTGTCGACATGATGCCGGCGAAGAAATCCTTCGCCGCGATGCGCCGCTCGCCGCGCGTGCTGGCGGCGATCATCGTCGCATCGAGCGTCGCGACGACGAGGCACCATTCCGACGCCGGATCGGCGTGCGCGAGGCTGCCGCAGAAGGTGCCGCGCATGCGGATCGGATAATGCGCGATGTGGCGCACGACATGAGTGAGCAGGGCGCCGAGCGGCCCGTCGACGGCCGGTTTGTGAAACGCGGCATGGCGCACGCGCGCGCCGATGCCGAGCGTCTTGCCGTCGCTCGAAACCTTGTCGAGCCCCGCGACCTCGTTGATGTCGACGAGATGCGCGGGCTTGGCCAGCCGGAACGCCATGATCGGCACGAGGCTCTGCCCGCCGGCGAGCACGCGGCCGTCCTGCGGCGCCACCTCGGCGAGGATCTTCACGGCCTCGTCGAGCGTCTTCGGCACATGACGAATGAAGGCGGCGGGTTTCATGGCTGTCGCCTCGTCGGGTCCGAACGCCCGCGCCGCAGGCCGGAGCGTCCGGCGCGGACTTCATATGCACGCAAACGATAGCGTCCGGACGGCCTTTGTCAAACCGGGCCAAGCAGGCGGCGTGGATTGACGCCCGTCAAGGCGATGGCGGCGCGCCAGTCCCAATATTAGCAAGCGAAGGGGAGGGGCGGATGGCCTCGGTGTCGGGCAAGCAGGACCCAGTGGTGCTGCGCATCGGCGCCGCCGACGTCATCGACGCTCTCGGCAAGGGCCTGCGCGATTTCCAGGCGATGCCGCTCTATGGTCTCGCCATCGGCGGCTTCTACGCGACCGGCGGCATCGCCATCGTCCTCTGCGCCACCTTCTTCGGCATGAGTTATCTCGCCTATCCGCTCGCCGCCGGCTTTGCGCTCGTCGCGCCGTTCGCCGCGATCCTGCTCTACGAGATGAGTCGAAGGCGCGAGGCGGGCGCGCCGATCAAGCTCGGCGACATAATCAAGACCCTGCGCGGACGATCCGAGATCGGCTGGATGGCCTTCGTCACGCTGTTCATCTTCATCATGTGGATGTACCAGGTGCGCCTCTTGATGGCGATCCTGCTCGGGCTCAACGCCTCGTTCTCAAGCGTGCGCGAATTCCTCAACGTCGTGCTCACCACCAATGAAGGCCTTCTTTTTCTCGCCGCCGGCAATATTGACGGCGCGGTCCTGTCGCTGATCCTGTTCTCGCTCACCGTGGTGTCGTTCCCGCTGCTGCTCGAACGCGACGTCGACTTCGTCACCGCCATGATCACCAGCATCCGCGCCGTTGCGACCAGCCCGGCGCCGATGATCGGCTGGGCGGCGGTGATCGTCGTGCTGCTGATCGTGTCGGCGATGCCGTTTTTCTCGGTCTTCTGATCACGCTGCCGGTACTCGGCCACGCCACTTGGCACCTCTACAGGCGCGCGGTCGCGCCGGCCGCATGATCTTGCCTTCGCGCGCATTCTGACCAAGATGGCCGGCCGATCTCTGGAGACGCGTGCACATGGAATTCGCCCACTTCTCCCACATCTGGGCCAAGCCCGGCATGACGCCGCACGCGCGCTATGAGGAACTGTGGGAGGAGCTCAGCATCTGCGACGAGCTCGGCTTCGAGTACAGCTTCTGCGTCGAGCATCACTTTCGACCCGATGAAAGCTGGATATCGTCGCCGTCGCTTTATGCGGTCGGCGCCGGCGCGCGCACCAAGCGCATGCGCATCGGGCCGATGGGCTATATCGTGCCGCTCTATCATCCGCTGCGGCTCGCCGAGGAAATCGCCATCGTCGATCAGATGCTCGGCGGCCGCATGGAATGCGGCCTCGTGCCCGGCATCAACGCCGATTACTTCCGGCCGTTCGGGCTGAACTACGAATTCCGCAAGACGCCGACGCTCGAATTCGTCGACTATCTGCGCGCCGCCTACGGCGAGACGCAGCCGTTCTCGTGGGACGGCGACAACTTCCATACCGACAATGCGCTCCTGTCGGTGCTGCCGGTGCAGAAGCCGCATCCGCCCTTGTGGATGATGAGCCGCGATCCGCGCACGCTCGAGTTCTGCGCCGAGAAGGGCATCAACCCGGGCTACTTCCTCGTCTATCCGCGCGCCGATGCCGCGCCGCGCTATCGCGTCTTCCTCGACAACTGGCGGAAAGCGGGACACGGGCGCAAGCCGAAGATCGCCTATTGCACGCTCGTCTATGTCGACGAGACCGATCAGAAAGCGCTCGACGTGGCGCTCGCCCGCGCCGCGCGCGCCTATGAAGGTTTCCTGCCGCCGCCGAAGCCGGGCGAGAGCTTCGACGAGCGCGTGCGCGAGCACGCCAAGAAGTTCATCGGCCGCGGCGAGCCGGGCGCGTCCGAGATCATGGCCAACGTCTTCAACCCCGACTACCTGATGAAGAACGACCTGGTCTATATCGGCTCGCCGGAGACCGTGGCCGCGAAATTGCGGCGCACGGCGGAGGAGGGCGTGTTCAACGTCTTCCTCGGCGAGTTCAATTTCTCCGACCTGCCGGCGGCCGATGTGATGCGCTCGATCCGCCTGTTCGGCGAGAAGGTGATCCCGGCGCTGCGCGGCTACGAGCCGTTCTGATGTGTCGAACGCCGGCGGCTTTCGCCGCCGGCGAAGCCGCTATTGTCCCGCGCGCAGCTCCGGATGCTTGGCGAGCCGCTCCTGGTTGAGCCGGTGGATCAGGAAGCACACCACCGCGCCGGCGGCGAATGGCAGCGCCGACCACATGTAAAGCCGCTCCACCGACATGCCGACGAACAGCGCGCCGACCAGCGGCCCCACGATCGAGCCGATGCGGCCGACGCCGAGCTCCCAGCCTGAGCCGTTGGCGCGCAGCGACGTCGGATAGATCAGGGCGCCGAGGACGTTGATGCCCGACTGGATGCCGAGCACGAGGAAGCCGGCGATGAAGATCGTCACCAGGAGCGCCGTCTGTGACGTCAGGCCGGCATAGCCGATCGCGCCGACGGCGGGCACCGCGAGCACGAACATGATCGCCACCGCGAGGAACCGGTGCGTCTGCAGCCACCAGCACAGCACGAGCGCGCCGACCGTGCCGCCGATCTGCAGGCTTGCCCCGGACAGCGCGACGGTGGTCGGCGGCAGCTTCGCCGCGGTCATCAAGGTCGGCGTCCAGCTGATGAGGAAGAAGTAGCCCATCAAGTTGAGCGCAAAGAGCAACCACAGCAGCGGCGTGATGATCTTGAGGCCCTGCCCGAACAGGTATTTCGGGTTGAAGCCCGCGACCTGCTGCTCGTCCTCGATGACGAAGCGCGCATTGTCCGGCACGACCGTGCCCGGGCTGATCGCACGGACGAGCGCCGTCATCTTGGTCCGGTGGCGCTCGTGCAGCGTCATGTACTTGATCGACTCCGGCAGGCCGAAGATGGCGGCGAGCCCGACCACGATCGGCACGATGCCGCCGATCATGAAGATGATCTGCCAGCCATGCGCCGGCACCAGCGCCGCGGTGATGAAACCGGGAATGGCGCCGCCGAGCGGCACGAAGCCGACCGCGATGATGGCGAGTGTCGCGCGCAGGCGCCGCGGCGCCGATTCCGCGTTGATCGCCACCACATTGGGAATGACGCCGCCGATGCCGAGGCCGGCGAGCAGCCGCAGCCAGAACATCTGCTCGAGATTGGTCGCGTAGGCGGCGGCGAGTGTGAACACGCCGAATACGAGGTTCGCCCAGATCAGCGACGCCTTGCGGCCGTAACGGTCGCCGATGTAGCCGAACATGGCCGAGCCGAACAGGATGCCGACGAGGCTCGCGCTGAACACAGGCCCGAGGGCCTTGGGCGCGACGCCCCAGGCCTTCACCAGATGCGGCGCTGCGAAGGCGATCGCCGCGATGTCGTAACCGTCGATGAGGACGAGAAAGAGTGACCAGATCAGAAGCGTGATCTGGAACGCGCCGAGGCCGCGCTCGTCGAGCAGCCGCGATACCGGAACGACCGGTTGATCAGCCATCGCCATCGTTTCCCCCTGATGCCCGTCTCGTTGATTTTTATCTGCCGGGACGCGGCGAAAAATCTACCGCAGCCAAACGACGATGCAATGAAATTGCCGTCGTGTTCCGCAACGGCGCCGCGGCCGCGCGCACAATTTCTCGGCCGGAAATATCGAGGTGGGCAAAGGAGTGCAGTGCAGCAGATCGAGCGAAATGAGCGGTCGAGCCCGCGGTAGCCCGTTCCCTTTCGCCGCCGACCCGCTAGACTTGGCCGCACAACAAGAATGCCTCGGGGAGAAACGTTTTCGGGGAGGGTGATATGAGCGTTCTACTCATCGCTGGCGCATCGATTGCGGCGATCTGGATCGTCGTGCTGCTGGGCTCGCCGTTGCTCGGTTCGGATCACTAGGATCCGCCGTGGTCGGATCGGCTGACGGCCGGCTTCGGCCGGCGCTATCATTTTTGCCGAAAGCTCCGGTCTGCTAGGACGGGCCATGCGGCTGCAATGCGCAGCGGCGATCCCTATATCCCTTGCCCACCTTTCGCCCGTCCCACCAAGGCCGTCTGCCGCATGAAATCAGAGACCGATGTCGCCGTCATCGGCGCCGGCGCCGCCGGCATCGCCGCAGCGCGGCGGCTGACCGACGCCGGCGTGCCGTGCCTGCTGATCGAGGCGCGCGACCGGCTCGGCGGCCGCGCCTTCACGGTTCAGCACGGCGGCCATGGTGTCGATCTCGGCTGCGGTTGGCTGCATTCGGCGGCAGGCAATCCCTTCGTCGTCATCGCCGAGGCGCAAGGGCGCACGCTCGACCGTTCATCGCCCGCATGGAGCCGGCCGGCGATCGAGCGTAATTTTCCGCTCGCCGACCAGCGCGCCTACCATCAGGCGATGGCCGATTACTACGAGCGGCTGAGCGAACTCGCCGCCGGCAGCGCCGATGTGTCGTGCGCGGCCGCATTCGAGCCGGGCAATCGCTGGAACGGGCTGATCGGCGCCGTGGTGAGCTACATCAGCGGCGGCGATGCGCGCCAGGTGTCGGCGCGCGATTTCGAGAACTACGCCGGCACCGACGTCAACTGGCGCGTCTCGGAAGGCTACGGCACGGTCGTCGCCGCGCATGCGCAGGGCGTCGAGGTCGCGCTCGGCACGATCGTCGAGCGCATCGACCATAGCGGACAGCATATCCGCATTGAGACCAGCCGCGGCGCCATCAGCGCCAACAGCGTCATCGTCACGCTGCCGACCGACATCATCGCCGCGCGCGCCGAACTGTTCTTTCCCCTGCTGCCGGAGAAAACCGAGGCCGCCGCCGGCCTGCCGCTCGGCCTCGCCGACAAGCTCTATCTCGCGCTCGACAACGCGGAAGAGTTCGGCCGCGACAGCCGCGTGTTCGCCCGCACCGACACCAAGGACACGGCGTCCTACACCGTGCGTCCGCAAGGCCGGCCTCAGATCGAAGGCTATTTCGGCAACGGCCTCGCCGACGAACTCGAGCGCGGCGGCATTCAAGCTTTCGTCGACTTCGCCATCGGCCAGCTCGCCGACGTGTTCGGCAACGACTTCAGGAAGCGCCTGTCGCTGCTCGACATGCATCTGTGGCGGTCCGACCCGTTCGCCCGCGGTTCCTATTCATTTGCACGGCCGGGAAAAGTGGAATCCCGCGGGGCGCTCGCCGCAGCGGTCGACGGCCGCCTGTTCTTCGCCGGCGAGGCCTGCTCGCAATTGGACTTCTCCACCGCGCACGGCGCCTACCTGACCGGGCTCGCCGCCGCCGATCAGGTGTTGAAGGCCAGAAAAGCCGCCTGATACCGCCTTGCCTTTGCCGGAATGGCTGCTCATATCAGGCGAGATCACGCTTGCGACCGGGGGCGGGGGATGACGGCAATTCGCAAATTGTGTCTGGCTTTTATCGGCCTGGCCGCGGCGAGCGGCGGGCAGGCGCTCGCCGCCGACAAGCCCGACAAGGTGTCGTTCTATTTCGCCGCGCATGAGGACGACTGGCAATTGTTCATGAACCCGTCGGCCTTCCAGGACGTGCTCGATGGCGCGTCCAAGACCGTCTTCGTCTACGTGACCGCCGGTGATGCGGGCCTCGGCACCGGCCGCGGCGGGCGACGCTGGCCTTACTATCGCGCACGCGAGAACGGCGCGCAGGATGCGGTCCGCTTCATGGCCGACACCGACCACGAGCCGGCGCGGCGCGCCGAGTCGCGCATCGCGCTCAACAGGCACAACATCTTCCGCGTGGAATACCGAAACACGGTCAGCTATTTCCTGCGCGTGCCGGACGGCAATATAAAGGGCGAAGGCTTCGAAGATACGGGATATCAGTCGCTTCTTCGTTTGCGGAAGGGCGCCATTCCGACGATGGCCGCCGTCGACGGATCGACCGTCTATCGCGGCTGGGACGATCTCGTGCAGACCGTGCGCGCCATCATCGATGCCGAGCGCGGCTACACCCCCCTCATCCAGATCAACGTCGCCGAGACCGATCCCGCCATCAATCCGGACGACCACGCCGATCATCTGATGACGGCGCAGGCCGCACTCGACGCGGCGAAGGACATGCCGTGCGTGCGCCGCGTGTCCTACGTCGACTATCATAGCGCCAAGCTGCCGGAAAACCTGAACGCGCAGCAGCGCGACATGGAAAGCTCCGTCTTCGCCGTGACGTTGGCCGGCGTCCAGGCCTTCGACCATGGCACCTCGTGGCGCCACTACGACGGCTCGTATGTCGGTCGAAACTATTTCCGGGTCCAGGAAGCGCCCGGGTCGTGCATGCTGCCGGCCTCGCGAGTCGCGACGGCGCGGCGCTGACGGAACCGGGTCCCGGTCCCGGGGTTGATGTGCGTCAAGGCCGGGCGGCGCGCCGCCTCTAAACTGATGAGGCGGCCTGAGCCAGAGTGCGGCCGTGGAGCGCGCGGCCGTCCATGCGCTATATCGACATCAAGGCGAAACTGCCGACACAGCGGCTCGTATCGCTCGACGCGCTGCGCGGATTCAATTTCATCTGGATCCTCGGCGGCGACGGCGCGGTGATCGCGCTCGCCGACATGATGCGCGCGCATGGCGGCACGCTGGCGGCGGCCGGCAATTTCCTGCGGGCGCAGATGACGCATCCCTACTGGGAAGGACTGCGCTTCTACGATCTGATCTTTCCGCTGTTCGTCTTCATCACCGGCGTCGCCATCACGCTGGCGCTGCCGAAGCAGGTCGAGCGCGAGGGCAAGGCGAAAGCGCATCTGCGCGTCGCAAAGCGCGCGCTGCTGCTCTATGTGCTCGGTCTCATCTATTACGGCGGCTTGAGCGGCGACTTCGATCATATCCGCTACGTCGGCGTTCTCCAGCGCATCGCCGTCTGCTATCTCGCCGCCTCGATCCTGTTCCTCAATCTCCGTTGGCGCGGGCTCGTCGCGACGACGATCATCCTGATCGGCGGCTATTGGGCTCTGATGACGTTCGTGCCGGTGCCTGGCGTCGGCGCCGGCTCCTACGCGCCTAACGCCAATCTGGCAAACTGGCTCGACACCAAATTCCTGCCCGGCCGCATGTGGGACAAGACCCGCGATCCGGAGGGCCTGCTGTCGACACTGCCGGCGATCGCGACCTGCCTCATCGGCGTGCTGTCCGGCATCCTTCTCAGGCGGCCCGACATCAGCGCGTCGCAGAAGTCGGCCTGGCTGATCGGCGGCGGCATCGTCATGACCGCCGCCGGCTATCTGTGGGCCCTGCAAATGCCGTTGATCAAGTCGGTCTGGACGTCGTCGTTCGTGCTCGCGACCGGCGGCATGTGCCTCATCCTGCTCGGCCTGTTCCACCAGCTCATCGATGTTTGGGGCTACAAGCGCTGGACGCCGGTGTTCGTGTGGATCGGCGCCAACGCCATCACGCTCTATCTGCTGAACGCGCTGATGGGATTTGACGTGCCGGCGCGGCGCATCGCCGGCGGCGAATTCGGCGAGACGCTCGACGATCTGCTGCTGCCGGGCATCGGCGCGCTGCTGGTCAACCTCGTCGCACTCGGCCTCGTCATCGCGCTCGCCGGTTATCTCTACCGGCGCAAGATCTTCCTGCGTGTCTAGCCGCGTTCGAGGAAGCGCTCGAGCAGAGCGACCTCGTCCTTCTTGCCCTCGTAATCCTCCGCGATGCGCTGGTAGAAGCGCGCCGCGGCGGTGAGTATCGCGTGCTCGGCGAATTCCTCGCCGACGAAGGCGCCGATTTCGTCGAGTTCGGCGACCCAGCGATAGGCCTTGCCGTACATGCTCGGGATCTGGCGGTCGAGCCACGCGGTCATTGCCGGCTGGCTCTCCGCGAGCTCGGCCTTGAGCGCCTCGGCCGAGCCGTCGCGCGTCGCGGCGAGCATCATGCCGGCGGCCAATGCCGTGAAGCCCTTGGTGATGCCGGCATAGGACATCTTCAGCGCCGAGGCGGCGGTGAGGGGACCGTCGAGCAGGCGCACGATGAGGCCGTGGTCGTTGAGCTTCATCACTTCGGCCGCGGCCGGACCGGAGACGTAGAACTTGGTGTTGCTCGAGCCCGGCTTCGGCGGCGGGCCGATGATCGCCGCGCCGACGAACGGCGCGCCGGTCTCGGCAATGACCTCGGACGTGCCGCGCATGGTCGCCGGGCTCACCGCGTTGCAGTCGATGAACACCGGCTTCCGGTTCGCCGCTTTGAAATGCGGCGCGAAGCGCTCGGCGAGCGCGCGCGAATCGCCCGGCGGCACGATCGACAGGAACAGATCGGCCTGCATGAGTTGCGCGTCGTCGATCGCGCGCATGCCGGCGGCTTCGGCGCGCTTGGCGCTCGCCGCGCTGCGTCCGGCAAGCGAGGTCAGCACGGCGACGCCGTTCTCGGTCAGGCGCTTGGCGACGCCGCTCCCCATGGCGCCGGCGGCGACGATGGCGACGGTAAGGGGCATGACTGAAACTCCTTGTTCCGTCATCATCCGCGAAAGCGGACGATCCAGTAAACGCTGGCGGAGCGGTTTACCTGAGCTGCGGCGTACTGGATACCCCGCTTTCGCGGGGTATGACGCCATGCATGGGGCTCGCGCCGTGCCTCACGACCCTGTCACGCCGCCGTCGAGATTGATGCTCTGTCCGGTGACGAAGGCCGCCGCGTCCGAGGCGAGGAACAGCGCCGCGCCGACAAGGTCTTCCGGCACTTCCGGCCGCGGGATGCACTGCATGGCGACGATGCGCTCCTTCTGCTGCGGCGTCACCGTCTTGCGTTCGATCTCGGTGAAGGTCGCGCCCGGCAGGATGGCGTTGACGGTGATGCCGTCGGGCCCGAGCTCGCGCGCCATGGACAGGCTCATGCTCATCAACGCGCCTTTGGTGGCGATGTAGTGCAGGTAGTTCGGCCGGCCGAGCCGCACCGCGCCCGAGGCGATGTTGATGATGCGGCCCCACTTGGCGCGGCGCATGGCGGGCAGCACTGCGCGGGCGCACAGGAACGGCCCGGTCAGGTTGACGCGCAGCACGCGCTCCCATTCCGCGAGCGGGATCTGGTCGAACGGCCGCATCTCCAGGGTCGAGAAGATGCCGGCATTGTTGATGAGCACGTCGATGCGGCCGTACTCGTCCTCGACCACCTCGATCATCTCCCTGATCGAGGCTTCGTCGGCGACGTCCGTGGTTACCGCGAGCGCCTCGCCGCCGGCGTCCATGATCTCCTTCGACACCGCGGCCGCCTTCGCCTCGTTCAATTCGGCGATGACGGCGCGCGCGCCGGCTTTCGCGAAGGCCTTGGCGAAGACGCGGCCGATGCCCTGACCCGCGCCGGTGACAATGACGACGCGGTCCTTCAAGGACGGGAAAACGATGGTGTCGAGGTCGGTCACTGGTTCTTCCTCACGTGCGCTTCCAGCGCCGCGCGCGCGTCCCACGGCGTCCACCACGGCTTGAGGCCGAGATCCTTCGCGATGATGCCGGCGCTGATGTAGCCGGCGCCGCCGGAAATCGCGCCGCCCGGATGGCCGGCCGAGCCCGCGTTGTACAGGTTCGGGATCGGCGTTCGGTAGCCGAAGTGGTTGTACATCACCTGGTCCGCGTTGAAGGCGCCCATGAAGATGTCGCCTTCGCGCATGTTGATCATCTCCTGCACGTATTCGCGGCCAGTGTAGATGTAGCGGCCGAGCACGTTCTTCGACGTCATGTTCGGGCACACCTTGGCCCAGGTCTCGAGGATCTTGTCGGCGAACTCTTCCTTGAAGTCCTCGTAGCTCTGCCCGCCGGTATCGGGATCGAGCGGCAGCACGTGCCACGCATAGGTCGTGTGCTTGCCGGGAGGGGCCTGCGTCGGGTCGAGCAGGCTTAAGGGGCCGGCGCCGAACTGGATGACCTTCGGCACGCGGCCGGCTTTCGTGTCCTCATGCGCGGAGAACAGGTCCTCCATCGTCTCGGCGCCGATCGACCACTTCTGCACGCGGTTGATGTTCGGATCGAATTTCTCGGCGGCGAAGCGCGGGCTTTCGTTGAGCGCGAGATGGAGGCCGAACAGGCTCCATTTGGTGTACTGGAACTTGTCGAGCTTGGCGCGCCAGGCTTGCGGAAGCTGCTCGCGGCCGACCAGCTTCTCGAACGTCTGGTGCACGTCGATGGTCGAGGCGACGAACTGGCGCGCGCGCACGGTGCGGCCGTCGGCAAATTCAATGCCGGTCGCCTTGCCGTTCTCGATGACGATGCGATCAATGTTGACCTGCGGCTGATAGGTGCCGCCGGCGGCGATGAACTCTTCCATCAGGCCGCGCGCGAGATTGAAGGAGCCGCCCTGGCAGAGCTGGTAGCCGCTCTCGAGGTCGAAGGCGCGGATGACCGAGCCCATCGGCGAGGTCTTCGACGTCGTATCGACGAGCCAGGTGCCGAACAGCGACACCTTGAACAAGAAGAGCAGGCGGATGTGCTCGTTCTCGAACAGCTCGCGCACGACTTCGAGCGGCTCGCGGGCGGCGACCTCGAGAAACTTGCGGCCGAGCGCGGTCTTCGACAGGAGCGCATCGCGCTCGGCCTGCGGCAGCGGCTCGGAGAAGCGCTCCGGCAGGAAGATTTCGGCGGTGATCTTCTCGGCGATCTCGTTCCACTCGCGAAATGTCTGCGCGTCCTTCTTCGAGAAGCGGGCGAGGTTTGCGACCGACTCCTCGAGATTGCGGCCGAGCACCAGCGCCGAGCCGTCGGCATGGGCCTGGCCGAGCTCGTAGCGCGGCGTGATGTAGGTGACGCGCTCGTCGAGCCCGAGGTCCTTGAACCACGGTGTCTCGCTGATGTGGAAATGATTGATCGAGTGCAGATTGTGATAGAAGCCCGGCAGCGTCACCTCACGCGTGCACAGGCCGCCGCCATAGGTCAGCCGCCGCTCGACGAGCAATATCTTCAGGCCCGCCCGCGCGAGATAAGTGCCGAGGATCAGGCCGTGATGGCCGGCCCCGATGACGATGCCGTCATAGGTTTTCTCGAGCGCCTTCGTCACCGCACGCCGCCTCCAGTTCCGCTCGCCGCGGCACAGTGACGCCCGCTTTTGGCAGCCGGTCAATGCCGGCTGACGCATGCCTCGCAGACCGGGAAAAGCTTGCCGCCGCAAGACGATACTGCCGGAGCGCGGAAATATAGTTCGAAAGTCTGGAGGGGGGCGCGGGTGGACCTTTCGCGCGGCGTCGGTACACTGGGCCGCAGGGAAACACGGGCCCCGTTCAACGGCCCTTCCGGGAGGACACTATGCGGACAGCTTTGCTGGCGGCGGGAGCCGCCTTGATGCTTGCGGCCGCGCCTGCGGCGGCGCAGCAGAAGTCGGTCAAGATCGGCTTCGTCTCGACCTTCAGCGGCCCGGTCGCCTCGATCGGCAACGACATGCGCAACGCCTTCGAGCTCGCGCTCGATCACATGGGCCGCAAGATGGGTGGCCTGCCTGTCGAGGTGGTCTACGAGGACGACACGCTCAAGCCGGAAGTCGGCAAGCAGAAGAGCGAGAAGCTGATCGAGTCGGACAAGGTCGACTTCGTCGCGGGCTTCATCTGGTCGAACGTGGTCTACGCGTCATACAAGCCGATCGTCGACGCCAAGACCTTCCTGATCATCGCCAATGCGGGCGAGACGCGGCTCGCCGGCGAGAACTGCTCGCCCTACATCTTCTCGACCGCCTGGACCAACGACCAGAACCCGATCGCGGTCGCCGACTACATGAACGCCAAGGGCGTGAAGTCGGTCTACCTCATCGGCCCGAACTACGCGGCCGGCAAGGAAAACCTCGGCGGCTTCAAGTCGGCCTACAAGGGCAAGGTGCTCGGCGAGGATTACACGACCTGGCCGTCGCAGCTCGACTTCTCGGCCGAGCTCGCCAAGGCCAAGGCGGCGAAGCCGGACGCGGTCTACATGTTCTATCCGGGCGCGGCCGGCGTGCAGTTCCTCAACCAGTATGCGCAGGCGGGCCTCAAGGACTCGATCCCGCTCTACACCACCTTCTCCATCGACTCGCTCAGCCTGCCGCGCCAGAAGGACGCCGCCGTCGGCGTGATCAGTGCGCTGCAGTGGACGGCGGACTTCACGAACGACGCCAACAAGAAGTTCGTCTCCGACTTCAAGGCGAAGTTCAAGTCCGAGCCGTCCTTCTACGCCGCGCAGAGCTACGATGCGGCCATGCTGATCGGCTCGGCGGTCAACGCGGTGAAGGGCAACCTGTCGGACAAGGCGGCCGTGCAGAAGGCGCTGGAAAAGGCGGACTTCAAATCGGTGCGCGGCGACTTCAAGTTCGGCCCCAACCACTATCCGACGCAGAACTTCTATATGCAGCACGTGGTGAAGGAGGGCGACACCTACACCCAGAAGACGCTGGCGACCGCCGAGAAGAACGTGCCGAATCCGCACGCCGCGCAGTGCCATATGAAGTAATGCGCTGACGCATCGCGAATGGCGGCAGCGAAAAGCTGCCGCCATTTGCTTATGCGCTGGCCGTGTGGGCCGGCGCGCCTCGGGGGGAACGATGACGCTTTTCATCGAGCAGTGCCTCAACGGCTTGCAGTTCGGGTTGCTGCTGTTCCTGCTGGCGGCCGGGCTGACGCTCGTGTTCGGCATCATGGACCTCGTCAACCTGGCGCACGGCTCGCTCTACATGCTGGGCGCCTATTTCGCCGCGACCTTCGCCGCCTGGACCGGCAGCTTCGTGTTCGGCGCCGTCCTCGCCGTCGCCGCGACCCTCCTGGTCGGCATGGTCGTGGAGGTGATTGCGATGCGGCGGCTGTACGGCCGCGATCATCTCGATCACGTGCTCGGTACGTTCGGCCTGATCCTGTTCTTCGACGAGCTCGTCCGCCTGATCTGGGGGCCGGGCGGCAAGAGCCTGGCGGTGCCGTCCTGGCTCAGCCATTCGCTCGAGATCCTGCCGGGCATCCAGTATCCGGCCTATCGCCTCGCCATCATCGTGGTGACGCTGGCTGTAGCGGCGTTCCTCTACGTTCTGGTCATGCGCACGCGCATCGGCATGCTGATCCGCGCCGGCGCCTCCAACCGCGAGATGGTCGGGGCGCTCGGCGTCAACATCAAGCTGCTTTACACGCTGATCTTCGGCCTCGGCGCCGCGCTCGCCGGTCTCGCCGGTCTGATCCAGGCGCCGATCCTCACCGTGCAGATCGGCATGGGCGAAAACATCCTCATCCTCGCCTTCGTCATCACCGTCATCGGCGGCATCGGCTCGATCCGCGGCGCCTTCGTCGCGGCGCTGCTCGTCGGCTTCATCGACACGCTGGGGCGCTCGTTCTTCCCGGAGTTGCTGGTCGACCTGCTCGGCCGTCAGGCCGGAGCGACCGCCGCGCCGGCGCTGTCGTCGATGCTCATCTACATACTGATGGCCGCGATTCTGGTGGTGAAGCCGCAAGGGCTGTTCCCGGCGGGCTCGCGATGACGCCCGCCTTCACCCTGCGCAATGTAGTGATCGCCGCGCTCGTTCTCGCGCTGGCGCTCCTGCCGCTTTACGTCGCGCTCACCGGCGACCGGTTCATGCTGACGCTGTTCACGCGCATCGTCATCATGGCGATGGCGGCGGTCAGCCTGAACCTCATCCTCGGCTATGCCGGCATGATGAGCTTCGGCCACGCCGCCTATCTCGGCATCGGCGGCTACACCACCGCGATCCTGTGCTTCGAGGGCGTCACCAGCGGCTTCGTGCAATGGCCGGCGGCGCTCGCCACGTCGGCGCTGTTCGCGCTCGTCGTCGGCGCGCTGTCGCTGCGCACGCGCGGCGTCTACTTCATCATGATCACGCTCGCCTTCGCGCAGATGGCCTATTACCTCGCCTCCGGCATGGCGCGGTACGGCGGCGACGACGGCCTGTCGCTCGACACGCGCAGCCAGTTCGCCGGCCTGCTCAAGCTGTCCGACAAGACGACGTTCTATTACGTCTGCCTGGTCCTGCTGTTCGGCAGTATCGCGCTGATCTGGCGGCTGACCAATTCGCGTTTCGGCATGGTGCTCCAGGGTGTGCGCTCGAACGAAGCGCGCATGCGCGCGATCGGCTTCCCGACCTTCCGCTACAAGCTCGCCGCTTTCGTCATCGCCGGCACGATGTGCGGGCTGGCCGGCGCGCTGATCGCCAACCACACCGACTTCGTCAGCCCGTCCATGATGTTCTGGACCCGCTCCGGCGACCTCATCGTCATGGTCGTGCTCGGCGGCATGGGCACCCTGTTCGGCCCGGTGTTCGGCGCGCTGGCGCTCCTGTTCCTCGAGCAGTTCCTTCCCGCCGTGATCAGCGCGGCGGTGCGGCCGTTCGACGCCGCCGACGCGGCCAAGGCCGGCGAATACTGGCAGATCGTGCTCGGACCGCTCCTGCTCGTCATCGTGCTGTTCGCGCGCGGCGGCATCGACGGCCTGTTGCGCTCGTTCTCCGATCTCCTGCGGCGTTCGAAGAGGCCCGGCCATGGCTGACGCGCTGCTCAAGGTCGAGCGTCTCGCCAAGCGCTTCGGCGGCATCGTCGCCACCGACGACGTCGACATCGCCGTGCCGGAGGGCGAGCTGCACGCCGTCATCGGCCCGAACGGCGCCGGCAAGACGACGCTCATCTCCCAGCTCAGTGGCACGTTGATCGCCGACGCCGGCCGCATCCATTTTGCCGGTACCGACATCACGCGCGTGCCGGCCTGGCGGCGCAGCCATCTCGGGCTCGCCCGCTCGTTCCAGATCACCTCGCTGTTCCTCGATCTGACGGTGCTCGACAATGTCGCGCTCGCCGTGCAGGCGCATGCAGGGCACTCGTTCCGTTTCTGGGGCAATGCGCGCCGCGACGCAGACCTTCGCGATCCTGCGCGGGCGGCGCTGGAGCAGGTCGGGCTCGCCCATCGCGCCGACGTGCGCGCTTCGCTCATCAGCCACGGCGAGCACCGACTGCTCGAGCTCGCGATGGCGCTGGCGGGCAAGCCGCGCATGCTGCTGCTCGACGAGCCGATGGCGGGGCTGGGCCCCGACGAATCCGCGCGCATGGTCGAGACTTTGCGCGGCCTCAAGCGGCGCTACACGATCCTGCTCGTCGAGCACGACATGGAGGCGGTGTTCGCGCTCGCCGACCGCATTACGGTTTTGGTGTACGGCCGCGTCATCGCCTCGGGCGCGCCGGACTTGATCCGCAGCAACGACCAGGTGCGCGAGGCCTATCTCGGCGAGGACGAAAATGTCTGAGCCGATCCTCGCAGTCGATGGGCTCGAGACCTGCTACGGGCTGAGCCAGGTGCTGTTCGGCGTATCGTTCTCCATCGCGCCGGGCGAGATGGTCACGCTCATGGGCCGCAACGGCATGGGCAAGACGACGACGGTGCGCTCGATCATGGGGCTGACGCCGGCGCGCGCCGGCCACGTGCGGTTCGGCGGCGCCGAGATCCGCGGTCTGCCGTCGTACAAGGTGGCGCAGCTCGGGCTCGGTCTCGTGCCGGAGGGCCGGCAGATCTTCCCGAACCTGACCGTGCGCGAGAACCTCGTCGCCACGGCGACGGGGCAGGGCGAATGGACGCTCGAGCGCGTGCACGAGCTGTTCCCGCGGCTCGCCGAGCGCGCGACCAGCATGGGCAACCAGCTCTCCGGCGGCGAGCAGCAGATGCTGGCCATCGGCCGCGCGCTGATGACCAATCCGAAGCTACTCATTCTCGACGAAGCCACGGAAGGGCTCGCGCCGCTCATCCGCCGCGACATCTGGAATTGCCTGGCGCGGCTCAAGGCGACCGGGCTGTCCATTCTGGTGATCGACAAAAACGTCGGCGCGCTGATGCGCGTCGCCGACCGCCATGTCATCATCGAGCGCGGCCGCGTCGTCTGGGAAGGCGCCTCCGCCGCGCTCGCCGCCGCGCCGGACGTGCAGCACCGGTATCTGGGCGTTTAGCGTCCGTCATGTCGGCGCGGCCTTATGCCTCCCCCGCAAGCGGGGGAGGGACAAGAAAGCACCGCAGCACAAATTCTTTTAACTAGGACTATTGACATTCCTAGTCGCAGGCTTACGATCCCATAATTCGTTCCAGCCGGGGGCGTCGTCGCGAGGCGTCTCGATTGACGGGAACGGATGCGGTGCCCGCGGGCGAGGGAAAACGCATCCCCCGTCTCCGGGCGGCGACGGGGCTCCACTCGCAGGCACTAGGACCTGCCGCCAGGAGCTGGCTGACAGGCGTGGCTGGTCCACGTTCTCGAAAGCGTGGCCCGTACGCCGTACCGACACCGCTGTGGCGCGCC
>Ga0265342_10000508_pt1 | contig 41617 bp, 41 predicted proteins | sample 4CB327metaG_FD_203125 | JGI IMG/M metagenome (GOLD analysis project Ga0265342, IMG submission 203125) | Rhizosphere microbial communities from Carex aquatilis grown in University of Washington, Seatle, WA, United States - 4-CB3-27 metaG | ecosystem: Host-associated > Plants > Roots >... | reverse complement strand
ATGAGGCGAGGACGGCGACGAGGACCAGGACGAGGACGGGGCTGAGGGCACGGGTGAGGCTCGACCGTGGGGTACCGATGGCCTCTGCCCCGCCCCGGGTTTATGCTCCCGCCCAATGTCAGCCAAGCGCATCGGGCTCACCGCGTTGCTGGTCGCCGCCGCTTTCTCGGGCGGTGTGGTTTTCTCCCGGCCATCGCTCGCGGGGCGGTTCAACCCCTATCAGAAGCTCGGCATCTTCTCGAAGGTGCTCTCGTACATCGAGACCCACTACGTCGAGGACATCACCGAGACCGAGCTGATGTACGGCGCGGCGCGCGGGCTCACCGACGTGCTCGATCCGCACTCGCGCTTCATGGACCCCGAGGAGTACGACCGCCTCAAGAAGGAGACCGAGGGGAACGAGGAGATCAACGGCATCGGCATCGACGTCGAGAAGCGCAAGAACCGGCTGGTGATCATCTCGCCGATCGAGGGCTCACCGGCCGCGCGCGCCGGCGTCGAGCCGGGTGACGTCATCAAGCGCGTCGATGGTGTCGAGGTCGGCAACCTCGAGTTCGACGACGCGGTCTCGCGCATGCAGGGCCCGCCCGGCAGCGAGGTGGTGCTGATCGTCGATCGCCGCGGCCGCGAGCTGACCTTTCGCTTGCGCCGGCAGCGCTATGAGCTGAAACCGGTGGAGGGCCGGCTGCTCGAGGACGGCATCGGCTACGTGAAGATCCGGCTCTTCGCGGCAACGACCGACCAGCTGCTCGGCGAGCTGCTCGACCAGCTCGAGGCGCAGTCCAAGGGGCTGAAGGGCCTGGTGCTCGACCTGCGGCGCAACCCGGGCGGCCTGCTCGACCAGGGCGAGCGCGTCGCCGATCGCTTCATCGCCGAGGGCTTGCTGGTGAAGACCATCGGCAAGGGCGGACGCGTGATCGACGAAGCGCGCGCGCACGCACGCGGCACGCTGCTCGGCTTCCCCATGATCGCGCTCGTCGACGGCGCCACGGCGTCGGCGGCGGAGATCGTCGCCGGTGCGCTGCAGGACCACGGGCGCGCGGTGGTGCTCGGCACGCAGACCTTCGGCAAGGGCTCGGTGCAGACGGTGATCGACATCGACGGCTGCGGCGCCAAGCCGTGCGGCCTCAAGATCACCATGGCGCGCTACTACACGCCGAGTGGCCGCTCGATCCAGGGCCAGGGAATCACGCCCAACATCGTGGTCGAGGCGACGGCGCCGCCGGCCGACCCGACCGAAGCCGACACCCCACGTGAGCGCGATCTGCAAAAGCGCCTGCGCAACGAGCAGGGCGAGAACGTGGTGCAGCGCAAGCGGCTCGACGACTACCAGCTGCAGATGGCGCTCGACTACCTGCGTTCGTGGTCGGTGTTCGCCAAGCAGATCAGCGCCAAGTAGCCGCGCCCCAGGTATCGGCGGGAAGCACGCTACCGGCAGGCGGAATCTCACTGTCCCGTTGATTTTACCGACGATCTGGGATTTCCTGCTGTTTCGCTTCGCCCCACCACCCCTGCGACAACCGCGAACGAAACGCTTGGAGGTCAACCGATGAGCCTAGGAGCAGCCCCTCCGGGAATGGACGAGTACCAGCGCCTGATGGCCGAGCGCGCGGCGGCGCAGCGGCGCAACCGCCTGGTCATGGGCACGCTCGTTGCGGTCGCGGTGGTGGGGGGCGGCATCTGGTGGACCAAGGAGAAGAAGAAGGCAGCCGCGGCGCAGGAGATCCTCGACGCCGGTGGCCGCTTCGTCGAGAAGGACAAGTCGGAGATGGGCGCGTTCTGGAACTGCGTCACTTCGAGCGAGGTCGACATCGGCCAGTTCCAGAGCGCCGACCAGATCCAGCAGCGTATCGAGCAAGCGTACTTCACGCAGCAGAAGACGTTCTCCGAGCATCTGACCACCGAGTGCGTGCCCAAGATCGAGCGTGCGCGGCAGGTGCTGTCGGCGCTGACCTCGGAGATGCCCGATGCGCTCAAGGCGCCGTTCGACAAATACGTCGCGACGTTGCCGAAGATGCAGAGCGGGCTCGAGAGCTACGCCGAGAAGGTCAAGGGACGCGGCGCGATCAAGGACGTCGACCAGACGATCCAGGAGGTCGGCGGGGCGTTCACCGCCGACGTGTCGCCGGAGTCGGTGGCGTTCGAAAAGTTCATGGTCTGCGCGATCCCGGATCTCGACAAGAAAAAGGACATCCAGGGCGTGCTCGAGTACCTGGCCGACGTGTGCAAGAAGGACGCGGTCAAGTTCATGACCGGCGTGCGCGAGAAGTGCGGCGGCCTGGTGCAGAACGTGAACAAGGACGCGAAGCCCGAGCCATCGAAGACGTTCAAGGCGAATGCCAAAAAGTTCTTCGAAGAAGATCAGCGCCAGCTGCAAGCGTGGGAGTACTGCGCCAAGCATTCACGCAAGGGCAAGAAGGCGCTGGATCTGGAAGAGTTCCTGACCGCAGCCAGCGACTACGTCGAGGCGCGTGGCGATGTCGGCAAGACCGCGCTCGACACCGCGGCGACGATCTCGGGCAAGCCCGCGGCCGCTCCGAAGAAGGCCCCGGGCGCTCCCGGCGCCGAGTAGCAGAGCGGCTGGGCCCGTCGCCGTCGTCCTCGTCCGTACGGGGCCCAGTCTATTCCTACCGTACGCTTCGTGACTAGGTTAATCGGGGCAGCGTCGCCAATGGGCGCTGCCGCGAGGAAGCAGTGCGGATCGCCCAGGTTTCACCCCTCTACGAGAGCGTGCCGCCGCGGCTTTACGGTGGCACCGAGCGGGTGGTCTCCTTCCTGACCGAAGAGCTGGTGGCGATGGGCCACCAGGTGACGCTGTTCGCGAGCGGCGATTCGCGCACCAGCGCCGAGCTCGTCGCCACCACACCGGATGCCTTGCGGCTGCAAGGCGGCGGCGGTGATTCGCTGGCGTACCACCTGCGTATGATCGAGCAGGTCTACGCGCGCGCCGACGACTTCGACCTGATTCACTTCCACATCGACTACATCCATTTCCCGACCTCGCGCGCGCGCGCGGTCCGACACCTGACCACGCTGCACGGGCGGCTCGACGCGCCGGAGCTGGTGCCGCTCTACCGGACGTTCTGCGACATGCCGCTGGTGTCGATCTCGGACGCGCAACGACGGCCGCTCCCCTTCGCGCGCTGGCTGGGCACTGTGCATCACGGCCTGCCGCGCGACCTCTATCGCTTCCACGCCTCACCGGGCTCGTACCTGGCTTTTCTTGGCCGTTTGTCGCGCGATAAGCGCGTCGACCGCGCCATCGAGATCGCGCACCGCCTGGGGATGCCGCTCAAGATCGCGGCCAAGGTCGACCAGGCCGAGCTCGATTACCTGGACGAGATTCGTCCGCTGCTCGACGGTCCGCTGGTCGAGTTCGTGGGCGAGATCGGCGAGGCGCAGAAGGATGATTTCCTGGGCGGCGCCGCGGCGCTGCTATTCCCGATCGATTGGCCCGAGCCGTTCGGCCTGGTCATGGTCGAGGCGATGGCGTGCGGCACGCCGGTGGTCGCCTTTCGCCAGGGCGCGGTGCCCGAGGTCGTGCGCGACGGCGTCTCCGGCCTCATCGTCGGCGATCTCGACGAGGCGGTGCAGGCGACCGAACGGGCGATGCTGCTCAGCCGCCGCCGGGTCCGCCAGGACTTCGAAGCTCGCTTTGATGTGCGCCATATGGCGCGCGCGTACCTCGACATCTATGCGGGGCTGGTGGCGCCGGATCTCGACACGGCGGCAACGCCTGTTTCGACGGCGGAGGCGTCATGATGCCCCGGGCATGATGGGATGGAAGACGAGCTGCTCAAGCACCAGGACCGTTTTTACATCCTCGCGACGTCGACGCGCGCGGATGACCGCACACGCGTGCTCAAGCACGGCGAGACGTTCGCGGTCTTCGATCGATTCGGCGACGTGCAGCCGGTGGGTCTGGGCGAGCAGGGACTCTACCACGACGGCACGCGCTTTCTCTCGCGCCTCGAGGTGCGCCTCGGTGGCCGGCGCCCGTTGCTCTTGAGCTCGACGGTCAAGGAAGACAACGATCTGCTCGCCGTCGATCTCACCAACCCCGACCTCGCGGCTCGTGACGGCGCGCTGGTCTTGCGGCGTGGGGAGCTGCACCTCTTTCGCGCGAAGTTTCTCTGGCGCGGCGCCTGCTATGAGCGGTTGCGCCTGTCGAACTTCGGGCTCGAACCGACGGCGATCGATCTCTCGGTGTCGTTCGACGCCGACTTCGCCGACGTGTTCGAGGTGCGCGGCTCGAAGCGCGAGCGGCGCGGGCAGACGCTGCCGCCCAGCATAGAGGGCGGCACCGTGGTGCTGGCCTATCGAGGCCTCGACGAGGTCGTGCGGCGCGCGCGGCTGACGTTCGATCCGCCGCCCGCGGATCTCAGCGGGGGGCGCGCCCGTTTCGAGCTCAACTTGCCGCCGCGCGAGACGGTGACGCTGCTGCTGACGATCGGATGCGAGGTGGGCGACGGCGGCGCCGCGCGGCCGCACGCCGGCAGCACCGATGCCAGCTTCAGCGAATTGCAGGCCCAGCTGCACGAGGTGCAAGCGCGGCAGTGTCTGATCCGCTCGCCAAACACCCAGCTCAACGAGTGGATGCACCGCTCGCTCGCCGATCTCCAGATGATGATCACCGAGACCCAGGCCGGGCCGTACCCGTACGCGGGCGTCCCCTGGTTCAGCGCGCCCTTCGGGCGTGACGGCATCATCACCGCGCTCGAGTTGCTCTGGCTCGAGCCTGAGCTGGCGCGCGGCGTGCTCGGCTATCTGGCCGCCACGCAGGCGACGACCAGCAATCCGGCGCAGGACGCGCAGCCCGGCAAGATCCTGCACGAGGCGCGCGGCGGCGAGATGGCGGCGCTCGGCGAGGTGCCGTTCCTGCGCTACTACGGCAGCGTCGATGCGACGCCGCTGTTCGTGATGCTCGCCGGCGCGTACCTGCGTCGCACCGGCGATCGCGCCATGGCCGAGAGGTTGTGGCCCAACGTCGAGCAAGCGCTACGCTGGATCGACGGTGACGGCGACCCTGACGGCGACGGCTTCGTCGAATATCAGCGCATGACCGACAAGGGGTTGATTCAGCAGGGCTGGAAGGACTCGACCGATTCAGTGTTTCACCGCGACGGCAGCCTCGCCGAGGGGCCGATCGCTCTCTGCGAGGTGCAGGGTTACGTGTACGCCGCGCGCCTTGCGGCTGCCGACCTGGCGAGCGAGCTCGGCTTGCCCAGGGTCGCAGAGGAGCAGCGTTCACGCGCCGCGCGCCTGCGCGAGGCGTTCGAGAGCGCGTTCTGGTCCGAGGAGCTCAGCACCTATGTGCTGGCGCTCGACGGGCGCAAGCGGCCGTGCGAGGTGCGGTCATCGAACGCGGGCCACGCCCTGTTCACCGGCATCGCCAGCCGCGAGCGCGCGCGCCGGACGGCGGCGACGCTGATGGACGAGCGGCACTTTTCGGGCTGGGGTATCCGCACCGTCGCGGACTCCGAGGCGCGCTACAACCCGATGTCGTATCACAACGGCTCGGTCTGGCCGCACGACAACGCGCTCATCGCCGCCGGCTTCGCGCGCTACCACCTGCACGACTTCGTGCGCCGGGCGTTCGAGGGGATGTTCGCCGCCAGCCAGTTCGTCGAGCTGCACCGCCTGCCGGAGCTCTTCTGCGGATTTCCGCGCCGGCCCGGCGAGGGCCCGACGCTGTATCCGATCGCGTGCGCGCCGCAGGCATGGGCCGCCGGCTCGTTGTTCCTGATGCTGCAGGCCTGCCTGGGCATCGAGATCGACGGCGCGCGCCAGGAGGTTGCGTTCCGGCATCCGGTGTTGCCCGAGGCGCTGCCCGGGTTGCGCATCATCAACCTGGGCGTCGGCGACGGCTCGGTCGATCTGCTGATCGAGAATCACCCGCACGACGTCGGCGTCACCGTGCTGCGCCGGCGCGGCCACGTCAGCGTGATCGTCGTTAAGTGACCGCGGTCAGCGCAGGCGAAAGGCCTGCGGCAAGAGGGCGCCCAGGCGCTCCTCGCGCGCGGCGCCGGTCGGGCCGGCGAGCAGGATCGGGACATCGTCGCCGGCGAATTCGGCCAGCACCTGGCGGCAGGCGCCGCAGGGCGTGGCCAGCGGCCGGCGCATGCGGGTGACGATCGCGACCGCGCGGATCGACTTCGCGCCGGCGGCAACCGCGGCGGCGACCGCGTTGCGCTCGGCGCAGATCGTCAGCCCGTACGACGCGTTCTCGACGTTGCAGCCGGCGTGGATCCGGCCCCTGTCGTCGAGCACCGCGGCGCCGACCGTGAAGCGCGAGTAGGGCGCGTGTGCATGCGCGCGAACGGCGCGCGCCGCCGCGACCAGCGCGCCGCGGGTGCGGTCGGATAGCGGGCGGCTCAATCCTCGCTCCGGCGTGGCAGCGACGCGATCACCGCGGCGATCAGCGCGCCGAGCGCATCGGAGCCGGCGGCGGCGGCGCGGGTCACGTCCTCGTGGCGGAGGGGCTCGTTCTTGACGCCGGCGGCGTGGTTCGAGACCAGCGACAGGCCCAGCACCGCCAGGCCGGAGTGGCGCGCGGCGGTGACCTCGTGCACCGTCGACATGCCGACCAGCCCGGCGCCCAGCGTGCGCAGCATGCGCACCTCGGCGGGCGTCTCGTAGGCGGGGCCGGCGACGCCGGCGTAGACCGCCTCGCGCAGCGGGCGCCCCAGCGCGGCGGGCGCCGCCAGCGCGGCCAGCGCGCGCAGCGCCGGCGAGTAGGCATCGGTCATGTCGACGAAGCGCGGACCGAGCCGTTCGTCGTTGGGCCCGCACAGCACCGACGTGCCGGTCAGGTTCAGGTGGTCGGCGATGGCGACGATCTCTCCCGGAGTCAGCGCCGGATCGATGCCGCCCGCGGCGTTGGTGACGATCAAGGTGTGCACGCCGAGCGCGGCGGCGACGCGCACGCCGAAGCCGACCTCGGCGGCGGCGTAGCCCTCGTAACCGTGCACGCGCCCGCACAGCAGCAGCGTCTTGTGGCCGTCGATGCTTCCGGCCACCAAGCGGCCCGCGTGACCGGCGACGGTGGTCTCGGGGAAGCCGGGCAGCGTCGCGTACAGCGCCGCGCGCGCGCCCTCGAGCCGATCGGCGACGCCGCCCAGACCCGAGCCGAGCACCACCGCGACCTCGGCCGTGGCGGCGTCGAGCTGCTCGCCGACGGTCTCGGCGGCGGTGCGCACGCGATCGAACAGCGTGGCCTGCAGCTTCATCGCGCCACCGCCGGTAGCCCGTCGAGGAACGCGCCCAGCACCGCCTCGAACGGCGCGGGCGCTTCGAGGTTCGCCAGGTGGCCGGCGCCGCCGAGCGCGACGAAGCGCGCCTTCGGAATCGCCGCGCTCAGGCCGCGCATCTCATCGAGCGGCACCACCTGATCGCGTGCGCCGGCGATGACCAGCGTCGGGCAGGGGATCGCCGCCAGCTCGCCCGTGCGATCCGGCCGATCGCGCAGCGCCGCCAGGCCGGCAATGATCCGCTCGCCGCGCGCCTCGGCGAGCGCGCGTACGCGCGCGAGCAATGCCGGCGTCGCGTCGGGTGCCAGCAGGCGGGGCAGGCTGCGGTCCAGGTAAGTGCTGCTGCCGCTGCTCTCGATGAGCGCGCGCGCGTCCTCCCGGCCGCGACGCGCTTCGGACGAGTCGGCGGCTGCGCGCGTGTCGGCCAGTACCAGCGCCGCCAGCCGCGCCGGGTGGTGCTGGGCGAAGGCGAGCGCGGTGTAGCCGCCCATCGACAGCCCGACCACCGCCGCCTGGGGGACGCCAAGCGCATCGAGCAGCGCCGCCAGGTCGGAGGCTAGATCGGCGATGGCGAACGGCCCGGTCGCCGGCGATTCGCCGAAGCCGTGCGCGTCTACGGTGATCACCCGGTGTCGCGGCGCGAGCGCGGCCAGGGTTCCTGCCCAGTAGCGGCGGTCGAATGGGAAGGGGTGCAGCAGCACGACCGGTGCGCCGTCGGTTGTACCGACGTCGTCGAAGGTGATCTGTCGATCTCCACAGCGGCGATTCATTCCACCCGCTACGGTAGCGCAACTCGCGGCCGCGTGCCGCGCCGTCCGAGATCGCCGCTCATTTCACGATCTTTTCGCGCACCAGGGGCTGCGGAGGCGGTACCGCCGTGCGGGCGGCGACGATGAACGCGCGTTCGACCAGCGGCAGGGCGCTGTCGCGGCGCCGGCGATCACTGTAGTGCAGCGTGGCCAGAGGCTCGCCACGCGCGACGCGCGCGCCGATCTTGTGCGCCAGCGTGATGCCGACGGCGGGATCGACCGGGTCTTCCTTGCGCAGCCGCCCCGCGCCCAGCAGCGTCGACGCGTGGCCGAGCGCGCGGGCGTCGATCGCGGTGACGACGCCGGCGCGCCGCGCGACCACCACGTGCTGGTGGTGGGCCTGCGGCAACCGATCGCGCGGGCGATCGAGCACGCGCCGGTCCCCTCCCTGCAGCTCGATGCAGCGCCCGAATTTTTCCAGCCCGGCGCCGCTGGCGATCGCCGCCTCGATGCGGCGGGTTCCGTCGGCGAGATCGCGAGCGGCGCGGCCGAGCACCAGCATCTCGGCGCCGAAGCGCACCGTGAGCGCGCGCGTGTCGCTGGGACCGCCGCCCGAGAGGACCTCGATCGCCTCGCGCAGCTCGTTGGCATTGCCGATCTCCCGTCCCAGCGGCTGGTCCATCGCGGTGAGCAGCGCGACCACCTCGAGTCCCTCGGCGCGACCGAGGCGCACCAGCGTGCGCGCGAGGCGGCGCGCGTCGTCGATCGACGGCAAGAACGCGCCGCCGCCGACCTTGACATCCATGAGCAGGGCGTTGGTCCCCTCGGCGACCTTCTTCGACAGGATCGACGACGCGATGAGCGGGATCGATTCCACGGTGGCGGTCGCGTCGCGCAGCGCGTACAGGCGCCGGTCGGCCGGTACGAGCCGCTCGCTCTGGCCGGCGAGCACCAGGCCACATGACCGGAGCACGCGCCGGAACTCCGCGGGCGAGAGCGAGGTGCGAAACCCGCGAATCGCCTCGAGCTTGTCCAGCGTGCCGCCGGTGTGGCCGAGCGCGCGCCCCGACATCATCGGGACCGGCACGCCGCACGCGGCGACCAGCGGTGCGAGGCAGATCGAGATCTTGTCGCCGACACCGCCCGTCGAGTGCTTGTCGACCTTGCGCCCGCGGATCGCGTGGAGGTCGAGGCGGTCACCCGAGGCGATCATCGCCCGCATCCACGTGACGAGCTCGCGCGGCGTGAGCCCGCGCCAGACGATCGCCATCAGAAGCGCCGCGATCTGGTAGTCGGGGATCGCGCCGGTCGCGGCGCCCGCGATGAGCGCCCGGATGGCGTCGTCGTCGAGCACGCCGCCGTCGCGCTTGCGGGCGATCAGCGTGGGGACATCTAATCGGGAACCCTGGGAGGGTTCCCGAACCCTCCCGCGACGGACTCTGCTCGGCGAGCCGAGCTTCGTCCACGCGGTACGCGGCGCGGAAGCGGAGATCGATCGGGGCCGGTGGCGGGTTTGGCGGACGGTCACGTCACACGTGTCGGCGCCAGCATCGCACGAATCGGCGCGCGTCGCGCGTTGGCGCGTCTGGCGCGTGCGGGCTTGCCGCGTGCACGGGTCTGCGGTTCACTGCGCGCATGACCACGCTCACGACGGCCCCGCGACCGATCGACGAAGGTCTCTGGGTCATCGACCACCTTGCGTCGTTGCCCCTCGGTGTGCGCATGCCGCTCTGTGCGACGATCGTACGGCTCGCCGGTGGCGGGCTCTGGGTTCACTCACCAACGCCGCTGTCGCCCGAGCTCGCGACCGCCGTCGAAGGGTTGGGCCCGGTGCGCGCCGTGGTTGCGCCCAATCGGTTCCATCATTTGTCGGCCGGCGCCTGGGCCCAGCGATTTCCCGGCGCGCAGCTCTGGGGCGCACCCGGCCTGCCGGAGAAGCGTCGGGATCTCTCGTTCGCCGGCGTGCTCGACGCTGGCGCGACCGCGCCTTGGGCAAACCAGATCGCGCCGCTGCCGCTCGCGGGCGCGCCTGCCATGAACGAGGTGGTCTTCTTCCATGCCGCGAGCCGCACGCTGGTCTGCACCGATCTGCTGTTCAATGTGCGGAAGCCTGCGAGCGCGATGACCTCGTTCATCCTCACGCTGGTGGGAACGAAGGGCCGCTTCGCTATGAGCCGCCTCTGGTGGTGGTATGCACGCGACCGCGCCGCGCTCAAGGCCAGCGTCGAGAAGATGCTGGCGTGGGACTTCGCGCGGGTGATTCCTGCGCACGGGGAGGTCTACGAGAGCGCGAGCGCCAACGGTGATACGCGCGCAGCGCTGGCCTGGATGCTGCGGTAGCGGAGCCGGAGCCGGAGGGCTAGGGGCTCGCGAACCGCCCGCCGCGAGCCCTCCGATCCTACGCCGGTCGTTCCGTCTTGCCGTCGGGCCGTCTCGCGAAGCGGCCGGCGTCGCGCGCGTGCACCGGGTCGGGCACTGGCCAGGGCCAGCCCCCGAACTGGGTTTGCTGGTAGTCCGCGAACGCCTGGCGGATCTCGTCGCGCGTGTTCATCACGAACGGACCGTACTGCACGACCGGCTCGCCGATCGGCCGCCCTTGCAAGAGCAGGATCTCGCTCTCGGTTGCGCCCGCCTCGAGCGTGAGCGCGCGGTCGGCACGCACCTCGATCTCGTGCGACGGCGGGATCTCGCGTCCGGCGACGCGCAGGCCGCGGCCCTGAAAGAAGTAGAGCGCCCGGTTCGAGCCAGGCGCGGCCGGCGGCACCGTCCAGCGCGCGCCCGGCGCCATCTTGATGGTCCAGATCGCGACGTCGCTCTTGGCGCTCGATGCCCACGAATCGGGCGGAGGCGCCGGCGGCGCGACGTCGCCGAGCCGTCCCGCGACCACGGCGACCTCGATCGGGCGGCCAGCCTCGTCGGTGAACGTGGGCCGCGGGATCGTCGGCGCCCAGAGCATCGAGAAGTACGGCGCGACCATCTTGTTCGCCGCCGGCAAATTCAGCCAGATCTGGAACAGCTCGAGCGGATTCGGCTGCGCGCGCTCGATGAGCGGGAACATCTCGGCGTGCTGGATGCCGCCGCCCGCGGTGAGCCACTGCACGTCGCCGCCGCCGTAGCGCGCGGTCGCGCCCAGCGAGTCGGAGTGATCGAGCAGGCCGCGCCGCACGACGGTGACGGTCTCGAAGCCGCGGTGCGGGTGTTGCGGGAAGCCCGGCACGACCTCGCCGTGGTACATGCGCCAGCCGTCGACGCCCGCGAAGTCCTCGCCGATGTTGCGTCCGGCCAGCGACGCCGCCGGTCCGAGTTGCTCGTTGCCGGCCGGGTAGTGATCGTCGTGGTGCACGCAGAAGAGGAACGGATCGTGGGTGCGCCAGGGAAACCCGAGCGGAGTGACCGACAGGATCGCATCCGCGTCAGCGGAGGCAGCGGCGTTGGACTTCATCGCGCTTGGCCCTTTCTCCATCTTCTTCGCCTGCGGCGAGCAGGCCGCGGCGGTCGCGCCGGCGGCGGTGCCGGCGGCGATCAGCTTCAGTGTCTCGCGGCGAGTGACCCGGCTCATCGACGACGGTCAGAGTATAGCGGGCGGAAGTCGCGCGCGCTCGCCAGCAGCGCGCGGACCGTGGTCATCACCGGGCCGAGCGGGCGCCGAAGATCGCAGCGGTCCGCGGATCCCAGTTGTCTCCGAGAACGTACCTTGGATCGCTGTAGTTGGAGATGAGGAGCGCATCTCGCGGCTGCTCGAGCTGCCGCGAAACGGCCAGCCGCACGTCGACGGCGACCGGCTTTCCCGACTCGCTCCGGCTGTTGTGCTCCCAGAAATGGACTCTGGGCGGAGCGGTCGGGGCGCCCGCGTCCGCACCGTTGCCACCGCCCTGGAGCTCCCAGAGCACCGGATGCATGCCGGGGCCGAACACGCTGTCGATGATCACCACCTCGCTGTCGGGAAAACGCGCAGGCTTGATCCGCGACAGATAGTTGTCTACCGCGCCGGGCGCCGTAGCGAACTTGCATTTGACGTAGATGAAGCCGTGGTGGGTGCCGGGGTTTCGAATCTGGGTGTAGAAGCCGTGCGAGCGGATGGACAGACAGGTACAGCGTACGAAGAAGCACGGGCCCTGACCCCACATGAAGTCCACGTCGCCCTCGATCGTGCAGTTGGCGACGTAGGCCTGCCCGTTGATCTGCAGCGTGTCCTGCGTGCTGACCAGGTTCACGTCCTTGATGATCGCCCGCGCCGAGGCGGTGCCGTTCAGGATGATCGCCTCCGCCTGCGAGCCACCGGACGGCGTCGCGTTGCGGATCGTCAGGTTGGCCACCACCAGCTCGTTCGCTCGATGGGCCATGAAGACCGCGCGGCGATAGATCGCGTCGCCCCGGGAGATGATCGCGTCGCTGGGATTCGCGCCGTCGACGGCGTAGGGATTCCCATCGGCGTGATTGAACCGATCGTTGTTCGTGTAGGTCAGCAGAGTCCGTGCGCGATCCTCGCCCATCAGCGTGATCGCGTGCTTGTTGGTGAAGAAGACGATCTCGGTGTACGTGCCTCTGCGCACGAAGATCGTCGTGGGAACGGTGTTGCCGTCGGGGATGAAGTCGAACGCGCCCTGCACGGTGGCGAAGTCCCCGGTGCCGTCGGCGGCGACGATCAGCTTGCGGCCGTTCGCGGGCGGCGGCGCTGCCTTGGTCGTGAAGTGCCACGCCGCCCGTGGGCCTTTCACCTGCGTGCCCGCCGGATCGTCACGGAGGACGTTCGCGTCGATGCGGATGTCGTAGGCCTTGCCGTAGGCGAGCGCGCCGTTTCGCGGATGGATCGTGAGCTCGGTGCCCGCGACGATCACGGGACGATACTTGAAGCCGGACATGCCACCGATGGATTGCGTGGCGGTCGGCGCGCCGACGTCGATGGTCTCGACGACCCGCCCGTCGGCGGCGTCGACGATCTGGATCTTGCCGCCCGAGCCAATCGTGGGAGGCGCAGCGAACGTGAGCCGCAAGGGCGTGTCGGGACAAACTCCCCGGGCACCATCAGCGGGGAACAGCTGGGGTGGCGGCGCGGCGTGAGGGACCGCAGCCTGACCGGAGGATACGCCGCCGGCCCAAACGATCGCGGCCGGACAGAGAATCCACGCCATGAATGGGCGCACCCGGGCAATCTGCCCGCTGGCGAGCGCTCTGTCTACCGGCCGGGGCGCCTGACGCTTGCGCCGCGGTCAGACGAGCTGATTCAGGAAGCTCTCACCGCGTTCGAGCGGCGCCAGGTCGAGGCCGTCGGCGATGGTCTGGCCCAGATCGCAAAAGCTCGCGCGCACGCCGAGCGGCCTCGATTTCACGCCGGGGCCGAACGCCAGCAGCGGCACACGCTCGCGCGTGTGGTCGGTGCCGGGAGTCGTCGGGTCGTTGCCGTGGTCGGCGGTGATGAACGCGACGTCGCCGGCACGCATCGCGCCTTGAAACGCGGGCAACCAGTCGTCGAGCTCGCGCAGCCCACGGTAGAAGCCAGTGGTGTCGTTGCGGTGGCCGTAGAGCATGTCGAAGTCGACGAGGTTGACGAACAGGAGCCCGCGTCCGAGCTGCGGCAGCGCCTCGAGCGTCAGCCGCAGTCCGTCGACGTTCCCCTCGCTGTGCAGCGATGTGGAGATGCCGCGCCCCGCGAAGATGTCGCTGATCTTGCCGACGCCGACCACCGGCAGGCCGGCGGCGACGATCGAGTCGCACAACGTTGGTTCGGGCGGCACCAGCGAGTAGTCGCGCCGGTTGTATGTACGCTGGAAATGCCCGGGCGTGCCCACGAACGGCCGTGCGATCACGCGCCCGATGCGGTGGCGGTCGGCGACCGCGCGCGCCCGCTCGCAAATCGCGTACAGCTCGTCGAGGGGGATGACCCCTTCGTGCGCGGCGATCTGAATCACCGAGTCGGCCGACGTGTAGAGGATCAGGTCGCCGGTCGCCATTTGCTGCGGGCCGAGCTCCTCGATGATCGCGGTCCCCGACGCGGTCTTGTTGCCGCAGAGGCCGCGCCCGCCGGCCGCTGCGCGGAGCTCGTCGAGGATCAGCGGGGGAAATCCCTGCGGGAACGTTGGCAGCGCCTGGTTCGTCACCAGGCCCGCCATCTCCCAGTGACCCGTGATCGTGTCCTTGCCCGCCGACGCCTCGGTCATGGTGCCGTAAGCGCCGCGCGTCTGGCCCGCTCCCACCCCGGCGATCGTCGTCGTATGCCCGAGCCCGAGCAATTCCAGATTGGGCAGCGCCAGCGGCCCCACCGCGCGCGACAGATTGCCGAGCGTGTCGGCACCGGCATCCCCATATTCGGCCGCGTCGGGCGCGCCGCCACACCCGACGCCGTCAGCGACGAGAATGATCGCGCGCTCGATCCGCATCGTTCTTCATTCTAGCCGTTCCCGAGGCGTGAGGCCCGAGGCCTCTCCGGTCACGCGAACCCGTCGCCCTCGTCGGCGTAGTTCTCGAAGCGGGTGTACTCCTTGATGAAGGTGACCTTGACCGCGCCGGTCGCGCCGTTGCGGTGCTTGCCGATGATCAGCTCCGCCACCGCCGTCGGGCCGGTGTCGTTGCCCTCGCCCTGCATGTCCTCCCGGTGGATGAACAGGATCAGGTCGGCGTCCTGCTCGATCGCGCCCGACTCGCGCAGGTCCGAGAGCTTGGGCTTTCCCTCGCGCTTCTCGACCTCGCGGTTCAGCTGCGACACCGCGATGATCGGCACCTTGAGGTCCTTGGCCAGCGACTTGAGCCCGCGCGAGATCTCGGCGATCTCTTGCTGCCGGTTCTCTTCCTTGCGTCCGCCGCCGCCGCGCGCGAGCTGCAAGTAGTCGACGACAATCAATCCGAGTGGGGGCGGCGGCGCGCGCCCGTCGACTGGTTCCTGCGGCGGGAAGTAGCGCGGGTCGCTGCGGAAGCGGCGCGCCTTGGCGCGGATCTCCATGATCGAGATCGCCGACGAGTCGTCGATGAGGATCGGCGCCTCCGCGAGCCGCCCGCTCGCCGGGTGGATCTTGTTCTTCCAGTCGGAGTACTCGAGGAAGCCGCGCTTGATGCGTGAGGAATCGATGCGCGCCTCCCCGGCGAGCATGCGTTCCATCAGCTCGTACTTCGACATCTCGAGCGAGAAGATCAGCACCGGGATCTTCTTCATCGCCGCGTGCACCGCGACGTTGACCGCCCACGACGTCTTGCCGCCGCCGGGGCGCGCCGCTACGATGATCAGGTTCTCTCGCTGGAGCCCCGCGGTGTATTCGTCCAGCTTGGTGAAGCCCGTCGGCACGCCGGTCACGGCTTTTCTTTCGGACGCCCGCACCTCGATGTTGTGCAGGACCTCTTCCATCATCTCGCCGGTCGACGAATAGCTCTCGCGGCGGTTCTGCTGCGCGACCTTGAAGATCGCGGTCTCGGCCTCGTCGAGGAATGACTCGAACTCGCCGAAGTCGCCGTAGGCGCGCGACTGCACCTCGGCGCAGGCGGCGATGAGGCGGCGCAGCGTCGACTTCTCTTTCACCAGCCGGCCGTAGTGGGCCACGTTCTCTGCGGTCGGCACGGCGTTGGCGAGCGCGAGCAGGTAGCCCTCGCCCCCCTCGAGGCGGGGCAGCATGCCGCGCGTCTTCAGCTCGTCGGCGACGGCGATGACGTCCAGCGGCTGGCGGCGCTTGTCGATCGCCAGCATCGCATCGAAGATCTCCCGGTGCGCCGGCAGGAAGAAGTCGTCGACCTGAAGCGCCGTGGCAATCTCGTCGAAGGCGGCCGGCTTGATGAAGACCGACCCCAGCACCGATTTTTCGGCGTCGATGGAGTGGGGCGGGTTACGGACCACCAGGGGACTGGACGAGCCCGAATTGGTCGATGCGAGCTCTAACATTGAGCCCCTCAACCTACAAGACCGTGACAGGGGCGGCCATCACCAAGGCACTAACAGGGTTACCCACAAGCTATCCACAGCCTGTTATTTCGCCGGTCACCGACGGCGCAGCGCGACTCTCGGATTGTGAGCCGCCGCCGCTGCTTGCCGTGACCTCTGACTTGGATCGCGTGTGTCCGAAACACGTGTGATCCCCGTTACGGTATCTTGAGGAGGTTTGATGCGCCGCACGTCTGCTCTCTGGGTTGCGAGTCTGTTCGTCGTGGTTGGCTGCGCGGTCGGCGGTTGTGCGGGTGAGGTGGCGAACAATGGAAACGGGAGCGGCGGTGCCACCACCGGCGGCGGCGCGTCGGGGACCGCCGGCGCGAATGGAGGTGGCGGCAGCAGCGGCCCGGGCGCGGGCGGCGCCACGAACGGGCAGGGCGGGTCGGCCGTCTCGACCGGCGGCGTGACCGGCACGGCGGGCGGCGGCGCCGGCGGCAGCACGACCAGCTCCGGGGGGATGACCGGGGCGGGCGGCGCGCCCGGCATGGGCGGCGTGCCCGGAACCTGCGACCCGGGAACCTCCACGACGGCCTGGGCGACCAGCTGTCCCACCGCGCCGGCGAGCACCTGCGTCGCCGGCACGTGGACCGCGGTCGGTCCCGACTCCGGCAACACCGACACCACACTGGTCGCCGAGTCGGCGCACTTCGCGGTCTACTCCAACGGCGCGATCACCGCCGCGCAGGGCATGGCGGCGACCGACGAGCTCGAGAACGTGATCTGGCCAAACCTGTTCGGCAGCCCGATCTTCTTCCCCGAGCCGTACTGCAACTCGACGACGAAGTCCAAGGCCAGCGTCGTGGTCAAGACCACCTTCGGCCTGACCGGCGGCGGCTTCGGCAACGGCTTCATGGGCATGTGGATCGGCCCCGGCGCGACGGCGGACCACTGGGGTCTCGCGCACGAGTTCATGCACTCGGTGCAGTCGACCACGCGCGGCCTGCAGTGCCAGGGCCCGCCGTCGACGCAGGCCTACTGCGGCTGGATCTACGAGAGCCACGCCAATTGGCGCGCGCAGCAATTGCCCGAGTACCACCAGACCGCGATCCACTGCTCGGAGATGCTGGTCAACGCGCCCAACATCTACTTGGGCTCGACCCGCACTCGTTACTGCAACTGGCAATTCATGGAGTTTCTCAAGGACAAGTACTGCTACAAGGCGGTCAACGACATCTGGACCTCGCCCACGACCAGCAACGATCCATTCACCAACATCATGACGACGCGTGGCTGGACCGTGAGTCAGCTCAACGACTTCTTCGGCGAGTGGGCCACCCACAACATCACCTGGGACTATCAGGACCCGCCGCCCGGACCGACCGCGGGCATGAACCAGAGCGCCCTCTATCGCTCACCGGCGCGCAGCTTCACCGCGGGCGGCTACGACACCATCACCAGTGTGTCGCTGCCCGAGCGGCGGATGCGCACCGTGCACATGGAGGTGATGGACGCGACGAACCGTCGCTACTCCGTGCCGCCGATGCAGGCGCCGCAGCGCTGGGGCTACAACCTCATTCGGTTGTTCCCGGATCCGGGCGCAACCAGCGTGACCGTCACCTTCCGCGGCGTCACGCAGACCGCGGCCAACTCCGACTGGCGCTGGGCGCTGGTCGCCACCGATTCGGCGATCACCAAGCCGCGCTACAGCCAGCTGCAGCGCGGCTCGGATGCAGCGCTCACGTTTTGCGTGAACGCCGGCGAGGCGCTGTGGTTGGTGGTCACCGCGACGCCGTCGGTTCAGCAGCACGTCTACTGGGATCAGCTGTATCCTTCGGTCTACCGCTACCCGTACATGATCCAGGTCGCGGGCGCGCAGCCCGACGGCTACCAAGCCAACGCGCCCAAGCCGTCGGCGACCGGCGCGGTCTGGGCCAACGGCGGCGGTTGGGTCGCTACCGGCGCCAGCGTGGCGACGGGCGCCTTCGTCGGCCCCTACGCGGCCGTGCTCGGCGGCACCGTCGGTGCCACCGCGCGCGTCGATGACCACGCGATCGTCATGACCGGCTCGACGCTCACCAGCGGCACCGCGAACGGCATGACCATCCTCATGAACGGCTTCACCGTGAGTGGGTCCGCGCGCGTCACGCTCGGCTGGCCCAACGGCCCCGGCTGGTTCGAGCGGCCGGTGTCAGCGTCGGGCACGGCCGTGCTCCTCGGCGACATCGAGTACCGCGGGGCCAACCTGACCGAGACCAGCGGCTCGTACTGCGGCTTCGTCGACAACACGATCACCAGCAACTGCACGGGTGCCGACGTGACCGCGGCGCCTCCGTACGTCTGGCGGCCGTAGGCAATCGCTACCGTGACCGTGCGCGCTGGTCTCGACGGACTCCGATGCTTACCGTCCCGGTATGAAGGTCAGCGGATTGCGCGGCTGGGCCGCCGGTTTGGCTCTATCGACGATTGGCATCGCGGCGTCCGGTTGCTACGCCGAGGCAGAAGGCACCATCCCCCCGCCTCAGTATGAGTACGGCTATGCGCCGGTCTATTACGATGGCTACGTCGTCTACTACGACGAGGCTGGCCGGCCTTACTACTACCTGAACGGCGCCGTTCAATTCGTGCCGCCGACGTCGCCTCTGTACCTCGGCCTCGTCGAGCACTGGCACACCTTCGGGCCGCACTATCGAGACTGGAACGTCCACGCCGGCGAGCGCTACCGGACCTATCGTTTTCACGGTCACCGGCGCTGACCGGCGCGCCCGGAACATTACCTTCGGTACTACGGAGGTAGCCATGAAGATCACAGTCATGGGTCTCGGGCTGATCGGTTCGCAGGTGGCCCGCAAGCTGACCGCGGCCGGACACGAGGTCGTGCCGGCAGCGCCTTCCACAGGTGTCGACTTGATCACGGGGAAAGGCCTGGCAGAGGCGCTGAACGGCGCCGAGGCCGTGGTCAACCTGGCGAACTCGCCGACGTTCGACGAGGCTTCGCTGGACTTCTTCCGCACCTCGATGAGCAACTTGCTCGCCGCGGGACAGGAGGCGGGCGTCAGACACCAGGTGATCCTTTCGATCATCGGCGTGGATCAGGTGCCGCAGCTGGTTTACTACCGCGCCAAGGCTCTGCAGGAGGAGCAGCTCCGCCAGGGGCCGACGCCGTACTCCATCGTGCGTGTCACGCAGTTCTTCGAATTCATGAGCTGGCTCCTGTCCGACACCTCCGACGAGAACACCGTTCGCTTGCCCTCGACTCATCTGCAGCCGATCGCGGCCGCGGACGTCGTCGATGCGGTCGTCAAGGTCGCGACCGGCTCGCCCCTGCAAGGCATCTGGAACGTCGCCGGACCGGACGTCTTCTCACTCGACGAGCTCGGCAGGGTCACGCTCGCCGCACACCACGACGCGCGGACCGTCGTCACCGACGAGAAGGCGGGATTGTTCGCGGGCGTATCCGGCGACGTGCTGACGGCGGGCCCCGGCGTCCCTCTGGCGCCCACTCACTACAAGGACTGGATTCAAAAGTCCGTCTAGCCCCGGCCGGCGCGCACGGCCTCGATCCAGGCGAGGCCGAAGCGCGTGTCGGGCTCCAGGTAATGGCCTTCGCTCCATTCGTTGAGCGAGGCGACGAACACCAGCTGCTGATCGTCCGGCAGGCCAGACGCGCGCGCGTGAGCCACGGCGCGCGCGACGGCGACCCGGAAGCGGTCCGGGTGCTCGCCGGTGATCACCGGCGACCAGGGATACCGGTCGGGGCGGGCGTCGCCGAAGTCGGCGCCGCGCGGCGAAGCGTCCCAGCCGGGCGCCACCGACGGATGATAGGGAAGTTGCGCGCGCGCCGCCACCAGCGGCCACTCCTGTGCGCGCCGCGCGGCTCGTTCCTCGTAATCCTGCAGGAACGGGGCCTTCCATTCGGGCAGGTGGACATAGTGGGTGACGCTGTCGAAGCCCGCGCCCGCCAGCTGGCCGACGACGTCGTCGCTGGGGTCGATCGCGGCCAGGTGCAACGGTGGCAGGCCAGCTGACGCGAGCATCGCGCGCGCCGCCGCGATCGCGGCGCGGGCGCCGTCGACGCCGAGCTCTCGGATGAAGAAGGTCGAGTCGAAGATCGAAAGATAGGCACGGCCGCCGACGCGGATGTAGCCGTGGCGGACGAAGTAGCGAACGGCCAGGTAGCGGACCAGCGCGACGAAGTCGTCGACGTCGGTTGGCACCAGCCGATCGGGGTCGATCACCGGAACGTCCGCGCGGCGCACCGGCAGCACGCGCCGGGGCATGCGGTTCGCCCACATGACTGCGAACGGAAAACTTCGCCCCGAGGGACTGCCGAGAAAGCCGGCGTCGAGCGCATCCTGGAACACCCGCTTGCCGCGGCACCAGAAGAAGCCGAAGACCAAACCGTCTACACCGTGGTCGCGGCAGAGGGCGATGCGGCGCTCGACGGCCGCAGGATCGCGATCGTCGTAGCGACCCCAGAGCGGCAGGCGCGGTTGCACGTGGCCCGGGAAGCGTGGGGCGCTGCCATAGACCAGATCCCATTCGGTGAAGCCGGGGTAATAGCTCTCGTCGCGCTCCGGGATCGGATGCCAGCCAGGGAAGACGTAGGCGAGGACGCGCACGAGCCACGACGTTAACATCCGTGGCGGTGCGTGCGATCCGGTCGGCGCTTCGCCACACCACCTCCAGTTCTTCCCGGTGGGCCTCGCTATGGCAAGCGCTGGAGGCTGCCGGTTGTCAGGGCGTCGTCACGACCACGTCGTCGAACTGCGCTATCGCGCTGTCGGTCTGCAGGCCGATCTCGCCGCTGGGGTAGGTGGCGTCGGATGCGGTCAGGATCAAGCTGCCGTTCAAATAGGCGTTCAGGTTGGTGCCGACCGCGGATAGGCCGACGGTGTACCAGGTGTTGGCGGTGATGACCGCGGCGCTCGTCGTGGCGAGGGTCGTCTCGACGTAGCTCGACACGCGGCGGATGTCCATGCGGCCGTCGGCGCGGAGCGCGAGCAAGTAGTAGTCGCCGGGTAAGCTGACGCGCGCGCAGATTCCGGCCAGGTCGTTCGCGCTCGCGCCCGCGAACGCGTTGACGTTGATCCTGGCTTCCATCACGACGTCGTCCCAGCTCGGATCGCCTGCGATCGAGACGCTCTCGGGAGTGAAGGCGCCGGAGCGCTGGTAGACGGCGCTCGTGTCGCCGCCGCTGCCGGCGACCACCTGCCAGTCGTCGGGATTGGTCGCCGTCCAGGTGTCGGCGAGGCCGCTCTCGAAGTCGTCCTCGAACAGGGTCGCTCCGCTCGCCAGAGCGGCGCTACCACCCAGGCCGGGGTTGATGATACCTCCGCCGATGCCGGCGAGCTTGCCACCGAAGCCACCGATCCCGAACGTGCCGCCGGCGCCGCCGAGGCCGACGCTGGTGAACCCGCCCGAGCCGGTGCCTGCGCCGATGCCGCCCATACCGCCGATGCCGCCCAGGTTCCCGCCAGAGCCGGTGCCGCCGCTGCCAGTGCCTGCGCCGGCACCGCCAATGCCGATGATCCCGCCGGCTCCGGTGCCGCCGCTGCCGGTTCCTACGCCGGCACCGCCAATGCCGATGATCCCGCCGGCTCCGGTGCCGCCGCTGCCGGTTCCTGCGCCGGCACCGCCGATGCCGGTTCCGCCGGCTCCACCGCCGCCGGAACCAGTCAAACCGCCGATGCCGCCGCCTCCTCCGGTGCCGGGCGTGCCACCGGTGCCGTTCACGCCGCCGGTGCCGCTGACGCCGCCGCTACCGGTCGTGCCTCCGAAGCCGCCTCCGTCTCCCGCGTCGATGTGGCCGCTCGAGCCTCCGTCGGCCGACATGCCGCCGGCGTCGCCGTTGTACGCGCCGCGGGTGCCGGCCGCCGCCTCGGAGACGCACGCACCGTTCTGACAGGTGAAGCCGTCGCTGCACATGGGGAAACGCACACAGCTGCGCGCGAGGAAGAGAGACAGCTGCTGCGCGGTACCGCTCACGAACGAGACGGTGGCCGACTGGGTGACGATGGTCTCGCCGCCGAGCATGCCGATCGCCTGGACGCGGAACTGCCGGTCGTTCTTTCCGCTCGGGACCAGCGCCACCCGGATTGGCAGGGCGACCTTGCCCTGGCCGCTTCCGAGCGCGAACGGGTAGCTGAGCTCGCCGTCGGCGACGATGAGGTTGATCGTGTCGAGCTCGCTACCGGTCGAGAGATCGGACGCGACGGAAACGACCATCGCCGTGTGGTTGATGCCGCCGCCGCATCCCGCGGCGAGCGCCAGCAGCGATGCCGCGAGCCAGGCCCGCGGGGGCCACCGGCGCGGCGACCTTTTCAGTGCAGCGTCCCGCACGGCACGATCCCCAGGCAATCTGGAGAAGAGGAGTGGTTTCGGGTGAGCAGCAACGCGGTGATCACGCCGGCGACGACGGCGCCTCCGGCGACGCCCCAGATCCACCAGTGGCTCGACTCATTCGAATCGGCGGGGCGCGCGGGTGCGGGCGTCGCTTCGAGCGTCGTCATCGCCGCGGGCGCTTCGGTGTTGGGCGCGGCGAGCGCGAGCGCGGTCGGGGGCGTGGCGGCGGTCGCGGGTGCCGCTGGCGCTGGCGCTGGTGGCGCCGGTTCGGGCGTCGGCGGAGCGACCGTGGTCGCGGCCGCGGGCGGCTTGCTCACCGGCGCTGGCGCGGTCGTCGCCGTCGCGGCCGCCTTCGCCTTGGCCACCTCGCGCTCCAGCTCCTGTCGCCACTTCTCCGCCTGTGCACGATTCTGCGTGCCCGGGGGTGCGGTACGCAGGAAGGAACGATATCCGTTGAGCGCCTTCTCCAGCTCGCCGTTCATACGGTTGGCCTGCGCGATGTTGAACAGCAGCGCCGGGTCGAGAAACAGTCGATAGGCCGCCTCGAACTCGGTCGCCGCTTCGGAGTATTGCCCCAGGTTGTAGGCAGCGAGGCCCTTCTTGTAGTGCTCGCGCGCCTGGTCCTGCTCGCTCGACTGGGCGAGCGCGGGACGCGCGCCCAGTACGAGCAGGCTGGCGATGAGGGCCGCCGCCAGAAGACGCCCGGGAGCCAGGCGAACCTTCGAATCGCGAAACGCGGCCATTCCGGCCTTCCATTGTAGAGAGCTTCGCGGACGACCACAATCGCCGTCCGCGGTACCGTCGCTGTGCGAGGTGTGCGGAGATGCGCGACCCGGAGCGCGATCTAGCTCAGGGCGGCGGCGAGCAGAGGTCAGTCTGGGGACCACAGCTCATCAGCTGCGACACGAGGACGTTTCCATAATCGATGCAGCCGTTCGTGCAGGTCGCGTCTGGCGTGCCGCAGGTCTCGCCGCCCACGAGCGCACCATTCTGGTTGTTGTCGTAGATGCAGGCGTGGTGGCCGAACGCAAACCCGGGGATGTTTTGGTTTCGCCAGACCTGGTATTGCCCGCAAGTCGACTGAGTCGTCGTGGTGCGGTCGTTACAGGCATTGTTCTCGACCTGCTGCGTGAATCTTCCGGCACAAAGCCAGTCGCTCGACGACAGCGGCTCGAAGCAAGGGACAGGTCCGTCGGGAGCGGCGACGGCAGCGGCATCGGTGACCGTAGCGGTCCTGCTGCAGTCGAGCCCGGTGACGAGGAGAGAAGTCACCACGGTCAAGTGCCCGATCAGTTTCACGACGCACCCCCGATCGGGGAAGTTACAACAAAACGGGGGCCGCGCCGTCTCCGGCGGGCCCCCGCGAATCGCTCGTTTCGAATCGCGCGCCCGTGCGCGCGATGCGCCGTTATTCCTTCTTGACCACCCAGACCTTGATCTTGGCGGTCACGCCCTGGCCGAGCTTGATCTGCACCTCGGTCATGCCGAGGGACTTGATCGGCTCGTCGAGGTGGATCTTCTTGGTGTCGATCGTCACCTTCTGCTCCGCGAGGGCCTCGGCGATGTCGCGGCTCGTGACCGAGCCGAACAGCTTGTCCTCGTCGCCCACGGCGCGCGCGATTGAGACGGTCAGCTGTCCCAATCGATCGGCCTCGGACTGCAGCTCCTTGGAGAGCTTCGCCGCGCGCGCCGCGATGACGCGCTTCTCGTGCGCCACGCGCGCGACGTCGTCGGCGGTTGCGGGGACCGCAAGCCCGCGCGGCAGCAAGTAGTTGCGCCCGTAGCCTTCCTTGACGCTGACCACCTCGCCGGACTTGCCGAGGTTGTCCAAGTCTTCCTTGAGAATGAGCTGCATGGCTTAGGTCCCCGTTACCGCGAACGGCATCATCGCGATCATACGAGCGCGGTTGACGGCCGTCGAGATCTCGCGCTGGTGCTTGGCGCAGTTGCCCGAGATGCGGCGGGGCACCAGCTTGCCGCGATCGGTGATGAAGTACTTGAGCAAGCCGGCGTCCTTGTAGTCGATCTTGATCGTCTCGTCGCCGCAGAACTTGCACATCTTGCGGCGTCCGACCGGACGCTTCTTGTCGTCGCGGCCCTCGCCGCTGCCGCCACGGCCGCCGTTGCGGTCTCGGTCTTCACGTTCCATGGGCATGGCTTAGTCCTCTCTCCGGATCGGGTTGTCGACGGCGCCGAACACCGCCTCTTCGAAATCGAACGCGCCTTCCTCGTCCTCGGCGAACACCGAGCGGATGTTGGCCTGGCCGGTCGCGATCTCCTCCTCGTCGGGGCCGGGCGTCGCCGCCTTGGCGAACGCCTCGTCGGTCAGCTCGCTGGTGCGGACCGCGGGGTCGACGTTCTCGGCGATCTTCACCGAGTAGTAGCGGATCACCGGGTCGGTCAGGCGCAGGTTGCGCTCGACTTCTTCGACCAGGCCCGCTGTGCCGAGGTACGAGAAGAAGAGGTAGATCCCCTTCATCTGCTTCTGCACCTCGTAGGCGAGCTTGCGCTTGCCCCAGTTCTCGACCTTGAGCAACGTGCCACCGCCCGCCTCGACGACGCCGCGGATCTTCAAGTTGACCTGGCCGATCACCTCGTTGGTGATGTCCGGGCGCAGGATGTAGATGGTTTCGTACTCACGTTTGCGTCCAGCCATGTCTCGGCTGGATCCGAGTCGCTTTGCTTCTGCCATTGGGTCTCCCTATGGACGTTTGTCCCGCGCCGTCGGCGCGGGCAAGGAGCGGGTCCCGCCGGATCGGCGCACAGTGACCATCACTGCGCGTCTCCGGAACGGACCGGTTTGTCGGACTTCTTCTGGGACTTCTCGTTCTTTTCGTTCTTTTTGACGTTGAATCGGTTCATCGCGGCGGGCAGGCCGTTGGCGAGGATCTCCTCGACGGCATCGGCCGCGACGGAGCGCAGCTCGGGCAGCTCTTTCTGCTCGGCGCGCGAAAAGTCGGAGAGCACGTAGTTCGCGGCGTCACCACCAGGCGCTGGTCTTCCAATGCCGAAGCGCACGCGCAAGAAGTCGGCGCTGCCGAGGTCAGCGATCACCGAGCGCACGCCGTTCTGCCCGCCGTGCCCGCCGCCCGCGCCCAGCTTCAGGCGCCCGAACGGCAGATCTAGGTCGTCGTGCACCACGATGATCGATTCGGGCGCGATCTTCCAAAACTTCGCGACGCGCGCGACGGACTGGCCGCTGACGTTCATGAACTCCATCGGTTTGCACAGAAGGACCCGATCCCCGCGGATGGTCGCCTCGCCGATCTCGGCGCCGAACTTCTCGCGCAGCGGCGGAGCCTTGGCTCGCGCCGCCAGCTCCGCCACGACCTCGAAGCCGACGTTGTGACGGTTGCCGGCATACTCTCGGCCCGGATTGCCGAGCCCGACCACCAGCCACATGCGCGTTGACTCCGACCGCTAGGCTCGGGAAGAGATCCGGGCTACTTGCCCTTCTTCTCTCCTTCCTTCTTTGCAGGGGCCGCGGCGGCTCCGCCCTTGGCTGGAGCGGCCGCGCCCTTGGCGCCCGCCGCCTTGTCGCCCGCGGCGGCTTCGCCACCCGCGGCAGCCGCTGCGCCCTCGGCCGGCACCGCACCCTCGACCGGCGCTGCCTCGGCCTCTACCTTCTCGGCCTTCGGCGCGACGACCGACGCGATCGCTTCCTTGGCGTCCAGCAGCGCGCGCACGCCGGCCGCCAGCTTGAGGTCGCTGACGTGGAGCGCGGTGCCGATGTCGAGCGCCGTGACATCGACCTCGAGCTTGGTCGGGATCGCCGCCGGCTTCGCCGCGATCAGGATCGCATGCATGCTCTGGTGCAGGTTGCCGCCGTTGGTCACGCCGACCGCCTTGCCGGTCAGGATCAGCGGGACGGTGACATGGACCTCATGGTCGAGGTCGATGCGCAGGAAGTCCACGTGCACGAGCCGGCGCGACAGCGGATCGATCTGCGCGTCGCGGATCATCGCCGTCACCTCCTCGTTCTTGCCCTCACCGGCGACGGTGAGCGTGAAGACGGTGTTGCGGCGCCGCTCCTTGTCGAGCGATTGCAGAAGCGTCTTCTCGTCGAAGGTGACCGCGACGGGCTCGCCCTTGTTGCCGTAGAGAACTCCGGGCACCTTGCCTGAGGCGCGCACCTTGCGGGCGGCACCCTTGCCGGACTGCTTCCTGACGTCGACGCTGACCTTCGAGAAATCCATGACCTGTTTCCTTTTCCGTTGTCCGTTAGATGAACAGAGAGCTGATTGAATCGCCGTGGTGGATGCGCTTGACCGCTTCGCCGAGCAGGCGCGCCACCGAGAGCACCTTGACCTTGGGGCAGCCGAGCACTTCGGGCCGCGGCGGGATCGTGTCGGTGGTGATGAGCTCTTCGATCGGCGACGCCATGATGCGGTCGACCGCGGGGTGCGAGAGCACCGCGTGGGTCGCGCACGCGAAGACCGCGCGCGCGCCCTGCTGCTTGATCGCGGTCGCCGCCGCGCACAACGTGCCCGCGGTGTCGACCAGATCGTCGACGATGATCGCGTCACGCCCGCGCACGTCGCCGATGATGTTGACGACCTCGCTGACGTTGGGCGCCGGCCTTCGTTTGTCGATGATAGCCAGGCTCGTGCCCAGGCGTTTCGAGTAGGCGCGCGCACGCTCGACGCCCCCGGCGTCGGGCGAGACGATCACCGCATCATGGTTGAAGCGCACGCGCATGTGGTCCATCAGCACCGGCATGCCGTACAGATGATCGACGGGGATGTTGAAGAACCCCTGGATCTGACCGGCGTGCAGGTCGATCGACAGCAGGCGGTTGACGCCGGCCGCGGTGATGAGGTCGGCGACCAGGCGAGCCGAGATCGGCGTGCGCGGCTTGCTCTTGCGGTCCTGGCGCGCGTACCCGAAGTAGGGAACGACTGCGATGATCGAGCCGGCGGACGCGCGCTTGAGCGCGTCGATCATCACCAGCAGCTCCATCAGGTTGTCGTTGACCGGCGAGCAGGTCGGCTGCACCACGAAGCAGTTCACGCCGCGGACGTTCTCGTTGATCTCGACGTAGATCTCGCCGTCGGCGAAGCGCGTGACTTCGGCCTTGCCGAGCGGGGTCTCGACGTACTTGCAGATGGCTTGCGCCAGCTCGCGGTTCGCGTTGCCGCTGAATATGGTGAGGGCCTTGAGCACTGCTTCGCTGTTTCCTGGGCGTTTTCTTAGGATTTTCCCCGGTCTTTCATGGGCTTCCATGGCCTCTTGGCGCACGGCGACCGGCGGAAGAGCGCGAATCCTGCCATCGACCCCGGCGGCAGTCAACGACGCACCGAGGTTTGGGTGGAAAGCCGACGGCTACCCTGAGCCGATCAGGCCTCAGGCCCTTTGGGGAGGCCCTCCTGGGTAAGGAACGCCCTGGCCTAAAAGCGGCCGGAGACCGCCGCGAAGCCACCCGAGGTGGTCGGGGCGACATCCAGACGCAGCGCGGTCTCCGACCCCTTGCTCTCGCCCGAGCCCGAGGTGAAGGCGTAGGACCAGTACGCCGCCGCGAGCGCGGCCACGCCGACGCCGATGGCGATGTCCGCCCCCTGGTAGACGCGCTTGATGTGGCTCAGCGTGGCGTCCGCGCAGTTTGGAGCGCAGTTCGAGAGGTTCTTGTTGTCATTGCGGCCCCAGAGCGTGAGCACCGCGCCGGTGCCCAGGGCGGCGACGCCTACGCCGGTCAGCACCAAGGGAAGGATCCGGTGGTGCTTGGGAGCGCTCGCCTCTTCGGCGGGGGTTGACTCGGCCGTGGCGGACTCCTCGGGCTCGCCCTTTTTCGCGGCGGCGGTCGCCTTCGCGCGCGCCGGCCGTGACGCCGGTCGCTGGGACGCCTGCTCATCGGTCGGCCCCGCCGACTCGTCGGCGGCGACCGCGCCGCGGCCCGCCTTGCCGATGCTGGCCGTGATGAAGCGGTTGCGCTGGCCCTGAACGATCAGGATCTTCTGCGTCGCGAACACGCGCCCGTCGGCGATGAACGAGAAATCGTGCATGCCGGGATCGATCGGCAGCGCGCGCCCGTCGAGCTGCGATGCGAACGGCTCGCCGTCGACCTTGACCTGCACGTCGGTGCGCGATCCGCCGGTGGAGTCGGTGACCAGCAGCACGACCGTGGGCGTGTCGAGCTCGAGCTTGGTGTTGCGGTTCGCGCACTGCTGTCGCACGAACGCGCTGCACGGGTTCTGCGCGCACTGACGCAGCAGTATGCGGGCCGCCTGCAGCGCGCCTTCTTGCTCGCGCGCCTTCGCGTCCTTGAGCGCGGCGACGCAAGCTTCTTCGTCGCGCGGGCGAGCCATCTGGGCCATCGCGGGCGAAGCGGCCAGCGCGAGCATGACGATTCCGACAAGGGCAGCGACGGGGCGGAGGCGCGAACAGATCATGGCGGAGTGCTCCTGCGGCGGTGAATCCGGACGGTGGGTGTCTGACGAAAGAGTATCGCCAACAGCGTTCGAAATGCAGCGTCCCAAACTGTGGCCGAGGTTTTCCATGATGACGCGGTGATAGGCCTGGAGCGCCGCGGCTAGGGCAGATCCTTGGAGAAGGCCACGGCCCACTTGGGTTGCGCCGACTTGGTAATCGCCCCAACGAATGGATCCGAGTCCTTGCGGTGGCCCCAACGGAAGGTGGCCAAAAGCGGCAAAGTGACGAACAAAAAGGGACAGCGGCGCGCGCGAAAGGTTCTTCGCGTGAGTCATCCGCGGCCGACGTTACACCAGGTCGCGCGGCGGGAAAGCCGAAACTAGAGGTCGACCTGGCCGAGCACGAACTTCATGTTGCTGTCGTCCGTGATCTTGAGCGAGCTCTTGGTTTCCGGAGGCACCATGGTGTCCATGCGCGACCAGTTGGTGCGTTCCACGAGCAGAAAGGCGCGGTGGCCGCGGTGCTTGGCGACCCAGTCCTTGAAGTTCTCGACATTGCGGTCTCCGAGAAAGACGGTCTTCTCGCCGGGTGGGCCGTCGTAAATCTCGTTCTCGGTATAGAAATTCTCGCCGCGCCAGTACATCTGCCAGACCAGCAGCTTCTCGTCCGGCGAGCGGCGATTCCGGTAATAGGTGGCGATCAGCCCCTTCTGCGTCCAGTACGGCGTAACCTGTTTCATGTAGCCGTCGAGCAGGAAGAATGTAAAAGCGATCGCCGCCAGGCAGAGCCCCCAGGCCGCCCAGCGCTGGATGCGCGGCCGCGCCAGCGCGAGCGCGCCGATCGCGAAGACGATCGCGAACACGATCAGCGTGGTCTCGTAGTGCAGCCCGGGCGGCCAAGGCCGGCCCTTGGGCGTGTTGATGTAGTCATACGAGAACAGCCAGATGAAGTGCTGCGCGCTGTTCTGCGCCGCCACCAGATCGACCATCACCAGCGCCAGCAGCGGGATGCCGACCACCGCGATCGCGCCGGCCGCGCGCCCGTCGCGGCGCTCGAGAAGATCGTCGAGGAAGCAGCCGATCACGATCGCCAGGCCGGGCAGCGCCGGCAGGATGTAGTGGTGGAACTTGGTGACCGACATCGACACGAGGGCGTAGGCGGAGACGAACCAGATCGCGCCGAACCAGTAGATGCCTTGCCGGCGTACGTCGCGCTCGGGCCGCATCACCAGCGCCGCCAGCGCCCCCGGCGCGATCGCCAGCCAGGGCAGCACGGCGTAGCCGAGCTCGCGCAGGAAGTACTCGAAGCTGCCACGGTCGCCGTGGCGCCCGAGCACCAGCCGCCGCCAGTGGTTGTCGCCGTAGAGCTCGTCCCAGAATGGACGCCCGTGGCGAATCAGCATCGCGTGGTGCCAGGGAATCGCGACCACGGCGCAGGCGAGCAGCGCGACCGCGACGCCGAACAGCAGTTGCGCGCGCCGGAGCCGGCGCCAGTTCCAGGTGAACGCCAGGTAGGCTAGGAAGATGATCACCGGCAGCCCGAGGCCGGCCAGGCCCTTGGCCAGCGTCGCAATCCCGCACAGGATGGCGGCGATGAAGAGATAGAGCGGCGCCTTGTAGCGGACCAGCGACGCGAGGATGAAGAACGCCAGCGCGCCCGCGATGTACGGCAGCATGACCACGATGCCGGCGAGGCGCACCGTGCGCGAGCCGAGCGTGAAGGTCCACTGCAGCTGGATGCAGTTGACGATCAGCTGCGGCAGCGCGGTGACCGCGAAGATCGCGACCGTCGCGTAGAAGAGCGGATGGTCGGGCCAGGACAGGCGCTTCCACCGGCGGCGCGGCAAGGTCGCGTCCTCGTCGTCGAACAGCGCCAGCGCGCCCAGCGCCAGCGCCATGGTCATCGGCCCGACGAATGCCATGTCGGTCATCGCCTGGCGCGACACCAGGCTGTACATCGGCGACGTCGCGGCGACGATCGCGGCGAAGACGCCGGCGCGCCGGTTCACGAAGCGCGAGACGCAGAGGTAGAGCGCGTAAATCCCGAGCACGCCCATCAGGCAGAACGGGAGGCGCACGGCCCACTCGGCCTTCGAGCCCAGCGCCAGCGCGCCGGCGGCATCGTGCGCCCGGCCGCGGATGCCGAACAGGTGCATCGCCAGGCTCATGATCCAGAACGACAGCACCGGCTTCGACCAGAAGTGATCGGCATCGATCGGCGCGCCCGGCCACCACAGGCTGATGTAGTCGCCGCGCGCGGTCATCTGGCGAGCGACCTCGGAGTAGTGGGTCTCCCACGGATCCCACAGGCCGTAGGTCCCGGCGAAGGGGACGTAGAGCAAGAGCCCCATCAGGATCACCAGCGCCGTGGTCTGGCCTTCGCTCAGGCGATCGAGCAGGCCGAGCCGCGGCGGAGGTGCGGTCGTGGTCGCGACGGCCGGCGGCGCGTCTACGGTGGGCATGGCGGCGCCCGCGTCGATCGGCTCGGCGGGTGGAGGGGTTGTGCTCATGGACGCGTGGATGCTATTCGCGGCGGGCCGGCGAGGCAATGCGCGATTGCCGGGGGGGTCCGCTGGGAGAGGCGTCGCCCGCGCGCAAGGTCTGCCCTCACCCCGGCCCTCTCCCGCGGCGGACCGCGAGAGAGGGTGACTCGCTGAAGAGCCGCTCCGGCCCCGTGGTGTAGATTAATCACATGCGGTCCCGTCTGTCCCACGTCGATGCCCGCGGCGCCGCGCACATGGTCGACGTCGGCGCCAAGCCCGAGACCGCGCGCGAGGCGGTGGCCAGCGCCGCCGTGCGCATGAGTTCGTCGACGCTGGCGCTGGTGGCCAGCGGTACCGGCGCGCGCGGCAAGGGCGACGTGCTGGCGACGGCGCGGCTCGCGGCGATCGTCGCGCTCAAGCGCACCGCGGAATGGATCCCGCTCTGTCATCCGGTGCGCGTGGTGGGCAGCGACGTCGACCTGACGCTCGACCGCGCGCTGCCCGGCGTGCGCGTGCGCGTGACCGTGCGCGCCTTCGACCGGACCGGCGTCGAGATGGAAGCGATGGTCGGCGCGGCGGCGGCGGCGCTGACGGTCTACGACATGGTCAAGGGGGTCGAGCGCGGGGTCGAGATACGTGCGGTCCAGCTGGAGGAAAAGCGCGGCGGCAAGAGCGGCGAGTGGCGCCGCGCGCGCCGCGGCACCCGCCGGAGGAGTGACCGGGCGTGAAATGAACCGCCTCGCCAGCACCTCTTTCTGATAGGAGAAGCGAAAATGTCATCCCGACACGCGAAGGTCGTCATCATCGGCTCCGGCCCGGCCGGCTATACCGCGGCGATTTACAGCGCGCGCGCCAACCTCGACCCGATCCTCTTCGAGGGCGGCGGGGCCACCATCGAGCCCATCACCGTGCCCGGCGGGCAGCTGATGATCACCACCGAGGTCGAGAACTACCCCGGTTTCCCCAAGGGCGTGCAGGGTCCGGAGCTGATGGACCTGTTCAAGGCGCAGGCCGAGCGCTTCGGCACACGCATCGTCACCGCCGACGTGACCGCGGTCGACCTGTTGCACGAGCGACCGTTCCGCGTGACCTCGAGCGACGCCGAGTTCACCGAGACGCTGGCCGACACGGTGATCATCTCCACCGGTGCGTCGGCCAAATGGCTGGGCATTCCGTCGGAAGAGAAGTTCCGCAACTATGGCGTGTCGGCGTGCGCGACCTGCGACGGCGCGTTCTTCAAGGGCCGCGACCTGGTGGTCGTCGGCGGCGGTGACACTGCCATGGAAGAGGCGACGTATCTCACGCGATTCGCGACGCGCGTGATGCTGGTGCACCGGCGCGACGAGTTCCGCGCGTCGAAGATCATGGTCGAGCGCGCGCACCGCAATCCCAAGATCGAGTTCGTCACCAACGCCGCGGTGGAGGAGATCCTCGGCAACCTTCCCAAGCCCGGCGTCACTGGCGTGCGCCTGCGCGACACCCGCACGGACGCGATGCGCACCATCGAAGCCGGCGGCGTGTTCGTCGCCATCGGCCACCAGCCGAACTCGATGCTGTTCAAGGGCATGCTCGACATGGACGAGAACGGCTATCTGCTGACGAAGCCGGGCTCGACCGCGACCAAGATCCCCGGCGTGTTCGCGTGTGGCGACGTCGCCGACCACGTCTATCGCCAGGCGATCACCGCGGCCGGCACCGGTTGCATGGCAGCGATCGACGCGGAGCGCTTCCTGGCGCACTAGCTGAAGGGGGGCCATGTTAAAGTGGCGCCGTGAGCGAGGAAAAGCCGGCGGGGGCAGCCGAGGACTCCGAAGAGGAGGAGCTCGAGTTCCTCGAGCACGATCCGTCGGTGAGCGCCGCCGCGCCGCTTGCCGACGCAGCGACGGCGCGCCCCGCGGCCCCGGTGGTTCCGATCGTCGGTACGTCGATGCCGATCGAGCAGGCGGTCGAGCTGCTGTCGAAGGTCAACATCTTCTCCGGGCTCCAGCCGACCTATCTGCGGCGCATCGCCGCCCTGGGCCTGGAGGAGCTGCACCCCGCGAACGCGCTGGTCTTCACCGAGGGGACGCAGGGCGACAAGGTCTACCTGATCCTGAGCGGCTCGATCCGCATCAGCCGCAATGTGCCGGGCATGGGCGAGGAGGCGCTGGCGGTCCTGCGCGCCGGTACCTACTTCGGCGAGATGGCGCTCATCGACGATTTTCCGCGCAGCGCCGACGCGCGTGCGCACGAGGACTGCCGCCTATTCGTGGTCCGCAAGGACGACCTGGCCGACCTGCTCTTCGTCGACCGCGACCTCGCCTACGATTTGCTGTGGAGCTTCGTCCGCACGCTCGCCGGCCGGCTGCGCGAAACCAACGACAAGATGACGTTCCTGGCGGTGACCAACCGCTTCTGAGCGCCGACCGGACCCCTCTTAGGGAGAGGGTCCGATCACCTAGTGATACGTCGGCAGCGTCCCGTAGCCGCGCGCCGGCTCGTTGAACGGACGTTGCTGGGCCGCGCTCTCGATGATCTGCGCCGATGTGACCAGCGCCAGGTGCGAGAACGCCTGCGGGAAGTTGCCGATCTGGCGGCGCAGGGCGGGCTCGTACTCCTCGGCGAGCAGGCCGAGGTGATTGCGCAGCCCGAGCAGCCGCTCGAACAGCTCCTCGGCGTCGCCGTGGCGTCCGATGAAGGCGTAGTTGTCGGCCAACCAGAAACTGCATGCCAGGAACGCGCCCTCCGATCCGGGCAAGCCGTCGGTGCCATGCTCGGTGCCGTAGCGGAGCACGAACCCGTCGCGCAGCAGCTCCTTCTCGATCGCCGCGACCGTGCTCGCGACGCGCGGGTCGGAGCCCGGTAGAAAGCCAAAATGCGGGATGACCAAGACGCTCGCGTCCAGTTGTTCGCTGCCGTACGACTGCGTGAACGCGCCGATGCGCGGATTGAAGCCGCGCTCGCAAACCTCGGCGTGGATGCGCTCGCGCAGCGCACCCAGGTGCGGCAGCATGCTCCGACCTTCGTCGCCGCCAACGCCCAGCTCCTCGATCGCGCGCACGACTCGATCGACGGCAACCCAGGCCATCACCTTCGAGTGCGTGAAGTGCCGCCGCCCTCCGCGTACCTCCCAGATACCGTCGTCGGGGCGCTGCCAGGCATCCTCGAGGAACCCGACCAAGTCCTTGGCCGCGATCCAGCCGCGCTCGGTCCCCGGCATGCCCATGCGGCGTGCGGCGAAGATCGCCGAGATCACCTCGCCGTAGACGTCGAGCTGGAACTGGCCCGAGGCGGCGTTGCCGACGCGCACCGGCTTCGAGCCTTCGTAGCCAGGTAGCCAGTCGAGCTCGAACTCCGTCAGCCGTCGCGCGCCGTCGATGCTGTACATGATCTGCAGATCGGCTGGATCGCCGGCGACCGCGCGCAGCAGCCAGTCGCGGAACGCGCGCGCTTCGTCGAGGTAGCCGCCCATCAAGAATGCGTCGAGCGTGAGGCTGGCGTCGCGCAGCCAGCAGAAGCGATAGTCCCAGTTGCGCACGCCACCGATCGCCTCGGGCAGCGACGTGGTCGGCGCGGCGACGACACCGCCGGTCGGTGAGTAGGTCATCGCCTTGAGCGTGATCAGCGAGCGCAGGACGGCCTCGCGCCACCGGCCCTGGTAGGCGCAGCGGTCGGACCAGCCTTGCCACAACGCCGCCGTCGTCGCGAGCGTCTGCTCGGCGTCGAGCGCGGCCGGCGGGCGTTCGTGCGACGAGAACCAGCCCAGCTGCAGCGGGATGCGGTCGCCCTTCTTCACATTCAGGTAGGTGGCCACCCGGTGCTCGTGAATCTGCGGTGCGAACGCCCCCCGCAGCATGAGCCCGTCGGGACCGGCCATGAAGCAGATGCCGTCGCCGTCGCGCTGGATCAGCGGCGCGTACGCGCCGTAGCCGAAGCGCACGTCGAGCAGCATCTCCATCGGCACGTCGCCTTCGAGCCCTTCGACGATGCGGATCAGGTCGCAGCGCTCGCTGACGGGCATGAAATCGATGATGCGAACCGCGCCACCGTCGCACACGAGCTCGGTTTCGAGGATCAGCGTGTCGCCGCGGTAGCGCTGGCGCGTCTCGCGCGTGCGCACGGTCGGGTGAATGCTCCAGCTGCCGTGTTTGTCGCGGCCGACCAGCGCCGCGAAGCAAGCGTCGGAGTCGAAGCGCGGCGCACAGAACCAGTCGATCGATCCGCTGGTCGAGACCAGAGCCGTGGTCAGCGTGTTACCGATGAGCCCGTATTCTTCGATTTTGGACGCCATCGCCGCCCTCCTTTCAACAACGTAAGGATCGAGGAGCTGACAGGTTGACGATCCGATCGTTCTCCTGGATTCTCGCCCGATGAGGGTGAGAGGGAGAAGCGAACGCGCGGCGGTCGCGCTCGTCGTCGCGGTCGCGTTCGGAGCCGGGGCGGCAGGGTGCGGCTCTACCGCGACCATCTCTCACTCCCACGGTATCCTCGAGGCCGAGATCGTGCAATCGGACTCCGGCGGCATCTCGGTGCGCCTGCGATCAGACGAGTCGCCGCTGCGGGTCAACCGCGGCGACATCGTGGACATCGATCACCCCGGCAACGTCGCCATGGTCGCCGGCACCTGCCTGCTGCTTATGTGGGGCAGCTTCATGAGCGAGCGCCCGTTTCGCGACGAGCTGATCGGCCGTGACACCGGCGACGTGAGTCTGGGCGCCCGGCCGTTGACGCTCGTGTTAGCAGTCCCCGGGGCCATTCTTCTCGCCGTTGGCTCGTACCACTACATCTCGTCGGTCCGCGCCGCCTGGGCGTTCGAGCACGCCGATTCGAAATAGCGGCACCGATGCTCCCGGGGACCACCCAGGACCCCGCTGGGCGAAGCGGCGACGGTAGTACGCCGTCCAGGCGAAGATCACGGGAATGCCGAGGGCGGGGACAGCGATCCAGATCGTCGTCGCAAAGGTACGGGTACCAAAGCGCGCGGCGTTGACGACGACGAGCGCGGTGAGCGCGGCGATACAGGAACCGAGCATCCCGCCCATGTGGGCGAACCACCAGTGCAGGGGCGCGGTAGGCGTTCGCAGCCAGTAGCGGAGCTGTCCGGTGCCGGTGATCAGGCCCACCAGCGAGAACGCGATGAACAGCGTGCGCTGCTCGAGCACGCCGTACACCAGCGTCGCGAGCGCCATCGCGACGTTCATCGCGGAAATGCCGAGGTCCCACGCCTTGCGATGCGGCGCGCTGCGCGCCTTGAAGCGGAGCGCGCGCACGCCGGACGACACGCCGGCCGCGGTCAGCGTCGCTACGTAGAAGAGGAACAAGCCGATCGCATGGGCATTGGGGTGGTGCGCGTCGGCCCGCGTGAAACGCAGGATGGCGAGCGCGAACGCCGTGGCCGACACGCCGGTCATCGCGATCACGAATACCCAGCCGACGCGGCGATGCACGCGGCCCCCTTTGGGCGCGACGAGCGGGACGATCATCGACGACAGCGCGATCACGCCGGCGATGACGTGCGGCGTGAGTAAGAGATCGTGCATGGCGCGATGATGGTCGCGTGGCGCTGGGTGCGCATGTGCCGGAGGTCATGCGATCGACCATGACTTCTGGCACGGGCGTCCATGTGCCGAGGTCGGTATGCTTGCCCCGTGCGGCCGGCGGCCTGGATGCGAGCGGCAGGATTCGGCACATGGCTCGTCGCCGTGGTGCCGAGCGCGGTGGCATTTTTGCGCTTCCAGCTCGCGGGTCCGCGCGCGCTCGGGTTCGCGATCGGGGCCATCGGGTTCCTCGCGGCCTACTGTGTGGCATGCCGCACAAGGACCGGCCAGCACAATGCGCCGCTGGCATTGCTGGGTGCACAGTCACTCGCGGCGCTCGCCATGGTGTGGTTCGGGCGCGGCGTCGTGACCGCGGCGATCTTCGTCGTGGTCGCGAGCCAACTGCCGGGCGTTGTGTCGGGCGGCGTCGCGGCCGCTTGGATCGCCCTGCAGTCGGCGGCGATCGCGGTGCGCTTCGAGACGCTGCACACCGGCCCCCCGCTCGCCAACTCCGCGGCGTTCGCTGGCTTCCAGGCGTTCGCGCTCGCCGCGGCCTCGCTGGCCGCGAGCGAGCGGCGTGCGAGCGCCGACGCCGCCGAGCACACCCGCACGCTCGAGCGCTTGCGCGTGGCGCGCGACCTCCACGACACGCTCGGGCACCACCTCACCGCGCTGGGCATGCAGCTCGAGGTAGCCGCGCGCCTGGCCGACGGTCGCGCGAAGGAGCACGTCGAGCGCGCCCACGCGATCGGGCGATCGTTGCTCACGGACGTCCGCGACGCGGTCAGTGACCTGCGCGAGAAGCGTCCGCTCGGCGCGGCGTTGCGGACCCTGGTCGCCGCACCCGGCAAGGCTGCCGTGCGCCTCGATCTCGCCGCGGAGCTCGACGGGCTCGGCGGCGATCAAGCAGAAGCGATCGTCCGCTGCGTGCAAGAAGTGCTGACGAACGCCGCGCGCCATGGCGACGCACGGAACCTGTGGATCGCGATCACCGCCGACCGCTCCGCGATCTGCCTGCGCGCACGCGATGATGGGCAGAGCGCGCCAGCCATCGACGCGATCGCGTGGGGCCATGGGCTCGCCGGCATGCGCGAGCGTTTCGGCGCGCTCGGCGGTCAGGTAGCCGCGCGCCGGACCTCAGACGGCGGGTTCGAGATCGAGGCGAGCATCCCGCGGAGGCGCTGGTGACCATCCGGGTCGCGATTGTCGACGATCAGATGCTCGTCAGAGAAGGCATCCGGGCGCTGCTCGATCTCGTTCCCGAGCTCGCTGTCGCGGCGGAGGCGAGCGACGGCGTCGAAGCGCTCGAAATGCTCGCGCGCGTGCCGATCGACGTCGTGCTCGTCGACGTGCGCATGCCGCGGCTCGACGGTCTCGGCGTGGTGCGCGAGATCGCGGCACGCGCCGCCGCCGGTCACCGCGCTCCGCCGGCGATCGTCTTGACGACGTTCGATGACGACGACACGCTGTTCGACATGGTTCGCGCCGGCGCCAAGGGCTGGCTACTCAAGGATGTCTCGCTCGACGTGCTCGCCAACGCGATCCGCAGCGTCGCCGCCGGCGGCACGATGATCCGGCCGCAGCTCACCGAGCGTGTGCTCCGCGGCCTCGAATCCGCGCCACGCGCCCGCACAGCGCCCGCCTCACCGCTCACGGCGCGCGAGCTCGAGGTGCTGCGCTTGATGGCGGGCGGCTACTCCAATCGTGAGATCGCTGACGTGCTCGGCGTTGCGGAGGGCACCGTGAAGAACCACACATCGAGCATCCTGTCGAAGCTCGAGGTTCGCGATCGCACGCGCGCCGTGCTGACCGCGATCGCGCGTTGCCTCATCTAGCCGGCCGCTTCAGACGTTGAACTTGAAGTGGATGACGTCGCCGTCGCGGACGACGTAATCCTTGCCTTCTAGTGCGAGCTTGGCGTTGGCGCGGCACGCGGCCTCGGAGCCGAACTTGATCAGGTCTTCCCACCAGATGACCTCGGCCTTGATGAAGCCGCGCTCGAAGTCGGTGTGGATCGCGCCGGCCGCTTGCGGCGCCTTGAAGCCGCGCTTGATGGTCCAGGCGCGGCACTCGTCCTCGCCCGCGGTCAGGAAGGTGATGAGGTCGAGGAGCGCGTACGCCGTGCGCGCCACCGCGTGCAGGCCCGGCTCCTTGAGCCCGAGCGTCTCGAGAAACGCCGGCCGGTCCGCGGCGTCGAGCGACGCAATCTCGGCCTCGGCGGCGGCGCAGATCACCACCACCGGCGCGCCCTCGGCCGCCGCGTGCGCCTTGAGCGCGCGCACGTGCGCGTCGGCGTCGGGGTTGGCGAGCTGCTTCTCCGCGACGTTGGCGACGTAGAAGACCTTCTTCAGCGTCAGCAAGCTGCTGTCGCGCAGCAGCGCCTGCTCATCGGCGGAGAGCCCCTGCGCGCGCGCCGGCTTCCCCTCGTCGAGCGCCTTCTTCACCTTCTCGCAGACCTCGAGGGTCAGCTTCTCGTCCTTGGACGCCGGTCCCTTGAGCGCCTTCTTCGCGCGATCGATGCGCTTCTCGACGCTCTCGAGGTCCTTGAGGCAGAGCTCGGTGTCGATCGTGGCGACGTCGGCCAGCGGATCGATGCGGTTGTCGACGTGGACGATGTTGTCGTCTTCGAAGCAGCGTACGACGTGCGCGATGGCGTCGGTCTCACGGATGTTGGCGAGGAACTGGTTGCCCAGGCCCTCGCCCTTGGACGCGCCCCGTACCAGGCCGGCGATGTCGACGAAGTTCACCGTGGCGGAGACCACCGACTTCGGATGGTAGAGCGCGACGAGCGCGTCGAGCCGGGCATCGGGCACCGGGACGACGCCGACGTTCGGCTCGATCGTGCAGAACGGATAGTTGGCCACGGCGGCGCCCGCCGCGGACAGCGCGTTGAAAAGCGTCGATTTGCCGACGTTCGGCAAACCGACGATGCCACAAGAAATAGCCATGGAGGGGCCAGTCTACGCGACCGGCGCCGGTGGAACCGGCTTATCCGGTCCGATCAGCCAATTTTGCCGAAGAGCTGGAACGCGATCAGCAGGCCGTAGATGACCAGCGACTCGATGAGGGCGAGACCGACGATCATCGGGACGAAGATCTTGCCCGAGGCCTGCGGGTTGCGCGCGATGCCCTCGAGGGCCGAGCCGGCGGCGCGGCCCTGACCGATGGCGCCGCCCAGAGCCGAGAGGCCGATCGCGAGCGCAGCGGCGATGCCGAGCCACTTGTCGCGGTCGAGGCGGGCGATGTCAGCGGTCTGCGCGAAGGCCGGCGCGCTGACGAGCATTGTCACGATGAGGATAGGCAACTTCGAGATGCGGCGCATTTTCTGTCACTCCTGATTGGTGGTGTGTTCGTGAATTCGTGAACCTGTGAATTGGTTCAGTGCTCCTCGTGAGCGACTGCGGTGCTGATGTACACGGTGGTCAGCAATGAGAAAACAACCGCCTGGACGACGGACACGAACACGCCCATCACCAGGAACGGAACCGGAACCAGGAAGGGGATGACGCCGAAGAACGCCAGAACGACTGCGTGGTCGGCGCTGATGTTGCCGAGCAAGCGCATGGACAGCGAGACCGGGCGCGCGATGTGGCTGATGATCTCGATCGGTAGCATCAGCGGCGCCAGCGGCAGGAACGGCCCCAGGAAGTGCTTGAAGTACTTGATGCCGTGCGCGCGCACGCCAAAGATGTGCGTCAGCAGGAAGACCAGGCCCGCAAGCGCCAGATTGGTCTTGAGCGTGTCGGTCGGCGGGATGAAGCCCGGAATCAGCGACAGCAGATTCGAGAAGAGGATGAACAGGAACAGCGTGCCGACCAGCGGCAGATAGCGGCGCGCCTCTTTCTCCCCCATGACGCTGACCATGAGGTTGTAGATCGTGTCCGAGAGCATCTCGAACAGGTTGCGCATGCCGAACTGCGGCGGTGGCACCAGGCCGGCATCAGCCGCCCGGTTCACCTTGGCGGCGTAGCGGAACGCACCGTAGGCCAGGAACAGCACCACGAGGATCCCGCCGAAGATGTGATCCAGCTGGAAGTGTGTGGCCTGGAACATTTGCCAGGTCCACTCGCGGCCGAGGTAGACCTTTAGATTTTCGTGCAGCGCGCGGTAGCCGGGTAAGAAATTGAACCAGGTGATGTGGGGACCCATGAACGCTTACGCCTCCGCCTCATTTCCAGATGTCCGTGCGCCCAGGCCGACGAGCAGGATCGAGAACACGAAGACCGACATGCCCAGCGCGAACGGCAATACCTGGAGCTTGATGATCCGCACCGCCACCCAGACCAGCGTGAACAGCGCGGTCATCTTGATGAGCAGGCCGGCGGCGAGCGCGAGGCCCTGAGCGCTGCCACCACCCGCGGACTCGACCCGATCGACCGCGCGGCGGCCGAGGCGGGTGATTGCCACGAAGTTCAGGCAGGAGAGGGCCGCGCCGACGCCGGCGGCCAGCATACCGTGCGCGCCCCAGAGCAGCCCCGCGACCGCGGTGACGGCGGCCCCCAGGACCAGGTTGGCGCGAGTGATCTTGTCGAGTACGTGGGTCTTCATGGAGTCTTGGTTGGTGGAGAATCGTTCGGCCCCGCCGTCTTGTCGTTGTCGAGGTCGGCAACGTCGCGACGGTAGGATCGGATCACCCGCAACAGCGCCTTGATGGCAGCGCCGATGCCGGCGAGCAAGCCAGCGTAGCTGATCCAGGGTTCGGTGCCGAGCTTTCGGTCTAGAAATCTCCCTCCGAGATAGCCGATGATGACTGCAGCGGCGATCTCGATTCCGACGGCGCCGGTGTCCCCGGCTATCCGCCACATTTTTTTCACTTCAGGGTCGATGGCCGGCGTTCCGGTATCACGCCGCGGGCTCGAAATCAAGGTCGCGCGGACGGATCGCGCCCGTCCCGTCGCGAGGACAGGGCGGCGGTTCCGCTACACGAGACAGGACCCTGACGGAAAAGGGCCTCAGGCCTCGGGCTTCGGGCCTCGGGCTTCGGGCCTCGGGCCTCGGGCCTCCGGGGGACCGGCTTTTCCGGTCCCCTCTCCCCGTCCGCGGGGAGAGGGTTAGGGAGAGGG